>Ga0182018_10001927_pt1 | contig 22127 bp, 15 predicted proteins | sample 812P2MmetaG_FD_120490 | JGI IMG/M metagenome (GOLD analysis project Ga0182018, IMG submission 120490) | Permafrost microbial communities from Stordalen Mire, Sweden - 812P2M metaG | ecosystem: Environmental > Terrestrial > Soil > Wetlands > Permafrost | place: Sweden: Stordalen | collected...
GTTCGCCTCCACCGTCGCCCTGGCCGCGGCCAGCTACTACCTGGTCGAACGCCCGGTCATGTACGGCACGTTCTGGCGCTCCCTCAAGGCCGCCGTGCCCGCCACCGTCCTGATGGCGGCGACGGTGGTGGTGGTGGTGGCCGGAACGGTCACCCCGGCGGTGGCCGCGGTCAAGGTGCGGGCGACGATGCCGGCCGCCGAGCGCCAGGCCCTCACCAACGCCAAGGCGTTCACCACCCACCCGATCCGGTTCCTCCTGCTCGGGGACTCGCTCGCCTTCACCCTCGGCGTCGGGCTGTCGTCGGACAGCGTGCATCGGTTCGGTGTGCGTGTCTCCGATCAAGCCACCCTCGGTTGCGACCTCGACGACCTCCGCGCCATCGTCGCCGGCGTCATCGACTACCCGGTGTCGCCGTGCAACTCGTGGAGGACCTACTGGGCGGGCAAGTTGAAGAGCTACCACCCCGAGGTGGTCGGCCTTCTCCTCGGCCGCTGGGACATCACCGACCATCTGGACAACGGTTCGGTGGTGTCGATCGGCCAGCCGGCGTGGGACGCCCATCTCCAGAGCGAGCTCGATCAGGTGGTCACCCTGCTGTCGTCCACCGGTGCCAAGGTGGTGCTGTTCACCATGCCCGATCTGGTGCTCGCACCGTCATCGGACGGGCCGCCCTACGCCGATGACAATCCGATTCGGGTCACCGAGTTCAACGCCATCGTGACCTCGGTGGCCAGAGCGCGGAGCAAGGTGGTCACCCTCATCGATCTCAACAAGATCCTCGACCCTCGTGGCCACTTCCAAGCGGTGATCGACGGTGTCACCGTCCGGTGGGCGGATGGGATCCACATCTCACAGCCTGGCGGGGAGTGGCTCCAACCGGCCCTCCTGCCCACGGTGGCCCGACTCGGGCTACAGCACCGCTCCGGTTGAGCGTCACCCATCACCAGAGGGACCTGATGGTCACCTCGGCCGCCGGAGCAAGCGGGCCGGCTCACTCCTCGTGGTTCGGATGGCTCAATCGGGTCCATTTGCAAAACGATCGGTCCGGCGAATGGAATGCCACCGCGTCGCTGCCGAAGTAGCGGAGGGCACACTCGCCAGCTTCTGCACAGCTCATCTGCTCACCGATGGTGCTTCCGTTAAACTCCTCCAGGGTGGCAACACCGCTCTCGCCGCTGGTCTGCTTCCATCGAATGGAGAAATACTCGTCGCCCTCCCCCGTGAGCGTGAATTGGTCCAGATTGCGTGCCAATGCGATGTCCATGCTGTCCCCCTCGTGAGTGTTGCTGCCTGCCTCTCGTGTGCGTCCTTCGGATGCCCATCGAATTGTAGCGATCTGGTGATCGAGTTGCATGCGGTCACCCATCGAGCGTCAGCGGGCGCCGGAGCGGGTCGACTCCTTGGTGAGCGAGGGAACACGATGGTCAGCGTGGTCGGGTGATGCTACTGCTCGTGGCGAGCACGTTCGGTCTGCTCTGGCTCCTCATCGTCGTGCACCGGCGAGCCATCGGCTTCGGAAACCTCTCCATCCGTGGCGCGCTGGTGCTGGCCTTTCTGGCCTTCGAACTGTTGCTACTGGTGATCACCGAGCTGACAAGCGTGGGTCACAACTTCACGTTCGGTGTTGTTGCCGGCGTCTGGGGTGTTCTTGTGATCGTCCTGCTGGTGGCGGCCAGGAACCCGCTCAGACGCCTGGCCAACCGGGCCGGAACCGAGGGTGGGTTTCGTGCCCGGGTGCGGGGCTACCTCGACAATCTGAGCGTGGAGGATCGTATCTGGCTCGGTGTGCTGGTCGCCATCTTTGGAATCCTCATTGCCATCGGATTCGAGTATCTGCCCAGCAATTCCGACTCCTTGGTGTACCACCTTGCCCGCGTGGAGCATTGGATCCAAAACCGCACCGTCGCCCCGTTTGCCACCCACTACCTCCCTCAGATCGAGTTTCCACCCCTGTCTGAATACAATTTGGCGCTCCTGCACTTGCTGAGCGGGACGGATCGTTTCGATGCGGGCATGTCGTTGCTCGCCGCCGTCGTCAGTGTCGTCGGTGCCTCCGAATTGGCTCGATTACTGGGGGGCACTCGTTCGGTGCAGATCGTCGCCGCCGTGGTGTGCGCCACCATACCTTCGGGTGTCCTGCTGGCGACCAGCACCGAAAACGATTATTTCACCGCCGCCATCGGCGTCGGAGTGTTGATCATCCTGGTCTCGCTGGCGACAACCCGCCGGTGGAAGCCGGTGGCGATCGCCCTGGGGATCGCCACCGGCCTGGCCTTCATGGCCAAAACGACCACCCCCCTCATGATCGGACCTACCGTGCTGATCCTGTTGGTGGTCGCCCTCCGCCGACTGCGCCCGATGCCCAGCCGACGAGTGGCGATCGGGCGCGGGGTGGCGTTGGTTGCCACCACCGCGGTGTGTGCGGTGATCGTCATCGCACCGTTCGCCGTACAGAACGTCGAGCTGTTCGGTTCACCATTCGGCCCATCATCGGCAAATGCCCTTTCCTCGCCGCTCACCGCCGACGCCGGGGCCGCCAACGTCCTACGCAGCACTGCCAACAATTTCCACTTCGGGGGTGGCGCATCGGGTCTGGACTCCTATGTCAGTCGGTTCTCCCTCGACCTCCTCGGGCACGCCTTCAACCTGTTCCATATCGCCCAATCCGATTCCCGCTACAGCGTGACCCCCTCGTATCAAGCCTTCACCGTTGGAGACTACGCATTCGCGTCAAGAAGCGAGGGCCTGGGCGCCAATCCCTGGGACGTCATTCTGTTGATGACGTCGTTGGTGGTCTTGGTGGTGGCCGTACGACGCGGGGCGAAGAACCTCCGGATCTCGCTCCTCCTCGCTAGTGGCCTGACCGCCGGTTATCTGCTGTTCACCTTCACCGCCAAGTGGGGCATCTATAACGCCAGGTACTCGCTTCCGCTGCTGGTGGCCTGGAGTTCGCTCATCGCCATTGCCCTGTCCCAGTTCCCACGGTGGGTCGGACGGTTCGTCATGATCGCCCTCTTGGTGGCCTGCATTCCGCAGCTCTTCGACAACGCCACACGCCCGCTCGTACGACCTCCCTCGTACGCGTCGTCGTATCTGGAGCCTTATTTCATCGGTTGCTGCAATGCCAACCTGGCCGAGCAGACGTCGAGCTACGAATTGGTTACCGCCAGCCTGGCGCAATCAACCTGCACGCGAGCCGCGCTCCAGAACTGGGTGCTGTTCGAGTACCCGCTCTGGGTGGGGCTGAACCACGATCACTGGACGGGGGTTCTGAACGACGTCGACGTACACAACCAAACAGCGAAGCTCGAGCCCTCCGACACGTCGTGCGCCTGGATCAGCCAGCAGGGTTCTCACTACATCACGCCCGACAACGGCACGGTCAACATGGAGCGTGGCGACCTGGCCCTGTCCATCGATGCCAATCGGGCATCAACGGTTGGCACCGCCATCCCCGGCTTTGGGAGCACGGTCACTGGTGTGCACGTGCTCCCGGGTGGGGGTTGGTCACTGGAGGGATTGAGCCCGCTCGCGGTCCTCGTCAACCGTGGTTCGCTCTATGTCACCAGCACCACGTCGCGGCGGGTCCAACTGCAGCTCCAGTTGCTGCACGGCTATCGGCAGCCGTCGTTGACCGTCAGCGAACCCGGCGGTGGGGCGGTGGCAATCACTACCGGACCGAAGGCGATCCACGCTGATCTCGCGCTGCATGCCGGTAGCAATCGATTCAACCTGGTGCTCCGTGGGACGTCAGACGTCCGATTCCTCGTGCTGGACACCGTCGCCATCGGTCCGGGCTGACCGCCACCAGCACCGCCACCAGGCGCCCGGGACGGTCCCCACCTGGTGCCGTGACCATGCTGTCCCACCTACATCCCCGTTGACCAGGGGAGATGCTCTCCACCGGGCTCACCTATTGCAGTTTGTTAGGTAAACTAACTATACTGGATCGTATGAGTATTGCGTCCACCGAGAATCCGGCCTCGACCGAAGAGGTGGCGTCGGATGGTGTGAACGCTTCCGAGGCCGAAATGGCCTCCCGTCTGCGCCTGGCGGTGACTCGTCTCCACCGGCGCCTCCGCCAGCAGACCGCTGGGGGACTTACCCAGTCACAGGCCTCGGCGCTGGCCAGCATCGCCAAACTGGGCTCGCCCACCTTGGGCGCTCTTGCCGCCTGCGAGTCGGTGCAACCACCGTCGATGACCCGGATCGTGGGGGCATTGGAGGAGTTGGGTTACGTGTCACGAGTCATCGACTCGACCGATCGCCGAGTGGCCCGGGTGACGATCAGCCGTGAGGGCGTGCGTGTCCTCGACCACAACCGCTCGGTGAAGAACGCATTTCTCGCCCAACAACTTCGCCGCATGGCGCCCGAGGAACGACAGTCGCTGGGGGACCTCACCGTGCTTCTCGAACGCCTCATCGCACTGGACGAGCCATGACCGCGCTGCGGGCCGCCGCCCACCAGACGTTCAGCTCGTTGAGGATCCGCAATTATCGGCTGTACTTCGTGGCCCAGCTCATCTCGGTGTCGGGCACCTGGATGCAGACGGTGGCCCAGGCGTGGCTGGTCCTGCACTTGACCGGAAGCGGCGTCGACCTCGGCATCGTGGTCGGCCTGCAGTTCCTGCCCATGTTGCTGTTCGGCCCCGTCGGAGGATTGGTGGCCGACCGGGTCAACAAGCGCCATCTGTTGTACTGCACCCAGGCTGCCGGAGGCATTCTGGCTGTCGCCTTGGGTGTGCTGGTGGTCAGTCATCAGGTCCAGCTATGGCAGGTCTACCTGCTGGCCTCCTTGCTCGGCGTGGTCACCGTCTTCGACAACCCGGCCCGTCAGACCTTCGTGATGGAGATGGTCGGGCGCGACGACCTTCCCAACGCGGTGAGCCTCAACACGGTGGTAATGAACGCCTCGCGGGTAGTGGGGCCGGCCATCGGGGGCGTGGTCATCACCGTCTTCGGGCTCGGCGTCTGTTTCTTCGTGAATGCCATCTCCTATGTAGCCGTGCTCATCGGCCTGTCACTGATGCGCACCGCCGAGCTGCATCCGACCGAGCCGGTGGTCCGAGCCAAGGGCCAGATCAGGGAGGGGTTCCGCTACGTATGGCGGACGCCCTCGCTGCGCAACACCCTGTTGGCCATCGCCCTGATCGGTATCTTCGCCTACAACTTCACCGTCACCCTCGCCCTGTTGGCCAAGGTGACCTTCCACGGAGGAGCGGGCACCTACTCGTTGCTCACCTCCTGCATGGGCATCGGGGCGGTGATCGGCGGCCTCCTGGCCGCCCACCGGGCCCGACCGACCCCCCGCCTCTTGCAGGTACTGGCCCTGATCTTCGGGGGACTGCTGGCGGTGGTGGCGCTGGCCCCCACCTTGGTCGCCGCCGCCATTGCCATCGTGTTGATGGGGGCGGCCTCCATCGGCTTCATCGCCACCGCCAACGCCACCTTGCAGTTGAACGCCGAACCGGCCATGCGAGGTCGGGTGATGGCCCTTTACGCAATGGCCTTTTTGGGCACCACGCCGATCGGCGCACCGCTTGTGGGTGCCATCGCCCAGTGGACCAGTCCGAGGATCTCCCTCCTGAGTGGGGCCGTCGCCACCGTGATCGCCGCCGGCCTGTTGATGTGGAGGCACGAGGCCGGACTCCGGCGGGTCGAGGAACTACCCGACGACCAGGTCCGAGCTACCGAAGTGGACGCGGTGAGGAACGTCGAGTCGAACGTGGCCTGACTGGGAGACGCGGCGACTGGCACCGTGCCACGAGGCCCCGTTCGTCCGAACACATCTCGTGGTTGTCGTGCGACGGGCTGGTCAGGTGGTCCATCGAACCGACGGACCCGACGATCCAAAAGGCGCAAAGTCGACCGCCCTCGGTGTGGCGCCGGGTGCGAGTGCGAAGTAGAGCAACACCCGGGCCTGCTGTCCGACGGCCAGTGGCGCGGTTGCCGGCGCGACCCCGACTGGTCGGTAACTCTTGCCGGCGGCGTCGGTGAGGATGACTTGGGAAGCTGGCGCCGGTTGGTAGACACCGGGTCCAATGTTCTCCACGGTCAAACCCATCGCCCAGGAGCCCGGCGGTCCTCCGAGTCCCTGTCCGGTGTGGTCAGGTTTGGTGGCCGTCGCCGTCACCTTCTGACCTGACGGATCTGTCGCCGTTTGCTGACTTCCTATCGAGGACTCGCTCGCTACCGACGTGGGCGGCGAAGGTACCGTGGGCGCGTTGTCATGCCGCAGCGGCGAAGCCGTTCCGTGGCTGGCACAGCTCGCCCCGACCAAGGCGACCACCCCGACCAGGCAAACGCGTGCGAGACGTTGCATCACCATCTTGTTTTCATCCTGTCGTCTGTGCCTTGTCATCCGTGTGGTCCGCCAGGCAGGAAACCGGCCTGGGCGGCGGCGGCGGCGGCCTCCTCCTCCATCCGGGTCGGTTCGGACGTGCGCGGCACCGATGCCCCAACGCCAGAACGCGGACGGGAACCTGCGGAGCTGGTGTGCACGATACTCGTGCCCTCGCCGGTGACGGGTGTCGAATCCACGGAATCGGGGATCCGAAGGCCGGGGGGTGGTGGCGCCACTCGCCGTCAACCCCCGCCGTTGGTCCTTCCAAAAACGCTGTGGGTGAGGTAGCAACCCTCATGGGTGAACAAAATCGAGGTTACCGATCGGTATTCCGCAACGTTTTCGTTGATCCTTGACTCCTCCCTCCGGTCCCCTTAGTGTGACCGAACCATCATCCAAATCCTCATAGGGGGACTCATGCGTAAAATGCTTCCTGTTCGCGTTCTTGCCATCGCGGCGCTCGCCAGCTCGGCCGGTGTGGCCATGCTGGGCGGTACCGCAGGTGCAAGAGCGGTCAAGCCTCCGGTCACGGTGACGTGTTCCGGGCTGCTTGGAAGTGATACCCAGCAGATCCAGAGTGGCTGCGTGGGATCGTCCACCAAGGCCAAGGTCACCACCAATGGGATTGCGGTCGTCAACGGATCCGACACCGGTGCCACCGTCTACTGGACCAATGGCAAGACCACCATCCTCTCGTTTGCCTATACCAGCATCACCGATGCTTGCCCCTCCTACCTCGGTGTTGCCGCCAGCCTCGAGGAGCAAGAGACGGCCACGGTAACGGGTGGCACCGCTGGACTCTCGCTTGTGGCCACCGCACCCTCGGATGTCTGCATCTACATCGCGGGCAGCCAGATCGCCGTGGTGTCGGATGGTTCGCTCACCCAGTGAGTTGACCAACTGAGTCCATCCGGACTCGCTGACTGTGCGGGAGCGGCCCCTGGTGTGAACCGGGGGCCGCTTCTCGCGAGCGCCCGGCCATGCCGCGGAAGGCGACAGGATCGGTGGAGCCCACCACGGCGACAGCGATGCGGTGGCGGCGGTGCCGATCAGGGGGGAGGGGCCGTCGAGAGGTGCGAGGTGACTCAGTTCGCCGAGGCGGTGGCCTTTGGCTCCTTGGGCAGCCCGAGCACCCGCTCACCCACGATGTTGCGCTGGATCTCCGCCGTTCCGCCCCAGATGGTCTCCGACCGCGAGAAGAAGAACGAAGCCTGCAGATCGCTTACCGGGTAGTCGTCGCGTCCGCGCTTCAGTCGGACGTCCACGATGTCGCCCGGGTCACCGGTCAGTATCTGTCCATCCATGCCGAGGATGTCGATGGCCAGCTCCATGGCCCGTTGGTGGTGCTCCGACCAGAACATCTTGTTGCAGGCTCCGAGGGCGGCCATGTGGTGGGTGCCGTTGAGGGCATCGGTGAGTGAGCGATAGCCGTTGATCTCCATGATCTTGACGTTGGTCCACGCCTTGGCCAAGCGCTGTCGGATCAGCGGTTCGTCCGCCTTGCCGTTCTTTTTGGCCACCGAGATGATCTGGTCGAGCTCGCGAAGGAATCGCCGGTGGCCGGTGGTGGCCGACGAACCCCGCTCGAAGCCCAAGGTGGTCATGGCCACCTTCCACCCGTTGTTCTCTCCACCGACCACGTTCTGGCGCGGGCAGCGGGCGTTGGTGAAGAAGATCTCGTTGAAGTCGCCACTCCCGTCCACCTGGGCGATGGGCCGGACCTCGACCCCGGGTTGTTTCATCGGCACCAGCAGGTAGGAGATGCCGGCGTGCTTGGGAGCGTCCGGGTCGGTCCGCGCCAGGAGGAAGATGTAGTCGGCGAACTGCGCCTGGGTCGTCCACACCTTCTGGCCGTTGATGACCCACTCGTCACCATCGAGCTCGGCCCGTGTCTTCAGCGAGGCCAGATCGCTGCCGGCATCGGGCTCGGAGAACCCCTGGCACCACGAAATGGTGCCGTTGAGGATGCCGGGGATGAATTGCTTCTTTTGTCCTTCGCTGGCCCACTGCAAGATGGTGGGCCCCACCAGCGTGTCCCCGAAGAAGTCCGCCCGCAGGGGAGCCTCGGCCCGGGCGAACTCCTCGTTGAGCACCACCGACTCCATCAGCGAGAGGCCTTTGCCGCCGTACTCCTTCGGCCATGATGCGCAGATCCACCCGCCGCCGAACAGCTTCTTGGTCCACTGGCGGTTGAACGCCTTCTTCTCGTCCTTGGTCATGGTGAAGCCCGGCGTGCCCCACCCGTCGGGCAGGTTGTCGGACAGCCATCGTCGGATCTCTGCTCGGAAGGGCTCGGTGTCGGCGGGATAGCTCAAATCCATGGGCCGAGACTACCGCTCGGTCCCGTGGGTCGAGAGGGGCCTCTCCGGCTGGATCCGGGCATGCGCTCGGTCACCGTCCCGGTCGCCTGGGGATTCCCAGGCGTCCAGGTCAGGCGCGGGGCTCGACCTAAGGCCGGGGCCGGTTCGTGCCGATGGGGTCGGTGACGGTTGGTGCGGTGGGCGCGGACCAAGGCGCGAAAAGGAGCGGGACAGTGAAGCGGATTTCGAGCGTGGCGGCCTTGGGGCTGGCGTGTGTCCTGGTGTGCTCGACGGCCACGGTTCTCCTCTCCCTGGGTTCCACCGTGAGTGCCGGGCCCACCACCAGCGGGACCTGGTCGATCGTCACCACTCCCGATCCCTCTCCGACCCAGTCCAACCAGTTCTCGAGTGTCTCGTGCGTGTCGGCATCGTTCTGTATGGCGGTGGGCTCCTACGCCGGTGCCTCCAACCAGTCCGGTCTCGTCTCCGAGTGGAACGGGACCGCCTGGACGCTCCTCACCGCTCCGACCCCATCCGCTGATCCCGACAACCCGAATTCGACGGTCGACAACGTGCTCGACAGTGTCTCGTGCACGTCGACGACCTTCTGCGCGGCCGTGGGGGACCAGTCGGGGGATGGTGAGCCCCTGGCCGAGGAGTGGAATGGGTCCAGCTGGTCCATCGTGGCCATACCCGACGTCCCCGGCTCCGGCTCGAGCCCATCCCAGCCGGTCAGCCCCACCCAGCCGCCAGCCCCTCTATCACCGACCCCCAACGTCGCTCCCCAGGTCACCACTCCGAAGGCTTCCCTGAAGAGCCAGGGCTTGAATGCTGTCTCCTGCACCGGTCCGACCTCCTGCATGGCGGTGGGTGCCTCTGCCACCGGCAAGGGCGACCAGACCCTGGCCGAGCAGTGGAACGGTTCCGCCTGGTCGCTCGTGGCCACCCCGGTACCGGCGCCGGCCTCTCCCCAAGTCCTCGAGGGGATCAGCTGTTCCGGCGGTGCATTCTGCGTTGCCGTCGGCTTGGCCCAGTCCCCGGTGACCGGCGCCAGCCAACCGCTGATCGAGCAGTGGAACGGTTCGTCGTGGTCACTGATGGCGTCGGCGACCGCCGATCCCGGTGGAGAGCTCCTCGGAATCTCCTGTGTGGGCAGCTCGTTCTGCATGGCCGATGGTTACGTGAAGGGTGGGTCGGCGATCCAGGACCTGAGCGAGCAGTGGAACGGATCAACCTGGTCGGTGGTGGCCACTCCCGAAGCGGTGACCGCGGTTGGAGGCGGCCTCGCCGGGCTGTCGTGCGTCGGTCCCTCGCTCTGCGTGGCCAGTGGGGTCGACCTCACCACCATGGACAATTCTTCGGGGACCACCCAGGTCCTGTTGTGGAACGGGCAGACCTGGGCACCGGAGCAGTCGCCCACCACCGGAGCGTCAGGGGACCTCACGCTGCTCTATGGGGTGAGTTGCGTGGCCCGCCAGGCCTGCATGTCCGTCGGTAGTGACGCTGACAACAACGCCGGGACATCGGTCACCCTGGCCGTGTGGGCCCCCCTGCTCTCGCCCGGTTACTACACCGCCTCGGCCGCCGGTGGGGTGTTCGCCATGGGCGGCAGTCAGTTCTTCGGATCGGCCGGCGGACTGAGACTGGCTGCCCCGATCGTGGGCATGGCCACCACCCCCGATGGGGGTGGCTACTGGCTGGTGGCCTCCGACGGCGGCGTCTTTGCCTTCGGTGATGCCACCTTCTACGGATCGACCGGTGGCCTGGTGCTCAACAAGCCGATCGTCGGAATGGCGGCCACGCCCGACGGACTCGGCTACTGGCTGGTGGCCTCCGACGGCGGCATCTTTGCCTTCGGCGACGCCACCTTCTACGGATCGACCGGATCACTGACCCTGAACAAGCCGGTCGTGGGCATGGCCACCACCCCCGATGGGGGTGGCTACTGGCTGGTGGCCTCCGACGGCGGCGTCTTCAACTTCGGCGATGCCACCTTCTACGGATCGACCGGATCACTGACCCTCAGCAAGCCGATCGTGGGGATGGCGGCAACCCCCGACGGACGCGGCTACTGGCTGGTGGGAGCGGACGGCGGGATCTTCAACGCCGGCGACGCCGGCTTCTACGGATCCGCGGTTGGGGTCACGCTGGCGGCCCCCATCGTGGGGATGGTCCCCACGTCCGACGGCATGGGCTACTGGCTGGTGGGAGCGGACGGCGGGATCTTCAACGCCGGCGACGCCGCCTTCGGCGGCTCGAGCCGCGGCATGAGCCCGGGCATCCCCATCGTAGGGGTGGCCACCTGAACAGTGCGGGTGGCCACCGGAACAGCGCCGGTGTGACCGCACCGGTCTGAAGCGGAGCCGTGCGCGTGAGGCCGGCCACCATCGGTGGGGCTGGCGGCCTCGAGCCGGGCCGTGTGAAGGCGGTGGGGGTAAGCTTGGTGTGTCCGGCGCGTCCACGGTGGTGCGTGCCCGCGGGCACACGGCAAGGGAGGTGTGGCCCATGAAACGGGGAGAACCTCCCAGTAGACCGGGAGAACAACCACGACCTCCCGCCGGCGCGCACTGATTCCACTCCGTCCTGACTGACCTCCGGACCGGGGTGCCGGTTTCGGATGCGGACCACCTGGTCCATGCGCATCGACGAGGAGGCTGCCGTCGACCCGTCCGATCCTCCGGCCACCCTGGCCCTCGTCGCGCTGAACTGTTCATCGCCGAAGCGGCGTGATCAGCTCGCTCGAACGGTGGGCCCCGGGTGCTGCCGGTATGAGACCCGAGGTGTCCCATGACCCGACTCTTTGACCGGTGGCCGGTGCTGCCCACCCGTGACCGTCCCGATACGCCCGATGACGGTGGAGCGGACGCGCCCGCCCATGCCCACTCACCCTCGGCGCCGCCGGGGCGGCACAGCCACCACACCATGCGTCCCCGTCGCCGCCAGCGCAGCCAGCGGTTGCTGGCCAACCGGGCAGTCCGGGATGCCATCGTGTCGCTGGCTGGCGTGGTGGGACGGCCGGTGCACAACCAAGGCGGCGCCGAGATCGGCCGGCTGGTCGACGTGGTCTGCCGTTGGACCGGTGACGAGACCTACCCCCCGGTGACCGGGCTGGTGGTCCGGGTGGGACGGCGCCTGGCCTTCGTGGACGCCTCGACCATCCGGACCATCGAGCACAGCCAGGTGCTGCTCAAGACGGCCCGGTTGGACCTGACCGATTTTGCTCCCCGCCCGGCCGAGGTGACCTTGGCCGACCAGGTCCTCGATCACCAACTGGTGGACGTGGACGGGGTACAGGTGATCCGTGCCGCCGACCTCTATCTGGCCCCCCTGTTCGGCCGGTACTGCCTGGTCGGCGTGGACATCTCGACCCAGAGCCTGCTCCGCCGGCTGGGCCCGGCACGATGGCGCCACACACCCACCCCCGACCGGGTCATCGACTGGGGCGCCATCCAGCCCTTCGGCGAGACCGAGCAGGGGGCCGCCCCCGAGGTGCGCCTGCGGACCACCAACCAGGGGCTCGAGCGCCTGCGCCCCGGCGAGTTGGCCGATCTGCTCGAGGACTTGATGCGGCCCGAACGCCAGAAGCTGCTCGATTCCCTCACCCCCGAGGAGGCGGCCGACGCCCTCGAGGAGATGGATCCCGAGGAGTTGGCCTCCCTGCTGCGCGAGGCGGAGCCTGGCCGCGCCGGTCAGCTACTCGGGGCGATGGAGCCCGACGAGGCCGTGGACGCGCTGCGGGACCTCACCAGTGACGAGCGCGCCGAAGTGATGGCGGCGATGGCGGCCGACCAGGTGGCGAATCTGGCCCGGTTGCTGGGGTACCCCGAAGACGAGGCCGGTGGTTTCATGACCACCGCGTTTCTGGTCGCTGCCACATCGGAGACGGTCGCTTCCATTTCCGCTCGGCTTGCCGATGACGGTGGTTGTCCCGACGAGCTCGACGCCGTGGCCCTGGTCGACGACGAGGGGCGGCTGGTGTGGGACCTTCCGTTGTTGCAGTTGCTGATCAACCCGGGCGACACGGTGCTGGGTGACCTGGTCGGCGAGGCCGAGCCGGTGACCGTCGACATCCACGCCCGGGTCAACGAGGTCGCCGAGCGATTGGTCGACGCCCGGCGCATGTCGGTGGTGGTCGTCGAGGACGATCGCCCGGTGGGGCGGATACTGGCCGACGATGTGCTCGACGCCTTCCTGCCCGAGCGCGGCCGGATCCACTTTCCGAGATTGCTCCAGTGAGCCCGTCCCGCCCGGCGCCATGAGCGCGGTGACCCATCGGATCTGCCGGTGACCGTGTGGGGCAGCCGGTGGTTCCGCGGCTTCATCATCTACTTGGCGGCCGCTGGGCCCGGCCTCATCGCCGCCAATGCCGGCAACGACGCCGGCGGGGTGGCCACCTACGCATCTGCCGGCGCCCAGTTCGGCTACCGCACCCTCTTCTTCATGCTGCTCGTCACCGTGGGCTACGTCTGCATCCAAGAGATGGTGGCCCGCCTGGCCGCCCACACCGGCAAAGGGCTGGCTGCCCTCATTCGCGAACAGTTCTCGCTGCGCCTCTCGGCCTTCGCCGTCCTGGCCTTCGCCGTTGCCAACGTGGGACTGGTGGTGACCGAGTTCGCCGGTATCGGGACCGCCTTCGAGCTCTTCGGAGTGTCGCGCTACATCTCGGTGCCGGTGGCCGCCATTGCCATCTGGCTGCTGGTCATCGTCGGCTCTTACCGCTACGCGGAGCGAGCCTTCCTGCTGCTGTCCCTGGCCTTCATCACCTATCCGATCGCCATGTTCTTCGGGCATCCGGACTGGAAGCAGGTGGCGGTGAACACCTTCCTGCCCCACTTCATCCGATCCAAGGCCTTCCTGTTGGTGGCGGTAGCGCTCATCGGTACCACCATCACCCCCTACATCCAGCTGTACACGGCGGGAGCGGTGGTCGACCGTGGCATCGGTCCGGAGGAGTACAAGTACGAGCGGGTCGACGCGGTGGCGGGAGCGATCTTCTCCGATCTGGTCTCGATGTGCATCATCATTGCCACCGCCGCAGTGATCGGCGGTACGGGGGCCCTCAATTCAGCGGCCGACGCAGCCAAAGCCCTGGCCCCGCTGGCCGGCCGCTGGGCGGAGACCCTGTTCGGCATCGGACTCCTCGGCGCCTCCGCATTGGCTGCCGCGGTGGTGCCGCTGTCGACGTCCTACGCGGTGGCCGAGGCGGTGGGAGTGGAGCGGTCGGTCTCCAAGAGCTTCCGCCAGGCCCCGCTCTTCCTCGGACTGTTCACTGCCCAGATCATCATCGGGGCCGGTGTGGTGCTGGTACCGGGCAACTTGTTCCGGCTGATCATCAATACTCAGATCCTCGAGGGCGTGCTCACGCCGATCACCCTGGTGTTCATCCTGGTGCTGGCCAATCGCCGGTCGCTGCTGGGCGCGGCGGCCAATGGCAAGCTGGCCCGGACGGTCGGACTGATCACCGTGGTTGCCGTCGGCGGTTTCGCCACCTTTCTGGTCTCCCTCACCGTCCTCGGGTGGATCGGGATTTCCCTTTGATCGAGGTGGCGGCCGACGACCAACCCGGGCCAGAACATAGGTCCGGCCTGGTCGGCTTGCGTCGAAGTACCTGGCCGGGGGAGTATTTGCCTTCTATGTGCCTGCTCGCCTCGGTTGTCCATGCCTAGCTTCGGGCTCAAAAGGCACAAGATCAAGGGCCCCGCCACCCCACCACCAGTCCCAGAACGCATCGCCCCCCGCCCTCCTGCCCCCGGCGGCCTTCGCATCGCCTTTCTCGTCTACCGGGGTAATCCGCGCTGCGGTGGGCAGGGGGTCTACACCCGCCACCTCACCCGGGAGCTGGTGGCACTCGGCCACTCGGTCGAGGTCTTCGCCGGTCAGCCCTGGCCCGAGGTGGATGACGGCGTGGGCTTCACCCCGGTGCCCGGTCTCGATCTCTATCGGGATCCCGACCCGTTCCGCATCCCCACGCTGCGCGAGTTCCGCAACTCCTACACCACACCGATCGCCGCCCTCGAGTTCGGTGTGATGTGCACCGCAGGATTCCCCGAGCCATGGACGTTCAGCCTCCGGGTCCGGCGGCTGCTGGATGCCCGACGCGATGACTTCGACCTGGTGCACGACAATCAGTGCCTGGGTAACGGGATCATGGGCATGATCGAGGACGGGTGGCCACTGCTGACCACCTTGCATCACCCGATCACCGTGGACCGGCAGTTGGCCTTGAGCCATGCCACCAACCCGTGGCAGCACGTCACCCAGCGTCGGTGGTTCGGGTTCCTGCGCATGCAAGTCAAAGTGGCCAGAGCACTTCCCCGGGTGGTCACCGTGTCCGAGTCGTCGAAGGCGGACATCGCTACCCAGATGGGCGTCGAGTTGGAACGCATGACCGTGGTGCCGGTGGGGGCGGACCACACCGTGTTCCGGCCCCGGCCCGAGGTGTCCCCGGTCCCCGGTCGGATCATGGTCACGTCGTCGTCCGACGTCCCCATGAAGGGCCTGGTGCCATTGCTCGAGGCGGTGGCCAAGCTCCGCACCGAGCGGGACATCGAGCTGGTGGTCATCGGCAACCCGCGAACCGACGGTCGGGTGGCCAAGGCCATCGACCGGCTCGACCTCGCCTCCATCGTCCGGTGTGTGACGGGCATCAGCGACGATGAGCTGGCCCAGAACTACGCCCAGGCCGAGGTTGCGGTGGTGCCGTCGCTCTACGAGGGGTTCTCGCTACCGGCCATCGAGGCGATGGCCTGTGGGGTGGCTCTGGTGGCAACCACCGGTGGGGCACTTCCCGAGGTCGTGGGCGAGGACGGCGTCACCGGACTACTGGTGACGCCCGACGATCCGGGGGCGTTGGCCGCGGCCATCGGCCGGCTCCTCGACGACGACGACCTGCGTCACCGTCTCGGCGCCGCCGGGCGACAACGGGTGCTCGGACGGTTCACCTGGGAGGTGACGGCGGCGGGGACGGCGGCCGAGTACCGGGCCCTCTTGGCCGACCTGACCCATTCGGTCAACCAGGGGTCGTCCCCGGCCGACCACCAGACCGATCGACCTCGACCTGCGGAGGCCCTGCCATGCTGACCGTCGATTACTCCCGACTCGGGGTGGGGCCGGGAGACCGCCTCCTCGACCTGGGATGCGGATTCGGGCGGCACGCCTACCAGGCCGCCCGGCTAGGAGCCGAAGTAGTGGCGTTCGACGCCGGCGCCGATGAGGTACGCCAGGTGCAGGACACGTTCGGAGCCATGGCCGTGGCCGGGGAGCTCGATCTCCGGGCATCGCGGGTGGGGGCGGTTCGGGGCGATGCCCTCACTTTGCCCTTCGCCGACGGCGCCTTCGATCGGGTGATCGCCTCCGAGGTGCTCGAGCACATCCCCGAGGACGAGACGGCCATGGCCGAGTTGACCCGTGTGCTGCGTCCGGGTGGATCGATGGCGGTCACCGTCCCCCGGTGCGGACCCGAGTTCGTCAACTGGGCCCTGTCTGACGAGTACCACAACGTGCCCGGCGGCCATGTGAGGATCTATCGGCAGCGCCAGTTGGTCGACCGGCTCCAAGGTACCGGCCTGAAGGCAGTGGGGAGCCACCATGCCCACGGCCTCCATGCCCCGTACTGGTGGTTGCGCTGCCTGGTCGGCACCACCAACGCCACCCACCCAGCGGTGGCCACCTACCACCGGCTGCTGGTGTGGGACATTGAAAAGGCCCCCAAGGTGACCCGGTACGCCGATCGTGTGCTCAATCCGCTGGTGGGGAAGAGCCTGGTGGTCTACCTGGAGAAGCCTCGGGTATCGATGGCTGCCCCGGTTCCGCCGGCCCACCGGCGCGACCAGGTTCAGGGCGGGTCCACCCGGGCAGCATTCTCGTCACCCCAGGAGGCGGTGGCATGAGGACGATCCCCGAGGTTCCCGGCGTCATGGCCGCGGCCCAGGTCCTCGCCACCGCTCAGTCGATCGCCACCTTGCAGCAGCCGGACGGGATGATCCCGTGGTTCCCGGGAGGACACTGCGACCCGTGGAATCACGTCGAGGCGGCCATGGCCCTCACCGCCGTCGGCCTGGACGACGAAGCCGACCGCGCCTACCAATGGCTGGTCGACACCCAACTGCCCGACGGCAGTTGGTTCAACTACTACCTGGCCACCGGCATCGAGGACGCCCGTCTCGACACCAACGTTTGCGCCTATCTGGCCACCGGGGCCTGGCACCGGTATGTCTCCACCGGCGATCTCGACGGCTTGGAGTACCTCTGGCCGACCGTCGAAGCCGGGGTCGACTTCGTTCTTCGATGGCAGCGCCTCGACGGATCGATCCACTGGTCGCTCGATCCGTCCGGGTTCCTCGAGGAGTACGCCCTGCTCACCGGTTCGTCGTCGATCTATCACAGTCTCCGGTGCGCCATCGCCTGCGCAGAGCGCCTGGGGCACGAGCGGCCCGACTGGGAGTTGGCTGCGGGTCGCCTGGCCCACGCGGTGGCCCATCAACCCGACGCATTCGCGCCCAAGGTCGAGTTCGCCATGGACTGGTACTACCCGGTGCTCGCCGGTGCCCTCAGTGGCGAAGCAGCACGCCGCCGAATCGACGGCTCGTGGGACACCTTCGTGATGGAGGGCCGCGGTGTTCGCTGCGTGTCAACCGGAGAGTGGGTGACCGCCGCCGAGACCGCCGAGTGCGTGCTGGCCCTGGACGCCCTGGGCATGGACGACCTCGCCCTCCGACTGCTCACCTGGGCGCAAGGCCTCCGTAACGACGACGGGTCCTACTGGACCGGCATGGTCTACCCCGAGGAGGCCACCTACCCCCCGCTCGAGCGGTCCACCTACACGGCCGGGGCCATGGTGCTGGCTGCCGATGCGTTGAGCCGGACCACCCCGGCCTCGGGGATCTTCCGAGGAGAGGGGCTGCCCAGCCACCTCGATCTCACCGAACCGGCCCCCGAGGCACCGGTGGAGCCGGCGTTGAGGACGCCCGGCGCGCCAGGGCCTGCCTGACCGGCTGGCATCGGGAGGACCGGGTACTCCGCCGACCGGGCATCATGGGTACATGAGGCGGTACGTGCTCACCATCACCTGCCCTGACCGGACCGGTATCGTGGCCGCGGTCACCGGCTTCATCGCCTCGTTCGGGGGTTCGGTGATCGAGGCCGCACAACACGGCGACCTTACAACCGGCCAGTTCTTCCAGCGCATCGAAGTACTGGCCGACAGCCTGCCCCTCGGTCCCGATGAGTTCGGCGATCGGTTCGTCGACGTCGCCTCGCAGCTCCATCTGGACTGGCGCCTCAGCGACACCGACGATCGAAGGCGATTGGTCCTGTTGGTGGGCCGAGAGGACCACTGCCTGGCCGATTTGCTTCACCGTTGGCGTAATGATGATCTCCGGTGCGTGATTCCGTTGGTCATCTCGAACCATCCCGATCTTCGCTCACTGGTCGAGTGGCACGGCATCGACTTCGTTCACGTGCCGGTCACCACCGACAGCAGGGAGCAGGCATTCAACGAGATCTTTTCGCTCTTCGAGTCGGTTCGCGGTGACGTGATGGTGCTGGCCCGATTCATGCAGATCATCCCGAGCGAGTTCTGTGCCCGCTATCCCGGACGGATCATCAACATTCATCACAGCTTCCTCCCCTCCTTCGCCGGCGGGCGCCCGTACCACCAAGCCTTCGAACGAGGAGTCAAGCTGATCGGCGCCACCTGTCACTACGTGACCGCCCAACTCGACGCCGGACCGAGTCGGGCACAGTCCTGTCAGAGCCGCCTCAGCACCCGCAGCGATCCACACTCGCCGTCCTCGACGAACTCACCGGACTCGAGTGCCGCTCGCCAGATGTCGTGGGGTGGCCGGCCGCCGTCAGCCGGGTCGGGGAAGACATCGTGGATGGCCAACCACCCGTCTCTCATCACGTGGGGCGCCCACCCCCGGTAGTCGGCCCATGCGGGCTCCTCTCCGTGGCCGCCGTCGATGAAGCAGAAGGCCAGCGGTTTCGACCAGTGGGCGGACACGGTCGGCGAATCGCCCACGATGCCGACCACCGACGACTCGAGATCGGCACCGGTCACCGTACGACGCCAATGGGGAAGGGTGTCGATCCGATCGGTGTCGGGGTCGACCAGCGATCGGTCGTGGTGCTCCCAGCCGGCCTGGTTCTCCTCGGATCCGTGGTGATGGTCCAGACTGAACAGCACCGCGCCGGTCTCCACGGCGGCGGCACCCAGGTACACGGTGGACTTCCCACACCACGCACCGATCTCCACGAACGTGGCGTTCTCGATGGATGCACCGGCCCGGAGCGCGGCCAGGAAGAGCGCTTCACCTTCGTCGTCGGGCATGAATCCCCTCGCCGCCGTCGCTTTGGCAAAGAGCTGCTCGCGACGCTCGGAGCGATCACTGGAACCACTGGCGCGTGGGGTGGCAGGAACCGAGCGTGACGTGGATGGACTGTCCATTTCTGCAGCCTGTCACGGGTTCGGGCCCACAGCACGTCGGCGGGTGGGCGACGACCCCGGCCGGCGCAGCAGCCCCACTATGTTGGGCGCCGAGATGGAGCCCGCCAGTGGGTGTCGATGGGCGGTCGAGCCGGCCGAACGATCGGCACCAAGCCGGCTCGGGGACACAGTGAGCGACGTTCGATGAATGAAGACAACCCCACCGGTCGTGCTGCCCGGCCTTCGGCCACCGGCAAGGAGCGGATCGCCTCGCTCGACGGGGTCCGAGCCGTGGCCCTCCTGATCATTATGGGTTACCACTTCGGGGTGGGCTGGCTGCAAGGCGGGTTCTTCAGCCTCGACATCTTCTATGTGCTGTCCGGCTATCTGATCACCGGGCTGCTCACCAGTGAGTATCGGAGGCGGGGGGGCATCAAGCTCTCGGCGTTCTGGCTTCGAAGGGCCCGGAGGCTCCTTCCCGCCCTGGTGATCGTACTGGTGGCCGTCACCCTGATGATCCGCTTCGCCGAGCCGGCCGGCCTCTACCCCGACTTCCGGATGAGCGCGCTGTCGGCACTCTTCTACTTCTCCAACTGGTGGCAGATCGCCACCAGTGGGAACTACTTCGTGGCCACCGGAGCGGTGTCGCCGCTCACCCACACCTGGTCGTTGGCGGTCGAGGAGCAGTTCTACCTGATCTGGCCGCTGGTGGTGCTGGCGGTGATGGGTCTCAGTCGGACCTTTGCCCGGGGAATCCGGGCCCTGTTGGTGCTCTCGGTGGTGGGGGCGGTGGCCTCGGCCGTGGAGATGATTCTGCTGTACAGCCCCAGGGCCAACATCACCCGCCTCTACTTCGGAACCGACACCCACGCCCAGTCCATCCTGATCGGCGCGGCCATGGCCTGTTCGATGACCATCATCCAGATGCGTAGGGGGAAGGAGGGAATGGCCCCTCGGGCGACCTCTTCCTCGCTACGCACGATCCTGATCCTCGTCGGGCTGGCCGGATTCGCCGGCACCCTCACGCTGACCTTCACCCTGCAGGGCACCTCGGCCTTCGACTACCAGGGCGGATTCACCCTGTCCGCACTCTCGGCGGCGGCGATCATCGTCGGGGCGGTGTGCGTACCCGCCGGTCCGATCGCCCGGTTCCTGGCGCTCTCGCCACTGGTGTGGCTGGGCACCATCTCCTATGGCGCATACCTCTGGCACTACCCGGTCTTCGTCTACCTGGATTCGGCGCGGACCGGACTGACCGACCTCTCGCTACTGGCCGTCCGCTTCGCCTGCACGGTCACGTTGGCTGCGGCCAGCTACTACCTGGTCGAGCGCCCGGTGATGTACGGGACGTTCTGGCGATCGTTGAAAGCAGCGGTGCCGGCCATTGCCGTGATGGGGGCAACCGTGGTGGTGGTCTTCGTGGGCACCACGGCAGCGGCCTCCGCCGTCCCGTCGATTGGATCGATCCAAGGCCAGAACGACCCATCGGGTAGCCACGGCATCCCCGTGCTGGTGACCGGCGACTCCACCGCCTTGACGCTGGGCCAGTCCCTCTCCTACTGGTCCTCCGCGTCCAACAGTGATCTGACGGTGATCGACAAGGGAAGCGTCGGATGCGGGATCGCTGAGGGCCGCTCTTACGAGATGAACGGCGTCAGCAACCGGGTCGCCGAGGCGTGCAATCCCGGCGCGCCACCCTCGGCCCAGTGGCCGGCGCTGCTCAGGGACTGGCTGGTCCGGTACCGGCCCAAGGTGGTCGTGCTCCTCGCCGGGCGGTGGGAGGTCTTCGACCGGACCGATCTCGCCGGGCAGGTCACCAACATCGCCAACCCGAGTTACGCCCGATACGTCCAAGGACAGCTCCAGCGCTATGTGTCGATCGCCTCCAGTGGCGGCGCCAGAGTGGTATTGATGACCGCGCCTTACTATGACTCCGGCGAGCAATCCGACGGCCAGCCTCTTCCCCAGGACAACCCGGTCCGCGTGCGTGACTACAACCAGCTGGTTCGAAGGGTGGCCAGCGCAGACCCCCTGGTGGTGTCCCTCGTCGATCTGAATGCCATCGTCTCTCCCCAGGGCCGGTTCACCACGACGGTCGGAGCCATCACGGTGCGGGCTCCGGACGGTGTCCACTTCCCGTTCTTCAACGTCTTCGACGACACCGCGCCTCTGCCCGACACCGCCGCGGAGACCGAGCAGTTCGCTCGCTGGATCGGTCCGCAGATATTCCCGACTCTGGAGGAGGCGGCCCACCGCTAGTCCGGGGTGTTTCCCCTGGTGGCGGGCACGGCGCGCCAGGGGTGGCAGCGACGTTCCGCTCAGTCGAGGCTGAGCCCGTAGATGAGGTCGCCGGCGTCATCGACGTCATAGATCTCGATTCCGTCGTCGACGTGCGGTGCATCAGCGGCGAGGGCGACGGCGACCTTGTTGATGGCGTTGCGGGTGATGTCGAGAACCAGCTCGACCTGTTCGGCTTCGGAAAAATGCTTGTCGATGGCATCGACCACATCGGGCTGGATGCGACCCGGCGTCCAGATCATCGCGTCGGTGAGGGCAAGGGCCGCCTTGTGCGCCGCCGAGAGGTGACTGTCCTCGTACGAGTCAATGGCCCGGAACGACTGCTCGTCTGCCCCCGCCAGCAGTGCCGGTCGGCTCCGCAGCGACTGGCACAGGCGGCACTGGTGTTGTCGGGCACCTCGGAGGCGGACGAGCTCGGAGGTCACCGGGTCGAGACCGTCCAGGGCCGGCACCGCCCGGATGAAGCCGTCGAAGGCCTCCCAGATCCCCAGGGTGGTCGCCGGTCGATGGTCTCGTCCGACCGTCGGTGGGGCAGAGCCGCAATTGAACAGCGCATCGAGTGTCGCGTTGGTGCGGGGGAGGAAGTCGATCACGAAGACCACGGCGACGAAGTTGGCCGCTGCCCTCCCCAGCCCGTCGAGGAGGCGACTGCGCAGATCGTCGGAGATCGCCGATACGTCAAGGCTGAATTGGGCAGCGAACTCGAGGGCGACCCTTTCAGCGCCGGTGCATGTCTCGAGCGACGGCCAACGGTCCGCA
>Ga0182018_10001928_pt1 | contig 22102 bp, 18 predicted proteins | sample 812P2MmetaG_FD_120490 | JGI IMG/M metagenome (GOLD analysis project Ga0182018, IMG submission 120490) | Permafrost microbial communities from Stordalen Mire, Sweden - 812P2M metaG | ecosystem: Environmental > Terrestrial > Soil > Wetlands > Permafrost | place: Sweden: Stordalen | collected...
CGAAGATCCAGATGATCAAGTCCTGCGCACGGGGCTTCCGCACCTTCGAAAACTACCGCATCGCTATACTCTTTCACTGCGGAAAGCTCGAACTCCATCCACTATAATCGGCGAAGAACCTAAGTTTATATGGGCGTACGATGCACTTCGAGTCCGTGATTGTGTGCCTTCCCCTTTCTCCAAATACGCCAAGGCGGCGTGGCAATTACACCGTGCTCCGCTACAGGTACCAGGGGATGTTGATAACGACGATGCGCTGGTTGCCACGCACGAGAAGGAGCAGCTTAAGGAGCTGAGCGCGCTGGTTGTGGAGCGGAGCCTGCCACCAGTTCTTGACGATGAGCTCGGGGATAAGCACTGCAATCTGGCGTTCAGGGTGGTCATGCTCGACCTTGAGAACGAAATCCACGAGGGGCGGCAGGACGTAGCGAAACGGGGAGGGAAGTATAACGAGTTCGGGGACCACGTGCCCTGACTGGGCGAGGGGGGCGGCGACGTTGCGCTGCCAATTCTTCTTTATCTCCTCGCAGCTGTCCTCGGCGTCGACATGGACAGCCTGGACCTGATCGCTGAGCTTCATGGCGAAGCGGAGGCCCTTTTCGGTGATGCGGCTCCAGCGATCGAGCGGAACGATGACGAGAGGTTCGACAAGGTTGGAGAAGTTCAAGGGGCGATCGATATCGACCTCGCTGTTGACGCGCTCGTAATGGCGTTTGATGGCCCTCATGGTGAGGACGAGGCCGGGAACAAGGAGGGCGGTGATCCATGCCCCTTCGGTGAACTTGGCCACGAGGACGACGAGCAGGGTGACGCCCGTGGCGACGGCTCCGAAGCCATTTATGATCATGCGGCGCCGAGCGCCCTTGCCGCCATGGCGCTTCGAGTGCACGACCATGCCGGCCTGGGATAGGGTGAAGGCGAGGAAGGCGCCAATGGCGAAGAGCGGGATCAGGCGGTCGGTGACGCCGCCAAAGACGATGAGCAGAAGGGCGGTGAATCCAACGAGGGCATAGATGCCATGCGAATACAGGAGGCGGCGGCCGCGAATCTTGAAGACGTGAGGAAGGTTGTCGCACAGGGCGACGGCCCGGGTGAGGCGCGGGAAGTCGGCGAAAGAGGTGTTCGCGGACAGGGCGAGGGCGGCCAGGATGGAGGCGATCGTGACGTAGTAAAACCAGCCGCGGCCCATGACGGCGGAGGTGAGCTGGGAAAGGATGCTCTGGTAGCCGGAGCCGGTGGGGTCGGTGGCGCCGATTCCGTAGGCGCGGCAGAGCAGTGCGATGCCGGCGAGAAATATCATCAGGAGCGCGATGATGATGGTCAGGGTGCGCTTGGCATTCTTCTGCGTGGGCTCGCGGAAGGCGTTTACCCCGTTCGAGACGGCTTCGACACCGGTCATTGCCGTGCATCCGCTCGCGAATACCTTGGCGAGGAGCCAGAGGGTGAGCAGCGACGCGCTGGCGGGCAGGCGCGGCGGTGCAACGACGGGCGTGGGGTGGCCGCCGGCGGCGATGGTGCGTACCGCCCCGACGACGATCACGAGAGACAGCGTGCCTATGAAAAGGCAGGTGGGGACGAGGAAGGCGTTGCCGGCGTCCTTGACGCCGCGCATGTTGACGAGGGTGAGGATGAGCAGGATGGCGAGGCAGAGGGCAACGGTGTGGGGCTGGAGGCTCGGAAAGGCTGAAACGAGGGCCCCGACGCCAGCCGAGATGCCGACGGCCGCGTTCAGGATGTAGTCGATCATGAGCGCGGCGGCCGCGAGCAACCCCGCCAGCTCCCCTAGATTCTCGGAGGCGACGGTGTAGCTGCCGCCCCCGTTGGGGTAGGCATCGATGGTCTGACGGTAGGAGAAGAAGACGATGGCAAGCAGGCCGATGATCGCGAAGCTGATGGGGACGATGTGCTCGATGCCCGCGAAGCCGAGAGGGATGAGCAGTGTGAGCGCGGCTTCGGGGCCGTAGGCGGCGGAGCTCAGGGCATCCAGGCCGAAGACGGGGATGCCGGCGATCGGGCCGATGTGCTCGGCACGCTCTTCCGTCGTTGCGAGCGGCTTACCGATGAGGAAGTCGAAGAGAGTCACGAGGGGCTGTTGTGCGCGCTGGGGATGACCTTCACACCGGGTTAAGGCAGTATACGAAACTTTAGCCAAGTCGACCGGGCGATTCGAGTGCCGGTTTGCCCTCTAGGCGTGCTTTTCAAGCGCTCCCATCCAACTGAGAAGCTCGGCGGCGTAGTCGCCCCAAGTCTTGAATCGGCGCTCCCTCGCGCGGGCCTCAAGCGCGGCCAGGACGGGAGGGAAATCGATCAATTGCCCGATGGCCGCCGCGATTTCCGCGGGCTCCGCCGCCCCGAGGCCCATGCATCCGCCGCCGAGCGCGATCTCCCCGAGCGCGCCGGACGACCGGCAGATGCAGGGCTTGCCGCGCGCGAGGCTCTCCGCGACGGGCAGCCCGTATCCCTCGGCGAGCGAGGGGTAGACCGTGAACGCGCATTCCCGGTAGGCCGCCTCCAGGCCCTCGTCATCCTCGGGCCCGTCGTAGCGCACGGGCCTGCCGGCGGCGCGAAGCCTGCTCAGCCGCTCGAGCGCGGGGCCGCCCGTCTCGGCGTTTGCGATTCCAACCAGCCGCAGCTTGAACTTCACGCCGCGGGCCCAAAGCGACTCGCAGGCGTCCAGCAGGGCCGCGTGGTTTTTCCGGCCCTCGATGCTTCCGACGCAAAGGACGGTAGGCGTCGCCGCAGGCGACCTGGTTTCCCGTGCCGGCGAAGGGGGGTCCAGCCCGAGCGGGATCGCGGCGACCGGAGGCGCCTTGGAAACGCCAAGCCAGCGCCAGTATCCGATCAGCGATTCGCGCGACGCCTCAGAAACCGCGGCGATCCCGTCGAATCCGAGGAGGTCGCGCAGGTAGCCCGGGAAACGCGCCGCGGTGGAGCGCGCCGTGAATTCCGGGTACTGGAGGGCGATCGCGTCGTGAAACACGGCGACGCGCGGGCCCGACGAGACGGCGAAGAGGCCGGGCAGGCCTGACGCCACCGCCGGCGAGAAGATCTCGGGCACGAGCACGCCGCCCGGCCACGCGCCCGCGGCCGGAGCAAGCGCCGGCAAGGGTGACGGCCGCCCGAGCCAGCGCCGCATGCGGCCTCGGAACCGCGCATCCAAGGGCCAGCGCGCGCCGCGCCCCGCGCCGGGTCCCTCCGCCGCCAGGTTCCGCGCCTCCCAGGCCTCGACCGGCCTCCAGGCGCCCTCGTACGGGTCGAAACAGACGGCGTCCGCCTTTTCGCCCAATTCGCGCCGGAGCGCCCTCGCGACGCGCTGGACTCCCGTCCGTGCCCGCGTGTGGCTCGTATGGGTGAGGTCGAGAAGCAGCGACACAGGCGTCTCAGGGTTTTGCCGCCTCGAAGTCCCGCCGCCAGACGGTCACGTCCTGCACCTTCCCGACCTGCGTCCAACGGCCCGGCATCCTCTTCGCGAGGACGCCCTGTTCCTCCACCTCGAACGGGAAGAGAACGGCATAGAGCGGCCTCTTGGAACTGCGGATGGCGGCCTCCACCTTCCCGACATTCCCCGCGTCGAGCGAATCCCACCGGATGAACGTGAAGGGGGTGTAGTAAAAAACGGCGCCGCTTGCCTGCATCGTCAGGCACACCGCGTCGTGCGGGACGTTCGCCATCATCCAATCGGCGACGTACCCGTATCTGAGCTCGCTCTTTCCGATGCTGAGCGCGTGCAGGTCGCGGCTCCACCAGAAGGAGCTGGCCGCGGCAAGGGCAAGCACCGCCGCGAGGGCCGCCATCGAGCGGGCGGGGTCGCAGCCGGCGGGGGCCCGCGACAGCAGCGGGCGCAGGACGAGAAGGCTGACGACAACGATGGCCGGGGCCGCGGGGAGCAGAAAGCGCAGGTACCACCAGGTCTCGTGGGTGCATTCGTAGGCGGAGTAGAACGCCGCGAACCCAAGGATCCATGTTCCCAGAAGCCACCGGGTCAGCCTCGAGCCGCCGAGCCAGGGCAGGCCGAGGATGAGAACGACAGCCGGGGTGAACAGGGCCGGCAGCCACTGCGCGTAGTGCAGAAGCGTCCCGGGCACGAAGGCGGCCTTGAACGAGGACGAGTTGTCGCCGTAGCCCGTCGTCAGGTAGCTCCCGTAGGCCGCCTCGGTGTGCGCCCCGAAGAAGACGGCGCCAGGGAGGCCGCCGGCGATGAAGAGCAACCAGCTCCGCGGCGAGGCGCCCAGGGCGATGGCGACCGGGATGAACGCGAGGACGTTGGTCGGGCGCAGGAGCACGTCGATCGCGATCGCGGCGCCCGCGGCAAGCGCCCACGCGGCGTGCTCCCGGCTCTTCAGCGCCGCGAGCACGGCGGCCGTGGTCCACGCGAGCGAGGGGACATCGCTCATCGCCTGGAGGGAGGACCAAAGATAGAGCGGGCTCACCGCGACGATGAACGCGCCGACCGCGGCCCACCTCCTGCCGAGGCCGAGCATCCGGCCGAGCAGGTAGGTCGCGACGAGTCCGGCGAGGGAATGAAGGATGATCGTCAGGTCGCCCGCGTGCCGCCAGCCGGCGATCGGCTTTAGCGCGAGGACAAACAGCGCGAATCCCGTCGGGTAGGTCGGGACCAGGCCGTCGCCGTTCCACGCGGGCTTGAATCCCAGGGGGACGTAGAGAAACGGGGGGGCGTCGGCCTGGGGCAGCCCGGCGACGATCCGGGGAGGGACATGTATCCTGTCCGAGGCGAGCAGCCGGGCATGGTTCATGTACCCCGACGAGTCCGACCCCCCGGCGACCGCGCCCACGTGCGGGATCAGCACGACCGAGTAGAGAGCCAGGGCGATGATGGCCAACCCCGCGGCCGCGCGGCGCGATACCTGATCGGGATGCGGTGTCTGGGCGTCATGAAAATCCATACTTGCTTTGCAGGGGTCGGGTGAGTGGTTTGTCCTCTTTTCGTGGCCGGATTCAAATCATTTCTCCGCGTTCAGGCCAGTGCCTTGCGGTGGATTGTGTGCGGAACGGTCGTTGTGCTGTTTGCGTGGTATCTCACGCTCTTTTACCTGCCTGGCCAGGGCTTTACCTACTTCATCCAGTTCGGGCAGAAGCTGCACGGCCTCTACCTGCCCGAGGTGAAGGCGGTCAACCATTACGAGATGCCGGATTCGACCGGCTACGACTCCCAATGGTACGCCCAGATCGCGGTCCGGCCCCACCTGAAGGACCCCGCCCTTGCGAAGGCGGTCGACAGCCTGCCGTACCGCGCAAGGCGCATCCTGTTCCTCTGGACGGCCTGGCTGCTGGGGGGCGGCAATCCCGCGCGGGTGATGAACGTCTACGCGTTTCAGAACGTCGTCTGCTGGTACCTGCTGGCGGCGCTTCTCCTGCGGTGGTTTCCGCCGGTGACCTGGGGGAACTGCGCCCGGTGGGCGGCTGTGCTTTTCTCGTTCGGATTGATTTTCAGCGTGAAAGGGGCGCTCCTCGACGGGCCGAGCCTCCTCCTGGTCGCCGTGGGGATGACGCTCGTTGAAACCTCGCATCCCTGGCTGGGGGCGGCGGCCCTCGGCGTCTCTGGCCTGGGCAAGGACACGAGCATTCTCTGCGGAGCGGGAATGAGGCTTCCCGATTCGCGGCGTCCCTCGGAGTGGGCTTCCTGGCTTACCAGGGCCGCCCTCGTTATCCTTCCGCTTGTGACATGGATGCTCTGCCTGAGGGTCTGGTTCGGGCGCGGCGATGACATCGGGTCCCGGAATTTCGGCGCCCCCTTCGCCGGCCTGACCGAGAAGCTCCAGCAGAGCGTCTCGCTCCTTATTGCCGGGGGCTATCCCTCGGTCGTAGCCAAGTTCGACCTTCTGGTCGTCGCCGGGATCCTGGCCCAGTTCTTCTTCTTCGCGTTCAGGCGTCGCTGGCACGATCCCTGGTGGAGGATCGGCGCAAGCTACGCCGTGCTGATGGTCTTCCTCGGGGACGCCGTCTGGGAGAATTATCCGTCCGCGGCGGCCCGCGTGCTTCTGCCGATGACGCTCGCGTTCAACATCACGGTTCCGCGCGGGCGATGGTGGGTGATCCTGCTGATCGTGGGAAACCTTGGCGTCGTCAGCTCGGCCGACCTCTTCAAGCCGCCCGGAAGGGAAAGCTTCATGGTGGAGGGTCCCAGGGCGCTCCGGATCAACCCGAAGGACGCGAGCGTCGTCGAGGCGATCTACGGGGCGCGCAACTGGTACCCTCCAGAGAAGTCCCGCTGGGATTTCTTCCGCTGGAACATGGGCGATGGCACGGTGACGATCAGAAATCCGCAACCATTTGCTATTGTCGCTGTTGTGAAATTCAGGCTCAGGGCTGTCGACCAACGCGAGGCCATCGTGACGAGGGCCGGAAAGGTCCTCTGGCGCGGGATGCTCCAGCCGGCGGAGGTCAGGCGGGTCTCCCTCGGTGAAATCGAGCTGCCGCCGGGCGACACCATCCTCGGCTTTGGAAGCGACCGGTCCGCGGCGTATCCCGGCAACGGCGACATCAGGAGGCTGACCTTCAGCCTGAGGGACCTCGAGATTGACCTAGAGCGCCGGCTATAGACGGAGGGCGCTGATCCGGATGCCGGCAGGGCGGCCATTCGCAGCGCGCGCCCGGCCAAGCACGGTATCGACTTCGCCGCAGGCCCGGCGATAGGGTGAGGGGACTGGGGGCAGGGGTCCCCGCCCAAAGAATCACGAATCGCACCGCCTTGCCGCCCGCACTTCCCAGTCCCGGATCGAGCCCGCCGCCGGATTCCAGGCCCCGCCGATGAAGCTCTGGCAGGTCCAACGCCATTGGGATGCGCTCGCCAGGGCCGACCCGCTGTGGGCCGTCCTGACCGAATCGGACAAGCAGGGAAAGCGCTGGAGCGTGGAGGAGTTCTTTTCGACCGGCATGGCCGAGGTCGAGGCGGACATCGCGCTCGTCCGCCTGCGGGCGCCGCGCCTGGGCGTCCGAAGCGCGCTCGATTTTGGCTGCGGCGCCGGCCGGCTGACCCAGGCCCTGGCGCCGCATTTCGCGCTCGTGACGGGCGTGGACATCTCCGGCCAGATGGTCGCCCTGGCCCGGGAGCACAACCGCAACGAGCGGGTGAACTTCGTCCACAACCCCCGGCCCCACCTGGGGCTCTTTCCAAGCGGCTCCTTCGATTTCGTCTACAGCCGCATCACGCTCCAGCACATCGCCCCGCGCTACTCGAGGCGCTACCTGCGCGAATTCATCCGCGTGCTTGCCCCCGGCGGCATCATGTTCGCCCAGGTTCCGGCCACCGTTCCCGCGGGCGATCCGCCCGATCGCTTCCGGTTCTCCTTTTGGCCGCCGACCGCGTGGATGCGGGTCAAGAGATATGTCCGCTACCATTATCCCGGATGGTTCCCGGGCACACCCAAGATGCAGATGTACGCGCTCCCACAGGACGAGGTCCGCGAGTGCCTGGCGGCCTGCGGCGCGGAACTCCTTTCAGTCGAGCGAGGGGAGTATGACGCCTTCGAAAACCTCACCTACATCGCGCGCAAGGCCGGTGGACAGACCCATTGACGCCCCGGCAGGTCCGGGGCATTAACCTTGGCTCCGCTTTCCGGTCCCCCAGAGTCCGTCCCAAGCCACTAATCATCAGCCGAACATGCCCCCAAAGATCCGGGACCAGGGAAATGCGGACGGAGGGCAGCTGAGGCTGCTGGCCATCCTCCACTTTGCCGCGGGCGCCATTTGCTACGCGGGCATCGGCCTTCTCGTCTGGCACTACGGGAGGATCCATGGCGCGTTCCTGGACCTGGTTTCCTGGAAAAAGCAGACCGGCGGGGAGGCCTCGCTTGAGCCGTTCTTCGGCGAGTTCAGGCGGTTCCATCTGATCACCGGGGCCGTGGCGGCTGCTTACGGGACGGGCAATCTGCTCTCGGGCCTCTTGATCGTGCGCAGGCAGGGCCGCTTGTTCTCGCTGGCTGTCGCCTGCATGAATTGCTTCCTGGTGCCCATCGGAACCCTCCTGGGGGCCTTTGCGATGGTTGTGCTCCTCAGGGATTCAGCCCGCGAGGCCTACCACGCCAGGGCCGCCGGGCCCGCGCCCGGGGGAGGGTCAAAATGACCGCCCCGCAGGCGAAGACACATATCAAGCACGCATGGATCGTCGGCGTTGTCACCGCCGCGATGACCCTTTTCGCCAGCCTGCTGCCCCTCTTCGGCGTGTCGTTGGTCGGATTCAACCTCTGGACGCTCACCGACTTCGTCCTGATCGCGGGCCTCACCTTCGGGATTTCAAGGAAAAGCCGGACATGCGCCCTGATAATGCTGGTATACTTTGTCGTCTCGAAATCGATGTTCGTGGCCGCCACGGGCGATATCGCGAGTGCGGCCCTTGGAGCGATATTCGCCTATTTTTTCTTCCAGGGCGTCAGGGGCGCCTTCGCATGGCATCGTCTGGCGAAGGCGCCGGTGGCTCAGCCCCCGGAGCTCAAGCCGGGGGAGAGAGCGCGCGGCGGCAGCGGCGAGGCGCCAAGCCTTTGACCGGGTGGCCCTGGCGTTTGAACTCGCAGATGACCGCGGCTTGTTTCTCATCGATTGAGCGCCAACGGGCGGGATAGGCGCGAGCCCTCCATTCCACCCCAACATTCCCCCCAGGAACGACGAATTGTATACCCCCCGATGCAGCGCAGTCTGAACCTCCCGGCCGTTCTTGCCTGCCTCGTTTTTGCGATTGTCGCCGTTCTCCCGTTCGAGCCGTGGGGAGGGCCGAGAGGGAGTTCCTGCACATTTGAGGTTCGGGTTGAATCCGACCAATCGGGGCTGGTGCAGCTGTACTACGACGTCGGCCGTGGCGGCAACGAGACGGACTCCGTGATCCAGCCGATCATCGCCGGGCAGCCGGCGTTGCTCCGGTTCGCACTGCCTTCCGGCACGTATCGGGCGCTGAGGTTCGATCCCCTCGACAGGGTGACCCGGATGACGATCAGCGGCGCGCGCATAGCCGATGGCTCCGGGGGCACGCTGTTTCCGTTTTCGCCGGAGCAATTCCAGGCCGCAAATCAGATCGAATCGCTCACCGTGGAAGGCCGGAAGCTTGTCATTGTCACAGCCCCGGGAGGGTACGATCCCCAGCTGGCGATCAAGCTCGCGCAGCCTTTCACGCTCGACCGGCCGTTCTGGGGGCGGGAGATGGCCCTGGTCTTTGCGGCGCTGATCGTGTGCGTCGTCGCCGGCGGCTGGGCAAGCCGGTCGAGCCGCCTGCGCCTTGCGGAGCGCGCCGGCTCATGCTGGCGGGCGGCCTGCGCCTCCCCGGGGAAGGCGATCCTGGCGGCAAGCCTTCTCGGCACGGCGGCGGCGAACTACCCCGTCATGTTCGCGGGCAGGAGCATCGTCACCCCAAGCTTCGGGGTGGCGATGCTTTACGGCCAGAACCCATGGATTCCGGGATTCCAGAGCGTCGAGGTGGGCGAACCCGGGAAGGCGGACGTCGCCGCGCTCCTTTGGCACCACCTGCCGCTCTCGATGATCGAGCGGCGCGCGCTGTTTCACGACGGCGAGCTGCCGCTCTGGAACAGGTTCGATTCGACCGGCTCTCCGCTGCTGGGCCAGGGGCAGTCGTGCTTCGGGGATCCCCTGAACCTGCTGCCGATACTCGCCGACGGCGCCTCCTGGGCCTGGGACCTGAAGTTTCTCCTGGCCAAGTGGCTCCTCGCCGCGGGGATCGGGCTGTGCGCCTGGCGCTCGTCGCGCAGCCTGCCGGCGTCGCTGCTGATGGCGTGCTCGGCACCGTTCATGGGCGTCTTCGTCTACAGGGTGAACCATCCCGCGATCTTCAGCTTCTGCTACGCGCCGTGGATACTCTACTGCTGGCTTCGCTGCATCGACGGCAGATCGACCCGGGGCGCCGCGATCTGGCTCGCGGCGCTGATAGGGGCCAACTGGATCGAGTTGAACAGCGGCACGGTGAAGGAGGCCTATGTCCTGATCCTCTCGATGAATTTCGCGGGCCTCTGCGCCCTGCTCTGGTGCCGGCGGCCGATGCCTGAGAAACTGGGCCTCCTGGGCGCCGCGCTCGCCGCCGGCGCCGTGTTCGCGATGGTCGCCTCCCCGATATGGCTGACCTTTTACCGCACGCTTAAGGCATCGTACACGAGCTACAACAGCCCGCTGGCGTTCCAGATCCAGCCGGGAATGTTCATCGGCCTGTTCGACGAGGCCTTCTACCGGCCCTTCCAGCTGGAGTCGGGTGTGGCCAACCCCTCGGCCAATTTTCTCGTGCTTGTCGGCCTGCTCTGGGCGGTCGTCCGGTGGCGCTCGGTGGCTGCCGACCGGTGCGCCGTTGGCCTTTTCGTGTCGAGCCTGCCCCCGCTCGCGCTCGCGTTCGGGCTGGTGCCGCCGGGGCTGGTCGCCCGGATTCCGTTCTTGGGAAACATCCTTCACATCGACAACACGTTCTCCTGCGCCCTGGTGATAGTCTATTCCGTGCTGGCGGCCATTGGCTGGCGCGAGGCCATCGAGCGGCTGGGAACGGCCGATGGCAGGCGCGAGGCCATCGCCGTCGTTTGCCTGCTGGTCGCGCTTTTTGCCGCCTACCTCGGCACGGCGCAGGCGATCGTGCGGGGCGCGTATTGGGACAGGACGTGGGGCAAGTTGATAGCGGTCCAGCCTTTCATCCACGCCTACGGATGGAGCCTGATCGCCGCCTCCGCGGCGCTGCTGTGGATTCTCCACCGCGCGCGCCAGCGTGGGTCGCCCACCGCGGCCATGCTCATCTGCGCCCTGCTTGCGATCGCCGCCCTCCTTTGGCGCGAGGGCCTCCACGTCGGCGTGGCTTTTTCGGACTACGTCGTGAATCCGACCAGCCGCGTCGACCTGAAGGCGCCTTCGCCGACGGTCGAGGCCATCCTCAAGAGGCGGGACACGCCGTCCCGGACCATCGGATTCCACAACGACCTCCTTCCCGGCTGGTCGATAGCCTACGACCTGGAGGGCATCTCGGGGCCGGACGCCCTGGTTAACCCCTACTACCGGGAACTCATGGACGCGGCCGGCGTTGGTCGCGTCTGGGACTGGCGCTACATCGTCGAGCCCGGGGACGTGCACAAACTGAAGCCGATATTCGATTTCCTGAACGTGCGATTCTACGTCAGCTATCGCCAGGATACCGAGCTGGTCAGGAAGGAGCTCAGGCGCCTCCCGTCGCTGGACATGGACTCGTACGAAAGCGAGACCGTCTGGCCGCGGGCCTTTTTCACCGACAGCGCGGCTGTGTATGGCGATCCCGCGCAGTTCTGCTCCTGGATCAAGGCCGGAGACGGCCGGCCCTTCGTCGGGATCCAGCGCGGGGATTGGGCGCGCCTAAGCCCCCTGCCGCGGGTCTCCGGCGACCTGACGACGCGAAAGGTCGTGCCGGCCGGGGATTACAAGCTCACCACCAACACGACGTCGTTCACGGTTTCAGCCACGGGGCCCGGGTTCATCGTGCTCTGCGAGGCGTACGAGCCGGGAAATTTCGAGGCGACGATCGACGGAAAGGACGCGCCCATCATCCGGGTGAATCATGCGTTCAAGGGCATCTACGTCGACGCGGCCGGCACCTACAGGGTCAAGTTCGCCTACTGGCCCAGGGGATTCTCGATGACGCTCGTCCTGTTCGCGACAGGGCTGGCGCTGATCGCGCTGGCGCTGCTGGCGGCGTTCCGGGTTCGCCAGCCGATCCCCGGTCCCTCACCCGGGCAATCCTGATCTCGGGAGTGCGCCCCGTCCGAGAGCCTACAGGCTGGCGATGGTCTCAAGGCGCCGACGGTACCGGGCGCCGATGACCGCAGGCGAAAAGCGCTCCTCCATCGTGCGGCGGGCGGCCGCGCCAATCCGCGCGGCCTCGGCCGGGTCGGAGGCGATCCGGCGCATCAGCTCCGCCGCGTGGCCGATGTCGGGCTCGGCCCAGGTCGAGCCCTTGGCATAGGGCCCGTGGTTTTCCCCCAGCTCGACGAGCGTGAAGCGCACCGGAAGGCCGTTCTCGCGGCTGAGGTATTCGGCGGTGGCGGACCACCCGGTCGCGATCACCGGCCTGCCGAGGTACATGGACTCGGCCACGGCCAGCCCGAATCCCTCCGAGCGGTGAAGCGACACGAAGCAGTCGCACGCGGCCTCGAGGGCGTAGACGTCGGCTCGCGACAGGGTTTCGCTGATGACGACGGTCCCGGGAAGGTCCCTGACAGCTTGGGACATGGCTGCGAAATCGGCCGCGTTCGCTTCCGCGTTCTGGACCTTTATGACGAGCGCGGCGCCGCGGCCGGCGAGGCCCGACGCGCGGAAGGCCTCGATGACCGCCCGGGGATTCTTTCGCGCGGCGTAGGAGTTAAGGTCGAACAGCGCGAGGAAAAGGAAGGTGTCCGCGGGAAGCCCCAGGCGCGCGCGGATCGACGCCCTGTCCTCCGTGGGCCGCTCGAATCCAATCGCGTGCGCCATGGTGAGGACCGGAAAGGGGGACTTGAGGGCGATCGACTCACGCACGAAGTCGCTGGGGCACCAGATCTCGTCGAAGTAGTCGAGCGACGACATCCAGGCGTCGGGAAACTCGGGAAGCTCCCACGCGAAATAGCCGATGTTGTACTTCTCCTTCCTGAACGACTGGCCGTGGTGGTGGTCGATGTCGCGCGCCACGGGAGGATCGACGTGGATCACGTTGACACCTTGGGGGTTGGACTCCTGCAGGCGGCCCGAATATGTCGTGTCCCCGAGGCGGTTGCGGCAGTTGAGCTTCAGCGGGACAAGGCAGGACGGGATCGACGCCGCATCCGCCGCCCGAACCATGCACCGGGCGGATTCACCGATGCCAAGGTCGGCGGAAAGGAACCCGACGATGTTCATCCCGGTCCGGGCATGGGAGCGCGCGAACGCGACGGAGTAGGGGCTTTCGCGCTTGGAGAAATCATATATCCGCTCGCCGGTTTCCGACTCGATCGCCGATATCCTCAGCTGGCGGTTCCTGTTCTGCGCGCGGAATCTCTGGATGGGGCCGAAACGCGTCACGCGCCCGAGCCACGCAAGGGCGTTCGTCAGGCCGACGCCGCTCAGCCGTAGGCACAGGGCGGAGCCGGCCTGGGCCGAAGCGGGATCGAGCGCAATTTTCGCCTCCCAGGCGCGCGGCGCCTGTGACGAGATCGAGCACACGCCTTTGCCGTCGAGCAGCACGTCGAGGCCGGGGAATCCCACCTCGGGTCCGCGCGCCTGCGGGTGGGCGAGGAACTCCCCGCGCACCACGATGGCGCCCACGCCCACCATCGGAGGCAGCCGGACGACGGCGGCTTCGCGGATCCAGGCCGAACCGGATGAGAACTCGTCAAAGTACAGCCCGGTAAAGCGGGTGAAACGCCTGATGAAGGCGCCGCCGAACGGCGGTGTGCGCTGGGGCATGGGCATGTTCAATCGGACGACAATTTCCGCCACCGCGCGAGCTCTGCGTCGATGGCCACGTCCATCCCCGCGAGGGAGGTCGCGGGAGGGCTTCTGCGGACCCGGGTCATGTAGAAGGCCATCCGCCAGGCCTCGAGCGGATCCGGGAAGTCGCGCGGATCGCGGATCACGCGGCAGAAATGATCCCAGGTCCAGTCGCGGCTTCCGATTGCGGCCAGCTCGGCGCGCCACCGAATAACGAGGAGCTGCGTGTTCTGCTCGTCCCGGATCTTCCGGCCCGGAGACGCGCTTACGTGGTGCAGGATGCGGCTGCGCAGGGCGACGCAGTTGACGAGGCCGGCCTCGCGCGCGCGAAGGCACAGGTCGACGTCCTCGCATCCGTTGACGTAGGCCTCGTTAAATCCGCCGAGCCGAAGCCACGTCTCCCGGTTGATAAGGACGCAGGCGCCCGTCACCGCGGCCACCTTGCGGATCGGGTGGAACACCAGCGGGAAAAGGCCTGGCGCCCGGCGGTCATGCTCGGGCTTCCCCTTTAGGTTGATGACGATCCCGGCGTGGTCGACTTCCAGCGAGGCCGCGTCGAACTGGACGTTGCCGACAAGGCCGGCCTTAGGACCAAGCGCGTCCACGGCCCGCAGCATCGGCTCGAGCCAGCCGCTCCCGAGAACAAGGTCGTTGTTGAGGAGCGCGAGGATCTCGCCCCGCGCCTGCGCCGCGCCCCGGTTGGTCGCCGCCCCGAACCCCAGGTTGCGCTCGTTGAGGATGACGCGGAAGGGATCCCCCAGGCCGGCAAGCCACTCGCGGGTCCCGTCGGTGCTCCCGTCGTCGACAAGGACGATCTCATGGGAGATGCCGGCTGGCATCGTCGCCCGGAGGCTCTCGAGCATCGCCCTGGTGTGGGGCAGGCAGTTGAAAAGCGGCGTGATGACGCTGATTCGCGGCGTGCCGGGACTCCTCGGTGACACGGGTGCCGGCCTCCTATTGACCGGAGAGGAGCCTGCGCAGGTATTGGGCGTAGCTCGACCTGCCAAGCCTCGCGATGTTTGCCTCGAGCCGCGCATCGTCGATCCAGCCCTGGCGCCAGGCGATCTCCTCGAGGCATGCGATCTTGAGCCCCTGCCGGTTCTCTATGACATGGACAAACTCGGCCGCCTCGAGAAGGGAGTCGTGCGTTCCCGTGTCGAGCCAAGCGGTGCCGCGGCCAAGCAGTTCCGCGTGCAGGCAGCCGTTCTCGAGGTAGAGCCGGTTCAGGTCGGTGATCTCCAATTCGCCCCGCTTCGAGGGCTTCAGGCGGCGCGCATACTTGACCACGTCGCTGTCGTAGAAATAGACGCCCGGTATCGCGTAGTTCGACTTGGGCTTCAGGGGTTTTTCCTCGAGCGACAGCACGCGGCCATCGCTCGCGAATTCGACGACGCCGTAGGCGGAGGGGTTGGCGACGTGGTAGCCGAAGATCGTCGCGCCCTTCTCACGCTCGTCTGCGGCGGAGAACGCCTTCGCAAGGTCATGGCCGTAGAAGAGATTGTCGCCGAGGATGAGCGCGCAGGGCGAGCCGCCCACGAAGTCGGCTCCGATGATGAACGCCTGGGCCAGGCCCTCCGGGTTCGGCTGCTCGGCGTAGTCCAGGGTCAGCCCGAAGTCGGAGCCGTCACCCAGGAGCCGTCGGAAGAGCGGCAGGTCCTGGGGCGTCGAGATCACGAGCATCTCGCGGATGCCAGCGAGCATGAGCGTTGAGATCGGGTAGTACACCATCGGCTTGTCGAACACCGGCATGAGCTGCTTGCTCACCGCTATCGTCAGCGGATAGAGCCGGGTTCCCGAGCCGCCCGCGAGGATGATGCCTTTGCGATTCATTGTGATTTTGTTCAGGCCGTCCGGCCCAGCCGCTCGCGCGCGTAGCGCCTCGCCGTGACCTCGGCGCTCCACGCCCGGTTCGCGATGTACCAGTCGACGGTCTTCGCAAGGCCGGTCTCGAACGACTCGATCGGGCTCCACCCGAGCTCGCGGCGCAGCTTTGAGCAGTCGATCGCGTAGCGGCGATCGTGGCCCGGCCGGTCGGCGACGTGCTCGATCAGCCCGGCGCGGTCCCCCCCCTCCTTGAGGGGCAGCCTTGCGTCGAGGAGCGAGCAGATGAGCTTCACGGCGTCCAGGTTGGCCATCTCGCTCAGGCCGCCAACATTATAGGTCTGACCCAGCCGGCCGCGCCCCAGGACCATACCGATCGCTCGGCAATGGTCCTCCACGTAGAGCCAGTCGCGCACCTGGAGCCCGTCCCCGTAGATCGGGAGCGGGCTTCCATCGAGCGCGTTGAGGATGACCAGCGGGAAAAGCTTCTCCGGGAACTGGAAAGGCCCGTAGTTGTTCGAGCAGTTGGTGGTCAGGACCGGCAGCCCGTAGGTGTGGTGGTAGGAGCGCACGAGATGGTCGCTCGCCGCCTTTGAGGCCGCATAGGGCGAGTTGGGCGCGAACGCGGTCTCCTCCGTGAATGCCGGGTCGCCGGGGGAAAGCGTCCCGTACACCTCGTCGGTTGATATGTGCAGGAACCGGAATGATTCCTTCGCCGGGCCCCTCATCGAGGCCCAGTGGCGCCCCGAGGCATTCAGGAGGCGCAGCGTTCCCAGCACGTTGGTCTGGACGAAGGGCTCCGGCGAGTCGATCGACCGGTCGACATGGCTCTCCGCCGCGAAATTGACGACGGCGCCGATCCCGTGCGCGGAAAGCACGCGGCTCACCATCTCCTCGTCACCGATGTCACCGTGGACGAAGACGTACCGGCTGTCGCCGGCGACGGCCGCCAGATTCGCGGGATTCCCCGCATAGGTCAGCTTGTCGAGATTGACGACCCGGGATACCTCCCCGTTTCCGCCCGAGAGGAGCCAGCGGACGAAATTGCTCCCGATAAACCCGCACCCGCCGGTGACGAGGATGTTCATGGGGGCGCTCAGGCGGCCTTCCTCCAGGCCTTGAGGTCGCGCTCCACGGCCTCGTGGACGTCGGTCAGCCGGATTCCCGCCGCCGCGAGCTTCGAGGGATCCATGACGCAGTTTGAGCGCGGGGTCTTGGCCACGGCGCTCATGAACTCGCCCTCGCTGGAGAAAAACGCGAACTCCTTGTTGCAGACCCCGGAGCGCCGGATCAGGTCGACGACCTCGCGCGTCGTCACCTTCCCGGGATTGGTCACGTTGTACGTCCCGAAGGGCACGCGCTTCGTCCAGCAGGCCAGCGTGGCCGCCGCGAACTCGTCGAGCTGTGAGATCGAGTTGGTCGCCTCGAGCAGCCGCGGGTAGCGCATGAGCTTCGTCAGGTAGTTCCGCGGGTTGTCCACGCTGTCGAACGGGATCCGCAGGCGCCAGACGAAGAGGTTGGGGTGCCCCGCGAGCACCTCCTCGCCCAGGCCCTTTGTCCCGCTGTAGAAGGAGCAGTGGTTTGCGCGGAACGTGAAGTTCGGGGCGTCGAGCTCCGTGAAGCCGTTTACACCCGGGCCGTCCCCGCTGTAGATGCAGCCCGACGAGACGTGCCCCCAGGGAACGCCGGCATCCTCGCATGCCTGCGCGATGACGCCAGGCAGGACCGCGTTCCCGAGGAGGCACTCGGCCTTGTGCAGCTCGCAGGCGTCGACGTTGGGCTTGCCGGTGTATCCGGCGGCATTGATGAGGAATTCGGGCCGGTCTCTCAGGAGGGCCGAGCGAAGCGTCGCGCCGCTGGTGTAGTCGACCTCGGAGCGGCTCAGGCTGCGGTAGGCCATGCCCTTCAGCCTAAAGAGCGCCTGGTAGGCCTGTCCGACGTATCCCGAGCCTCCTAGAAGGTATATCATGTTTCAGTTTTCCGGCGGTAATCGCCCCGACTGAAATACTTTTCCAGCCAGACGTACATGCAAATGAAGAAATAGCGGCTGCCCATCTCCTTGATCTTGAGCTTGGCAACCCCGTGCTTCCGGTTGCGCCACGAGATCGGGACCACCGTCCAGGTGTAGCCCCGGACGATCGCCTTCAGCGGCAGCTCGACGGTGAAATTGAAATGGGGTGACATGAAGGGGCGGCAGCCCTCGATCACGATTCGGCGGTACGCCTTGAACGCGTTTGTCGTGTCGTTGATCGGGATGTTGAACATGACCCTGATGAAGAGGTTCGCCATGCGGTTCACGAAAAGCTTGAGCCTGGGGTAGTCCACGACGTCGCCGCTGCGAAGGAACCGGCTGCCGAACGCGCATTCGTGGCCCTCGCAGAGCAGCCGCCAGTACTTGACCGCGTCCGACGGCAGGTCCGAGGCGTCGGCCATCATGATGACGACCGCGTCCCCCCGGATCTGCCCGAGTCCATATATGACGGCGCAGCCGAATCCGTGGGGCCCCGGGTTCTGCACCGGCGAGAGCTCGGGAATCTCGGGCTTGAGCGCCTGCAGGACCGACCAGGTCGAGTCCTGGCTTCCGTCATCGACGACCACGATCTCGTGGGGCACCCCCTCGCGCGCGAACTCGGCGTGGATGTCGCGCAGCGTCGACGGGAGGGATTCCGCCTCGTCGCGGGCGGGAACGACGACCGAGAACAGATTGAGGGTCATCCGAGCGGAGCCGACAGTTCCAGCCAGTCGGGATGAGCGCCGGCGTGCGCGGCGATCTCCTCCATGATCGATTCGACGGGTATCCTCGGCTTCCATCCCCAGATTCTGCCGGCCTTCGACGGATCGAGCACAAGCCAGGGGATGTCGAATGGGCGCGGTGCGGGATCGGGGGCGACGGGGTGGGCGCCGAACCGATCGTCACACCAGTCCGTCAGCTGGAGGAGCGACCTGGCCGACGCCGCGCCACCGCCGACGTTCACGATCCGGTCGAGGATGTCCACCTTGGGGGCCGCGAACTGCGCCGCGAGAAGGGGGGCAAGGTCGCCCGGATGCAGGCAGTCGCGCACCTGGTGGCCCTTCCCGCCAAAGCCAATGTACCTGAGCGGCCGCCTGCGAAGGTGGCTGTTGATCCAAAAGGCGAAGATCCCCTGGTCCGGCCGGCCAAACTGCCCGGCGCCCGCGAGGATGCCGCAGCGGTTGATGAAGACCGGCAGGTCGAATGCCTGGCCGTACTCGAGGGCGAGGGCCTCGCTCGCCAGCTTTGTGGCCCCGTACAGCGAAACCGGCGCCGATGTCGGGAAGGACTCCGCGATGCCCAGCGGGCCGGCGCCGGCGGGAAGGCCGCCCTCGGCCGGGCGAAAGGCCCGGTCGGCCACCCGCAGCGGAAGCGCATCCAGCGAGGCGATGCTGTAGACACGGCTCGTGCTCAGGAGGATGAATCCGGCCCGGTTGCGCTTGCAGTGTTCCAGAAGGTTGACCGTGCCGCCCAGGTTGTGCTCGACCAGCTGGCGCGAGCTCGAGAGCCCGTCGACCCCGGCCAGGACGCTTGGGTTGGCGGCGGCGTCGATCACCCAGTCGCATGCGGGCAGGGCGTCGACGTCGCTCGCCGCGCGGGCGTCGGCGTGGACGAGCCTGATCCCGAGGCGCTTCAGGTCCGCGCGGTTTCCCTCGCTGCCGGGACGGATGAAGTTGTCGAAGCCCGAGACCTCGTGCGTCGGCCCGTGCGCCGCGAGTGCGCGGGCGATTGCGCTTCCCGCAAAGCCGCAGATTCCGGATATCAGTATTCGCACGCCCGTCTTGCCCCTAGTTGGAAGGCTGTGCGGGCGGGTCCGAGGCGGCCTTCTGCTTCGCATCCTGGTAGGCCCTGCGCTGCTGAACGCCTATTTCGAGAAGATCGCTGACGAGCATCCGGGCCTCGCGCTGCTGCTGGGCGGGGGACGCAACGGGGCCGGCCGGCGCCGGGGCGGAGGACGAAACCTGGGCCGGGGCGGGGACCGGATCACCCATGGGCGGCGCCGCCCTGGGAACCGGGGTCGCCCCCATCGAGGCGACCGTGGCCTTCCGCATCGACAATTCCTTGATCGTCCCGCCGATGCCGACGACGACCTTGTCATGAAGGGCGTCGAAGCTGATCACGTGGATGCCGTCGGCTATCCCGCCCACGGGAATCCACTGGCTGTGCTTGGCCTGCCGCTCAAAAATGCACACCGAGACGTTGGACCCCTGGACGCTCGACCCCGCCAGCTCGAAGGCCTCCGCGGGCCCGGCGCCGGCGGACGCCGCGCTCCCCGAGGGCATGAAGGGGGAGTTGCCGACGAGCGTCCCCTGGCCGAATGCGGCCGCCGTGCCCCCGAGCGCCGCGAGCGCGGAAACGAGGAGGCGCCGCAATGGGGCTGAAAACTGGGATTCGGATTTACTCATCAACAGGTTAAGACGTTAGGGTATCCCCAAGGATACGTCAAACACGCGGTCGCCTGCGCCAGGAATCGACGATCTGGCGCACGGTCTCGCCGAGCGACTGCGTAATATCCCACCGCGGAAAGTGCTTACGGATCTTGCGCAGGTCCGAGTAGTAGCAGATGTGGTCGCCCACCCGGTTCTGCTCGACGTACGTGAAGACCTGCGCCTTGCCGGTGAACGACTCCGCGATCTTGAACGCCTCGAGGATCGACGTGCTGTTGGCCTTGCCGCCGCCGAGGTTGTAGACCTCGCCCGCCCTGGGATCCCCGACGAACGCCGCCATGAACCGCGCGACATCGAGCGAGTGGATATTGTCGCGGACCTGCTTTCCCTTGTATCCGAGGACCTTGTACTCCCGCCCCTCGAGGTTGCACTTGACCAGGTAGCTGAGGAAGCCGTGGAGCTCGACCCCCGAGTGGTTCGGCCCGGTCAGGCAGCCCCCGCGCAGGCTGCACGTGGGGATGTTGAAGTACCGGCCGTACTCCTGGACCATCAGGTCGGCGGAGGCCTTTGACGCGCCGAAAAGCGAGTGCAGGGACTGGTCGATCGTGAACGTCTCGGAGATGCCGTTGTCGTAGGCGGGATCGGCGTAGTCCCAGCGCGTTGGAAGCTCCTTCATCTCGATCCGGTTGGGCGCGTCGCCGTAGACCTTGTTCGTGCTCAGGTACAGGAACGGCGATTCCGGGCAGGCCTGGCGCGCGGCCTCGAGCAGGTTGAGCGTCCCGACCGCGTTGGTGTCGAAGTCGTCGAAGGGGATCGCCGCAGCCCGGTCGTGGCTCGGCTGGGCGGCAGCGTGCACGATCGCGGACGGCTTGAGCGACCGCACGAGGTCGAGGATCCCGGCCCTGTCGCGGACATCGAGCTCGTGATGCTGGAATCCCCCAAGGTCCCGCTTCAGCCGCTCCTGGTTCCAGCGCGTGTCGCCTTGGGGGCCGAAGAAAACGGCCCGCTGGTTGTTGTCGATCCCGTGTATGGAATACCCCAGTTCGCGCCCGAAATACAGGCACACCTCGGAGCCGATAAGCCCGGAGGAACCAGTCACGAGGAGCGTCTTTGTCATCGGGGGACGGGGCGCCGCGGGTTCACAGCGGCTGGAATCGGTACTTCACCAGGGCGAGCATCCAGGTGAGCGGGTCGCGGACCATCGACACCTTCTTGCCCTGCTTGAATGAACGGGACGTGTACGAGACCGGTATCTCGACCGGGCGATAGCCCTTCCTCACAAGCTTGATCAGGAGCTCCCAGTCAAAATCGAACCGGTTGCATTCAAATTTAAGGCCCGTGATGCAGTCCCTCCGGAACACCTTGTACATCGTAAACGGATCGTTGAGCCAGACTCCAAGCGAGGCGTTTATCATGAGGGTGAAGGTCCAGTGCGCAAGGTTGAGGGTCAGGGCGTGCAGCTTCTGGTCGGTGAACTTGCGAATGGCCCAGGCACCCTTGGTGTGCCGCGATCCAAGCACGAATGCATGCTCGCGGCGGGCGATGGGCGCCAGCAGCTTTTCAAAGTCCGCAAGGTCGTACTCAAGGTCCGCATCCTGGATGATGACAATCTCGCCCGCGGCAACCGCCAGCCCGGTCCGGACGGCATGGCCCTTGCCCTTCGGGGTCTCCTCCAGGATCACGGTCACCAGAGGCTGGCCCTTGTAGCCGAGGACGACGTCGCGCGAGCCGTCCTTCGAGTTGCTCTCGACGATGATCAGCTGCAGCTCATATCCGGGAATCCGCTTGGCAACGAGGGCGTCCAGCGCGGTGCGAACCGTCGCGATTTCGTTGTAAACGGGAATGACGACCGAGACCGCTATGACGGGGGAGCCGGTCAGTGACATCTTTGCCAAAGTTTTTGACAGCCGCCACGTTGGGTCGGTGTTGCGCGGGAGTTCATGCCGCCTTGATCCATGAATGCTTTTGCGCCTCCGTCAATCCGCGTGGCTTTGCGTAAGTAGACGTCACCTCGTGGCCTGCGAGGGCTGCCGGTACCTCGATTCCAAAGCGGCAAGGTGCCTTCCTCGAGGGCATTTGGATTTATGGCCTTTCGGAGGTGGGAGCACCGTTCGCCGGGGTGGAAATAAATTGTAATCGCCCTTTGAAGGGGAAGATTAGGCTTGTAAAGCAAATGAGTTGCATTAATTCTCCCATGTTCACGCCATCTATTGTCTCCAGCCACTAGAAACCGCGCCATGAAAGCCTCAAAACCCGTCTCAGTCCTCGTTCTTGCCACGCTGCTCTCCCAAGTTTCCGCTCCCCGTCTGTCGGCCTCGGGAGGGGGAGGGGGCAGCTCCTACATCATTCTCCAGAAAGGTTCTTCGTTAAATCTCGTGGGTCCCCGAGGGAAGTGATGAAAAGGGGATATGCAGCAAGAAACCGATCGGCATGTGCGGAGTTTTTTCCAGAATTTGCTCGAGTTGAAGGAGCCGTGGCG
>Ga0182018_10001929_pt1 | contig 22096 bp, 17 predicted proteins | sample 812P2MmetaG_FD_120490 | JGI IMG/M metagenome (GOLD analysis project Ga0182018, IMG submission 120490) | Permafrost microbial communities from Stordalen Mire, Sweden - 812P2M metaG | ecosystem: Environmental > Terrestrial > Soil > Wetlands > Permafrost | place: Sweden: Stordalen | collected...
CCGCCGAACGTCACCACGATGACCTTATGGGAGGACCGGCGGGCGGGCGGTTCCTGCGCCCCGAGCGAGCCCGGCAGGATCCGGTTGGCGATCGAAAGCCCGGCGAGTTGCACGAAACGGCGCTTCGACAGGCTCAACACGTTCAGTACTCCGCGATCTCGCCGCCGCTGATTTTACGGCGGACATTGGGCCCCAGATCGAGCGGATGATCGTAACCGGATTTGATTTCGCCACCGGGCGAGTAATAGGGGCCGATGTCGCACGCCATGCTGCCTTTGCCTTCCGCGACGAATTCGATGGACGTAATGAGCTTGGCCGACTTGTAGCCGTATCGGGCCGGATCGATCAGCCGGAGCGGCGCGCCGTGGCGATCGGCCAGCGGCTTTCCGGCCATATCAAGGGTTAGGAGAACACCAGGCTTGAGAAGGTCTTCGATGGAAAAATACTCGTACCACTTGTCGGCGCAATTCAGGCGGACAGCTCTTGCGGTTTTCAGAGGCTTGGCTAATTCCACCAGGTGTCCGAAGCGGAAGCCGCCCCAAACGGTCCGCGACGACCAGCATTGGACGCACTTCATCCGCGAGTTCTGCGACTCTTGCGGCAAATGGCGGAGTTCGGCGACCGAAAACGCCTGCGCCTTTTCCACCAGGCCGTGGATCTTTAGCTGGTATCGCGCGGCATCGATCGGCAAAACGGGGTTGTACCACATGAGGCGGAAACTGAACTCGTCGGGCTCGTCGCTGGGCAGCAGCAGTTTGGTTTTTTCGTCGGCGGCACTCAGTTTAGCGGCCGAGACGGCTGCAGCGGCGAGAAAACGGCGGCGGTTCATGGGCAGCCTCATTTTATACGGCTGGAGGTACGACTTTCAAGCGGCGACGCAGGAACCTCTTCGACGGCGTGAAAGAAAGTGAAAAGCGCTGGGACCAAGCGACGGCCGGGGGAAGCCAACTCCCCCGGCCGTGGTTTGGTCACCAGCACTGGGTACTACGTTGCAACGTTGCCGTTTCGGCCGCTCAGAATCCCACTCGGAGCGAGAACTGGATGTGGCGCTCGGTTCCCGACACGCTGCTGGTGATTACTCCGAAGTTGCCGTTTCCTCCCAAAGCCTTGGAATCGCCCAAGCTTGCGTCCGGGTTGTTCAACACCGCGAAGTTGCCGAGATTGACGGCCTCTCCACGGAACTGAACATTAACCCGCTCCGAAATCCTGAAACTCTTGAAGAGCGAGAAGTCCAGGGTCTTGGTGGGCGGGCCGGTTAGCGTCTGCAGACCAACGTCGCCGCCGGTCGCGACTCCGGCAGCCTGATTCGAGTATGCGACAGCGTAATTGGCGGTGTCGAACCATTCGGCGGTGGTGCGCCCGCCGGGAGGGGCCATGTTGCCATTGCCGGCGAAGCCGGAAACGTAGTCGGGCATGCACTTGCTCCACACGCCGTGGCAACTGGTGCCGGACATGGTGAAAGCATCGCCAGTCCGCATGGTGAGGATGCCATTGAGTTGCCAGCCGCCGACAACGGCGTCGGCAAAGCGGCTCATGCCACCACCGAACTGCTTGCCCTTGCCGAACGGCAATTCGAAATTGAAGCTGGTGGTAAAGCTATGCCGGATATCCCAGGATGCGCTGGAATAGGAAGCGGTATAGTTGGTCTGATTCAGGATCGACGTGTCGCCGCTTAACGGCGTGTTGCCGTCCGCCAGCGCGTGACTCCAGACATAGGATGCCAGGAATTGCAGGCCGTGGCTGAATCGCTTTTCGAGTTTCGCCGAACCGGCGGCGTAGCGGCCGAGACCGAAGGACGAAGTCATCGAAAGGCCGTTACCGACCGACTGGCAAGTGGAGCAGGCCGGCTGAATCTCCTGTAAACTCGCCGAACTGATCGCCGTGTTGAAAGTACCGAGATTCGGGTACGGGTCGGAGTTCCAGAGAATCACCTGATGCGACTGATGGTTGCCCTCGTAACCGATTTCGAGCGCCATATCATGCGGCAACTCGCGTTGGATGACGAAATTCCACTTATGCACCAGCGGATTCCTGAAATCCGGCTGCACGCCGCGCATCGAAACACCCGCGTTCAGCGTGAACGGACTCAGTGGATATCCACCCACGAAGCCGCCCGGCATGAAATCGCAGTTGAAGCACTGCGACTGGCTTATCCCTACGTAAGGGCTGTTGCCCTGGTAGCGCGACAGGCTCACGGTTTCATTGAACGGCACGCCTTCCCCGCGGTTGGGGCTGCCGCCCTGGTTCTCCTCACCACCGTAGAAGATGCCGTATCCAACGCGGATCACGGTCTTATTGGCAACCCTATATGCGATTCCGACGCGTGGTCCGAAATCCGTCTTATCCCACGGGGTCATATAATTCGAAACCTGGCAGCGGCTCACAGTCACGGTGGGGAACAGAGTCCCGAAGTTCGGAGGTAGAGGCTCCTGGCAGTTGCCGCCCTGGGGGATGTAAAGGGTGTTGTTCTGCAGGTCGAAGTTCGCCTGCCGGCCCCATTGTTCGCCGATCGGCGACCACAGCTCATAACGGACACCGAGGTTCAGCGTCAATCTCTCGCTTACTTTCCAGACGTCCGTAGCGTAACCCGCGTAGGCCACTTTCTGCGACGAGACAAAGTTCGTGGTCGAAATGGCGCCGCTGTCGACGACACCTAACAAAGCCGAAGCCATGGAATCGCCGGTCAGACTGCTGACACTCGATCCATTCGAGGCGGCGTTTCCCGACGGGAACGCGGTCTCGTTGCTGCTGAAACCGAGATTGCCGTGAGGATCGGGAACCTGGAAGAACGGGAACTTCACGGAGCGGAATTCAAAGCCGAACTTATAGGCGTGCGCACCCTTGCTGATCGCGACGTTCTGGACCAGATCCCAAACGTTGTTGTACTCCTTGGTCGGAACCCAGTCGGTGGCGCCAACCGTCGGATAGCCGTTTCCAAAACCGATCTGCGGAAGTCCGCCGTTATTGGAGGTGGCCGTAGTGGGGTCGTAGCCGCCGATCCCGAACTGCGTGAACAGGTCGGTGGTTGGGTTCGCTCCGATGCGCGACGTCACCAGACGGGTGAAGCCAACCCGGCTTTCCGTTACCAGGCTTGGGTTCCAGACGTGGGTATAACTCATCTGACCGTTGCGGCTGAGGTCGATTTCACCGGCGCCGTTGAATCCCGTATCGTCGAGAGCGCCCGCGAGCGGAGCACCGTCGGACTTGGAAGTATCCGACCAGCTCAAGGATCCAAAGAGGCTGTCCTTGTCGCTGAGGCGATAGTCGACGCGGGCGTCTCCCTGATCGGTATTCTGAGCTCCCGTGGTGTTGTAGTAATAATCGTTGGTCGGCTGATTTCCGGTAATCACCGCCTGATTGGGATTCGGATAGAGTTGGATGATCTTGGCCCACGCCGGATCCATCCTGCTGGCGGGAATGATATTCCCGGGGAACGGAGTCCGCGACTGGGGAATCTGGAACCCGGCGGAGTTTGGCAGATAGGTGGTTGACGCCGGATCGTAGATCATGCCCTTCGCGATGGAGATCGGAGCGCCGTTGACGTCGGTCCCGGTATAGCTCGTGCCCAGAAGGCTGGAGAAATCGCCGGTCTTCATCGCCGCGGTGGGAATCGTGGTATATCCCGAGTAGCCGAGGTTGGTGACGGAACCGCCGGAATCGGCGATGCGCGTTCCCTGGTAGTCGCCGAAGATAAAGAGCTTGTTCTTCTTGATCGGACCACCGGCCGTGGCGCCGAACTGGTTCTGCTTGAATGGTCCGCGCGGTTGGCCGGCACGATTGTTGGTCCAGGTGTTGGCATCCAGGTCTCTGTTCTGCAGGTATTCGAACAGGCTGCCGTGGAGCGCATTCGTGCCGGACTTGAGCGTCACGTCAATCACGCCGCCGGCCGCACGCCCATATTCGGCGTCGTAGCCATTGGTCTGAATCTTGACTTCGCTGACAGCGTCGATGGCAGGTCCGATCGCATACGACGTCTGATTCAGGAAGTCGATGGTGTTGATGTTGTTGTCGACTCCGTTCAGCAGGAAGTTATTCTGGCCGTTGGAACGGACGCCGTTGGCGGAGAAGCCGCCGTTAGCGGAATCGCGCGCGCCAGGTTCGGCGGGCAAAACGCCCGGCGAGAGACGTGCGAGGTAGGCCAAATTGCGGGTCCCACCTAAGGGGACGTCGGTCACCGTCTTGCTGTCCAGCGCGGCGCCGATCTCCGTGCTTTGGGTTTGGAGCAGCTCCGCCTGCGCAGCCACTTCGACGGTCTGGTTGATATCGCCGACCGAGAGTGAGATTGCGATACCGGTACGTTCACCGGCAGTCAGGATTACGTCCTTCTGTTCAGACACCTTGAAGCCCGGCGCCATGACGCTCACGTTATAGGTGGATGGTTTCAACGCCGGACGAACAAATTCACCCAAACTGTTGGTCAGGATTGTATACACCTGGCCAGTGGAGACTTCGGTTAAAGTTACCTTCGCGTTGGCGACGACACCGCCGGATGGGTCGGTAATCGTACCTGCGAGGGTCGAAAGATCGCGTTGCGCAAACATTGCGCACGCACCAGCGAGAGCTAACAGGGCTACACGAAGCCCCGTGAAATTGTGATGCATTTCCCCTCCTCAAACTGCCACTTGGCAGACGGATGTGGATGGATGCTATCACGACTAGGACCCGGAAGCAAGGCTTTCAGGCAAAAAAAGTAAGCGCTTTCGTACGGACGTCTCAATTCCGGCGATCGGGTGGGTTCCGAGGTCAGGCGGCGCCAGGAGCCCGGCGCCACAGGTCTCACCAATTGTCCTGGCATTGTATGGAGCCGGTTGGCGCCAGCGATCCGGCGCCGCCGGTATGCCGTGAAATTATCGAGCAGCCGTGCCCCTTGCGAAACGCTGTCTGAGGGACACCGTCCCGGATCGCCAGTTCCCTTGAGTCGCGGCACGTACCCGGATGTGACCGCTACCATTCCGGTGGGGTGCTTAACCGCTATAGGCATTTTGCGGTTCAGCAGCGGCACCCGCTCCGGTGGATGGCGAGTACAGCTTGCGGCGGAACCGGCGTAGAATCGAGGTTTAATGGCGCACCTTTCCCCGTTTGCGGTCGTTCTGTTGCTGGGATTGCCCGCATTGGCGTTCCAAATGAATCCCGGAGCCCGTCCGGGAAATGGAACCGTAGATTCGAAGATCTGCGCCACGTGCCATCGAGACATCGCGGCGAACTACGCGCAAACCGGGATGGGCCGGTCGTTCTTTAAACCGGGAACCGCTAACACCATTGAGGACTATGCGAAAACCCCCGAATACGATCACGCCCTTTCCGACAGCCACTACGCCATGGCGATTCGCAACGGCCAGTATTTCCAGCGCCGCTGGCAACTGGACGCCGGCGGTAAAGAGATCAACTCCGAAGAACTGAAGATCGATTATGTAATGGGTTCGGGAAACCATGCCCGCTCCTATCTGCACCGGACGGAACGTGGTATGTTGATCGAGTTGCCACTGGGCTGGTATCCCGGCAAGGGCGGGGAATGGGGTATGGTGCCCGGGTCCGACACGGAACATCCGCAGACGCGCAGGTTCGTCTCTTATAAGTGCATGTTCTGCCATAATGGCTATCCGAACATTCCGGCCGGCAACCAAGCGCCCGGCAGCGATCCGGTATTCCTCGGCGATCTTCCGGAGGGGATCGATTGCCAGCGATGCCACGGTCCGGGAAGCGAACATGTTCGTACCGTTAGCCGGGCCAGCATCGTGAATCCGGCGAGATTGAGTCCCGAAAGGCGGATGGAAGTGTGCATGCAGTGCCACCTGGAAACCACCAGCGGCCGGATCCCGGCGGTGCTCCAGCGATTCGACCGCGGCACGTTCTCGTACATTCCCGGACAGCCATTAGTGGAGTTCGCGATATCTTTCGACCACGCGCCGGGCACCGGGCACGAGGGCAAATTCGAGGCGGTGAGCTCGGTGTACCGGCTTCGGCAATCCCGCTGCTTCCTCGAGAGCGGCGGGAAATTGGAATGCGCCACGTGTCACGATCCGCATCGGATTCCGCGCGGCGAGGAGGCGGTGGGGTATTATTCCAGGGTTTGTCTGCAATGTCATACGTCCACGCATCCGGCGGGCGTAGCGGCTGCGGCGGCTGACTGCGTTACCTGCCATATGCCGAAGCGCCGCGTGGATGACGCCCCACACGTGATCATGACCGACCATCTGATTCAGCGGCGCGCGCCCGCTAACGCGCTGATGGAATTCCCGGAACGTCCGGCGGAAGAGTATCGCGGAGAGGTGGCGCCTTATTACCCCTCCCCGCTGCCGGAGACTCCGCGGAACGCTTTGTACCGCGCGGTGGCGCAGGTGGGGCTGGGAAACAACCTGGCGGCCGGACTGCCGGATCTGGTGCGGCTGATGGATGAAATCAAACCGCAAGAGGCGGAGTTCTACATGGTGCTGGGCGACGGCTGGAAGAGCGCGGGGAAGCCGGAAGACGCCGCTGCCGCCTACCAGCGGGCGTTACAAATCAAACCCGATTCGGCGCGGGCGATGCGCGCTCTCGCGGCGGTCGACCAGTTGCACGCCGAAGAGATTCTCGCGGATGCGGTCCGGATCGCGCCCAACGATCCGGAGTCGTGGTTTCGATATGGAGTGCTCACGTCCTCGGCAGAAAGAATTCGGAAGGCCATTACTCTCGATCCGTGGCTTCCGGATCAATCTCGCAGGCTGGCGGAAGTGAGCCGTGCGGAGCCGGCGTTGAAGGATGCGCTTCGGACCGATCCCTTCGACGACGCGGCATGGGATCTGGGCGGCCGGATCCTGGCCGAGAAGGGGGAATTCCAGGACGCATTTTTCGACTTCGAACGCGCCATCAAGCTTCGTCCCTACGGCCGTTACCGGTACGACTACGCCCTGGCGCTGGTGCGCGCCGACCGTTTCGACGACGCGCAAAACCAAACCGAAATGGCCGTGCGCGCGGACCCGGGTCTCGCCGAGGCACACGAGTTGCTCGGCGGCCTCTACACAAGAAGGAAGGAATTGCCCGAAGCGGCCCGGGAGTATGCGGCGGCCCTGGCGCTGAAACCCGATCTGGCGCGCGCCCAGTTGCACCTCGGAACGGTGCTCGCGGCCCAAGGGGATAAAGAGGGAGCGGCGGCCCATCTCCGCGAGGCGGCGAAGGGCAACGATGCCGCGGTTGCCCGGCAGGCTGCACAAGCGTTGCGGGACCTGGGGATCCGCTAGCCATGCGGTTACCGGCCCTGGCGGCGACGCTCGCGGCGCTGCTCGCGATTGGCGCGGAAATTCCGGCGGTCCGCTTCATCGATATCGCGGCGCAATCGGGCCTCACCGTGCCCAACACTTTCGGCGGCAAGGATAAAAAGGATTCCATCCTGGAGAGCACGGGCACCGGCGTAGCGATCTTCGATTTCGATGGCGATGGCTCGAACGACGTCTTCATCGCCAACGGACCGCCGTCGCGGTCGGAGTTATACAAGAACGATGGCACGGGGCACTTTACCGAGGTCGGCCAGCAGGCGGGTCTGACGCGCATCGGATGGGCGCAGGCGGCATGCGTGGGCGATATCGACAACGATGGCCATCCCGATCTTTTCGTCACCTATTACGGCCACAACAGCCTTTACCGCAATCTCGGAAACGGCAAATTCCAGGACGTCACCGAGCGGGCCGGACTGCCGGTGACCGGCACGCGGTGGGGATCCGGCTGCGCTTTTATCGACTACGACCGCGACGGCCTGCTCGACATTTTCGTCGCCAATTACGTGGATCTGGATCTGGCGAAGGTTCCGAAGCCCGGCAGCGGCAGCAGTTGCGAATGGAAGGGCCTGGCGGTGTGGTGCGGGCCGCACGGTCTTCCGGCCGCGCACAACGCCCTCTATCACAACAACGGAGACGGAACCTTCACCGACGTTTCCGAAAAAGCCGGCATTCTCGCGCCCGGCGGATGTTACGGTCTGGGCGTGGTGACGGCGGATTTCGACAACGACGGCTGGCCCGACATCTATGTCGCCTGCGACCAGACCCCCAGTCTGCTCTATCGCAATCGGCACGACGGGACCTTTCAGGAGATCGGCGATGCGGCGGGCGTCGCCTACAATGCCGATGGCCGCCTGCAGGCCGGCATGGGTATCGCGGTGGCGGATTACGACGGCAACGGCTTTCTCGATATCGCCAAGACCAATTTCTCGGGAGACCGGCCCTCGCTTTACAAGAACGAAGATGGGAGATTCTTCGAGGACCTTTCCGAAATGGCTGGCCTTGGACGCAATCAGCTTCTTGGCTGGGGCATCGCGTTTCTCGACGTAGACGATGACGGGTGGCCCGATCTCGTGATAGCGAATGGGCACGTCTATCCGGAGATCGACCGGTCGCCCATCGGCGAAACGTATCGCGAGAAGACGCTCCTTTACCGGAATCTCGGCAACGGGCGGTTCGCCGATATCACCGATTCGGCGGGACCGGGATTCGCGCCGCGAAGGCCGTCGCGCGGACTTGCCATCGGTGATCTGGATGGCGCCGGCCGGCCGGAGATCGTGATCGTGAACATGAACGATAAGCCCACGCTGCTGAAGAACGTCGGGCCGCGGCAGAATGCCATCGCTATTACATTGACAGGGACGCGGTCGAACCGTAGCGCGATCGGCGCGCGGTGTACCGTCGAATCTGGTGGCCGCAAGCAGACCGCGGAGGTGGTGAGCGGCGGCAGCTACTTTTCGCAGAACTCGTTCACGCTCTATTTCGGGCTTGGAAAATCGGAGAAGGCCGACCGGATCGAAGTGCGCTGGCCGGCGGGCGGGACCCAGGCATGGCCGGACGTGCCCGCGAATCGGACGATTGGACTGACCGAAGGCAGCGGGACGGTCGCAAGCCATGCCTGGGTGAAGCGCCCATAAATTCACGCCGCGTCATCGAATCGGTTCCTGCGCCTTCACCAGTTGTGCATGTTTCTCGCGTTCGGCCTGAGCGGCATCATGCTTGCCGATGCGGTCGTAATCGCGCGCCAGGCGGTAGTGCGCGGCTGGATCCGACGGAGCGAGTTCCGCCGCCCGCTGGAATTCCGCAACCGCGCCGGCGAAGCGTTGCAACCGGTCCAGCACCGTCCCCAATTCAAAGTGCGCCGATGCGTCGCCGGCATTCATAGCGATCGATTTCTCAAGCAGGAGCAGCGCCTTTTCCGGTTCCAGCGACTGCGCATCCAGAGCTTTGGCGTGGAGCAGGTAACCCTCGGCGCTGGCGGGATGCTTCGATTCGTATTCGGCGAACCGCCCGGTCACTTGCGGCAACCGGCTGGGAATCTGATCCAGAATCCGGCCGAGGAAGGTGTAAGGTTGCTCCGTCTCCGGGGCAATCTCGATGGTGCGCAGAAAGGCATCGGCGGCCTCGTCGAATCGGCGCAGCCCGTAATAGGCCACTCCCAGCGCCAGTTCGAGTTGAGCGCTCTTCGGCAGCTTCGCGACCGCTTCCTGGAGAATCACGAGCGCTTCGGCGAACTTCAGTTGGTCGAGCAGCGGCCGGGAGGCGTCGAAATAAAGTCCGGTGGCGCGTTCGCGGGCATCGCCGTTTTCCGGGACCTTCGCGGAGTACTTCGCCGCCGCCTGCGCCGCCTTCAAGGTTTGATTGGTTTCCGCATAGTAAATTGCAAGGCTTTGGAGTACTGCCGGATCCTCCGGCGCGAATGCCGCTGCTTTGCCCGCGGCATCTTGGGCCTCGGCATCCTGGTGCAGTCTCCAGTATGTCTGGGAAAGCGCGACCCAGACGCGGCCATCGCGCGGCGCCAGTTTGCTCGCCGCTTCCAGACTGGTTCGCGCCGACGCCAGATCGCCGCGCTCGAGAGCGATTAGGCCGGCTCGAAACGGATCGTCGAACGAGGCAGAAGCCGCGAGCAGCAATAGCAGGGCAGGAAACACTGAGTTGGAGCTATTTTATCGCGGACGCGCGCTTTCATGCAATCCGTCCTCACGCGCTTACACGCGCCACGTTATCGCACCTGGCCGGCAGCCGGCGCCTACTTTGCGGCACCCATCAGCTTCTCGAGTTGTCCAAGCTGTTCCTTCGCCTGGGCCAGGTCCGGCGCATTGGGCGCAAGTTTCATATATGTCGTCAACTCCGCCGTCGCGCCGGCGTAATCCTGCTTCTCGATGAGTATGAGTCCCAGCAGATAGCCGGACCTCGGGTTAGCGTGGTTTGGGTCCAGTTTCACAGCCGCGCGAGCGCTTTTTTCCGCCGCGTCGTACTTCTCGAGATTGTAGTTGGCAACCGCATCGGCGTACCAAGCCTGCGGAAAGTCGACCGGATCCAGTTCGACGGCGCGATCCAGATACTTGCCGGACTCCTGCCATTTCGCATCCTTCGCGGCGAGGAGACCGAGTTCCATATAGGGCGCGACCAGCTTCGGATCGGCATCCATTGCCTTCATCAGAGCGGTGCGCGCCGGTTCGATGGATTGCCGCTCAAGGCGCAGTTTTCCCAGGGACACCCACGCGTCGGCATATTTGGGGTAGACGGCGACCGCCTTTTCGAAATCCTTCGCCGCATCGCCGGGCTTCTTGTTCAACAGAGACCGCAGGCCGTGCTCGTAGGCTTTCTTCGCGTCTTTGGGAGCCATCATCGAGGTGGCGCTGATGGACGATCCTTCGACACCCGCGATGCGATGGAGCATGATCGTACCGACATCCGGATTATCGGGAGTCCGGCGATTGAACAGGTTGATCGTGTCGGAGGTAAACCCCGCCACGGCGGCCCGCAATTCGCAATTCATCATGCGGCTCCCGAATGGATCGGCAGCCAAGGCGTTCGCGCCGCCGGCGGATTGAGAACTCCCAAATCCGGCGGAGCTGGAATTGCGGCCAGCGCCAGAGCCGGCGTCCGAAGCATCGCTGACGATCATATTGCGGTCGCCCCATTGAAAATTGAAGTGCCCCTTGGAATCGGTGTACGCTACCGTCTTGGAGATCCCGCTGCAGACTCTCTCGATGGTGACATTTTGCGAGACCTTGGAACCATCCTCGTTGACGACCTTGCCGGAAATATACAGAGGCCGGGAGGTATCGGTCCCTCTGGCCCCGCCCCCGGAGCCCAGACTGGGGTTCGCCTGGACGCTGGTTTGTCCGCCGGCGCCGGTAGTCGGCGTGGTTCCACTGCCGCTCACCTGGGCCGTGAGGTTAATTGTTGCGAGTGCTCCGGGGAGAAGAAGACGAAACAGCGCCGCATTCCTCATTTTCGTACCCCTCTCGGTAAAACCGAACTCGCCCCGATTATGTCATAGATTTCCGATTACCGAAAGACTGGAGTCTTTTGAGCGTCATCCCGCTTGTGGACCACCTGCCTAGCGTTTTCTATGCCGTAGCAGCGTTGCTTTTCCCTCGAATGAGGTCGGCCAATGCGGTTACTTGCCGGACCCGGCGATCAGCTCCGACTGCGCTTTTCGAGCGCAGCCATCTGGCTCTTTAGCCGCCTTAACTCCCGGTTGATGCGCGCCAGTTCCGTTGTCGCCCGGCGCTCCTTCAAATACCTGTCGCCGTGGTTTTTCCTGACCGGAGCTTCCACCTCTCGCCGTAGAAGCCTCAGCCACGGGTTCCCGTACATTGAGCCTTCCCGGTACTGAAGATAGCCAGCCCGGATCGCCCGGACGATCTCGTCCTGCGTCAGTCCGAACTCGTCGTGCGCCGCCTTGTCGCTGAGGGTTGCGCCCTTGCGCCGCCACTCGGAATCGGGGTCGTCCATGTGCCCGCTCTCCCTCTCGTTTAACGTAGGCAACTATATCGCGGCAGACCAATCGGAAGTTGCATCCGGCGGCCCGATGGCGTTTCATCAACCGGCATCCTCACCGGTTATCCGTGCGGGACGGCGAGGCCGGCGGCCCGCCGATTGCAAAGGCTCGGCGGCGGGTTAGCGGGATCCCCGTAACGCACCGCAACCGGAGTTGCAACCTCGCGGCTTGAGACCGCGACTTCGTCGCCGTCGATCTTCGAATTCGCGGCCACGAATCTCCGGTCCTCGCCCGCAACCAGGAAACCGGCCAGCGACTCTCCCTTGGCGGTCAGGCCTCCTTCGGCCGGCCGGAAGCGCAGACGGATGGCGCCGTCTTCCCGCGCCATGGACTCGTAGACCGGGCCGGAATACGCCGTGGAATCGCCGGATGCAACGCTTCGGCGACGAAAAGCGCTCTGACAGCCAGCCGCCGCGGATGGATATAATAGGGGAGTTGCCGCCCGAATCGCGCCCGTGGCGCGGACTGCGCATGCGCGTGCCGAGCGATTTGACTGCGCAATCGAAAGGCTCCGGACCCACCGGGGCGCACCTTTAATCAGAGGACCACACTACCATGAGCGATCGCGATCACGGTTTTCCCAACTCGGGCGGCCCGTCATCCGTCCTGCTGAAGAACGCAGCCGGCTACGGCAGCGGCCTTTCGGTCGCGAAGGTCGCTTACAAGGGCTGGCCGAATTGTTACCGCGTTTCGAATGACACCGTGGAGTTGATTGTCACGGGAGACGTCGGGCCCCGGATCATCCGTTATGGATTTCTCGGCGGACAAAATCTGTTCAAGGAATTCGCCGGACAACTGGGCAAGTCGGGAGAAGCGGAGTGGCAGGCGCGCGGCGGGCACCGGTTGTGGATTTCACCGGAGGATCGCGTGAAAACCTATGAACCGGATAACGGTTCGGTGACGATCCGGGTTCTGGATAATGGCGTCGAAGCCACCGGCCCGGTGGGGCCTCTGACGGGATTGGAAAAGAGGATCGCGGTCAAGCTGGCGGCTACCGGCACGGGAGTGGAAGTAACCCACGAGATCCGCAACGCCGGAAAGGCGTCCTATGAGTTGGCGCCGTGGGCGCTCACCATGCTGGCGCAGGGCGGGACGGGAATTCATGGTTTTCCGCCGCGCGGGACGCATCCCGATGACCTGGAGGCCGGCAATCCTTTGGTAATGTGGCCCTACACGGATTTCACCGATAAACGGTGGGGGCTCTTGTCCAAGTATCTGGTGCTGCACCAGGACCCGGAGAATCCGCTTGGCCAAAAGCTGGGGAGTTACAATCGCAACACGTGGGCGGCATACCTGCTCCACGGAGAGTTGTATGTCAAGCGTGTGAAGGCCGATCGTCCGGTTTCGGCCTATCCGGACTACGGCTGCTCGTTCGAGACTTTCACCAACGCGGATTTCCTGGAGCAGGAAACGTTGGGTGCGGTGGTCAGCCTCGATGCGGGACGGACGGTGGTGCACACGGAACAATGGAGCCTTTACAGAAACGTACGTGTGAACGACTGGACCGATGCGGAGCTTGACCGGGTAGTCGGACCGCTGGTTAGAGCCTGATCTATCGTGCCCAAAAGGTATCTCACCGGCAGATAAGCGGAGTGCTGAACGGCAAACGCCGGCTCCTGTATGGGGGCCCGTCCGATTTGAAAGGTACGAGGAAGACTGAAAGTCGAGAGTGAAAACTTATGATAACCAGACGATCTGCCTTGGCAATACTGGCGGGAGGCGTTCCCGCATTGAAGCTTGCCCGCGCCGCGGACGAGCTTCCCCAGATAGCGGCCGGCCCTTTCCAGGCCACTCGCGAGTCGCTCAAGGAGTACCACATCCCCAACTGGTTCCGCGACGCCAAGTTCGGCATTTGGGCCCATTGGGGGCCCCAGTCCGCGGCGGAGGCCGGCGATTGGTACGCCCGCAACATGTACATTCAGGGCGAACGGCAGTACGACTATCACGTCAAGACTTATGGCCACCCGTCCAAGTTCGGCTTCAAGGACGTGATTGCCACATGGAAAGCCAACAAATTCGAGCCCGAACATTTGATGCAGCTCTATAAGAAGGCGGGGGCGAAGTATTTCTGCAGCATGGGTGTGCATCACGACGGTTTCGATCTATGGAAATCGACGTATCAGCCGCGCTGGAACGCGGCGGCCTCGGGGCCGAAGAAAGATGTCGTCGGACTCTTCCACCAGGCGGCTCTCAAACACGGGTTGAAGTTCGCGGTCAGCGAGCACCTGTCCAACAGCTATAACTGGTTCGCCACCTCTCACATGAGCGATAAGACCGGGCCTTACGCCGGAGTTCCGTACGACGGGACCGACCCGGCGAACGCGGATTTGTACCACGATCTGCCGAAGGATTACCCGTACGCCGACGTGGCGCGGACGGCCATGAGCCGCAACGCGCCGGATACCTGGAAGCAACTCTATTTCAAGCGTATCAAGGAACTGGTGGACAACTACCAGCCGGACCTGCTCTACACCGACGGCGGGATTCCCTTCGAGGAATATGGGCTGAGCCTGGTGGCGCATCACTATAACTCAAACGCGAAACGGCATGGTGGAATCACCGAGGCGGTCTACGCCAGCAAGAGCCGGCAGGATTGTCAAACCGGGACCTGCGTCCTCGATCTGGAGCGCGGCGTTGCCGGAGGAATCCCGGAAAACCCGTGGCAGACCGACACGTGCATCGGCGAGTGGCACTATAACAGGACGGCCAAGTACAAGACCCCGAAGACGGTCATCGACATGCTCTGCGATATCGTCAGCCGCAACGGCAACCTGATGTTGAACTTTCCCTTGCCGAACAGCGGCGCCCTGGACGACCAGGAGCTGAAGATTCTCGATGAGATCACCCGGTGGATGGCGGTCAACAGCGAGGGGATCTACGGAACCCGGCCCTGGAAGATTTTCGGCGATGGCCCGGTGGCGACGGCTCCCCCTCCAGCCGCCGGACGCGGCAGCGGCTTTAACGAGCGGACCCGTAAAGACTTCACCGCCGAAGAGATCCGCTTCACCACAAAGGGCAGCACGCTGTACGCATTCGTGATGGGGTGGCCCGACAAGCAGGCCGTGATCAAACCCCTGGCGACCAACAGCAGCGTCGCGCAGGTCAAGGTGAGGAACGTGGAATTGCTGGGCTTCAAGGGCAAGGTGAAGTGGACCCAGGATGAGAACGGGCTGACCGTGCAACTGCCGGCGCAGAAACCCAGCGACCACGCAGTCACGTTGAAGATCGCCGGAGCCTAGCTTGGCTAGGTTCCGGTTGATGAAGGGTGGGGCTCCTGGAAACGCAGATCAATCAATCGACTTGCGGGGGACCGCTGCCGATACCCTGCCATGAACCAGTGCTGCTATTGGCGTTACAAGGCCGATCTTTAAAGGTCTTGGATTCCGCCGGGCGCGGAACCTATCTTGGCCTTTCTTGGCCTTCTCGCGTAGGGGTTGCCTGCGATTAACCCTTGCTAACCCTTGGACCGCGGACTGTCGATCTCCGCCCCGCTATAGTATTATCTGGAAGCTTACATCGCATGGCGAAGCCTACCAGCCAGGAACGCCGCAAACAAGCCCTCCGCCAGCGCCGGGCCGAGGAACAGCGCGAATTCGACCGCAAAGAGGCGGGCTATCTTTTCACGGACGCCGTCCGCGCCCACCGTGCCGGCGATATTCCGGCCGCGGGCCGCTTTCTGAAAAAGGCTCTGATCCTCGATCCCGGGCACCTCCGCGCGCTTGAACTGCTGGCCCAGATTCACGACGCCGCCGGGCACTATGCCGAGGCCCTCGGGTACCTGCAACAAGTGCGCAAGGTCGAGGCCGATCCCAAGGCGCTCTACAACATCGCCGTGCTCTATTACAAGTTGGGCCGGTCCGTGAAGGCGACCGAGACGATGCGCGAGTTCCTGGCCGAAACCAAAGGACGCCCCGAGCCGGAGTGGCAGCGCTTCCGCACCTCGGCGGCGTCGTTCCTGCAAGTGACCAAGCCCAAACCAGCCGGCGCAAAACCCGCGCCGCCTCCGCCCGAACCCGCCGCATCCGCGCCTCCTCCGTCATTGCCTGAAACCGCACCCGCGGTGGAGAAACCACCCGAACCACCACGCGCCGCCGTTCAGTTTTTCCCAACCGCCAGGCCCGCCTTCGCCAATGAGGGAACCGTCGCCGATTACTTCCTGCGCCGCCAGTGGATCGAGTTGCAGATGGCCCAGAATTTCGAGGACCTGATTTGCCTTCCCTCGCTTCATGGCGTCGATGCCTACGTCCACCAGCAGGAAACCGTGCGCAAAGTACTCCGCCATTTCAAAGGCCGGGCGCTGCTGGCCGATGAAGTCGGCTTGGGCAAAACCATCGAAGCTTGCCTCGTGCTGAAGGAGTATTGGATGCGCGGCCTGGTGCGCAAAGCGCTGGTCCTCACACCGTCCTCGCTGGTCTCCCAATGGAAGGGCGAACTCATCGAAAAATTCGGCCTGGCTCCGGTCTCTCCCGATGGCGCCGAATTCCGCCGCGACCCGCCGCGGTTCTGGAAATCCGAACCACTGGTGGTCTGCTCGATCGCCCAGGCGCGGCTCGACGCCCACGCCAAGGCCATCGCCGCGGTGCCGTGGGACCTGGTGATCGTCGACGAAGCCCATTGCCTGAAAAGCCGTTCCAGCGCCAACTGGCAACTGGTAGACTCGCTGCGGAAAAAATTCATCCTGATGCTCACCGCCACCCCGGTGGAGAACAACCTGATCGAGTTGTACAATCTGATCACGCTGCTCAAGCCCGGCCTGCTCGCCACCGAGCCGGACTTCCGAAAAGCTTACGTCACTCCCGGCAAACCCAAGGCGCCCAGGAATCCCGAGCAGCTCCGCACCATGCTAGGCGACGTGATGATCCGTAATACGCGCGCCGCGGTCGACGTCAAACTGCCCCGCCGCATCGCCGCCAGCGTCCCCGTGACGCCATCCAAAACCGAAGAGGAAACCTACAACCGCGTGTCGCGCTTTGTCGTCGGCCGATACCGGCAGCCATCGGGCAAGCAGGCCCCGCCCGGCGCGCTCGACCTGATGCTGCGGCAGGCCGGCAGCAGCCCACAGGCGCTCGCCCGTTCCGCCGCTCACGCCTTGGCCGAGGCCAACTGGGTGGACCCAGCCGGCCGCCGCGAACTGGAGGCCATCCTCGACCTGGCGGCCGGCGTCGACGAGAGCGCCAAGGGATTGCAGTTGGGCAAAATGCTGGCCGCCCGGGAGGGCAAGGCCGTGGTCTTCACGGAGTTTCTCCCCACGCTCGACCACCTGCGGCGCGTCTGCGACCAGCACGATGTGCCCTACGCATTCTTCAGCGGCGAACTTTCGCGCGCCGAGAAGGACGCCGCCATCGCCCGGTTCCGCGACCATGCGCGCGTGCTGCTCTCCACCGGCGCCGGCGGCGAGGGGCGCAACCTGCAGTTCGCCGACACCATTGTGAATTTCGATTTGCCCTGGAACCCCATGCGCATCGAACAGCGCGTGGGCCGCGTCCATCGCATCGGCCAGAACCACGACGTCTTCGTTTTCAATTACTGCCAGAAGGGCACCGTCGAAGAGCAGATTCTGCGCGTGCTGCACGACAAGATCAACATGTTCGAATTGGTGGTGGGAGAGATGGATGCCATCCTCGGCACCCTCGACGACGCCCGCGACTTTGCCGAAATCGTGATGGAACTCTGGATCTCCGGCCGCGAAACGGGTGAGGTGGAACAGTCGTTCGAGGAACTGGCGCGGCGCCTTCTGGACGCCAAGCAACACCACGTCAAGGTTCAGGAACTGGACGAAGCCCTGTTCGCCCACGACTTCGAGGTGTAGATGATTGGAATCATCGATTGGGCCAGAGATCTTCTCGTCAGCCGCGGAGCGCTGGTGGAGGCCGAAGGGGCCGACGCCCTGCGCGCCATGCTTCCGGCGGAACTGGGGGCGGCTTTGGAATCCGGCGAGTGGCTTTCGTTGCGCTTCGGCGCCGGCGCGGGCTCGGACGACGAAAACGAATGGCTCGACCGTCTGAGCCGCCTCTTGCCGCCGGATGCGCGCGCCGTGAGCGGACGCCTACGCCGCGCCATCGTAGTTCCGCCGGTGGATGCCGCGGTTGCGCTGGAACGCGGACTAGCGTTGCAAAACGGCATCTACCGTGTGCTGGAAGATTACCAGCAGAGCGCGCGCTACTATTTCTTCGGCTTTCACTACACGATCGAGTCCGACGAAACCAGCCTCGGTGTCGCCACCGTCTGCCTCAACGCCTCGGCCCGCACCCTGGTGCTCCAGCCGGAATTCTTGTTGACCGCGGTGAAGGAGGACCTGGAGGAAGATCCACAACCGGCTATTCCCCGCGACGAACTGGCGCAGCTTTTTCCGATTGCGTTGCGCGCCGCGCAGCCGGAGATCCGCCGCATGGCCGCCGGCGTCGAACAAAGCGCCAACCGCCGGCTGGCGCGCGACACCGAGCGCATCGACTCGTACTATAAGGACCTGCTGAGCCAGATCGGAAAGCGAATCGCGCGCCGCGCCGCCGACCCGGACGCCGCCGATAAGGAGCGCAGCCGCGCCGCGGCCACGCAACTGGACCGCGCCGCCAAACTGGAAGATCTGGTCCGCAAGTACTCTTTGAAAATCCGCGTCCAACCCGGCGACGTCCTGGCCGTCTCGCTTCCTGTGCGCGAAATCTCGGCGCGCCTCATCCGCAAGAAGGCCGAACGCGTAGCCAAGCTCCACTGGAACCCGAAACTCGGCGCACTCGAATCACCCTGGTGCGAAGGTTGTTCCGCCCCCGCCTACCCGCTCTTCCTGTGCGACGACCGCGTCCACTTCCTCTGCAAATCCTGCGCCGCGCCATGCCCCGCCTGCGGCAAACATTTCTGCCGGGCGTGCCAGCCCCGCTGCAAGTGCGGCGGCTCGTAAAGCCGTGACTTCCTACGAATTCACACCGGAGGCCAGATAGCCTCCGTCCACCGCAATACACTGGCCGGTGAGAAAGCTGACGGCGTCGGAAGAGAGCAGCACGGCCAGCCCCACCAGTTCCTCGGGATTGCCAAAACGTTTCATGGGTGTCCGCATCAGAATTTCCTGTCCGCGGAGCGTACCCATCACCAGATTCTTATTCAATTCCGTGGGAAAGACGCCCGGGGCGATGGCGTTGACCACGATGCCATCCTCCGCCCATTCGCACGCCAGACTGCGGGTCAGAGACAGGATGGCGGTCTTGGCGGCGCAATACGCGGCCACCTGATGAAAGGCCAGAAACGAACCCAAGGATGCGATGTTGATGATTCGTCCGTGGCCGCTCACCACCAAGGTCTGATGGAACGATTGACAGGCGCGCAGCACGCTCATCAAATGCGTGTCCATGAGGGCCGCGAAGCGCTCCTCGTCGACGCCCAGGGTGGGCGCTTTGAAGGTATAGCCGGCCGCGTTGATCAGAATGTCCACGTGGCCGAATTCCGCCAGAATCGCGTCGCGCAGGGCGTCGATCGTGACCCGTTTCTTGGCGTCCGCGGTCTGCCGAATGGTGCGCCGGCCCAGGGCTTCGATCTCGGAAGCCGCCGAATCCACCTCGGCCTCGCGCCGGCCGGTAGCCACTACGTTCGCGCCGTGTTTCGCCAGGCCGACCGCGAGGGCCCGGCCGATCCCGGACGTTCCGCCGATTACCACGGCTACACGATCTTCGATGTTCAGGCTGTGGTCAATCATGCTTTATACGGTGACGAACAGTGCGCCTTCTTCGACGCTCAGTTCGACGCCCGCGGCCTGGGCGGCTTCCCGCAGTGCCGCATCGAGCATCACCACCGGGTCGGGACTCACGGTCAGACGGCGCATGAGGCCTTCGCCCTTCTTGGCTCCGACGGTCAGCGTGATCTTCAGGCCGCGGCGTTTGCACTTCACGGCGGTTCCGTCCGCCAGCTTGGTGTTCATCGGCTTGATATAGGCATCCATGTAATGGACGCCGACGCCCGACTTGTCTTCCATCCTGCCCGGCAGGCTCGCCGCGGCGGCCGGATTGAGGTCACAGAGTTTGGTTTTCATAGTTGGAACGTCCTCGCGCTCTTACCCATCGCGCACAAATATTCGTCCATCGACTGGCGGAAGGCGCGGATGTGCGCCGGCGTACTGCCGCAGCAGCCGCCCACGATGTTGGCTCCGGCCTCCAGCAGCGGCACTACGCCGGTCACCATCTCTTCCGGAGTTTCGTCGTAGACCACCTGCATATTCACCAGTTTGGGCTGGCCGGCATTGGGTTGCACCATCACCGCCAGGCCGGTGACTTTGCGGTAGCGTTCCACCGCGCTGCGGGCCCGCGTCATATCCATGCGGGTGCCGCAGTTCAGGGCCACGACGTCGGCGCCGTTCTCCTGCATGAATGCGGCGGCCCGCTCGGGGTCGATTCCCATCATGGTGCGGAAGGTCGAGCCGTCGAGCGTCACATCGTAGGCCATGGATCCGATAATGCAGGCTGCCCCGGCTTGTTTGGCGGCCTCGATCCCGAGGAGCAACTCTTCGAGCGAGGTCTGGGTCTCGATAATCACCGCGTCGGCCCCGGCATCCGTCAGCGCGCGGGCCTGTTCGTTGAACGCGCTCCGCACCTGTTTTTCAGTGAAATCGCCGTAGGGCTCCATCAGCCCGCCGAACGGACCGATATCGCCGATCACGAAGCCTTCGCGTCCGCCGAAGGCTTCCCGCGCAAGGCGCACCCCAGCCTGGTTGATCTCTACCACATGGTCGGCATGAGAGTGACGGTTGAGCATGATGCGAGAGCCGCCGAAGGTGTTGGTGAGGATGCAGTCCGAGCCGGCGTCGGCGTAGCGCCGCTGGATGGCCAGCACTCTTTCGGGATGGGTGAGATTCCAGGCCTCGCCGCAGTTGCCTTGTTCCAGGCCCGCAATCATTAGTTGCGTGCCCATTGCGCCGTCGCCCAGCAGCGGACGGTCCTTTAGCGCGTCGAGTAGTCGCTTGTTACGGTTCTTGTCCATTTTTCCCTTGATGGTGCAGCGCGTAATGAATGGTTTCCAGCACCAGGCCCCATTTGTGTTCGCGGCTGGCCGCATCGCAATAGCAGCCTGCGGGGCTCGACTGGCGCCGCCACGCGAGTACGCTCGCGAGGGGCTCGCCCAGCATGGGCTTCTCGCGTTCGATCAAGGCCATCAACGGTCCGGCGTCGGTCAGATACTGGCACATATAAGTATGGCCGGTGTCGCCGGAGGCGGGAGCGCAGCGTTGTTCGCGGATGGGGTAGCCGTCCTGCCGGCGCCCCAGGGTAACGTCGTAGTGGAAGGTGAGCGGGCGACCCATGTTCGAGCAGGTGGTCCCGTCGTAGCGGAAGCGGGCCTCGATTCCGCCATCGGCGAGCGTTTCGAGCGACAGCCGTTCGGCGGCCCAGCGGGCGAGTGCCTTGGTGTGGATGGAGTAGCTTCCGGTATCCGGCTCGCGCGCGGCGATGGAAGCGATCTCCACCGTCTGACGGGCGCGCATGTAGGGGGTGCGCCGGAACTGGCAGTTGGCGAACGAACAGCTCTGGCAGGGAACCAGGTCGGCCAGCCGCCGCACGCGTTCCGTGTGCAGCGTCAGGCCAAACACGCCCAACTGCGATTTCTTGGGCCGCAGCGCTCCCGAATCGAGCGCCGCCACTTTACCGGGTAACGCCGTCGCCGACTGCATCAAGCGCAGCAATTGGCTTTGTTCCGCAATGTCCCATTGCGAGTAGCCGGGGCTATAGTGCGGCAGCACGGCCATGGCGCGGCTATCGGCCCAGGCACAGAGGCGCGCGCCCGCCACGGTCATCAAGTGCTCCACCACGGCCGATCCGAGAGTTTCCAGGAAGAAGTACTCGTCCGGTTTATCTTCCAGCCACAGCCGGTGCGCCTGCTCTTCCGCCTCGGGCCCCGCGCCCACGGCCACCAGAAAAGCGCTATGCGCCTCCGCCTGCCGCAGCGTGACCGCCAGACGCTGGCTGCCGAAGGGGACGCCGTCGATGCGCATTTGGCCGCCCTCGATCTCGAGGCGATCCACCTGGCGGGCATAGAACCACGGCCGTCCGTGCTGCCGGTACCAGTCGCGCGCGGCGTCGGCCAGTTCCTGCGCCCGTTCGCTGATGACATGATCGCGCGGATACCCCAGCAGCCTTTGGTATTCGGCGGGGTCCACCTGGACGTCCGGAGAGGAGTCGACGATTTCCATCACGCAGCCCCCTGATTCGTGCAGTCGCGTTCTGGCGTTGGGGCACTCCGCTCGGTTGAAGACATAGGGAAGAAACAGCGAAAACGCCACGCCCGGCGACCGCACACGACCAGGAAAGACCAAAGTGTGCGCCCGCATCGGGCGTCTTCATCACCTTTGGTGGCCCGC
>Ga0182018_10001930_pt1 | contig 22080 bp, 17 predicted proteins | sample 812P2MmetaG_FD_120490 | JGI IMG/M metagenome (GOLD analysis project Ga0182018, IMG submission 120490) | Permafrost microbial communities from Stordalen Mire, Sweden - 812P2M metaG | ecosystem: Environmental > Terrestrial > Soil > Wetlands > Permafrost | place: Sweden: Stordalen | collected...
CCGCGGGCCGCAATCGCGCGCTATCTAGGCTTGGCGCTCGTCTTCCTCGGCGTTTGGTACATTCGCCAATCGAAAATCGATTCGGACGGCGATGAACGAAGCGAGCTAAAAACTCCGAACTCCCAATCTAGGGAGCCAGAGCGAAGTAGGCCTGACGGTGGTCTACCCGATAGGTTGAGGTTTTTACCTTTACATCGAGGGTGTGCACTTGGCCGTCCAGCGATGCTGGCGCGAAGGCCAAGCTGTATTCATTGGCGACGAGATTTGCGATTTCGTTGTAGGCGCGCTCGAAGTCGGCGGGGTCTTTGGGGAAATAGACGCGCCCACCGGTGACCTCGGATAGCTCGTGGAGGGATCGGTCGGCTTCCGCGAAGCCTTCTTTCAGTTCAGCACGGTTGGAGCGGTCCTGGGGAGTGGGTTTCTTCATCTTGGCGGGCTGGCGAATGTCCGCCGATAGCGAGACCGCGAAGATGCGCACGTCGGAGGTTTGAAGTTTCCTCTGCACGGACTTCCACGTTTCGGGCGGCGAACTGTCCACCCCCGTCGAGAGCAGGACGATGGTTTTCTTGCCAGGGACCGAAGCGATCCACTCGATGGTGGTGGCCAAACTTGAGGACAGATTTAAGTCCCCAAATCCGTTGACGAAGCTTAGCTCCTGGAGCGCCTCGCGAGCCGCCATTTTGTCGGCTGTGAAATTGAGGATGAGTTCCGGCGCTCTGGTGTAACTGGCGATGGCGACGCGGTCGGCTGCGGGGATGCTGCGAAGGAAAGCGTCGGCGGCGAGCACGTGGTCTTTGGCCAGAAACAGCACGGCGGGACCCGATTCGACCAGCAAGACGACTTGAGTGGATTGCTCGACCGGTGCGAAATCGGTGACGGGTTGCTCGACGCCGTTGTCGAAGATGTGGAAATCTTCGCGGTGCAGGCCTTCGACCAAGTGACCGTCAGAGTCGGTGACAGTGACCGGAACATTTACGCGGTTAACGGTGACACGAATCGGAGGGCTTTCGGTCTGCGTCGCTTCCGGGGCTTGCGCGAATGCGAGGGGAGTGGCGGCCATCCACAAAACGGCATAGCAAGCCAGTTTGCGAACAAGTGGGCCTGGAAAGCGCATTTCCCTACGAAGTAGCCGGAACGTACGCAAGCGTGAATTATTCGATCCACTGGTCGAAGTGGATGCCTTTGGCGTCCTTCCAGGATGCGCCAGCCATAAAGTGCAGATGCTTCGGAAAAACTTGCGGGTTTGCATCGGTGAGCAGGGACGGGACTTTAGCGGCGGCGGCTTTTTGTTGGGCCGTGGCGCTTTGCGTTTCCGAGACTTTCTTGGCTTCTTCGATCCAGCGAGCTTTTAAGGCCGGCCAATCGATTTTCTGGAAATCGAAATAGTTGAGGCCATTGATTTTTTCGGGATACGCTGCGCGTGCCGCTTGAAATTGCGCTGCAGCCGCGGCGCCCGAAGAACCGCGAGCGGCAACGAGATCGCGAACGGTCTCATTGCGCGTCGCGCCGACGATGAAGTCTGGCGTGATGGCCAGGTGATAGAAGTCCCATTGCGCCACGCCTTTACTGCCTTGATTTCCGTGAAGCGAGATTTTCAGGAATGTGACGTCGCCTTCTGTGCGTTCTGAAGTGATCTGCTCGCCGAAAATGGAACGCAAAAGTTTCAGCGTCTCGGGTTTCTTGCGGATTCCGAACACGTAGACGGCTTTTTGTGGATCGAGCGACGAACTAAGCTGCATCGACGCAAATTCCCCGCTTGGCAGTGCGAGCGCATCGGACATTGGCATGCCGAGACGGGCCTGCGCCATCGCTTCCACCATGGCGGTGGCGTTCTGCTGTCCTGCCGGCATCGCCGCGGCCACGCCACGCTTCAGGATCTCGTAGAGCCCGGGCAGATTGAATTGCGTTTCGCTGTAGGAAATCGCGCTGGGCGGAAGAAGCGAAAGGGAAGTCGGCGAGGCTAAACCGTCGGTCCAGAAGTCGAACAGTGCGCCCGGCGTGGTGTCCCCCAGAACCGCGCCTTGGAACCGAGTCTTGGCGCCTTGGAGGATCACCCGTCCGCTGAAGGAATGAATGGCTTCGAGCCTCAGGGCGTTCAGCACCGGAGCAATTTTGAATCCCGAGGCGGAGTCGGGAGCAAGGTCTTTCAGGCTCGGAACGCCGGCGAAGAATTCCAGGACTCCGCCGCCAAGTTGCGGCTGGGCTTCCTTGTAGGCTGGCGATTGGCCGAGCGAGTTAGAATCGGCGGATTTCCCTTCGAGACGCCCCAGAACGTCTTCGAGGACCGAGCGTTCATTGGCGCTGGCTGCAAATTTTCCGTGCTCGACCCAGTACGTGGTACCGGTCTTGCGCTCCACTTTCAAGGTCGGAACGCCGGCCACAGTGATTTGCGAAATCTGCGGCAACTCTTTTTCCTGGCCACGCATGCGCAGCACGGCCTTGCTCAGCAGAGCTTCTTTGCCGGTACGGTCGTAAACAAAGAACAGGCCATTGTAGGCATGGTCGGCGGCCTTGGGAGGCGCGGCAGCCGCGGTCATTTTCGCTTCGGGCTTGCTGAGATAACCAACCACGAACGCGTTTTCCAGCAGTGAAGCATATTGTTCGGTTTCCTCACGCGAGAGCGCGGGTTTGGAGGCATCTTTATCCGATGCGCTGGTCATATTTTCAAACATTGCAGCGCGAACGGGGGCGAAATCCGGATCGTCCCAAAGTGCAAACAGTGCGTTGGTCTTTCGTGCGTCGCCAGCGGGCGTGCCCCGCCAAATGAGATAAAAAGAAGTGCGCGACGACATTTGCGCCGGCTCCAGCGGAGCTTGTGCCGCCACGCGGGACGCCGGGAGTATCAACAAGATCAAGACGCAGACAAACGCGCGCAGGTGCATAGGTTTCATGAGAGGTCTCCGCCGCGAATTTCCGGTCAACCCGGATTCCTGCCAGAGTACGCAGCTTTTCCATGCTATCGCCGGCTCCGAAAAGACAGAAGCCCTGTCCCGCGTCAGGTTTCCAGAACGCGGAACAAGGCTTCGATGGGATCGAAATCAAGCCCGACTTACGAGGTCGGCTTGGCAGCCGCGGCCGCAGGAGCGGCGGCCGGCGCCGTGCCCGAGCCGGCATCCTTCGGAGTCGAAAGGTATCCGTTGATATCGTTCTTGCCTACGTCGAAGACCACGATTTCGTACGGCGCCATGCGCGAACTGCCCTTGAGGTAGAACTGCACCGGTTCGCCGGCCGTCTTGTCTTTCTTCTCGATCGACCGGTCGTCGACGAACACGGTCATAGTGTACTTGCCTTTTTTCTGGTCGGTCTTGTTCAGAGTAACTTGCACCGGGCCTACGCGTTGCGGCGTCTTACTCCTGGCAACCTTAAATTCGTAGTAATTGCGATCGCCCCGGCGCTTCAGTTCTTCGAGGTCATCGCGGTTGTGAGCGATCAGGCCGCTCATCACCCCCATGTCCCCGGTGGCCCTGTCCAGTTTGCTTTTGGTGGATTCCAGATCGGTCTTGGTGTCCGCGATGTCTTTTTTCGCGCCGCCGACTTCGGTGGCGACGGCTCCAATCTTCTCGTTACTTTCGGTCTGAACCTGGCTCAATTGAGAGGCAAGCTTTTGATCCGCAGCGATCTGATCGTTGCGGATTGATTCGGCGCGGCTCCTGGCCTTGGCGAGCTCGGCCTGGGTCATGCCGACTTTCTGTTGGGTAACCTCAATGTTGCCTTTCAGATCCGCGAGGCGGGAATTCGCCTGATCGAGTTGGGCGCTGAGCAACTTGTTTTGATCCTGCGCCTTGGCGAGATCGGCTTGGAGCTGAGACTGCGCGGAGTGGCCCATATAGGCAAGCACAATCATCCCGACGATCAGCACACCGAACAACACAGCAATCCAACGCGGCGTGCCAGTAGCCGCACCTTCGTAATGGTAGGACTCTTGCGGAGTCGGTACGTTTGGCGAAATGCTCATTCAGCCTCCTCGGAACTGGGCCCCCAACCTAGCGATGGTACCATTCGCAAATCGTTGCTCGCAACGTACGCGGAACGCGAAATATGACTCGGTTTCCAAGTATCGGACGTATTAGCGGTTCGCAACGTTCCAGCCGGGACAACTACAGGGCAGGGGAACGCCGCAGGTCCGCCAAGCAGAGCGGTCGGCTCAAAATAAGTCTCTGTTTTCTACCCGCCTTTTAACAGGTAGTGCAGCAACCAAAAGGAGAGGCCCAAGGGAATGGCAACCGCCGCAAACGCGGTGACCACGATCACTGCGAGGAATATCCAGTCGCGCCCGGTATTCGCGCCGGGCTCCTCTTTCTCTCGAATCAGCAGCCGATAGTTCCGCCGGTTCGCCTTCCAAACGATGTGGAAGATGTCGCCCACGACGGGGATGGCTCCCAGGCCCATCTCCAGGAGAATGTTGGCGATCATGCGCGTCAGGGTGACCAGCTTCGCCCCACGCCGCCACGAGGCAAACACAATCAGGCAGGAGGCGACGCCGGCTAGCGCGTCGCCGATCCCCGGCACCCATCCAACGATCGCGTCGAGGCCAAACCGGATCTGGGTCCCAGGAATCCTCCACATATCGTCCAGCAGCGCGGCGATGTAGTCGAGGTGCTCGTTGGAGGGAAGCAAGCGTGGCATCGGCAAGGTCCGCCTGACACTATACAGTCTGGCAACGAAACCGGAGGGTCGCGTTAGCACCGAGGGGAACCACCTCGAACGAATCGGACGAGGGGAAAGATTGACATGTTCTGGCGCAGTGGCCAGCAGATTCGCAAGTTCTGGATTCCATCACAAGCAAATCAGGGCAGGTCGCAAGTGAACAACGTAACTTGTTTGCGTTATCTCCGCGTGGCCTGGTACTCCTCAGTCTGATTTTTACTCTGGGTGTTTATCCGCTGAGGATAACTTGGTGGCCTTCGGGCTGGCGCTGGCAACCGAACCAGCCGCAGTAGGAGCAGATGATTCGCTGTGTATACGCAACTCTAGGTGTATCCCTCTTGATCGCTTCTCGAAACCCCTTGGAGTACCCGGGTTTCGTCTGGTTCATCGTTTGGTCCAGCCTCGTCCATGCAGGAATAATGACGATTCAGGCGATCCAAGCCCCGCTAGAGCACGGTCACCTTTTGGGAGATATTCCTGCGTGGCAGTTCTGCTTGCGATTTTGACGTCCCGCGTCGTCGCCGCTCAAACGCTCGAGAGTTAGGGCGTCGCAGACCCTGGCGTCAAGACCAGCTTCAACGTTCGCTTGAATTTGGGTCTTCGAAAAAAGGATCGATTTTAGGTGCGCATCGGCCAGGCGGGTCGCATTCTGCCTCGCCGCTCAGCTTTATTTCAGCGGCTGACCGCTCACGGTCAGTTCGCTCAACAGGTTGAGGTCCAGCTGCTGCATCGACTTCGGCAGCTTCGCATAGTTGAGGCTCTCCGCCGAGTCTTGACCCGTAGTCACCGAGTATTGAATAAAATCCCTGATCGCACGGCGCTCGTCGGCATCCGAGCCATCCTTCGGAACCAGGAGGAACGTCAACCCCGACAACGGATAAGCATCCTTGGCGGAAGCAGGTGGATCGACAATCGGTGTACGAGGATCCTTTGACAATGCGTCGCCGAACGCTTCAATCGCAACGGTGGTGCTGGCTGGGCTTGGCGTCACGAAGCTGCCCGCGCGATTTTGAACCTGCGCGACAGGAAGTTTGTTTTCCTTGGCAGAGTTGAGCTCCGCGTATCCGATGGTTCCGGGATTCTGCTTAACAAACTCCAGTACGCCCTTCGTGCCCTCGGCTCCGATGCCCACCGGCCACGAAACCGTCAGTCCTTGTCCCGCTTTCTGAGACCATTCGGAACTGACTCTGCCAAGGTAGCCCGTCAAAATGCTCGTGCTGCCGCTGCCATCCGAACGATGTACGACGATCAGCGCTGCCCTAGGAAGTTTGACGCCCGGATTATCCCGCTCAATCGCGGGATCCTGCCAGCTGATGATGTTACCCAGGAAAATTCCCGCCAGGGTGGAGGGGCTGAAGCGCAGCGGATTCTTCGCATCAGGGACGTTGTAGACCACGCAGATCGCCCCGGCGGTCACGGGAACTTGGATCACTGGAAACATCTTCTGTACTTGCTCGTCGCTTAGCGGCGCATCACTAGCGGCGAGTTCCAACGTGTTTTTCCTCAACTCGCCAAGGCCTGCGCCGCTGCCGATAGGGCGGTAATTAATCAGTGTGCTTGGATGGCTTTGCTGATAAGCGGTGACCCAGTTGGTCATGATCGGGGCGATGAAGGTGCTTCCCGCGGCGCCAATGGCCGTCTTCACGGTGGATGATGTGGCGAAATCTCTCTCCGCGACCGTCTCTTCCCCTCTGGCGTTGCATCCGGCGATTAGAAATACGCTGACGACCACGGCGGCCGCTACAGCCACCAGCGATTGGCGATGACGAAACATGGAAACCTCCTGTGCACGGCTCGGGGAAGGCAAGCTCGTACGGCGGGGAATCATACACAGATTCGTCCAAGCGAGTATTAAAGGCATGTTACAACGCGGGAGACAGCCGTGCGGGTCACGGCTGGTTCTAACGGCAGACTGCTGGGACGAAGATTGCGCAGATTACGGTTTGGCGTGAATCTGGAAGGAATCTTTTTCTTGCCAGGTGGGAGTAGCGGCGTCGGGATCGAGCCGGTACATCGTGCCCCTGAGGGTGTCGCCTTCCAGCATCAGCTTGACGTAGTGAAAATTGGGGAATCCATTGTCCCGATAAAGGTCCGCCGGCGTGCGTTCGACCGGATATGGGTGAGCTCCACCTCCGCCGGATACCAGGTACACCACGTCATCTTGCGCCAATCGCTCGTAATTATGGATGTGCCCGGCGCTCACCAGAAATCGCGCCTTGCTCGTGACCGCGGCGCCCTTCAAGAAATCCGCTAAAGAAATTTCATTGGGACGCGGGTTGTGGTCCACGTACAAATTCTTCTGGATGTCGGCCACCGGCGGATGGTGCATGCTGATCAGCACGAAGCGCACGCGCGGAGACAAGGATGCAATTTGTGCTTCGAGCCACTGGCGTTGGTCGCTGCCGGGCAGCAGGGAAGCGTCGCTATCGAGGGCGATGGCATATACCGGGCGACCCATCGCGACGGAGTACCATCGGCGGCCCCGAAGCTCGGGGAACGCGCTCCACCAATTCTCCAGACACTGTGGAACTTCGCAGTGACTGAACTCATGATTGCCCAGTGCCGGGTAGACGCGCAGATGGTCGGTTCGCCACGCGGCGGTCTCGGTCTGGTAAACCGAATAGTCCCCCCGATCTCCACCGTGCCAGGGAACATCCCCATTTAACAGGACTGCGTCGGGCTTCTCCAGCGCAATACGCGCCACAAGAGCCTGGCGTGCAGGAGGATTCGTGGCGTCGTGATTTGCAGGGTCGGTAAAGCGCATGTCGCCGTATACGACGACCGTGAGGGGCTTGTGCAAATCGCCCTCATCGACAGTGAACGTTGGGGACCCCTGGGCGCGCGACGCATTCTGCGGCGGGTGCAAACCGACAGCGATTGCGATGGACAATAAGGACGTACAAACCGATAGTTTTAAGTTCATTTCCCGAGACACTGATTTCCACGAACGACTCCACCGTTCGACCGACAACGTACAGCTGACCACAACGAAATGCAAAATGCGAGCCGCCTATGCAGCGCCGCGAAATTGCGATTCCCGGTCTCCCAGAAAGCTCTGAGGGCATGCCTGCCGCCATCGCGGGGAACGATGCGCGACAAACGGTTATAATCGATCTGCATGATCCCCTCTTCTTACAAACCGCGAAGAAAATACATGGAACTGGCTATCGCGGAAGCCAAACGCGCGGGTGACCGGGGCGACTATCCCATCGGTGCGGTCATAACACGCCTTATGGGCAGGCGAGAAGTGGTGATCGCCAGCGCGGGTAACCGAGTAAAAACTTCGGGATCAAGCATCAAGCACGTCGAGTTGGAAACGCTCAAGTATGTATCCAGCGGCTACGGCCGCTACCTGCCCGACTTCATTCTCTACTCCACCCACGAGCCCTGCGCCATGTGCGCTGGTGCCTGCGTGTGGTCCAGAATTGGCGCCGTGGTGTACGGTGTTTCCCAGGTGGATATTGCCGCGTATGGCCGCAAGCGCGGCACCGCCGACTATAAGTGGCGAGCCTGTCTTATTCCTTGCCGGCTGGTCTTCGAGAAGGGCAATCACCTCATCCCCGTCACCGGCGGGTTTCTGCGAAAACAATGTCACAAGCTGTTCAGCTACGGGACTCCGCATCCGTAAACCGAATCGTCCCGAAAACCCGATCGCACTTGAATCTAAATGGGAAGCACAAGAGACCGCTGGCCCGTGACCGAGACGCTCGTCAGCGTTTGGCGCGATCTCTTGCCCGGCTTTTGGTCCCGGCCGTGCCGCGCGACACGGGCGTCGGCCATCGCGAGAAAATGGATGTTGTCAGGCCGCCGCGCGGGGTGAATTCGCCGCGCACCACGCACCATTCCGGCTCGATAGCCTCGACGATATCGCGTAGCATTTTGTTGACCGCGTTTTCGTAAAAGATGCCGAGATCGCGATAGGCGAGCAAATACATTTTCAGCGACTTCAGCTCGATGCAGTCCTTGCGCGGCACGTACTGGATGGTGATGGTGCCGAAATCGGGCAGTCCGGTCTTTGGACAAACCGAGGAGTACTCCGGAAATTTAGTGGTGATGATGTAGCCGGGAAACTGATTGGGCCACGTTTCCAGCGCCGGCAATTTTGTAGCCATGCCGGCGCGCGCGTGTTCTTCGGTGTAGTCAGGCATGAACTCTCCTGCACCTATTATATATATCGTGGCCAGGCGACAAGAAAATCGACCGAACGTTTGTGGAGTCTGTCGGCCTGCGCGCCGACGCTCCCCCCATCTCTATTCGCCTTCTTTAAGAAGGCGGGATTTAGACTCAACTCAACCCGACTCTGTAGTGGCTACCTAAAATTCCAGATTACCTAGCATCCAGATCGATGTCCTTGATCGGCACATCCCAGTGAGCGTCCAGAATTTCAAAGCGGTGCTGCTCTTCGCGTTTATACGTTTCTTGATCGGGAAACAGTTGCTTCAGGAGCGGCCCAGAATCGAACGTGTCGTGAGCGATCTCGGCGTTCTTGAAGATGATGGTGGTGCGATAGTCCCAGCGCCCGTCTTCGGTGCTGTGATATCGGGGAGCGACCGCGAACACCTTCAAGATGCGTCCAAGTTCCATCTCCTTCTTGAGCAGCGGATAGTGGTTTTTCTTGAACAACGCGATAAATTCGTCCGCGTGACCCCACTTTGCTTTGTAGTAGTACTCGACCACGAACGGCCTTTGGTTCACTTCCTGCGCGGCGGGCGTCGCGCGCAGGTAGCCGTGAATCGGGATGGCGACGATCGCGGTCGCGAAAAGCAGCGGCACATACCAGCGAAGGGAACTGCGAGCAGCCAATTTCATAACTCCTCCGTCATCCTTTGGAGTCTGGAATGATTGGATGTTACGCGCGTGCCGCCTGCTCGCACAAGACCTGCCGCAACGCTATAATGCGCGGTGATTATGCGGTCACAAAGGTATCCCATTCGATGAGCGATGAAAAAAGAGATCGAGAGTTGGGGATGCGCTGCCCAATTTCACGGCGCGATTTCTTGAATGGCGCTGCCGTCGGAGTAGGCAGCGTTCTGGCGGGCGAATCGTTGCTGGCCGCTGCGGCGCTGGACGGTGACGAGTTCGCGCCAGAAAAGGCCGCCCGGTACTATCCGCCCGCGCTCACGGGCATGCGCGGCAATCATGACGGGACATTCACCTACGCGCACCGGCTTCGCGACGGCGGGAAATGGGATACCGCCGGACCCGCGGCTGAAACCGGCGAAACCTACGACCTGGTGGTCGTGGGAGGCGGCATCAGCGGCCTGGCTGCGGCATATTTTTACCGCAACCGTGCCGGCAGCAACGCTCGCATTCTGATCCTCGACAATCACGATGACTTTGGCGGCCACGCCAAGCGCAACGAATTCCGAGCCGGCGATCGAGTGCTGCTGAGCAACGGTGGAACGCAATCGATCGAGAGCCCCGGTTCCTACAGCGCGGTTGCGAAGGACCTGCTGGTACAGCTGGGAATCCAGGTGGATCGTTTCTTCAAGGACTACGATCAGAATCTTTACAAGAAATTAGGCACGGCGGCCTTCTTCGACAAGGAAACCTTCGGCCAGGATCGCTTGCTCACCGGCTTCAACTTGACGCCGTGGCCGGAATTTCTCGCCAAAGCTCCCCTTTCCGACGTCGTGCGTCGCGACATCGCCCGCGTCTACGCCGAAAAAGTGGATTACATGGCGGGCCTATCAAAAGAACAAAAACTCGCCAAGCTGGCAACGATCAGTTACGCGGATTACCTCACAAAATATTGCAAGGTGACCCCGGAAGCCCTGCCGTTCTTTCAAACGTTTCCGCACGATCTGTTTGGCGTGGGGATCGATGCAGTGCCGGCGGCAGCTTGTTACGCGTCTCCCGACGACTACCAGTCGTTCACTTATCCGGGATTCGATGGCCTGGGATTTCCGGAACCCGAAAAAGAAGAGCCATATATCTTTCATTTTCCGGATGGAAATGCATCGGTCGCGCGCTTGCTGGTGCGCTTCCTGATCCCGGGCGCGGTTCCCGGCCGAACCATGGAGGACGTTGTCACCGCTCGCGCCGACTACAGCAAGTTGGACCAAGGCGATGCAAACGTGCGCTTGCGCCTGAACACCACCGTCGTGCACGCCGAGCACACGCAAGCCACCGCCAATTCTGCCAAAGAAGTAGAGGTGAGCTACGTGCGAGGCGGCAAGCTGCAATCGGTGCGCGGCAAGAATTGCGTACTGGCTTGCTACAACATGATGATCCCGTATCTCTGTCCCGAACTTCCTGGAAAACAAAAGGATGCGCTCTCCTACCTGGTGAAGACCCCCCTGGTCTACACGCACGTTGCCCTGCGCAACTGGACCTCGTTCTCTAACCTGGGCGTGCACCAAATCGTTGCGCCGGGCGGCTATCACACCTACGCCGCGCTCGATTTTCCGGTGAGCATCGGCCAATACCAATTTCCGAGCAGTCCCGACGAGCCCATGGTGCTCTTCCTGCTGCGCACTCCGTGCAAGCCCGGCCTGCCGATGCGTGATCAATACCGCGCCGGCCGCATCGAGCTGATGGCCACGCCCTTCTCCCAATTCGAGCGCAACATCCGCGATCAACTGGCCAGAATGCTAGGTGGCGCAGGTTTCGACCCTGCCCGCGACATCGAAGCCATCACCGTCAATCGGTGGGCTCACGGTTACGCCTACACCCCAAATTCGCTGTTCGATCCAGATTGGAAGGAAGAGGACAAGCCTTGGGTAGTCGGCCGCAAACCCTTCGGCCACATCGCCATAGCCAACTCCGACGCGGGTGCCAATGCTTATACCAACGAAGCCATCGATCAAGCCCATCGCGCCGTAACTGAGCTTCTAGCGCAAGCTTAAGATCATGGAAGAAAACGCAGTTTTCGTGAGAGAGGAATTCTAGGATTCTTGGTAGCCCGGACGGGAGTCGAACCCGTAATCTTCACCTTGAGAGGGTGACGAGTTAACCGGTTACTCTACCGGGCCACGCGAAACAGTTTATCGTGTTCATCACCGCTCGGCAATCAAACCCGTCTTCGCAGCCCGGCGAAAACGCGAGTCCCATCCGAATACCGGCTGCAGACCGACCACGCGTTCGGTAAATTAATTTTGTTTCGTTCACGCCTTCGTGTGACCTAGAATTTACAGTAAGTTTCTTGACTTTGACGTTACGTTGAGATTAATTCCACATCGCGTAGTAACACGCACTTTTTCGGTGCTTTGGTGGTGGCACCGGTTTTAAAGTGCGTCCAATCCGGAACTTCGAAGTGACCAACAACGAGGGGGACTCGATGAAACGCCGTGGGTGTGTCCAAGCTCTTTCTCTAGCTATTTTGCTCGTCACTCTGGCAAGTTCGACTTTCGCGCAAACATCCGAGGCGCAACGCCGCATCAAGCAACCCGTCGATGAGAGCAATCTTATCGTGCTGAAGGGTAACACCCATCCGCTCGCACGCCCGCAGTTCGATCGTGGCGCCGCCCCGGGCGGTTTGCCGATGAATCGTATGCTGCTGGTCCTCCAGCACACCCCGGCGCAAGAAGCCGCTATCAAGGACCTTTTGACCGAACAGCAGAACCAATCCTTGCCACAGTTTCACCAATGGCTTACACCCCAGCAGTACGGGCAGATGTTCGGCCCCTCCGACGCTGACGTGCAGACCGTCACGGCGTGGTTGGAGTCGCACGGTTTAGCAGTCACCCGAGTCGCGAATGGCCGCCACGTCATCGAGTTCTCCGGCACGGCCGCGCAGGTTCAGGAAGCGTTCCACACCTCCATCCACCATTACCAAGTCAACGGCAAGGATCACTGGGCCAATGCCACCGACCCGCAGATTCCCGCCGCGCTCGCTTCCGTCGTTGCCGGTGTGAAATCCCTGCACAATTTTACTCCGCGGCCTGCGTCGCATTTCGTCGGCGCGTTTCGCCGCGCGCTTGATACCGGCAAGACCATGAAGCTCAGTGGGCCCGATTTCACCTTTCCCTCCGGCTGCACCGGACCCGACTGCAACTTCGGCATCGGCCCCACCGATTTCGCCACCATCTACAACATCTTGCCGCTGTGGAAAGCCGGAATCGACGGCACCGGATCGACCATCGCGATCGTCCAGGATTCCAACATTGACATTCAGGATGCTCGAACGTTCCGCAACCTGTTTGGTCTCCCTCCCAACGATCCCGAAATCATCCTCGATGGCCCTGATCCGGGTCTCACCGGCGACGAAGACGAAGCCATCATTGACGTCTCGTGGTCCGGCGCGGTTGCTAAAGGCGCGAAAATCAAGCTTGTCGTCTCGGCAAATACCAACACCACCGCCGGCGTGGATCTGTCCGCGCTCGATATCGTCGACAACAACCTTGCTGCGATCATGAGCGAGAGTTTCATCGAGTGCGAACTCTTCGCCGGCACCGCCGAAAATCAATTTCTGAACGCACTCTGGCAGCAAGCCGCAGCCGAGGGCATCACCCCGTTTGTCGCAGCCAGCGACAACGGCTCCGCGGGTTGCGAAGATTTCAATACCGCTACCGAGGCCACCACCGGCTTTGCCGTTAACGCCATCGCTTCCACGCCCTACGACGTCGCCGTAGGCGGCACCGACTTCCTCGCCGCGCTCAACCCCACGCAGTTCTTCAGCCTCACCAACGATCCGAAAACTCAGGCTTCCGCTCTAAGCTACATCCCGGAACTCCCCTGGAACGATAGCTGCGCCAATCCGGTGTTACAGTTCTTCGGCTTCAGCGCCGACCCCGTTGCGAATTGCAACAATTCCGCTCTGTCGGACACCCTCGATGTTGTCGCGGGAAGCGGAGGCGTCAGCAGTTGTACCGTTTCCGACGGTCAAAACATCTCCAGCTGCAAAGGCGGGTACGCCAAGCCTTCCTGGCAGACCGGTACGGGCGTGCCGAAGGACGGCAAGCGCGATCTCCCCGACGTTTCTCTGTTCGCAGGGAACGGCTTCCTCGGGGCGTTCTATATCTTCTGTGAATCCGACGCCATTCCCTCTGGCTCCTGCGATCTCAACCCGCCCTATATGGACTTCCTGGGCGCCGGCGGCACCTCGTTTGGCTCGCCGACCTTCGCCGGAATCATGGCCATGGTGAACCAGAAGACCGGGCACCGCCAAGGCAACGCCAATTTCGTGTTTTACAAGCTGGCCGCCGGAGAAAATCCCGCGAACTGCAACTCCGACAGCTCCACACTCCCGGCCGGCAGCTGCATCTTCAACGACATCACCTTCGGCTCGAACTCGGTCCCCTGTATGGCAGGCTCCCCGAACTGCACCACCGAAAGCCAGAGCGTGCCCATCGGCGTTCTCACCGGCTACAATTCGGGTGTTGCGTACGACCTCACCACGGGTCTCGGTAGCGTCAACGTCGCGAATCTCGTCAATAACTGGAAGTCGATCACCTTCACTCCTACCACCACCAGCTTGAGTCTTCACCCCAGCTCGATCGTCCACGGGCAGGGAGTCAAGATCGACATCGATGTAGATTCCGCGGGTGGAACGCCCACCGGCCAAGTCGCTTTGGAGACCAATGGCCAAAACCCGGCCGGCGATTTCACCCTCGGCCCCAATGGCACCGTGAATACCACCACCCATTCGCTCTCCGGGGGGCAGTCCACCGTAATCGCGCGTTATGGAGGCGATCCCACCTTCGCGCACAGCGAGTCCAACTCGCAAACCGTTTTCGTCGCGCCAGAGCCCAGCACCACCGCCATTTCTTTCTTCGCACTCGATCCCACGAATTTCAACACGATTCCTTTTTCCGGCGGCCCCTACGGCAGCATCGTCTTCCTCCGCGCGGACGTTGCCGGGCTATCCGGCTTCGGCATCGCCACCGGCAAGGTCAACATCACCGACAACAACCAACCCGTCCCCGGTAACCTCTTCGCGCTCAATTCCCAGGGCAACACGTTGACACCGAACCCCATCGACACGTTCCCGGTCGGCTCGCATACCATACGCGCCAACTATCTGGGCGACCCAAGCTTCCTCCCCAGCTGCGCGCGGTCCATGACCTTCGTAATCACCAAGGCCCCGACGCAGACTACGCTTTCAGCGAAGCCCCTGACCACGGTCAAGAACGCACTGGTCACCATAACGGCGTCGATCGCAACGGTCAGTTTCGGCAATCAACCCACCGGCACGGTCACCTTCTTCGCCGGCAAGACGCCCCTCGGCCCTCCCGTTCCCATCGCCGGAGCCACCGATCCAAACACCGGCGAAGTGTCGGCAACCGCTTCCCTCTCCACCATCAACCTCCGGGTGGGCAGCGACAGCCTAACCGCCGTCTATACCGGCGACCCCAACTATAAGGGTTCCGCGGCCGCCGCCATCACGGTAACCATCCTCACCAACTGACGCTGGCTTGGGTCTTTGCGCATGGCCCGGCCGGTGATCATCCAAGCCGGGCACCGATCCGTGGGTGAGTCAACGAATGGCTTCTCATCGAAAGTGCCGGACTGTGCCCACTTACGATGGATTTTGCTATACTCGGGGTTGCAATCCAGGTTGCACCCCGTCCGCGGAAAGGGATTATCCCACCTGCATTAGTCCTTGAGCATCGAGCATTGACTTCTCTTCTGCCCGTCATAGCGGACATCGGGCCATAGAAAGAGGAGTTATGTCTCGTCAGCTACCTGAAAATCCGAATCTCGAATATCTCAAGAAACAAGCCAAAGAACTGCTGCGTAGCATGCGGCAAGGCAAACTGGCCGATGTCCAGCATACGCTGGCCAATGAATACGGCTTTGCCACTTGGGCAAAGCTGAAGTCACATGTTGAGACCTTAGGGCTCAGTCCGGCCGAGGGGTTGAAGGCGGCGGTACGCGACTGCGACGCAGCGCGCGTCCGCGAGGTGCTCGAACGTCATCCCGAGGTGCGCGCGAGGATCGACGATCCGCTGCCCAATTACGGCTTCGGCCAACACGCGTTATTCGCTGCGGTACAGCGGAGCGATCGAGCCACCATCGACACCTTGCTGCGCGCAGGCGCCGATATTCGCAAGCGAACCGAATGGTGGGCCGGCGGATTCGGCGTGCTGGACGATTGCGATCCGAGTCTCGTGGATTTCCTCATCGAACGCGGCGCGTTATTGGATGCGCATTCCGCAGCTCGGCTTGGATTGATGCCGAAGCTAAGGGAACTGCTGGCTAGCGATCCGGAGGCGGTGCACGCAAGAGGTGGTGACGGACAGACGCCCCTGCACTTCGCCTCCACCGTGGAGGTTGCCAAGTTTCTTCTCGACAACGGCGCCGAGATCGATGCGCGCGATCTGGACCACGAATCGATGCCGGCTCAATATATGGTCCGCGTGCAGCAGAAGCGGCACTATCCGAACGACAGGCAGGATGTAGCTCGCTACCTGGTGTCTCGCGGCTGCCGCACGGATGTCCTGATGGCGGCGGCGCTCGGCGACACCGATCTCGTGCGGCGACACCTCGACAGCGATCCCGCTTGCATTCGGATGAACGTATCGGAGGAATGGTTCCCAAAGCAGGATCCGCGAGCAGGGGGCACCATTTACATCTGGATGCTGGGGGCGCACCGTACTGCGCACTCGGTAGCGCGCGACTTCGGTCACGAAGACGTTTTCCAGTTGCTCATCGAACGCACTCCAGAGGACCTGAAGCTGGCGCTGGCATGTGAACTGGGTGACGAAGGGGTGTTTCACGAATTTCTTGCGAAGAATCCGCACGCGGCTAGGACGCTGTCCGAGACAGAGCAGCGAAAGCTGCCCAACGCTGCGCAAAACAACAATACCAAGGCAATTCGGCTGATGCTCGAGGCCGGTTGGCCGGTGGATACCGCAGGAGAGATGGGAGCGACGGCGCTGCACTGGGCTGGGTTCAACGGCAATGCAGAGGTGACACGCGAGATATTGCGGTTCCATCCAGCCCTGGAATTGAAATCGCTCGAGTACCCGGGTACCGCGCTCGCGTGGGCCGTCTATGGCTCTGGGAACGGTTGGCATCGAGACACGGGAGATTTCGTCGGGACGATTCGGGCGCTTCTCGAAGCTGGGGCGAGTGTTCCAGAGCATGCCGAGGAATTGCAACCCAGCGACGCCGTTCTGGAGGTGCTTCCGTGAATTTGAACAAACGGCCCAACTCTGTAACGACCCTCGCTTGCGTGTATCTTGCGGTAGGCACCATCGGCTTTGCATACCACTTCCGCGAATTGGCGACGCTTCAAGACGAGGGCGTCTGGGTTGAACTCACCGAGTTCCTGGCGATTGTCTCTGGAGCGTTTATGCTTCGGGGCCGCAACTGGGCGCGCTGGCTGGCAATCGCCTGGATGACATTCCATGTTCTCCTGAGCGCGTTTCATGCGTTTCGTGAATTCGCCATACACTGTTTGTTTCTTGCCGTGCTTGCCTGGTTTCTTTTTCGTCCCGACGTTGTGCGGTATTTTCGTCCGGTGCGAATCGAGTCAAGCTAAACGGGAAATCGGTCGCTTGTCCACGCTAGATGGGTAACCTGCACGTTTGAGTTCGGATCGCACTCGCTCTGCAACCGCAAGGAGTCGGACGCCGTGAGTGCCATTCCGCATCGCCGAATTCCAATCGGAATGTGCACGGACACAACAATCGGCGAGGTCCCGATAAGCCCTTCACGGGAAGCTCCGGCGTCAGCGATACCTCCGCGAGGAAGCCGAAGATCCAAGATTAGATGGACAGCGGGTTTACTAACGGAGGCAGAAATGTCCAAGGCCAAAAAACTGAGGGCGCATCAGCCGTTAGGCTTTTGCGCCCTCTTTAAACTGAGCCGTAAAGTTTCTAACCTTCTCGATTCGATTTGATTGCACGACCGCCGTTAAGCTGTCACGCGCTCAACCGTGCCATGAAGGATTCGAGCTTCGCAGTTCAATCTCGCATCGCAGCCGCTGTTACGCTTGCTGTGCGCTGTAACTGAGCCGTAAAGTTCTTACGCTTCCCGGTTCAATCTGGCGTGAAGGTAATCCTGTCGGTAAACATCGTCAATGGAATTCTCGCGCTATCCCTGTGAAAATCGGTGGATGGCTGTGCAAAATACCTGCTCCATTTATTCTGGCAACGACGAACTAAGATGTGGGCCAACGATGATGTTGTTGATCGCAAGGAAAGTGATTTCGAGTATTCCGGGTCAGAGCGTGCCGCGTGGGGAAGTCGAACAGATATACCGAAGTCTCTAGCAGCCTTCGCGCTTCCGCAAGTCCAGAAGGTGCGCGACTAGATGGCGAGTGCCGAGCGAAATAACGAATGGTCCAGTCGAGCGTCAATCGAAACCGTTGGGACGCCGAAAGCACGTCCGCCTGAACCTTCCACTCCCAATTGCGTGGCGGCGTCCGTCACAGCTACACTAGTGCCGCTCACTATGAGATACCGACATCCTTTTTTCCTTCCCATTCTGTTCTTCTTGATCGTTACGCCGCCCATCCACGCCAAACAACCTAAATCGCTCTTCTATCTGACACGCGACCCCGTCTCGGTGCGGTCATTCCTGGCCCATAGCGACAAGGTTGATATTCTGGTTCCTGCTTGGTACGTGGTTGACGCCAACGGTCTGGTCTCCGGCGGACCCAATCCGCTTGTCCTGGAAACCGCGCGCCAGCATCACGTTCCCGTCATGCCCATCGTCGCCAACAACGCTTTCGTCCAGGAAGACTTCCACAAGCTGCTCAAGAATCCCGAAGCCTACAGTCGAATGATTTCCGAACTCTTGCGAGCTTGCAAAGAAAATGGCTACAGCGGATTTCAGTTCGATTTCGAGAACATCAGCTGGACCGACCGCGATGCGCTCACGATCCTGGTCCGTGAGGCTGCGGCCTCTTTCCACCGCGAGGGTCTGCAACTCACCATCGCTACGGTGCCCAATGCTCCTGGAGCGCCGGGCGAGGGCGGCTTTTCCGCATGGATTTACGAGAATTGGCGCGGGGCGTATGACTTGAAAGCTTTGGCCGAGGCCGTCGATCTCATCTGCCTAATGACCTACGACCAGCATACCCGCTGGACCGCTCCCGGCCCGGTCGCTGGATGGGCCTGGACCACCGGCAATCTGGACTATGCGCTGAAAGTCGTCCCTCCCGAGAAGCTTTCGCTGGGGATCCCGCTCTATGGCTATCACTGGTTCGCCGGAACGCCGGTGAAAATCGGAGACAAACCCGGCGACAAGCCTAACCCGTCCGCAGAATATATCTCCACCAGTGACGCGCTCGATCTTGCCAAGGCCTATAACGGCCATATCGAATGGGACTCCACGGACCGTTCCGCGTGGTTCTATTTCTATCGCGACGACATGCGCGAATGGATTTTCTTTACCGATGCGCGCACCTTTCGCGAGCGCTATACGCTCGTCAAGGAACGTGGTCTCCAGGGCTTTTGCTCCTGGGTCCTCGGCACCGAAGACCTCGGCATCTGGGACTCTCTGCCTTCGCATAACTGAGAGGGCCCGTCCCTTCGCGAGTGGTGGCATAAACGACAGTAAGATCGACGTGGGGTAGCGAGAGCTCGTTCCATCCTCCCGCCGCCGCCGATGGCGATTACGTCATAATCGTCATTGCGGCAGCTCTCCGCCGGCCTGCTCGCGCACCATATACTCGGCGTACCAGTCCGGCCAGTTCGGGTCGGCTTGCCCCGTGCGCGCCTCGTGTTGCCCGTGGGCGGCCGCCGCACGGCGAAGCGCGCTCGCCAGATCGGTCGCCGATGCGAAGTTCGTCGTCGCAGGGTCGATGCGACCCGGTAGCCTCGTCGTGATTTCCTGGAACAGCCAGCCGTTGCCGTCCGGATCACGGAACGAAGCGAACGACCGGTAGCTGCCATGCTCGGGGTCCGGTCCGCTGACGCGATGCCGCCCAAACAAGTAGGGTTCGTCGGTGCCGGCATACACGCCGCTGGCACTGTGGAACACTTCGCTAATCTCGACGCCGCGATCGAGCAGGTCTTTCCGGGCAGCCTCGATGTCAGAGACGATCAGGTACAGGCCCTGGGCGGAGCCGGGTGCGGCCGGGGTCACGTTCTTGCCGAAGATGATCGCGCACCCGGATCCCGGCGGCGTGAACTGGATCACCCGGAAGTCTTTACCGCTGTCGTAATCGGCGTCGAGCCGCCAGCCGAGTCTCGCGTAGAACTCCTTCGCGCGGTCGACATCCGAGACCGGAAGGACGACTACCTCGAACTTCATGTCAACTCTCGCCACGCCTGCGTCTCTGGTCGGGTCATTGGTACGGACTGCCTTGGTGCTCACGGTTGCCTCCTTCGTTGTGTGCGATGACCATTGGGCTTTCACCATTCCGTTGCGAATCACGCTACGTGTGGCGGCTCGGGTCGGCCGGGAGGTCGATCTTCGAGGCACGCCTTGCCGTGGTTCGGTCGCGTCAGCCGGTGAAGGGCGAAGAGACTAGCACAGTTGTGGGTCCGCTGCATGAACGCCTGAGCATCTTCGATGCAAGCAAGAAGTATGGGTCTTACGACATCACTCGCCCGGCCAGACCATCATTCATCAGGGCTTCGAGGGAGTGAATGGTCTCCGGCCTGGAAAGGGGAGAGGAGCAGGTTGTGATTTTCGTGGAGCCAGCGCGTCCAGAGTCGGAATAGAGAACGATACCGTCGTGGTGCGTTCTGGAGGGCGTGTTCTCTGCTGCATGGCTGTTGCAAGAATCTCGATCGCCGTTCCCGCAAGCGGTGGCAAGTAAATCGTCGCGGCTAGCCATCCTTGGCGCAACCACGTTTGGCCCGTATGTAGCTGGCCATCACAACCGGTGAATGGCAGGCTGAGCCATCGGGTGCGCTCGGCCTCGTTGGTAATCTTCTCAAAGGCCTTGCGAGCACCCATAGCCATGGCATCGTCTTGTGCACCAACAAGGTCAATTGCCTTGTTTTGTGACGTGGCGAGCTTCAGCCAGGAAGCTACGGCTCGTTCACCGCTCTCCTCGGTCCATCGTCCCTTCAACATAACGACCTGTATATTCGAAGGTTTCCTCTCCAGCATCCCCGCTGTACGTTTCTGCGCCGAAGAACTTTGCGACGGTCCTTCCAGGTACAGGATCGAACCACCTTGCGGAAGCAGGGCGGCAAATTGTTTTCCCTGGATGCGCCCGATCTCCACATGATCGGAGCTAACCGCAAAGGTGGGAGCGGTAGCCGCCTTGTGGAGCTCCGGCATGTACTCTGGATCTCGATTCAATACTACCCAGCCGATCCCAGCGGCGCTGGCAGCCCAGGCCACCTGAGGCAGTGCGGTGCCGCTCACAGGTTCCAACACAATCGCGTCCGGCCTGGCGTCGGGACGATTCTGGATCGCTTTCAGAATCTGTGTACTTTGATTCACGGCATTGTTGTCGGCGAAAGTGATTTCCGTATCGACGCCAAATTTGTGCGCGGCCTCTTCTGCCGCCGCGGCCTGTGCTATTTGAAAATCGTTATCCTTCGTATGGAGAGAAACCAGGAATTTGAGTTTTTTCATCACGCGCCAAAAATTAACTCTGATTGCCTCAACGATACGCGCCGCCGGAGCAGAAGTCCCTAGGTTTTTCGGGGAGTGTTCCATCAAAAGTCGACATGCGCTCAGATGTACTCGTACGAGACGATCACACCCTGCGTCCCCCGCCCAAGAGCATCGTACTGGCAGTTTGCGAGTGGCGGGATTGTCACTAAACTACGTCTTGCGTGATGGAGAAACCCTGATGCTCTTGATTCGTGCTGGTGCAGTCAGCGATGCGCCGTTGCTGCTGAGATTCTTCCGCGAATTGGCGGAGTACGAGCGCCACCCGGACGCGGTGGTCATTAGCGAACAGACCCTGATCCGGGACGGATTTGGAGCGAAACCAAAGTTCCGCAGCCTGATTGCGGAATGGGACGGACAAGCGATTGGCTATGCGTTGTTCTTTGGCTTTTATTCAAGTTGGAAAGGCTCCGGTATCTTCCTGGAGGACCTCTTCGTCCGGGAAACGCATCGCGGTCGAGGGGTAGGAAGGGCGATTCTGTCTGAGGTTGCTCGTATTGCCCGGCAGGAAGGTTCCTATGGCATACGTTGGGAAGTGCTGGGTTGGAACGAGTCGGCAATTAAATTCTACAAGTCATTGGGTGGCGAGTTTTTCGATGAATGGAAACAAGTCCTGTTGGACACAGATGCCCTGAATCGACTCGCCGACGGATAGCTGAGCAGAAATTCCTTCGCAACTCAACAGTGACGGCCAAACTCCCCCTTCCAGGGGAAGGCTGGTATCCCTAAAGTCTGTTTTTTTGTTCTTCTGAGTCAGTTGGTTCTTCTGAGTCGAGCCGCCTCTGTCGCCATCCTTCCATCCGCAATGGGTGTGCTAACGATTTGGAAATCGTTGAAAACAACGTTTTGCGATCTTGGGATCGGTGCACGCGCGGGCCCCCGTACGTGGCGGGAGCTATGTCATCCCCAACAAAACTGTCCAACGTTGGCAACAACTTTGGGTCATCCCGCGGCTGGCTTCGCTTC
>Ga0182018_10001931_pt1 | contig 22078 bp, 18 predicted proteins | sample 812P2MmetaG_FD_120490 | JGI IMG/M metagenome (GOLD analysis project Ga0182018, IMG submission 120490) | Permafrost microbial communities from Stordalen Mire, Sweden - 812P2M metaG | ecosystem: Environmental > Terrestrial > Soil > Wetlands > Permafrost | place: Sweden: Stordalen | collected...
CCCGCACCCTCGAGACTCTCCAACCCGCCGTCGCTCGCAGCCTCGCCTGCTTCCTTCCCGATCACTGCCAAAACTTCTTTCGGCATGCCCAATATGGGACTATCTAAATCGAAAATGCTCTAGCGTGTCCCCGGCGGCTTTGCGCAGGGTGACCGACCGGCGTCGAGGCAGCCGGGCATCCGGATCCGACCGCCGTCCCTTCCGTGCGGCGTCGATTAACACCCGCCCTCAGTGGGGATAATTGCCCTTGGAGATCAGATGCGGATCGACGGGCCACGCCAGGCTGCTCTCGCCGATCTTCTTCGCGACGCATCGGGTCGCGAGGTAGCCGTAGTGCCAGTCAACGCGGCACGCGTGGATCGAGGGATGGAACTGGGAGGCGCCCATCACGCAGGGAATCCCCGTGCCGCGCGTGACGATCTCAAACCCGGTATCCTTGTTGAAAAGCGCGTCCCAGGAGTAGTCCGAGAAGCGGAAGTAATCCCAGGGCTCCTCGTGCGAAGGCCAGGACTGGTGGGTGTTGATCATGGCAATGCCGCCAATCCTCATCACCTTGTTGAGTTCGAGCGAGACGCGCCACGGCATCGAGAGGTGCTCCCAGACCGAGACCGAGAACACGATGTCGAAGTGGTTGTTGGGGAGGATGCGGGAAAGTTCGTGGGCGTCCCCGACGGCCGTGACGTTTTCCCCGGCCACGATGTCGAAGCCGGTGTAGTTGCAGCTTGCCGGGAAGAGGTTCCTGCGGCTGATGCCGGAGCGCGCCCTTGACCCGATTTCAAGGACATTGGCCTGCGGGTGAGCGTGCACGAATGCCCAGTAATCCGCCTCGCTCGTGAGGAAGGCGTCCCTTGCGATCGCGTCGGCCGTGACCCGCTGTTTCTCAAACCGGCCGGAGGGGAAGTCGAAGACGACGGAGATCTTCTCCAGGGACTCCGCCGGGGTATGCCCCGGAAGGGGGAGGCTGAAGCAGAATGAGCACTTCTCGGGCGTCGACGGGAAGAAGTCGTCGTCCGAAAAACGGACGGGGTGGAGGGTGCCGTCCCAGAGTCGCACCGAGATATTGGGTGCCGCGCCCCCGGCGCGACCTATGTGCCCGCGCGCAAACAGGACGTCGCGAAAAATGAAGAAGTCCCGTATCTCGCAGGCGACCTCTATCCGGGCGGGTGCGGTGTTTTGGCCGGAAACGGCCTTTTTCTTGAAAAGGTTAAACACGAAGGGGGTGTCTGCCGGCGAGCCAAGGTTCGCAAGAGGATGGAAATGCGGAGGATAGGCACGCAATTGGCCGATTGCAAAAACTCTTTTGGCGCATGCTGTCAGGGGGAATCATGCGGCAGGAACAGATTCAGTTCGCGCTTTTCCAGGTACCTGAGCCGCTCGCCGATTGGAAAGGGATAGACCGAGAAATGCGCGACACGATCCGCCGCGCCTTCGTCGTGTGTTTTCAAATAGGCGGTCCTCCATGCCCTTTTTCCGTCGGTGTACCAGTTGGCACCCACGACCTCCTCGGCACGTAGAAAGGCCGTGCCCGGAATGAGCAGGACCGTGTAGGCGACGGCCAGCCCCAAGAAGGCCCGACGGGTGGCCAACGCGCCAAGCTGCAGGAAAAGAGCCAACCCCCCGGGGATCAGGAGCGTCGCGTAGCGTGGAGCCAGAGGAGCATAGGGTCCCGTGAACACCCGGCCGACGGCGCAATTCGCGCAGAAGACGAGCGTGAAGCCCGAAAGGCAGAAGAGCACGACGGCGCGGGGGTCGCGCGCGACGCCGTTGCTCGCGAGGCGAATGGCATTCCAGGCGCATATCGCCACAAGGCCCGCGGCGGCGACGAGGCCGATGGCAAGCTGGATGAGGGACAATACGGGTGCCCCGAAAAAATTGCCCAGCATCCTTCCGACAAAGACAACGTACTCGAAAGGGTGTTCGTAGGGGAAACGATAACCGGCCACAGCCGGCTCAAACGTGTAGCCGCGGGCGAACAGCGCCCAGCCGGCGCCGGTGATCACGAGCGCCGCCGCCGCTATCGCGGCGCCGGACCCATCCCGCCTCCTCAGGGCCTGGACGGCCTCCGTGCCGACCACAAGCGGCGTGAGAAGTCCCACGAAAAGACCAAAGCCGGTGAAAATCAGCAGGAATGTCAGCGCCCCGATGGCCATGAGGCGCCGCACGGCTCGCGGCAGAAACCACGCCAGGCAATACGCCATGAACAGGGCCAACGGCATAACGCCGTGGGACAGATTCACCGCGCCGATGAGCGATTCGTACTGGTGGACGTCCAGGAAGAGCAGCGGCACCGCCGCGAGCAGGAGCGAATGCCCGGGTATCCCGAAGCACCGGGCGAGGCGGAGGCCGAGTGCGGCACCCCCGATCAGCAGAAGACTGGCCGCGAACGAATCCCATCGCGAATCCCAGCCGCTCATGTTCGCCAGGACGCGCGTGACGAGAAGGCCGACGCCCTCGCGGTGGGGCCCATGCTGGAGGTCGAAGGTCTGCCACCATCCCTGTCCGAGAAACATCGGCCGGTAGAAATCCCACTGGTCCGCGTACATCATGTTGACCGCATGGGTGTCGACAAAGCGGAGCTGCCGCCAGGCAAGTCCGACGCATATCGCGGCCACCAAGAACGTCTGAGCCTTTCGGAGCATGTCGCGACCGGTCCCTGGCGCGCTCATGTCGACCATGGCCTGGCCGCGGATGACATCACTCGGCTTTTTGATTTCGGGGGGGATCCTGGCGCTTAGACTAGGACTCGCTCGTTTAGCTGAGCGAGCCTAATGGATGGGAATAAGTGCCCCTCGGCGTTCGACAGTTTTTCTCGACCGATGTATTGCGGACCCTTGAGTCAAAACAGGCCGTTGCAATTGGACCTATTCGAAGGCCGGCTGTAAGCCCGTGCTTCTAGATTTCGTTAACGTGCGTCCATCAATCTAGCCTTTAGCTTTCATCATTGGTGCTGGCGAGGGAAGCAAGCTTTGGTCACCTGTAAGAACCTGATTCTCCAACGCAACTCATTCACTATATCTGATGTGCTTTTTGCGAGCGGCCCGCGCACATGTGATTGCCCAACAAAAGCCGAACCTGCTTTCAGCATCCAAGCGCAGAATTTCGCCTCTACATGGAAAAACGTTAAAAATTCCCGAAGGGTTGAGCAATGAGGCTCGACTAAAATTCTGTGGCACAAACGTTCTTTGGCGTGTCGCAGCCAGCCTTTCGCACGTGGAGTCTACGCTCGCGCATAGTTCCGCGATTCGCCTCCGTTCTGTTTCCGCTGCTCATTGCAAGTTCGGCATTGGCGCAGACGCCGCCTGTGCTGACAAGCGCCACCACGGCGTCGGGGACTGTGGGGACCGCGTTCTCATACACGGCGACGTTCAACAACGGCGGCGAGCCTGGGAGCCCAAGCAGCTACGGAAGCCAGGGCACCCTTCCTCCGGGAATAACCTGGAACAGCAGCACGCAAACCATTTCCGGCACGCCCAGTGGTTCAGGCGGAACATACACGCCGCAGTTTGGAGCGTCCAATGTCAAGGGCCTCACTTGGTATACGGTTACCATAACCATTTCAAACCCCACTCCGACGGTGACCTGGGTTACCCAGCCGCCGGCGACCGTTTATCAAGGAACGGTACTCAATTGGTCGGCGTACGGCACCTGTAATGCGGGCGTGCAAGCGATTCACTTCGATTGGCTGCAGGGGGGTAGCGGCGGGGAGGCGTACGTCAGCGCCTCGAACAATCAGACCGTAAGTGCAAACGCTGTGACTGCGGGCAGCGCTGGCACAGTCTATCAGCTGGAGATCAAATCGGAGAGTTCAAATGGGACTTGGAGCAGCGAAGTCGCTGGGACGACAACTACGGTGATTGCCACGCCTACGCCGACACCGTCTCCGACCCCTACGCCTAGTCCGACACCTTCGCCAACCCACACGCCGTCTCCTACTCCAACGCCGACCCCATCGCCCACCCCAACGCCAACGCCTTCTCCCACGCGAACGCCTACGCCGACTCCGACTCCCACGCCTACGCCATCAAATGGAAGTCAGACGTTTACAAGCAGCGGCTTGTTCACGGTCCAAGCTGGCGTCACTTCCGTTCAAGTCCTTGTCGTGGCGGGTGGGGGAGGCGGCTCATCGGGTGGTGGAGGTGGCGGTGGAGTCATTTACAATTCCGCGTATTCGGTGACCCCGCTTGCCAGTATCACTGTGACAGTGGGAGGAGGTGGCGCTGCTGGCTCGACGACGAGCTCAGCGGGAGCCAACGGCCAAAGCTCAGTATTTGCCTCTATTACAGCCACCGGTGGCGGGGGTGGAGCTGACAATCCTTCGGCGGCCGGATCAAATGGCGGATCTGGCGGAGGCGCCGGTTCAACAGGTGGAGGCGGTTTTCTGGGCGGCACAGGCGTTTCGGGCCAGGGATATGCCGGTGGCACAAATGTCTCCGCAAGCCCCTATCCCGCGGGAGGTGGTGGCGGGGCGGGTGGCGTCGGAGGTAACGGCTCCGGAAGCGTGAGTGGCTCCGGTGGGCCAGGCTATGTTTCGGCCATCTCCGGCACGTCGGAGACTTATGGCGGCGGTGGTGGTGGCGCGAGTTACGGTTCACCCTATCCAAGCGGGACCGCAGGAGCAGGCGGCTCCGGCGGCGGGGGCGCGGGAAATACATCTGGAAACGGAGCCGGCGGGGCGGCGAATACGGGCGACGGCGGTGGTGGGTCGCCCAACGGTTACAGCGGTGGTGCTGGTGGCTCGGGCATTGTCATCGTCAAATGGGGTAGTGGTCCGACACCGACACCGACACCGACACCGACGCCCACGCCCAGTCCCACTCCAACACCCACCCCGACGCCAACTCCGAGTCCGACTCCTACTCCTGTAAATTCCCCGCCGGCTATAACCAGTTCCCTTACTGCGACTGTGTCGGTAAACACGGCATTTTCTTATCAGATCGCTGCGAGCAACAGCCCGGTGAGCTTCGGAGCGTTCGGACTTCCAGCCGGTCTTAGTGTCAACATGTCTAACGGGACGATTTCCGGAACGCCTACCGTCGTTGGCGTAACTGCAATCGGAATAAGCGCGACCAACGCCGTCGGGACCGGTTCGGCGACATTAACAATTACAGTCACCGACCCACCTGGACCGACAGGTTTGAACGCTGATGGAAACGGTCCCACTATTTTCATGATCGGATACCAGGTCTGGTGGGGCGACCCCCCCGGCTATGGTGGCAGCTATTCGTTCATGACCGCTCCATCTGCAAGCAGCTCCCCAACATTGGGAACCGACCAGTCGACAGAAACCAGCAATCTCACTTCAGGCATGGATCCGTTGACCGGCCTACCCGGTTCCCCTGAGATCGCGGCTGTTGTCTATTCAACCCCAAATCTGACCGATAGCAGCGGCAACTACAATTATAACTCGAATAATGATGCGGTGATCGCAAATCATATCTCGTTGATATCCGGCCTCGGTGTGGATGTATTGGTTCCGGATCTGACAAACCTGCCGACATGGCTGAGCACAGCCATCATGAATGGCACCACGCCGTTGAATTACACGACCGTCGAGTCGATTTCGCAGAGTGCCTACGATACTGTGAGTCCCACTGGCGGCGCCGGATACGAGAGCGCGGGAAGCCCCTACAACATGCACGAGCGCGCCTACGCACGGTTGCTGATGGACCTTGGGTCAAGCCCGTCGCTGTGTGCTATACCTGCGATCGGTGGTCTCAATTCGGAACACGATCTAAACATAAACATACCTACATCTCTAGGACTAAGGTCGCCCTTTCAAGTAGTGCTGACCTTCGCGGTGCAGGGATTGCTGAGGCATATCCCAACGAACGTAGTCTATAACCAGCATCCGCTTGTGCTGCTCTATGCAGGGCCAGGCGGAACAGCGCCGGATGGAGTTCCCAACCTTCTCCAACTAATGGAGACCCAGGCGCTGCAAGTGGAGGTCGATCTAGTCAATCTTGGATTCACGTCGTCAGCGACATCATTTTCATACCGGTTCCTTACAGGGCTGTTAGACGCCCAAGGTCCGGTCGGTTCTTCAGGGACGGCCTATAGTCCTCTCGCAAAAGAAACGATTCAAATTCCCCCACTTACCCAGGCATTGCTTCCGACATTCGCAGACGGCTCAAATACAAACAACAGTCTATGGAGTTGGTTGGACAGAAGCTACTTTGACGCCGGCGACGGATTTTCATCATTCGCCACTGTCCCAGGGAGCGGTTCTGAGGTGGAATTCTGCCCTGCACCGATGACGTCGGTGAATGGTTATTATGATAGCTCTGCCGTATATCTGGGAACCAGAGGTGGGGAAACGATAAACGAATTCCTGAGCCGAGCGGCTCTGTTGGATCCCAAGTTTGTATTCGTCAACCAGTTTAATCAGTTCATCAATAACGACGGCGGATACACTGTGCCGGCGCGCCTGGATGTTGAGCCGACAAGTGACGGCTCGACTGCAGGCTACACTTACATGAAGAGTGCGATTGCCGACTATATTCAGTATGTAGGTGGCACTACCAACCCCACCCATTTTGACGACATTTCGATCCGCGGCCAAACCGGCCCGGGAAATGACGTTCTGAATTTTGATTTCGTTATTTCGGGCGCAACTCCCGAGCACATCTATCTGGGCGGAATGGGGCCAAGCCTGCTGGCATGGTTCAATAACCCGAACAACATGCCTGCCGGCTCGTTTAACGACGTCGTTTTTGCTGGAAACCCATCTTTCGCGTTCAACGGGACGTCGTCGCTAACTGGCGATACTATCAGTGTAAACAATTCTGACTATTCGAGCGAGTCGACGCCGACCACGAATCCGGGATATACGGATTCGGCCCTGCTGCCTCGCGTATTCAAGAACAGCCCAAAATACTTCACCTACCTCAACTACAACGTGGGCGCCCCCACGAGTGCAGAGCCAGGTATCACCGCGGACATCGATCCAGGAACCTATACGGTGCTCATCTCAGATTTGAAACCTCCTAGCGAGCCCCCTCAGGGAACGATGACGCACGCGCGCCTGACTCTCGGTGACAAGATTAGCGGTACGAGGGTTATCAACTTTTCGGGGCGCGGGTACGTGAAAGCGGGGGGAAATAACGTGTTGATCCTAGGGTTCTCGCTGGCGCAGGCGAAAACATTTTGGATTCAAGCATTGGGCCCGGAGCTTGGCTATTCACCCTACGGTCTTTCACCGGTGCTCTCGGCAAACCTGACCACGGGGATATACGATCCGAATTCGACGCTGGATCAAGCCCTCAACCAAAACGGCATAAAGGGACCATGGAGCGGTGAGGCCGCGAATCAAGTGACACTCCAAAAGGGCTCATACACGGTGATTGTGAGCAATCCCGGCGGTAGTGGAAATCCTGATGGCATCGGACAGCTGACCATTCAGGAAACCGAGCCAACACTTCCTCCGCATTGAGCGCTTAACGCCGAGCGCGCTGGCTGAGGTACATCTGGGACCTCAATAACGCAGCCATCCGCCCGTCGCCTGAATCGGTGCCAATTGCCCGCGCAGGGTGACCCATGCCGCAAGCGCGCGGCGCGCGGCTTCCGTCGCGATCGGGCGGGGAAGGGGAAGGTCGGCGCGCACGACTGCGCCCCCGCCATCCTGGGAGAGGGGCTTCTCCGCAATCCCAAGAACGACGAACTCGTGGCCCAGGGTCTCGCCTCTGTTCTCCCCGGCCGTGACCCGGGACGAGATCCCGCCCCCAAGGACGGCCACGTGCACCTCGAAACTGTCGGCTCCCGACCGCACCGGCGACCCGGGTGTGAACTCGGCCCGGCACACGCCGTCGTCCCGGATCTCGATCGAGAGCGAGCCGGCGTTCGCCGCCGATGCGGCCGGAGTGCCCCACAGGGGCTTCCACTCCTCTCCGTTCCGGACGAAGCAGGGCGTGTAGACGTTGCTGCTGCCCCACGCCGACGCATAGGCGTATTCACGGGCGGTGAACTCGCGCGTGGAGAGACGGTCCTTCCACCCGAGGCTGTCCCAGTAGTTCACGTGGAATTCCAAAGGCACGAATTCCGTCCAGAGGCCCGACTTGCCGCGAAGCTCCCCGAGCCAGCGGTCCGCCGGCGGGCAGCTGCTGCAGCCCTCGCTCGTGTAGAGCTCGATCAGGGTCACCCGGCCAGGGCCGCTCGAGAAGCGCTCGGACGCCGATACCAGCGGAGCTAGCCCACCCAGGAGCCCTAAGGCCAACCAAGATCTCATAGGAGCATTGAGACAGGAGCGGACCGTTTATTCCAGCGCCGGCTAAGGGCCCCGGCGAACCCCCTTCGAAGGGACATTGACCGGGCCGCGGGGGAACCGTCAAAATCATCGGTGGTCAATTGAGCAATGGGCCCAGTTGGTCTAACCTTGGCGCATGCGAAACCCCTGTCCTAGAGCCTTGGTCGCCGCTTTGGCGACCGCCTTTGCGCTCGGCCCCGTCGCGAAGGCCCAGGTCAATGTCACGGTCGACGCATCGACTGTCGTCCGGACGGTCGACAACCGGATGTTCGGCCTGAACACGGCGGTATGGGACGGGGCCTTCAACGATTCGCAGACGCTGACCACGCTCAAGACGGTAAATGCGACGTTTCTGCGGTTCCCGGGAGGGTCGACTGCCGACTCCTACCATTGGGCGACGAACACGAGCGACGGCGACAACTTCACCTGGCCCACGAGCTTCGACAACGTAGCCGCGTCGGCGCAGGCGATCGGCGCCCAGGAGGTCATCACAACCAATTACGGGTCGGGCACGCCAGCCGAGGCGGCTGGCTGGGTGGCCTACTCAAACAAGGTAAAGGGCTACGGGTTCAAGTACTGGGAAGTCGGCAACGAGTGCTACGGGACCTGGGAAAACGACACGCAGGCCATGCCCCACGACGCGGTGACCTATGCGACGCGCGCCGTCGCGTACATCTTGGCCATGAAGGCGGTCGATCCCACGATCAAGGTCGGCGTCGTCGCCGATGCGAGCGAGGACAGCTATGTGAACGGCTACACCCAGAACGTGGTGGTCAATCCCGTGACCGGGGTGAGCCACAGCGGATGGACACCCATGGTGCTGTCGACCATGAAGACCCTGGGCACGCTGCCCGATTTCCTCATCTTCCACTATTACGCCCAGGGAAATGGCAACGAGAGCGATGCGTCGCTGCTTCAGAACGCGATCGGGTGGCCCGCATACGCGACCGAGCTGAGGACGCAGCTCACCGATTACCTGGGGGCGTCCGGGGCGGGGATCGAGCTGCTCGTCACGGAGAACAATTCGGTCGACACGAGTCCTGGCAAGCAGACGACAAGCCTCGTCAACGGGCTCTACATGGCCGACAGCGTGTGCAACCTGATGCTGACCGAATTCAACTCATTGGTCTGGTGGGACTTGCACAATGGGCCGGGTACGACCGGCAACAACGCCTCCTCGCTCTACGGCTGGCGCATGTACGGCGACTACGGGATCGAGAACGGCGACGCGTTCAGCCAATCAGGCATAACGGTGGCGGCCCACGATCCCTACCCGACGTATTACGTGATGAAGCTGATGACAAATTTCGCGAGGGGAGGGGATAAGGTGGTGACAGCCAAGAGCAGCAGCCCCTTCCTTTCGGCCTATTCGGTGCTGCGCGCGAACGGGACGCTTTCCGTCCTGGTGATCAACAAGACCCCCACGGTCACCTACACCGTCAATTTCGCGATCAGCGGATACAGCCCGCTGCCGTCGGCGGCGACCTACTCCTACGGGATTCCCCAGGACATGGCGGCTGAGAACGGCACGGGGTCCGCGGACGTGGCCGTCTCGAGCATCTCCGACGCGGGCGCCAGCTTCTCGGCGGCCATTGCGCCCTATTCGGTGACGGTGTTCTCCCTTACGACCCCGTCGGCAACCCCGACGGCGACGAGCCAGCCGTCCTCCCAGACCGTGGCCAGCGGAAGCACGGTCGTGTTCAGCTTCTCGGCCGGAGGAACGCCGGCGCCCACCTACCAGTGGTCCCTCAACGGGGCGGCGATTCCTTCGGCGACCGGCTCGAGCCTGGTCATCCACGGCGCGACCTCGGCCAATGCGGGCAGCTACACCTGCGTTGCGACCAACCCGTCGGGCTCCGTGACGAGCGACGCCGCGACGCTCGGCGTCGTCAGCACCTCCAATCCCGGCCGCCTCGTGAATATCTCATGCCGGGCGACGGTCGGGACCGGCGCGAACATCCTGATCGCGGGCTTCGCGGTGGGCGGAGCCGGCACGTCGGGCAAGGAGTCGCTCCTGATCCGCGCCTCCGGCCCGGCGCTCACGCAATTCGGCGTCACAGGCACGCTTCCGGATCCCCAGCTGGAGCTCTTCTCCGGCTCGACTATGCTCTTAAACAATGACGGCTGGGGAGGAAGCGCCCCGATCGCGGTCACCGCGGCCCTGGTGGGAGCATTCCCCTGGAGCAATTCCTCGAGCCACGATGCTGCCCTGCTGGACAGCCTATCCGGGGGCCCCTACACGGCCCAGGTCTCCGGCGAGAGCGGCGACACCGGGGTCGCCCTCGCCGAGGTCTATGATGCCACCCTTCCCGGCACCTACACCGCGGCAAGCCCCCGGATCGTCAACATCTCGGCGCGCGTCCAGGTCGGCACGGGCGGCAACATCCTTATCGCCGGATTTGCGATCGGCGGAACCACATCCAAGACGGTGCTTATCCGGGCCTCCGGGCCTGCCCTCGACCAGTTCGGGGTGGCCGGGACCCTGCCGGATCCCGAGCTTCAGCTCTACTCGGGTTCCACCGTCCTCGAGAGCAACAGCGGCTGGGGCGGAAACGCGCAGATATCGGCAGCGGCCGCCTCGGTGGGCGCCTTTGCCTGGAGCTCCGGCACGAGCGTCGACTCGGCGATACTCGTCACGCTGCCGCCCGGACCCTACACGGCCCAGGTGTCGGGCGCGAGCGGCGACACGGGTGTTGCCCTGGTCGAGGTCTACGAGGTGCCGTGATCCGACGGCCTAGGGGTTCTACCAGACCGGCGAGAACTTGGATCGTCCGTCTCCCTTGTTCGTGACGGGGCCCGTGACCAGGACCCGGTAATTCCGGTAGGGGATCTTCGAGAGTCCGCCCGTCGCCCGCAGCTTGCCCTTCCAGGACCTCCCGGGGTGTCCCCAGAGGCCTTCCGCGTACACGGGCTGGCCCTGGGCGATGTCGACCAGCACCATGCCATAGCGCTGCAGCGCGACGCAGACGATGCGCTCCTCGGGGGTCAGGGGGAACTGCGAGAGGTCCAGCCCGGGATCGAGCTGGATCAGGCTTCCCTCGGGTATGCCCCCCTCCACGAAGCCGTCGGTCCATGCCGCGGGAAACACAAACTCCTTGTAGGCGCAGAAGCGCGACGCCGCGGCGACCTTGTGGCGGATCTCGCCCGACATCACCTCGTCGTACATGATGAGCCCCGCCACGGCCGGGACCCCGGCCGCCCGGCTGGGCCCGTGAAAGTGCACGCTCTCGCCGTCCTGGACACCGAGGTCCTCGGTGCTGTAGACGCCGGGTCCGTCTGCAGGGTACACCATCCCCGTCGCCGACTTCCAGGTGCCGTCCGGGTTCCTGGAGAGTGCCCACATGTCCCACACAAGGTCCCTGTCCCAGTCGACCACGGCCATGTGCGAGTCGGAATTCGGGTCCGGCGAGGCCGTCGCCGGGATCGGCACCATGTCGAAGCCCTTTCCGTGGCCGAAGAACGGGCGCTGGGTGTGCCAGTGGACCTGCTCCTCCGGCGTGATCGCCAGCAGCCCCACCTTAACCAGGGGCGTGCTCGCGGTCACCTCATAGACGGGGATCGTCCACTGGTCGCAGTTGATCAGGAAATTCTCACCGCTCGGCTCGGTTTCCAGGAGCTTCACCCATCCGCCGGTGCGCGGATCGACTTTCGCGTCGGAGGGGATGGGCTGGTTCCAAAAGCTGCTGTCGGCAAAGAAACGCCCGTGCGCCCGGGGAGCCGGCGTGTCCCCGGGCGATCCGCCCGGCTGGGCGCCGGCGGCGGCGCTGCACAGCAGGGCAGCGAACAGGGGCAGGAGGGCGTCTGCGGGCGGTTTCAAGGGGGCGAATTCCCGAAAGGATTCGGGAGGGGTTGCCGGGATTCGATGCCGCGCCCCGCCCGCTGGCAAGCACGCAGGGCGGGAGGGCCCTATGCCCCGGCAGAGCGAACTCAGCCAAGGACCGTGGAATGCGCCTGGAGCCGGTAGCGGCGCGGGCTCACGCCGAAGCGATCCCGGAACAAGGCGTAGAAGTGGGAGAGGTTGTTCAGCCCGCAGTCGAGCATCACCTCGAGGATGGGGCGGGGGGTCGTCGAGAGCTGGCGGGCGGCGAAATCCATCCTGGCCGAGTTCACCAGGTCGGTCGGCGTCACGCCGAGGCAGCGCACGGTCTCACGGGCGACGTGAGCGGGGCTGCGCCCGGCGAGCCGGGCGAACGAGCGCGTGCCGCCCGAGAAGTTCCCGGGCTTGGATATCTCGACCCGCGCGTGCGACAGCCAGTCCGGCACGATCGACACCGAGCCGCCGACGTCCGTGTTGCGCAGGCGCTCGGGCAGGTCCATCAGGAACCCGTCGATCGCGAGCTGAGGGCGCGCGGGCGCCGTGAGCCGCTCGCGCCAGTGGACCAGCGCCTCGTGCAGGCGCGCCTCGACCGGCCACCGCCGCCGTCCCGCGGGCAGGTTGAAGGGATCCTGCTCGTTCGCGAAGTAGCGCATGCGCAGCTTCCTCCACGTCTGGCTTGGGAAGGCGACGTTCACGATGCCGAGAGGGTGCTCGTCGTCGCCCGAGACGCTGTGCCGGTCGTCCGGATGGATGAGGAAGAGCTGCCCGGGCCCGAGCGCGAGCGCCTCTCCGTTGAGCACGTGCCGGCCCCGCCCGCGCTCGACCCAGAAGATCTCGTGGTAGTCATGGTCGTGGTACCGGGCGCCGTTGGTCGCCGTGATCTCCGACTGGGTGAAGTGGTAGCGCTCGCCCCTTCCTACGAAGCCGGCGAGCTTGAAATGGAGGCATGCCGTGGCCATTGAGCAATATAACACAATATTTTGCGCCTTTAAGGCAAGACGGGAGCCCCATTCGTTGATATAACGTCAGGATGGCCACCCCAACGCTTTCCCCCGCCGCGCATCACCGCCTGAACCCAGGGCAGGTCGCCCAGTTCCGGCGCGAGGGCTTCCTTATCTACAAGCAGCCTGTGCTGCCGGAGGCCAAGTTCGATAAGCTGCGCTCATTCTTCAACGGCATGCTCGACGAGCTGGCGACCGACACCCGGCCGGAGTCCATGGACGTCCCTCACTTCCAGTACCCGCAGCTCTTCGAGTGGCTCTTCGCCGACGAGATCCTCGACTTGGTCGAGCCGATAACCGGACCGGACATCGCGCTCTTCTCAAGCCACTTCATCTGCAAGCCCCGGGGCAACGGCAAGCGGGTGCCCTGGCACGAGGACTCCCACTACTGGGTCGGGATGCTGAAGCCCATGGAGGTCGTCACGGTGTGGCTCGCCATCGACCCCTCGCGCAAGGAGAACGGATGCATGCGCGTCATTCCCCGCACGCACAATTCCGGCAAGATGGGGTACTCGGACTACGACGACTTGACGCCCGGTGAGGCGGTGTTCTCGGACGAGATTACCGCAGCCCAGCGCGACCCCGGGAAGGCCGTCGCGATCGAGCTTGAACCCAACGAATGCAGCCTGCACGACGCGCGCATAATCCACGGCAGCGAGCCCAACACCAGCTCGCTCAGGCGCTGCGGCTACACCATGCGCTACATGAGCGCGGCGGTGCGCTACAACCACGAGGAAAAGGGGCAGTTCCACAACGTCTACCTCGCGCGCGGCCGCGACCTCGCGGGCAACCACTACTCGGACCCGGGCAAGGTATACGCCGACAAGATGCGCTTCCGCTCGAAGCACGGCAAGAACTCCCACTAGACTGCGACTATGCGGGGGCTTCCCTGGGCTGGGGCGGCAGGGCGACAAGGGAGACCAGTGTCATCACGAGCCCCGTCATCAGCAGCCAAGCCGCCATGTCGGGCTCCTGCGACTGGGCGATCAGGGCGTTCGCGGCCAGCGCGACAATGGTGAAGTTCGGGCAGAGCAGGAGGTAGGCGTTGGCGTCGCCCCCGGTGCGGGCAAAGCGGGCGTGCAGCATGTGCCGGAAGGCGAAGATCGACGCCGCGGCGAACATCGCCATCAGCGCGTTCCAGGAGAACAGCGCCCCGAGGGGCACCTGCGTGCCGAGGGACGTGAAGAAAAGCGGGATGAGAAACCGCCGGCTGATGGGCGCCAGGTAGTCCTCGAGGCTTCGTCCCTCGTGCCGGACCCGGCTCGAGAACAGTCCGAGGAAGAAGGCCGTCTTCGGGCCGGACAGCCCGAACCGCTCGCCCACCGCGCAGATGGCGAGCACGAGCAGGGTCACGAAATGCAGCCGCCAGCGTGTCGTCCGCTCGAGCACCGTCTGGAGCAGCTTGGTCACGTGCGAGCCAACCCGGCTGCAGGCGTAGATCACGAGCGCAATGCCCGCCAGTTTGAGCCCGACCAGCCAGGTCGGCGCATGGCCGAGCACGGTCGTTTCCGCCGCCAGCAGCACGACTGCCATCACCTCAAGGAGCACCATCACCTGAAGGACGAACGGCCGCGCGTCGCCCTCGAGCCCGGGGTACTGCTTCCAGGCGGCGTAAGCCATGCCGACCGAGCACGCGCTCAGCGCCGCCGCGGCGACGAAGGACTCGAGCCATGGCAGGCCGGCGAAGCGCGCGAGCGCCAGCAGCAGCGGGTATTGCGGGAGAAGCCAGCGCAGCAGGTAACGCACGGGACCTCCCAGCTTGCGCCAAAGCGGCAGGTCTATCTCCATTCCAACCTCGAACAGGAGGAGCACGAAGCCGATCTCGCCCGCTTCACGGATCATGCTGCCCACCTCGGGCCGGAGCAGCGGGCCCACCGCCAGCCCAAAGCACACGAATGCCGGATAGGCCAGCGCCGGCCTGCCCAGCCACGAGCACACGTCGGGCACGGCCATCACAAGCAGCAGCAGAATGACGAGAAGCTCGATGCTGGTCACGTCGCTCCAGAATTGGCCGGGGTCGGCGTGTAGCAACCACCTTCCGGTCCGTGGGCCGCGCGCACCTTCATCTGCCGGGTCGGCCCGGTTCACCTCTTAGGGAATTTCTTGGATCGCTGCGCCTTGCGCAGCGTTAAAATGGTCGGGGCGACAGGATTCGAACCTGCGACCTCTACGTCCCGAACGTAGCGCTCTACCAGGCTAAGCTACGCCCCGACTTGTCTGCGTGAGGAATGAGTAGGCTCCGGCGAAGTGCCTGTCGCAAGCAGAAAAGGAATGTCAGGCCCGTTAGTGTGAAGCCCGGGATCAAATTCCTCAAACGGTGGATCAACGGCCGACAGCCACGGGTTTCAGCCCTAGGACTCCCGCAGCTTCAGACTGGCGGAGGTCATAGGTGTAGATGTCAGCAAAATTGTGGCGCAGCGCCGTCACGAGGTGCAGGCAGTCAGCGGAGCGGAGGAACACCGAATCAGGCAGCGTCGTATAAACCTGGGCAGCGGCTTCGATCACGGCGCTGTCCAAGGGGAGCCACGTCCAAAACCCGGCGATGTCGTCGTTGGTGAATTGCCGGATCGCAGTCATGAACTTGTCCCGGCCCCAGATCTTCTCACGCAACTGTCGGTGGAATACCCCCATGAGTTCGGTGCGGACCAGTTCCGATACGTAGACCTGATCCTCCCCTTCTAGGCGCGCCCGCATCGTGGGCGATTCCTTTTCGACGACGTAGAGCTTTGCGATCGCCGATGTGTCGCAAAAGATCATCGGTCAGCGATCCCCGCGGGTTTCGTCCAGGGCTGCCTGCACACTATTTCCCGCCGGACCGGCCATCATCGCCTCGTATTCCGGGAGGAGCGTGCGTTTCCGCTTGCGAGGGGTAAGCAGCGAGGGATTGGCCAAGACTGCAACGGGTTGGCCTCTGTCTGTGATTACGACTGGCGCCCTTGACGAACCCGCGCGCCGAACATGATCGCCGGTTGTGGCGTGAAGTTCCTTGATGGTTATACTTGAAGACATGGTGTAACAGTGTCACCTCAGGATGGAATTGTCAAGTGTAACGGTGTAACAAACGAAGCGATTCTGGCGGATACCTGGATCAGGTTATTCAACAGGGATTTCATAGGAAAAATTGCAAGAACAGTGAAGTGATGTGCAAGTCGTTGACTAGCAATTTGCAATCGGTACGTCCCGAACGTAGCGCTCTACCAGGCTAAGCTACGCCCTGACATTTCTGCGCGAGAGGTGGGCAGGCTAGGGCTGGGGGCGTGGTCGCAAGCAGAAAAGGTATCGCTTGGGGCGACGCAACACATGCGCTGAATAGCTCACGCGGTCTATGCGCTGATCAGCGCACGCAGGCGCTGAGTCGTTTGATCCCGGTCCAACGACTTCCCCGCTTTTTAGGCGAGTAGACTCTGAATGGCGAGCGGCCCGCTGCCCGAAAAGGTGCGATCGCAGGACGTGCGGCCCCGCTGCCCGTACCCGCGACCCGTAACAGAGAAACGCCCGCAAATGCCGGCCGCGGCCTCAGCTCTCCTTCGGGGGAGGCGGCGGCATCTTGGTCATCATGCTCTGGTCCGCCCTGTTCGAGATCATCGTGGTCATGCGCTGGATCTCCAGCTCGGCGTTGCGCCGGGAAACCTCGGCAAGCTCCACGCGCTTCGCGAGTTCAAATCCCTCCCGTGTCAGGGAATCCTTCTGCTTGTGGAGGGAGTCGAGCTCGATCGAGAGTTCCGAAACCTGCTTCGCGTTGGCGTCGACGAGCGCGTTGTACCTGTCGGTGTCCGCCTTGATCCTGGCCATGTCGGCATCGTACTTGTCCTGCTTGTCCTGCGCCGCCTTCTTCTCAGCCTCGGCGCGCTCGACGTTCCGGCGCTCGGCGTCCTCCTGGGCCTTCTTCTCGGCGATCGCCTTCTTCTCGTCGGCCTCCTTCTGGACCTCCGCGTTGTGGATCTTGTCCGCCGCGAGCTTGCGGTCGGTCTCGGCCTTGCTTGTCAGATAGAAGAAGAGGAAGACCGCCAGCATTATGCCGGGGCCGAGGACGTACATCCATTTTTTCATGAGATAGCCTTGTGGGTAAGGGGATGGATCAATTCTTCTTGGCGGCGGCGGCGGCCGCGGCGGCGGCGGCCTTTATCGTGGCCGCGTCGGCGGCCTCGATCTTGGTCAGGACCGCGGCCAGGCTTGCCTGGTTGTCCTGGGCCATCTTCACGTATTGCTTGAGGAAGGCTTCCTCCTCGACGGCTTTCTTGTTCTCCGCCTCGATCTTGCTGATCTCATCCTTCTCGGTCTTGACGTCGACCGTCAGCTTGTCGACCTGGCGCGCAAGCTTCTGGGACTCCTGGTCGGCCTTTTCCTGGATCAGCTTCGCGTTCTCCTTGTCGTCCTTCTGCTTGAGCTCCTTCGCCTCCCGCGCCTGGCGCTCCAGCTTGCGCTGCTTTTGCGCCTCGAGGGCGTCATGGATCGCTGCCTCCCGCTGCACGGCCTCAAGCTTCAGCTTCTCAAGCTTCTTCTCTTTTTCCGCGACGAGGATCTTGGCCTGCTGGGCGTCGTAATCGGACTTGAAGCTCCAGTAATACGCGCCAAACGCGACCAGGACAATGAGCGGCGCTAGGAAATAGATTTTCGTTTTCTTCATGTTGATGGCGGAACTTCTGAAGTCTTTGCGGCGGCTTTCTTGGCTTCCTGCTCCTTCTGCTCCTTGATCGCGTCGTCGATCGCATTCCTCAGTGTGGTCATCTGGTGATCGGGCTTCCCCTGCTTGAGATCAATCGCCTTGTCGATCGCCACCTTGGCCTCGTCGAACTTGTGCAGCTCATAGGCCAGGTAGGAGATGAACTCGTAGGTCTGGAGGGGCTTCGCGAGGCCGCCCTTTTCCATCGCGATCTGCGAATACGCGAACGCGTCGTCGTTCTTTCCGAGCCCGTAGTACACCTGGGCGATCTTGAAATCGAGCTCCCCGTTCTTCGGGAAGCGGTTTGACGCCTCCTTGAGGACCTCGACCGACATGAAATCCTGGTTGGTCTGCTCGTACGAGGAGGCGAGGAGCTGCCAGTTCGTGAGGCTGGGGTCGATCGTGCCGGCCTTTAGCCCGGCATAGAGCAGGTCCGCGGCCGTGCCGTACTGGTTGGTGTTGTAATAGAGGGTGAAGAGGTTGAAATTGTCCTTCGGCGTCTTCATGAAGCCGAGCGCCTGCGCCCGCTCTATGGTGTTGATCGCCCGGATGTTGTACTTGCGGATCTTCGCCTCGTCCTTGGTGTTCTGCCCCAGCGTCATGTAAAACATGACGAGGTCGCCCCAGTAGGTCTTGCTCGACGGATTCTTGGAGAGCATGAGCTCCAGGATCTCCGCGCCGCGGGTGTAGTTCTGCTCCTGGTTGAGCGTCGCCAGCAGGAAGGCATAGATGCCGTCCTTCGGGTGGACGCTCATGAGGAGGACCTTCTCGACCTGTTCGCGCGACTGCGTGATCAGGTCCGGATCGGGATGCTCGCCGTTCTTGGCGACAGCCTCCGAGTAGAGGAGCTGCGCGTAGAAAAACGAGATGTCCTCATTCGGCTTTGTGTTGAGCTTGAACCACCGCTGCATGTAGCCGACCGACTTCTCGAAGGCTTCGATCTGCTCCTCGTGGCTCTTCTTGGTGTCATCCGCGGACTGATAGTAAAGCTGCGCGAGCAGGTTCAGGGTGTCCAGCGTGTCCCTGTTGGACATGAAATGGTGCCTGTCGGCGATCCCGAGCGCGGTCTCCATCGGCTGGATCGCGGCCCCGTAGTTGGCCTGCTGGATTAGGATGCGGGCCTTGGTGTTGAGCAGGACCTCCATGTCGTAGGTGTCCTGCCCGGCCACCTTGACGAGATCGTCGATGATCTTGCCTGCGCCGACCCAGTCCTTTGCGTCGAGAAGCGGCCGGATCTTCGCCAGCCCGTCGCCGACGGCATCCGAGATGCCGGGCTGCTCAACGGCCTGGTCGTCGGAGGACTTGCTGGCGCCCACGCCCGACCCCATGTCGGCGAGCAGGGCCGCCGGTGTCGAAAGCAGGAGGGCCAGGCCGACGATGCCGGGCACGAGGATGGCTTTGCGTTTGAAGGGGGTGTTCACGGCCTAGTTGTCCTCGTTGAGGGTGAAGACGATCGGCACCTGCATGTGCGTGTACACGTTGTGGCCGTTCTTGCGCCCGGGCTTGAATTTCCACTTGCTGACCGCCTGGACCGCCGCGGCCTCGAACTCACGCTGCGAGGAATGGGCGGAAAACGCGTTCCTGACGTCGCCGTTCGTGTCGACGATGAAGTCGACGAGGACGTCGCCGGAGATCCCGGCACGCCTCATCTCAAAGGGGTATTGCGGCCTCGCCTGGAAGCGCGCGACGGGCTGCTGGTCCAGCTTGGAGATGTCAAAGATTTCGACGCCCTGGAGTCCCGTCCGGACCTCCGGAATCTTGACGATGTTCTTCGCGAGCGCCGAAAGGTCGGGGGGCGGCGGCTCGATCTGCTGCACGAAGGACTCGGGCGTGACGACCTGGGGCACGTCCTGCTGCATCGGCGGGGCGATGTCCTGGGGCTGCGGGGGCTGGTCCTCGAGGACCTCGGGCTCGTCGGGTTCGATCTTCGGCATCACGATGTTGACCTGCACATCGTCATCCTTCGGCTTCGGCTTGGGGTGGAAATGGGTGAGGTTGCCGCCCCAGGCCACGATGAACTCGACCGTGATCGTGATGATGAAGCCTGTGATTAGGTCGCGTCGCATGGGGGTTGCAGGGTTGTGCGGCCGGCGGTCACCTGCCGGTGTCGCTCACGCGGGTCTCGATCGACACCTGCTCGATCTCGACCTTGCGTATCAGGTCGAGCGCATAGACGGTGGCGCCGAAGTGCGCCCGGTTGTCGCCCGACAGAAGCACGCGCGGCGTCTGGGTCTGCGCCTTGTACGACCGCAGCCGCCCCTCGAGCTCGTTCGTGGATATCGGCTCCCTGTTCCAGAAGTACGTGCCCGCGTCGGAAACCTGCAGCGTGACCAGGTCGTCGTCCTTGGGCTGGTTTACCGGCGGCGTGGCGACCGGCAGCTGGAGCGGCACCGACTGGATCCTCTGCAGTGAAAGCGTGAAAAGCACGAACGTGGCGAGCAGGAAGAAGATGACGTCGATCAGGGGGATGATCTCGATGCGGGCCTTCTTCTGGCCCTCGACTGCTTTGGAACCTCCGCCTCCGGCCATGGTGGTTAGTGGGTTTTGAAACGGTTTGTGTTCACTGGCCCGCGGCCGACTTCGCCCTTGTCTCGATCAGGACCTTGCCGATGCCGACCTTGCGCACCTCGTCGAGGGCGTAGATCACGGACGAATACGACGCATCGGAGTCTCCGTTGATGAGCACGCGGGCATCGTCGGGGTGCTCGAAGTGGAACTGCTTAAGCCTGACGAGAAACTCATCGAGCGTCACGGGGTCCTTGTCCCAGGCCATGGTCCCCTCCTGCGTCACCGTGATCGTGGCCGTGCCCGAGGGGTCCCGGGGCACGCCGGTCTCGGACTCGGGAAGGACGACGCGAAGCCCCTGCGACCTGTTCAGCGAAAGCGTGAAAAGCACGAACGTGGCGAGCAGGAAGAAGATGACATCGATCAGAGGTATGATCTCGATGCGCGCCCTCTTCTTGCTGCCGCTGCCGCCGCCTGAGCTTGAACCGGCCATGGTTGATCGGGTCGGACCCGTTGTCAGTGCGCCTTGGCCTCGGACCTCTTGATCAGGATCTCAAGCGCGTGGGACGCGTCGGCGATCTCCTGCTTGGCCTGCTCGGTGCGGGCGTTCATGATGTTGAAAGGGAAAAGGCAGGTGACCGCGATTCCCAGGCCGCACATGGTGGCGATGAGGGCCTCGGCGACGCCGCCGGTGATGGTGCCGGCCGCCGCCCCGATGTCGCTCCCGGCCGCGCCGAGGGCGCCGAAGGTGCGCATCATCCCGGTGACGGTTCCCAGCAGCCCGAGGAGGGGGGCCGCCGTGATGCACGTGTCGAGGGTGGCCATGCCCTGCTGGTAGCGGGCGAGCTCCTGGCCCGACGCCCGGAAGAAGGCGTTGGAAAGGGAATCGATGTGCGTCAGGCTGTAGACGAGGATGCGGGCGACCGTGTCCTCGCTCTTCCTGCCAAGCGCCAGGGCGCCCTCGACGTCCCCTTTCTCCACGGACTCCAGCATCTTTGCCACGACCTCGGGCTCGCGCTGGTTGTTCTCGCGGATGATGAAGAGGAGGCGCTCGATAATCACGGTGGCACCCACGGTCGCGACCAGGAGGATGGGCCACATGACGATTCCGCCGCTGGCGAACAGCTCCATCGGCGTCTTGTTCAGCAATACAACGAAGGCTAGGCTATGGGTGATCATGGTGGGTAAGATCTATTGCGGGTTCGGGATGTGAAATAACTTGGAAATCTGGGTTTGGTCGCGCGTTCGTCGGTCAGTGTGGGGTCGCTTGGTGCGGTTCACGCAGGAACTGTGCCGCCTCGCCCTGAGCGCCTCGATTCATCGGCGCCGCGCTCGCGGACATGTGTAAAACTGGGGTAAGAGCAAAGCAAGAATGCGGATGAGTGTTCATCGAAACTTGTGTGTCAACCCACATTTCTCAACCGCAAAAATCGAATCGGCTTGACCGTCTGTTCCGCACTCAGGGTCCATGGATGGATATCGTGCCGTCCGGTGGGATGGCCGCCAGCATTTAATAACCCCGCCCCCGGCCCGATCCCTTCAGGGCGGAAGGGCGGCCTTCACCGAAAATGGCTGCCCGGCTAGGAGTCGAACCTAGACAAAACGAGTCAGAGTCGTTTGTGCTACCATTACACCACCAGGCAGTGAAATCATTGGAAAGGTGGAGCCGGCGATGGGATTCGAACCCGCAACCGCCTGTTTACAAAACAGGTGCTCTACCATTGAGCTACGCCGGCCCGGGAAACCGGAGGTTTCAGGGCTTTGACTGGGAAAAAACGCCGGGGAATATGGTGGCTCCCCGGGGACTCGAACCCCGAACCTACTGATTAAGAGTCAGCTGCTCTACCATTGAG
>Ga0182018_10001934_pt1 | contig 22068 bp, 14 predicted proteins | sample 812P2MmetaG_FD_120490 | JGI IMG/M metagenome (GOLD analysis project Ga0182018, IMG submission 120490) | Permafrost microbial communities from Stordalen Mire, Sweden - 812P2M metaG | ecosystem: Environmental > Terrestrial > Soil > Wetlands > Permafrost | place: Sweden: Stordalen | collected...
ACTCGAACCTGTCCACACTTCCCGCGACATAGCCGTATCAGACGGCGTACATCCAAGCGAACTTGAAAGCCTTGGCCGAGCGGACGCCAATGACCGCTTGAACCGGTTCGCGTTCGAGCACGCCGCGCAACTCATGATGTGGATCGACTCCAGGGGGAAATGCGCGTTCGCAAATAATGCCGCGCTCGAAGCGTTGGGTTATGTACGCGCCGAGTTCCTTGGGAAGCGGATCTGGGATATCGATCCGTCGATGAATGCAAGGAAGTGGAATCAATTCCTAAAGAGCCTTAAGCGCAGCGGCCGCGCAAAAGTGGATTCCTTGTTCAGAACCAGTACCGGCCAGGAACGGCCGTTTGAAACCGTCGCCACGTACGCCAATTTTGATGGCCAAGTCTTCGCCTTAATCTGCGCCCACGACGCTTCCGAGCGTCAATTCGCCGAGGGACTCCGTGTTCTCTACGCCAAGGAATTGGAGAGACAAATCGCGGAGCGTGACCGCACTGCAGTCATCCTCCGCGAAAGCGAAGAGCGTGTCCGCTTGTTACTCGATTCCACCGCGGAAGCTATCTTCGCAAACGATAGCGACGGCAATTGCGCGCTCTGCAACCCCTCTTGTGCCCGCGTGCTCGGCTACGACCATCCCTCGGAATTGATTGGCAGAAACATGCACGAGCTGATGCACCACAGCCGTGAGGACGGCACTCCGTATCCCATCGAAGAATGTCCAGTTCATCTGAGTCTGAAAACGGGCAATGCGCTTCACGGCAAGTCGGACGTATTTTGGAAACGAGACGGAACATCTTTTCCCGCCGAGTACTGGTCCTATCCAATGGTACGCGATGGCAAAAACATCGGAGCCGTCGTCACTTTTTTTGACGTCACCGAACGCCGGCGCGCCGAGGAACAGATTCGCAGGCTCGCGGCCATCGTGGAATCGTCCGACGACGCCATTGTCGGTAAGGACCTGGAAGGAGTCGTCACTACCTGGAACGCCGGGGCCGAGAACATGTACGGCTACAGTCCGGGGGAGGTTGTCGGCCGCCACATTGGTTTTCTCGCGGTCCCCGGTCAGGAAAGCGCCTTCGACGATGTTCTCAGCACCACGCGCCGCGGCGACGGCGTTTGTCAGTTCGAGATGCAGCATCGCGCAAAAGACGGGAAAGTCTTGCACGTCTCCTTAACGGCTTCCCCGATCCGCGATTCTACCGGAAAGATCGTTGGCGTCTCCTCGATTACACGGGACGTTACGCAGCGACGCCTGGCCGGAGAACAAATTCGTCAGCTGGCGGCAATTGTGGAATCTTCCCAGGACGCTGTCGTTGGCATCGATCTCGACGGAACAATTTCCAGTTGGAATTCCGGCGCCGAACAAATGTACGGCTACGAGGCGGGCGAAGCGGTGGGCCTGCCCATTGCTTTATTGGCTGTCCCTGGGCGCGAAAAGGATTTTGAAGAGGTGCCAGACCGCATACGTTCCGGCGCACTAGTTCGCCATTGCGAGACCCAGCGTCGCGCCAAAGACGGCAAGATCCTAGATGTATCCCTCACGCTTTCACCCATCCATGATCTCTCGGGGAAAATCGTAGGGATATCCTCCATTGCGCGAAACGTCAGCTCCGAACGCGCCATCGAGCAGCAGTATCGCCAAGCGCAAAAGATGGAAGCCGTCGGGCAATTGGCGGGCGGTGTCGCCCACGATTTCAACAATTTACTGATGATCGTTCACAGCTGCGCGCAAATGATCCTGCTCCAGGCCGGTGAGAGCAAGTCCATCAGCAAGTACGCGGAACAAATTCGACAAGCAGCGGATCGCGGATCGGCTGTGACCACGCAGCTCCTGGCCTTCAGCCGCAAGCAACCCCAGGATCTGCGCACCATGGACTTGAACGAGGTGATCCAGCATCTTATGAAGATGCTTCCTCACCTGCTTCGAGAGAATGTGGCCACGGAGTTTTTTCCGCGACATCCGGCCGCCCGAGTCCGCATGGATCGCGGTCAAATCGAACTCGCCATCATGAATCTGGCCATTAACGCAAGAGATGCCATGCCGAACGGCGGTAAATTAACGATAGAGACCGATCTCGTGCGCCTGGGAAAACTCTTTTCTGAGCAGCACGCCGTCAGCGTCACCCCGGGAAGCTACGTTCAACTCGTCGTCAGCGATACCGGTATCGGCATGGATGCCGCGACGCAGGCAAGAATCTTCGAACCGTTCTTCACCACCAAGGAAGTAGGAAAAGGCACTGGGTTGGGCCTTTCTACGGTTTATGGAATTGTGAAGCAGAATCATGGTTTCATCTGGGTTTACAGCGAGCCGGGAAAAGGCACAGCCTTCAAAATTTATCTGCCCGAGGTCGATCGACTCATAGAGATCGATCCGCCCTCGGCCACGGGCAATCGACGAAGAAATGGCAATGAGACCATTCTTTTGGCTGAGGACCAGGCTCACTTGCGCGATGTGCTGCGCGAATTTCTTTCCGACCGCGGATATCGAGTGCTCGCCGCCGCCAATGGCGCGGAAGCCCTGCGTATCTCGCGGGAATATCGCGACCGCATCGATCTTTTCCTGACCGACGTGATTATGCCCGACGCGAGAGGCCCCGAGTTAGGAGGCTCCATCGTGAAACTTCACCCGGAAACTCGCGTCATCTTCATGTCCGGTTATCCGCATCGGTCCCTAGCGCAGGACGGCTGGGATTCTGACGCCATCCTGCTGCAGAAGCCCTTCGACATCGACACTTTGGAGCAAAAGATCGCACTGGTACTGGGGAACGTGGAGATCAACCGAGGGAAGTGAGAATTTGCCTGGATGTCCTAGACCAGGCTGTGCGTTACAACGTACCGTGTAAGATCCGCGTTGCTTTGCGTCCGCATCTTCCGAAGAATACGCGTGCGGTACGTACTGACGGTTTTCACGCTTAGGTTCAGGTCATCCGCAATCCGCGTCAAACGCTGCCCGGAAGCGATCATCAACAACACGGACAGTTCTCGAGCAGACAGTAGCCTGTGCGCTTCTCCGTCTTCCGGGTGCGCGATTTCCGCAGCAAGGCACTCGGTCACATCGGGAGTGATGTACTTTTTCTTCTGGCATACGACGCTCCGTATGGCCCGTGCGATTTCCTCGGGCGGATCGTTTTTACTCAAGTAAGCGGCAGCTCCGGCTCGGATGCACTGTACCGCAATGCTGGCAGGGGAATTGAAGCTGAAAACAATGACCGGCAGATTCGGGCGCGCTTTCTTCAGTTCCGTCAACGTCTCGAGCCCGCTGCGGCCGGGAAGAGAAAAATCTACAATCGCAACGTTCCATTCGGACCCGCAAGCGAGTTCCAACGCCTGCGCATAGTCACTCGCCTCGCCAAACATGCTTCCTGAGAATGCGTCGGCCAGAAGCTCGCGTAGTCCCCGACGCACAACTGCGTGGTCGTCAACGATAAGTATTTTCATGGATCCCCAAGTAGTATGTCGCGTGGTCAGGCAACCACCTGTTCGATAATCAACGGACAGACTAATTGTAGGCAATACGCATACAGGCAAACGAAATTACTATCGACACGTCGGCATCTAGTAACTGGGGGAAACCCTGTAGGCCGGCAAGGAGCCTTGCCGTACCCAGCTTATTGAATCCGCTTGCTGGTAACCTCCGAACGGGTGAGTCCGAATCGCTTGATTTTCTGATAGAGAGAGCTGCGCGGCACATTCAGCCTTCGGGCAGCGGCGTCCACTTGCCAGCCCTCGTTCACTAGCACGTTCTGGATGTGCTGCCTTTCCATCTCTTCCAAGGTCGTATCCGCCTCGCCAATAGCATTCTCCGCCAGCGCAGCGCGCTCGAAATGGAGGTCTTTCTCCATCACTTGACGGTCTTCGCAGAGCAGTACCGCTCGTTCCAGCACGTTTCGCAATTCACGAATGTTTCCCGGCCACGGATAGGACTGAAGCGCCCGCGTCGCGCTCGGCGAGATCCGATACTCCCTGCCACCGAAATCGCGCGAGAAGCTTTGCAGAAACCACTCCGCTAGCATCGGAATGTCCTCCAGACGGTCACGCAACGCGGGCGTGGTCAAAGGAATGGTGCTGATGCGGAAGTACAGGTCCCCGCGGAACGCCCGCTTTTCCACGGCGGCGGGCAGGTTCTGGTGCGTGGCCGCCACCAGGCGAACGTCCACCGAGCGCTCTCGCAGGTCACCGAGCCTGCGGAAGCGCTTTTCCTCCAGCACTTTCAAGAGTTTTGGCTGTACCTGCAATTCCATATCGCCAATCTCGTCCAGAAACACAGTCCCGCGGTGAGCAATCTCGAACAACCCGGCTTTCGCCTGCGTTGCGCCCGTGAATGCGCCCTTCTCGTAGCCGAAAAGCTCACTTTCCAACAACTCGCGAGAAAGGCCGCCGCAGTTGAGATCGACAAAAGCCTCCGCCGAACGCGGGCCATTCTCATGAATCCATCGGGCAAGCACTCCTTTCCCCGTGCCGGTCTCTCCTCCAATCAGGATCGGGCTGTCTGCAAACAGGAACTTGCGGGCAAGCTCCGCCAACTTTCGAATCGCCGCACTCCTGCCAACGAATGGATCGATCGGCACGCGTTCACGCCGGCTCTTTTCGGCCATCTGTTTGTGCCGGTTGCGTTCGTTTTCCAGAGAGCGCTGAAGCATGAGGTAAAGAGTCGAAAGATCGGCGGGTTTTGTCAGGAACTGGTCCGCTCCAAGTTTCACCGCTTGGACAGCAAGATCGATCGAACCATTCCCAGTCAAGACGATCACCGGGATGTGCGGCTCAACTGCCTTCCAGCGCGAAAGCAACTCCAGGGTATTCCCGTCGGGAAGCGAATAATCAAGGATCGCGGCGTCGGGCCGCACGGAGTTCCAGATTTGCTCGGCGTTCGCGCAACTGTTGGCGCCGATCGCCTCATGACCATGTTGCTCAAAATAATCGCAAATCGTTTCGCGAATAATGCTTTCGTCTTCGAGCACCAGGATTCTTTGCTTGGACACCGTCGCCTCCGCTTGCCTGCAGGAAAACGCTCCGCACCGTCCTAAGAAAAAAGGGTCGGAAGGCCAAAAAGTTTCTTAACCCCAATCGCGAAGTGTGTTCGGCCTGCGGGACCTGGATCGTGATCCTCGCGAAAAAAGCGAGGTCCCCCAATTGCACCGGCTAGTCTGCCTTTAGCGTTCAAGTCTGGATATCAGCAGCACGCCTGAAACCGCGTGGGAAAAGCGCGATGCGATTTGTAAGAACATTCTTACAACCGTCGATCGTTCACTTTACGACGACGGGAACGTGGTCGGGATCGTGAGCATTCCCATTCCAGCTGGTCAAGCGTTGCGCACCGCTATCTCTAAGTGAATATCGCTTTCTATAAAGCAGGGATTTTCGCGATTTTACAGCTGAAATCGCTTTCCGACACCGGCTCCTGGCTCGGTCGTCGCTCACGTGTTCGCAATCCCAAGCAGGACGCGGAAAGCCCCGTGGAGTAATCCATCTACCCCAAGAATTTCAGGAGCGACAGGTGTTTGGCGCGGCAGCTTGAAAGGAAAGAGCGCCCAGAGGCGCTTTTTTCCAGCGACTTTTGCTGGCTTCCGGGGAGTTGTGGTTCACGGAGATCGTGTTTGGCCAATTCAACGAACCCCGGGTGTGTCCCTCCGTCTTCCATAACCCGCTCCCGACAATCGGAGCGCAAAAACCCTTCATTCCCACAGAGTTTCAGCCGCCCCGTTCTCGATGGTGCGTGCGTAGTCGCAACCGATGCCCAAAAAAGGATACTGCTGTGGAACCGGAGGACGGAAAAAACATTTGGATGGAGCAAAACCGAGGCGCAGGGTGAGAAATTCGATCGGCTCTTGAAAGTTAAATTTGAGCGTCCCATCGAGGAACTATTCTCCGGCAAAACGCGCGAAGGTCACTGGCGCGGAGAGATGCTGACCCACCACAAAGACGACCACGCAATTACCCTCATGGCGGATTGGAAAGCTTTTGCGGATGAAAAAGGAAATGCGTTCTTCCTCCTGTGGTACACGGACATCTCCGAATTGAAACGAGCGCAAGCCACAATAGAATCTCAATCTCTGACACTGCAGCAACTGAATACGCGACTTGTAACCGCGCTAGACGAAGAGAGATCCAGGATCGCGCGAGAATTTCACGACCAGCTAGGCCAGGCTTTAACGGCGGCGAAACTCAATCTCTATCAGGCCAGCGTCATTCCACGACCCGGCGCAGCGGGGCGCAAATTGCACAAGCTGTTGAAGCAGGCTATTTCTGCAATGGATGCCGCCACCACCCTTACGCAGAAGCTATGTACCGACCTTCGTCCCGCGATGTTGGATGATGCCAGTTTGGAGGAAGCGATCCGCTGGCACGTGCGGCGCATCAAAGGTTGGGCCAAAGCGCGCTTAAAACTTGAAGTGGATCCCGATTTGCGCATCAGTCGGGACGCCTCGGAGGCGCTGGTTCGCATTCTGCAGGAATCCCTCACGAATATAGCGCGCCATGCCAAAGCAGAGAAGGTACGGGTGACCTTGTTTCGCAGCGAGAATTATGCTCGCCTGACAATTCGCGACAACGGCCGTGGAATGAATATGCGGAAAATAGATAGTGGCAGTTCCTTGGGATTGCTGGGCATGAGGGAACGAGCGGCCGCCTTAGGCGGCGACGTTGAGATCCTGAGTCAGCCGGGGCGCGGCACGACCGTGATCGCGCGTGTGCCTATCGAAGCCCCCGATTCTTAGCAGAGAACGGGCTGTTCCGGGGTCTGGACTTTTCATCCTGAACCCAGACGAAAGCCCGGCCGATTGAGTGGGAAGCAGAGTACAACTACAAAGCAATGATGTACTTACGGATTTTTCCGCAAATCTGTCGGTGGCAGAAGACGTGCACCAGTTCCAAGGCCCAAGTTTTTTGCAGCAGCCTCTTGGCAAGGAACGGTCCCGTTTTCTGGCGCGTAGGTTTGTGCGTGCCATTCGGGGGCGGATGACATGACGCGAACAAGGTCAACGCTGGATCGAGTGTGGGCATGAGACTTTGGGCGATCGGTGCCGGCAAGGGTCAGATTCAAAAGGCCGTTGCCGGCACCGAAGGCCGGCAGCGTTGGCTGTTGGCGATGGCATTGTTCCTTTCCATTGTGCTGACTGTCGCGCTCGCGGCGTCCGCGTGGCTCAGCAGCAAGCCGGGTGCCTCCGGCTATCGGCTGGACACGCGCATCACGCCCGCTCTCGCGGTATTGGTCCTGTTTCTTGACGTTTGCGCGATCTACAACCAGTTGCAGATGCGCTCCATTCGGCGCTGGATTGCCGAACGTGAGGAGCTATTTCGCCTCATTAGCGAAAATGCGGCCGATATGATTGCGGTTGTCGATTCGAAGGGCCGGCGAATCTATAACAGCCCCGCCTACCAGAAGATCCTCGGTTACACCGAAGAGGAACTGAAACACACCTCACCCTTCGATCAAATTCATCCAGCAGACCGCCAGAAAGTAATCGCAGCTGCAGCCATGGCGCAGCGCACCCAGGACGGACAGGCCATCGAATATCGCATGCAACACAAGGATGGAAGCTGGCGGATCCTCGAATCGACGGCTAGCACCTCTGTCAACGATCGTGGAGAAGTGGGCAAACTCATCATCGTGAACCGCGACGTTACCGAACGCCGGCACCTTCAAACCCGACTGTTGCAGGCGCAAAAGATGGAGGCCGTCGGCCGCCTTTCTGGCGGCGTAGCCCACGATTTCAATAATTTGCTCGGCGTCATCATTGGTTATGCCGAAATCCTGGAAGAGCCCCTGATCGATAAACCCGCCCTCCGCGGGTATGTCCAGCAGATCTTGAAAGCGGGACGCCAAGCCGCCACCCTGACGCGGCAATTGCTCGCTTTCAGCCGTCAGCAGGTTCTCGAACCCAAGGTTCTGAACATCAGCACCATCGTTCTCGACACAGAAAAGATGTTGCGGCGCTTGATTGGCGAAGATATTTTGATCCAGACGCAGCTCGAACACGACGTCGGAAAGGTCTGTGCGGACGAGGCCCAACTACAACAAGCGATCATCAACCTCGCCGTAAATGCGCGCGATGCTCTCCCAAACGGAGGGCGCGTTTCGATCGAAACCGGAAATCATCAAATGACCGAGCAGTTGGTCAGGCAGTACTCCTATCCGGTTCGACCCGGTGCCTACGTTCGTCTTTCCGTTAAGGACAACGGCGTCGGGATGGACGCGGAAACGCAGGCCAAAATCTTCGAGCCTTTCTTCACCACAAAGGAAAAGGGGAAGGGCACGGGTCTCGGCTTAGCCATGGTCTACGGCTTCGTCAAGCAGAGTGGCGGCTACATCGACGTATCAAGCGAAGTTGGTGTCGGAACTACATTCCACATTTACTTGCCTTTAGCAGAAGAAAGTCTGGCCGTCGAAGGGAAACCGCAACTCGCTCCAGCAATCTCGTTCACCGGGAGCGAAACCATCCTGCTGGTCGAAGACGAAACTTCGCTGCGCGAGTTGGCCCGCCAGTCTCTGCAAACACTCGGGTATAAAGTCCTGGTAGCCGGGAACGCCTCTGCCGCCATTCGTATCAGCGATAGTTACGACGCGCCGATCGACCTGCTGCTTACTGACGTAGTGATGCCCGGTTTGAACGGTCGTCTCTTGGCGGATCGCCTTTGCGAGCGACGCCCCTCCATGGGCGTGCTCTTCATGTCGGGTTATACCGGGCAGACCATCGGAGCTCACGGTGTTCTCGCGGAAGGCAGCTTCTTTATCGCCAAGCCCTTCATGAAGGACACTTTGGCAAGAAAAGTCCGCGAAGCGATCGGCACCGCGCAAGCTTCGCAATCGCTCGCTGCTGCCACGGTGCACTCCACACCTGCTCAGAAAGAAACCGAGAATGCCAAGAATACTCGTGGTTGACGACGATGCTTCGACGCGGCGATTGATGGCGATATCTCTCCGAGACGCGTACGAGGTCATCGATACAGGCAACGCCGAAGAAGCGCTGAAACTCGCGCTCGAATGCAAGCCCGACGTCATTCTCCTCGACCTCACGATGCCGCATTTCTCAGGCTTTGAACTATGTCAGGCGATCCACTCGCTCAGCTGCACTTCAAATATCCCCATCTTTGTGATGGCCGGCCACGCGGGAAGCAAACTCCAGCAGCACTGCACGCAGCTTGGCGCGCGCGGGTATTTTGAGAAGCCGATCGACTTCGACGAATTACAGAACACCGTCCGGCGCGAGTTGCGGAAGAAAGGTCCTGAGCGCCGCGCTCATTTACGCGTGCGCATGCAAGTACTTTTGAAACTCACGGGCCTAGGCGCTGATGGAAATCCCTGGCAGGAAATCGTCACAACCGAAAACATCAGCGCCAGCGGTTTCCTTTGCCCCTGCATGAGAGCGCTGACGAAGGCCACGATCGCGGATGTTTTCCTCGCCGGGAGCGTGGATGTCTTCGTGGGCCAAGCCCGGGTCGTGCGAAAAGAATCCTCGGAAGGCGCATGGCAGAAATACGGATTTCAATTCATCGGAGACGCACGCGATTGGGTTCTCCAATGAAGGTCGAGTAGGCACCGCGGTTTTCCAATCGTTGGATGGTTTTCTGAAAATCAGACGCTCATCCACATGGCGACTTTTATTTGCAGTAACTTGCCTTTGGGCATCGATTTGCAATCGTGGTGCAATGGTCGATGCGATTATTTCAAGTGTAAATTTCGGATCGCCGCCTGGAGCTGGTTTATCGGCCCAATGGTGGATCGTCGATCGTTGGGGGACAACCGCTTGCGTGTTTCCGTGATTGGCTGCGGCCATGTTGGCTTGGTGACCGGAGCGTGCCTCGCCGCGGCGGGGCATCAAGTCGTCTGCACGGATACCGATGCAGCCCGCATCGCCATGCTCACCGCCGGCGGAGTCCCCATTTACGAACCGCACCTCGGCTCGGTTCTGCGATCCGCTCGAAAAGCTCGACGCATATCGTTCACTACGAACCCCGCCGAAGCCATCCGCGCAGGCCAAGCCATCTTTGTTTGCGTTGAGACGCCGGCGCGAGAAAACGGGGAAGCCGATTTTTCCGCCATCGATCACCTCGCCCTTCAAATAGCGCAGGAAGCGCGTTCTCCCAAGCTGGTCATTGAAAAAAGCACCGTGCCGACCCGCGCTGGCGCCGAATTTCGAAGGAGTTTATTCGCTTACGCTAACAGTCGAGCGAATTACTTTCGAGTGGCTTCGAATCCTGAATTCATGCGCGAGGGTGCGGCGGTCAGCGACTTCTTCCATCCTGATCGAATCGTCGCAGGCGTCGAGGAGCAGTCGGCCGCAACGGATCTGCGCGCGATTTACAGTTCAATTCTCGAGCGGCGCTTTACATGTCCGATCCACGCCGGAAACTGTCCGTCAACACGTGAGGTGGAATTCGTGGTCACCGATATCAAAGAGGCCGATCTCATCAAGCACGCCTCCGACTCATTTCTGGCATTGAAGATCAGCTATGCCAATGTCCTGGCAGATATTTGCGAGAAAATTGGAGCTGACGTCGAGAGGGTGACCCGCGCGATGGGATTGGACCCCCGCATCGGCGCCCAATTTCTCAAAGCTGGGCTCGGTTTCGGCGGTTTTTGTTTCCCAAATGACGTGCAGGCCTTCATTGAGTTGTCCGCTTCGGTCGGGATCGATTTCGCCATTCTAAAGGCGGCGGAAAGCGTCAACAAGGAACGCATCTCCCTCTGCCTCGATAAGCTGCGCAAGGCCTTATGGGTGCTCAAGGACAAGCGCGTGTCGGTTCTCGGTTTAGCATTCAAAGCCGATACTGACGACGTCCGCTTCTCACCGGCGCTCGAGGTGATTCGGCATCTCCTCGAGGAAGGCGCGGAGGTGCGCGCCTCAGACCCAGAAGGCATGGCGAGAACGAAAGCAAAATTTCCCCAAGTCAGTTATCACACCGACCCATACGAAGCGATGCGTGGTGCCGACGCGGCAATCATCTGCACTGATTGGGACCTCTTCAAGACACTGGATTGGAGACGCGCCGGGAAACTCATGGCCCGCAAACTGGTTATCGACGGCCGCAACCTCAATTCGCACCAGGCGATGCGAGACCTGGATTTCGAGTACTATTCCTTCGGCAGAGGCACCACCGCGTCACGCTCACAACTCGAAAACCCAGTCGAAACACCGGCCCTTATTGAGGATCCATGCGACGCGGTTGTAACCGCTAAAGCGATTTGATCTTTCGATCTGAGCCGAACAGGCGAATCTAATATTCAGACTAGCGTCCAGTGCCGAGACACCCCACTCCTTAACTATTCATTACTGTCACCGCAAACCGCTGAAAACAAAGACGGCCAGGCGCGGCACAAACCGACGCATTGTGGCAGACCAAGTGCAACCTTCGCGCCGGAGAATAAGTGCGTTCATCTCGTGGCCTTCATGTGGAATCGAATCAAAAATCGCGAACCTTACTACGGGTTCCGGCTCATCGAAAAACGGGAATGGTCCCTGTGGGCCACCACCGTTTGCGTCACCCTGCTGTTGACCGCGGTAATCGTTTCATTCCTGCCCCCGCTTTTCCATTCCGGCGAGACCTGGGAGTCACTGTTCCGCCTGCGGCAAGCGGTTTCGGGCCTCATCGGCCTGGTATTGCTGTTCGATGTCTACACCATCTATCAACAACTACAGGTCCACCGCATGCGCCGGCGATTGCTGGAGCGCGAGCAGTTGTTCCGTCTGATCAGCGAAAATGCAGCCGACATGATTGCCGTCGTCGATATGGACGGCCGCAGAATTTACAACAGTGTGTCGTATCAGAAAGTCTTGGGCTATTCAGCCGAAGAGTTGAAAAAGTCTTCGGGCTTTGACGAAATTCATCCCGATGATCGCGAAAGGGTGCACGAAGCGGCCGTTCACGCTCGTCAAACCGGGGTAGGCGCGACTCTCGAATATCGCATCCGCCACAAAAATGGCTCCTGGTGTTTTCTGGAATCTACGTCAAGCGTCATTCGCAACGCCAAGGGCGAGCCCGAAAAACTGGTCATCGTGAATCGCGATATTTCCGAACGCAAGAAGGCCGTCGAGGCGCTCAAATCATCCGAAGCCAGCTTTCGGTCGGTGGTCGAAGGAGCCCCCTACGGTATTTACCGCTGTACGGTGGACGGCCGCTTTCTGCGAGTCAATCCAGCCCTCCAAAGAATGCTCGGATACGACGCGCAGCAACTTCTGGAGGCCGACGCCATCACCGACGTCTTTCGCGAATCTGGCGATTTTCAACGCTTAGTAGAATTGCTCGAGAAGGAAGGCGAGTTCCGCGACGTCGAAGTCGAGTGGAAGCGCAAAGACAATACTCCGATCACGGTCCGATGCTGCGGCCGCAGCCTCCACGACAGCGCCGACGTAAGCCCGTGCTTCGAGGTTTTCGCCGAGGACGTAACCGAAAGGCGCGTGCTCGAACGCCAACTCCGCATGGCCGCAAAGATGGAGGCGATTGGCCGCCTCTCGGGTGGCATCGCGCACGATTTCAACAATCTCTTGGGCGTGATCATCGGTTACAGCCAGGTGATGCGCCGAAAAGTCGCACCCGACAGTCCTCTGCGCGAGTATGTCGAGGAAGTCGAAAAAGCAGGCCAGCGTGCTGTGTCGCTCACCCGCCAATTGCTGGCATTCAGCCGTCAGCAGATCCTCACCCCCGCTGTGCTCGACCTCAATACGCTGGTCACCGACATGGAAAAGATGTTGCCGCGGCTGATTGGCGAAGACATCGCGCTGAGTATCCAGCTCGATCCGGACTTGGGCCGAGTCAAAGCCGATCACGGCCAAATTGAACAGGTAGTGATGAATCTGGCGGTCAACGCTCGAGACGCCATGCCTGGCGGCGGGAAACTCATCGTCAAGACCTCCAACGCCGTGCTCGACGAAACCTACGCGCGACACCACGCCGGAGCCAAGCCCGGAAAATATGTGATGTTGGCCGTATCCGACTCCGGCGTGGGCATGGCCCAAGGAACTCTCGCCCACATTTTTGAACCGTTCTTCACCACCAAGGAAGTGGGAAAGGGCACTGGCCTGGGTCTTGCCACGGTCTATGGCGTCGTGAAGCAGAGCGGCGGTTACATCTGGGTGGAGAGCGCGCCGGGAAAGGGTGCCAGCTTTCAAATCTTCCTGCCCCGCATTGAAGAAGTCGTCACGCCGGTTGCCGAGAGCAAATCCCCAGCCGCGACCCTGCAGGGAACCGAAACCGTTTTGTTGGTCGAGGATGCCGACGCCCTCAGAAAGCTCGCTCGATCGTTCTTGCTCGAGCATGGCTTCAACGTGCTCGTCGCCTCCAACGGCGAGGAAGCAGTCCAGGTCGCGAAGAATCACAACGAGCGCATCCACTTGTTGCTGACGGATGTCGTCATGCCCGGCATGAACGGCAGAGCCTTATCCGACCATCTGCATCCGAACCGCCCGGATATGAAAGTTCTCTACATGTCCGGCTATACCGACAGTTTCATCGCCGGGCATGGAGTCCTCGAAGAGGGCATGCATCTGCTCCACAAGCCATTCACCGAAGACGTCTTGATCGGCAAGATTCGTGAAGTGCTCGACGAAAAAGAAGTTCGGGTCCGGACACCGGTATTGCAATCGTGAGAAGCGAGGGACCAGAGACGTGCTCCCTATCTTAAGGAGGCCCGAGGTGAAAAAGCTTTTGGTTGTAGACGACGAAGAAGCGATGCGCAGACTGCTGCGGCTCAATCTCGGTGACAACTACGAGATCGTCGAGACCGGAGAGCCGGAGCACGCCTTGGCAATCGCTTTGGAACAAAAACCCGACACGATCTTGCTGGACTTGCGCATGCCCAAGTATTCCGGCTACGAATTGTGCCAGACCTTCACCACCTTCAGCGGCACGCAGTTGATCCCCGTGGTGGTCATCAGCGGCGAGGCCGGTTCCAAAACGAAGGATTTCTGCAAAGGACTCGGCGTCGCCGCGTACTTCGAAAAACCTGTCGATTTCGACGCGCTCAACAAGCGCCTCGAAGAAATCCTCACCACCGGCAGAAAAGAGCGTCGCAGCGAGATTCGCGTTCGTCTGCGCGTGCCTCTTCGCCTGCGGGGGCGCGCGGACGGGAAGCCCTTTGAGGTCATGACCATGACGGAAAATGTGAGTCTCAGCGGTTTCCTCTGTGCCTGCGATATCAGCCTGGCGACCGAGACCGTCGTGGAAGTCTTTCTCGTCGGCTCGGAAGACCCTGTCGGCACCGCTCGCATCGTCCGATCCGAAGGCCCGGACACAAAATTCCCCCGCTACGGCTGCCGCTTCGTCCAAAAAACCGGTGCTTGGGTCCTGCAATGATCGATTGCGTTCCTAAGCCCCGTTAGCCCCAACCCCCCGAGCAGGGGCCCAGGCGTCAAAACACTGGAATACTCGCATCGCCCGCCGCCAATTACTGTGTATCCTGGTTTTTGCCGCCACCCTCTAATTGGGTGGTATGAAAAAAGACAATGAAGCAACAGAATCTCAACTTGGGCTCCGCGCATTCGCATGGATCGCAGCCGTCCTGGCCATCGCCATTCTCGCCATCCAATTCATCCGCCCCCAACTAACCAATCCACCGGTAACCGCGGACCTGCAAGCCCCTTCGCAAGTAAAGCAAATCCTGAAAAACTCCTGCTACAACTGCCACTCCAACGAAACCAAGCTGTCCTGGTTCGACGAACCCGCCCCAGCCTACTGGATCGTCGCCAAAGACGTGAAAGAAGCCAGAAAGCACATCAACTTCTCGGAAATCGGCAAACTTCCCGCCGGCCAGCAACGCGCTGCCATTTTCGAGGGGGTCTTTCAAGTTTCCTTTGGCGCCATGCCGCTGCCGTCCTATCGCCGCCTTCACCCTGGTTCGACCGTAACGCCCGAGCAGTTAGCCATCCTGAAACAATATCTCCAATCAACGACCCCCAACCAACCCGCCTCACCCGCCGCGATCAGCGCCGCGGACGCCCAATATTCCAAATGGATTCAGACCGGCGGCGCAGCGCAAAGCGTCAATCCCGCACCCAATGGCATCGCCTTCGTTCCCGATTACAAAAACTGGAAAGCCATCAGCACCACCGAACGCTTCGACAATGGCACCCTGAGGGTCATCCTCGGCAACGATGTGGCGGCCCAGGCTATCGCCGAAAATCGCATGAATCCTTGGCCCGACGGCACCGCGTTCGCAAAAGTCGCCTGGTATCAACAGCCCGACGAAAAAGGTTTCGTCCCCTCAGGCGCGTTCTTTCAAGTTGAGTTCATGATTCGCGACAGCCACAAATACGCCGACACGCTCGGATGGGGATGGGCAAGGTGGCGGGGCGCCGATCTGAAACCCTACGGCAAGGACGCGAATTTCGTCACCGAATGCGTGGGTTGCCACAAGCCCTTGAGCCACACCGATTACGTCTTCACCAAGCCCATCCGGCTGCAACAGTGGAATTCGTCAACGCCGTCAGGCGCGCAGTTTCCCGCGAATCCGCTGCAATGGAGGGTGATAACCTCCGCGGTCAACAAAGCGAATTCGACCATGTCCACGTTGTACGGAAATGATGCTGCCGTGGAATACGCGAGAAAAAATCCGCAACATGATTACCCGGTCGGCTCGGTCGTCGCGTTGGTGACGTGGACCCAACGGGAAGACGACCGCTGGTTCGGCGCCCGAATCCCAGACCGGGTGAAGTCTGTAGAATTTGTCGCGGTTACAGCCGCGCCGGATGGCCGGCCTTCTCCTTCCTACACCGCATACGAAGGCCTGCCGCTGACTACAGCCTCGCCCCCGGCAGGCGCTACTCCCGACGACCGCGCCTCCGATCTTCTTTCGCAACGCGCCGCGGTCCTGCCATAGCACATCAGGCGGTCCTCTCCGAACCTCGCGGCCATCCAGTGGCCGTCTTCTTCAGAGGGTGTGGGCTTAAATGCAACGACCCTGCAAAACGCGAACGTGATAACAAGAGTGCATCCGGTCTCTCAAACATCGAGGTAGATCTCAGCGATCCTCGGCGACGAAGCGCTGATAAGCCGCCTCAGTGCCTTCCGCGGTCGCAATCTCCGAAGAAATCAACACTCGATATCGAAACGTGACGCTCTCCCCAGGTGCCAAGGAAAAATTCAGCGCCTCCTGATTTCCGTTGGTGAAGATCTTTCGCCCCAGCGGGTTCACGGCAAACAGCCCGTAGCCTCGCGCATGCCAATAAGCCGGAAAATTAGGGTTCGCCGGGTTATCGAATATTGTGATCGTCACAGGCTGGCCGTCCACGGTCCCGCTCAAGTTGCACCAGCGTCCCCGCGTTCCCCAAGCCGCGTCGCCGGTTTTTCCTTCGCTGGTTAAATACGTTCCATTTACACCGGTATTGTCCAATTTCGCGACGGTTGTCGGATGCCCGCTGGCATCGAGGAAAATCTCCGGCTTGTCCGACGGCATTTCCAGCGCTCGCGCCACGCGGATTCCCATCAGCCCCTCTTTGTCATCCTCAAACACCACTTTTTCCGTCTGCGCCTGCAGAGTGGTAATGCGATCGATGCTGCGAAATTTGGGTCCGCCGCGAAACACCAATCGCGTGTGTTCCTTCAGCAGGATCTTCTGGTCCGCCGTATCCCAGTCGGTCTCGACTTCCAGCTCACCTTGCTCGGACTCGCTTTTCGCGGCCACGATCCTGCGCTGAACGACCGTGCCCATCTTGTGTTTGTCTTCAGGCTTGATGGCGTCGGAGTTATTCCAGAAGTCGATTCCGTTCACGCTCCCGTAGTTGAACCAAAGGCCCACGTGGTGGGGGTGATCGGTACGTTCACCGGGCCGAGGTTCGAGCGGATAACCACGCGTGACCACAACTCCGGTCGCCGTCCGCAGTGGATAGAGTACCGGCTTGGCCAGCGAGGTCGGCCAAATGTACGAAGTGAAAGGCTTCCCGTCGATGAAAATGTCAACGCGGCGCGCTGCCTGGTTCGGCTCGACGCGGATTCTATCTCCTGCAGCGTTTATTTTCGGCAGAGCGCACGTGAACAGGAACGCCGCGCCAAGCAGGATGGTGAAAACTACTCCGGCATTAGAAATGCGCATATCTGGATGTGCCTCACTGTAGGTTTTACACCACCAAACTCGAGACATAAAGCTCGGGAAGGATTTCACGGATTGCCGGGACGCGAGCGATAAATGGAGTAAGATTGCGGCGCGAAAAATAGAGTCTAGCTGAATACCTCATGGCAAACGGGCACAGCACCGGGACATCCGGGATCGCAGCGTCGACAGCGGACTCCGCGGCGGCCGTCGACCACCCGAAACCAGGTCATTCCATTCGCATCGGCCATTTTCGCTGGGTGATCTGTGCCCTCCTTCTGTTCGGTACCACCAAGAACTACATGGATCGCCAGGTCCTCGGAGTTCTGAAGACCACGCTGCAACACGACTTGGGCTGGAACGAAATCGACTACAGCAATCTGGTCTTTGCGTTTCAAGCCGCTTACGCTCTGGGCATGGTCCTGGTGGGACGACTAATCGATCGGTTAGGCACCCGCCTCGGCTATGCGCTGACGATGGTGTTCTGGAGTTTAGCGTCGATGGCTCACGCCTTCGCCAGTTCGCTCATGGGCTTTGCCATCGCCCGCGCTTCCCTGGGCTTCGGGGAAGCCGGTATTTTTCCCGCCAGCATCAAAACGGTCGCCGAGTGGTTCCCGAAGAAGGAACGTGCTCTCTCGACCGGCATTTTTAACGCCGGTACAAACATAGGCGCCATCGTTACCCCATTGATCGTGCCGTGGATCACCATTCATTGGGGCTGGCGGTGGGCGTTTATATTGACTGGCGCCATCGGGTTTGTCTGGCTGGTATTTTGGCTGTGGCTCTATCGCAAGCCGGAAGAGCACCCGCGGCTTTCGAAAGCGGAACTGGATTACATTCGCAGCGATCCTTCCGAGCCGGCGGGACACATAAAGTGGATCGACCTACTCTCCTACCGGCAAACCTGGGCCTTCATGATGGGCAAGTTCATGACCGATCCCATCTGGTGGTTCTATTTGTTCTGGGTACCCGATTTTCTACAGCGTAAGCACGGTCTGGCGCTGATGCAGATCGGCTTGCCGATTGTGGTGATCTATGCGATCGCCGATGTCGGCAGCGTCGCGGGCGGTTGGCTATCGTCTTCGATGATTCACCACGGCAAGAGCGTCAATGTCGCCCGCAAAACGGCTCTCTTGATCTGCGCGGTGAGCGTGGTTCCCATCGTATTCGCCTCTCGAATGGAGAGTCTGTGGGGAGCGGTGCTGCTGCTCAGTCTCGCGGCGGCCGCCCACCAGGGATTTTCCGCCAACCTCTACACCATAACCTCGGACATGTTTCCCGCCCGCGCGGTAGCATCAGTGGTGGGAATCGGCGGCATGGCCGGTGCGATCGGGGGCATGCTCATCGCCAAGGTCGTGGGTTACGCATTGCAGTGGACCGGCAGCTACATGATTCCGTTCCTCATGGCCGGCTCAGCATACCTGCTGGCCGTCGCCGTTATTCAAACCCTGTCGCCACGCCTCGATCCTGCCCTAATCCGCCCCACCCCGACCCTCTCGTAGGGGCTCGCTTTGTTCATCCCGAGTCTCGAAGGGCCCAGCCCGGCGTCAACACCGGCACAGGGCCAACGTTGGAGCGATTCGGCTACGTCGCAACCGCACCTTCGTCCCACAAATATCCGTTGCGCCCCTGATTCCGACTATTTCCTGAATGTTATTTAACGAACTGATACTCACCGTAGTATTCTTCTCCAGCATTTCGAATCCGATGCTCGTCCATCGCAGCCAGTTGAAGCCGCAGTCCACGGCTTTGTGGAGCGCAGCGTCTTCGTCGGACACCTGGCCCCCGGTGCGGCCTAACCAGCGGTATTCCACGTTATCTCCTGAGTTCATGATGGCTTAGGGTATGGCAACGTGGGCGGAGCGGCAAACGCAGGACGGCCAGCGATGACTTAACTTCTGGTGGTTAATTACTCTCGACCAATTCTTTTGGCTGACTTTCCACTTGTGGCGCCGGGCGACTCGTCATGGGGAGTTTTGAACGTCATGGCGTCGAGCGGGGCCAGCGCGGTCGACCGGCGCAACACCAGGCTGGTGAGCAATTCGTATTCGTTGCCGCCGGTTTTTGCTGAAGCTCTTTGGACTTCGTTGAGCAAGGCCTGAAAGGCATATTCAGCGAGGACGGTCTGCGACATCTGAACGGTTGTCAGAGGCGGAGTGGTGAACTGCGAGAGGCGGATATCGTCGAAGCCCACCAGCGACAAATCGCGGGGAATGACGATTCCATATTCGTAAGCTTCGCGCATTACGCCGACGGCGGTCATGTCGTTCGAGCAAAGGATCGCAGTCGGCCGGTTCGGCAAGCCGGCGAGTTGCACCAGAGCGCGCATGCCGCCTTCCATTCTGTGGTCGCCCTCGACGATCATTTCGGGGGGAACAGCCAGGCCGATCTCTTGCATGGCGACTTCAAAGGCGGCTTTCCGGGCCATGGCGGATTTAAGGCTGGAAGGTCCGGTGATAAAGGCGATCCGGTTGTGTCTCAGGGCGGCCAAGTGCTGCACCGCCTGACGAATCCCATGTTGGTAATTGATGCGGATGTTGCTGACGCCCGGTACGTGAGGACCGACATCCACAAAGACCAGTGGCACTTTGCGGAAGCGCAGGTCTTCGACGAGGGAATCTTCCATACCGAACGTCAGTATGGCGACACCATCCACGCGGCGCTCGATCATGCGGCGTACGGCGAGCTCCATGCGTTTGGGATTGTGGACCGTAGAGGTGAGGAGAATCTCGTAGTTATGCTGAACGGCGATGTCTTCAAAGGCTTGGACGATTTCGGGAAAGAAGGGATTGGTGATTTCGGAAACCACGAGGCCGAATATTCTGCTCTTGCCGGAAACCAGCGCACGGGCTTGCGTGTTCGGGTAATACCCGAGATCTTCAACAACCTTCCAGACACGCTTAGCAAGCTGGGGATCGACGGTCGGCACGCGATTGATGGTGCGCGACACCGTCGCTGTCGAAACCTTGGCACGTCGGGCAATTTCGCGGATATCCATGAATTCGCTTCGCTAGACCTACCCGGGACAAGTTCTACTATAGAATGCGTTTTCTTGCCAATCCACGGACAAAGTAGCCTCAGGAGCGGGGAACCGTCGAAATCTCGCCCAGGCAACGCGGGTTCTCGGGTTACGCCAGGATGCAGTGGGCGTCGAGCGAAGTTGCGGCAAGCGTTTACCGGTCATTTGTAGGGCGCGAGCGGGGCACTGTCAAGCGCGGGTTGTTGGTGCGAAGCCCCCGTTACCATGTGATGCGCAAAAGCGAGAGCCCCTGCCGCGGCAACGAAAATTGCAGACGAACCGATCCTTGCTGGACCGGTACCCAGGAAGGTGAATTCAGTTGTTGCAGTTGACCCGCATCTTGCAGCTGTCGATATTGCGCTTCGGAAGGTTGTTCGGGAGAACCCATCGTCTTCCAGGACTCGAAAGCGTTGCTGTGATTCGCATCGACCCGGAAATGTTCGATCAATGCGGGTCTGGCATTGGTTTGTAAACCGTCGATGATCAGGTCGATGGGTGACGCGGCCGAAGGGAGGTCGTCGTCATGATAATTCCAGATCAGCACGTCGATCTCGTTGTCCCGCCGCGTGGCGATGGCGTTGACGTCCGCCTTGCCGCGGACTCCGTCGAGGACCACGGAATTGGTTGGCAATGCGCCTGAACTAGCGACTTGCAGGCGCTGGTTGCCGAGCAGGCCGAGCATACGAAATGCGTTCAGGACCGGCTTGTCCAGGCCGTTGGAAGCCATTTCTCGAAAGCCGGCGAAGTAGGGTTGGTCCTCAAATTCAAAGGACCAGTTGACGGCGCCGAGAAAATTAACGTGTTCGGCGGTCGCCAGCGCATCGATGTTGTAAAGAGCCTCGACGGTGTAGGAGGCGTATAGCGATCCGTTACGATAGGAATTCTGAGGATTCTGCTTCGCGGAACACGCCGCGCAGCCTTCTGGATCGGATTCGCCGAGGACGATGGCGGTGTGAGCCCATTCCGGGAAAGACGCCACGATCTTGAAGCCCGTGTCGACGGCCTTCAGTTGCTGGGAAATTCCCATTTGCACGTGACCGCCTTGCCATTTCGGCGAACCCTTGGGGTGAAAGCTGATGAAGTCGAGCGGAGCGCCGATTTTGCCGTTCGCGCCGTTTTGTCCACGAGCACAGTGTTCGAGGAAGGAACGGAGAAACGCGATCGCTTTTGGAGAACCTGGGCCGGTGGAGTCCGGGCCTCCTATGCGGGCGCCTGGCAGAGCGCGCAACACAGCGTCGGCGGAAAAATCGTAGAGCTTGAAAAATTCCTCGGGCGTGCCTTTCCAATAATCGATGTCCGGTTCGTTCCAGACTTCCCACATCCAGGCTTTCACCTCGGCGTCGCCGTACCGGGCGCGTAGGTGATGCACGAATTGGAAGACGAGCTCGGACCACTTTTTGTAGTCCTTCGGCGGATAAGCCCAACCTGTGAAGATCGAGCCGTTTGGAAAAGTGTGGCGATAGGGTTGCGGATGGGTTGAAAGCGCTTCGGGCATGAAGCCGATTTCTACCAGCGGTTTTACACCCACTTGGTGAAATGTGTCGAAGATGCGGTCGAGAATCGTCCAGCTGTACACCGGGTTTCCTGCGGCATCTTCGGTGTAGACATTGGTCGAACCCCATTTCAACGAGGCGGAGCCATCGCCGGTGGTGAAGAGATTGTGGACACGGATGTAGACCGGCACGGGACTGAGGGCGGCGAACTCGGCCAGAAGTTTTTTGCCGTTGGGAGCGTACGTGTAGTTTGGCTCGTCGTAGCCCCAGTAGTTCCAGACCGGGCGCGTGGGGCCTTCGGATTGATCGGCGCGCACGTGAATGCTCACGGTTTCGGGGCCCTGCTGAGTGCTTGCGATAGGACTTATCAGGGTCAACGCTACGAACATCCGCGCGAGCTTGGCGCCGAGCCTTTTCAGGTGCGCCGTCGGCCTTACAAACGTCGAATGCATTTGCATTCTTGCTCCGGTTCCATTGTTTGGCGGGGAGACTGTACCGCTATTCGCTCGGAAAGGAAAAGGGCATGGGGG
>Ga0182018_10001935_pt1 | contig 22056 bp, 18 predicted proteins | sample 812P2MmetaG_FD_120490 | JGI IMG/M metagenome (GOLD analysis project Ga0182018, IMG submission 120490) | Permafrost microbial communities from Stordalen Mire, Sweden - 812P2M metaG | ecosystem: Environmental > Terrestrial > Soil > Wetlands > Permafrost | place: Sweden: Stordalen | collected...
CGAAGTGGTTTCATTTTATGAAGAAATCAAGTTTTTTCCGCCCGTCAAGTATTTCCCGGGAGTGATCGGCGGCCACTGCGTGATGCCGAACATTGAGTTGCTAAGCAAGTTCGACAACTCGGTGATATTGCAGGCCATACAGATGTCGAACCAAATGCAGAAAGAGCGGGAAGCCGAGGAAGCCGCGATCGACGCAGAGTTGGTGCCGTCGAAAGCGGCTTAACAATCTTTAGGGGGACAGGAGCTGCCGGGCGCAGCTCCCAGGGCCCCCCTGAGTCCGTTTCCGAACAGTTCCTTATCCTTAAAGATCATGATCATGACAGAAACTACCTTCATCCCATTTCATCGTCCCTCGATTGGCAGCGAAGAAATCGATGCCGTGAACCAGGTCTTGACTTCGCGCTGGCTGACGACCGGGCCTGTCGCGCTGGAGTTTGAAAAGGAGTTTGCTCGTTACGTGGGCTGCAAGCACGCCTTAGCCCTGAACTCCGGAACCGCCGCGCTGCAACTGGCATTGCGAGCCATCGGCCTGGGTCCGGGTGATGAAGTGCTGGCTCCTACCTACACATTTACCGCCACCGCCGAAGTGGTTACTTACTTTGGCGGCAAGCCGGTGCTCTGCGACAGCCTTCCCGGGGGATTCAATATTGATCCCGATGAGGTCGAGCGCCGGATTACCCCACGGACTCGCGCTCTCATTCCCGTGCACATTGCCGGGGAATGCTGCCAGATGGACCGCTTGCACGCCTTGGCTCGCCGGCATGGCTTGCATGTGATTGAAGATGCAGCGCATGCTCTGCCGGTCGACTATCAAGGGAAACGGATCGGGGCCATCTCTGAGTTCACCGCGTTCAGCTTTTATGCCACCAAGACCCTCACCACTGGCGAAGGTGGAATGTTGACCACGAACGATGACGGCTACGCGCAGCAAGCCTCCATGATGCGTCTGCACGGAATCGGCGGAGACGCCTGGAAGCGCTATTCGCGCACTGGTTCCTGGTACTACGAGGTGCAGGAAGCGGGCTACAAGCTCAATCTATGCGACTTGCTCGCCGCTCTTGGCCGAGTCCAACTGCGCCGCTGCGACGATTTCTGGAAAGCGCGCTGTCAGATTGCCGCGGCGTACAATCAGGCATTCTCCCAAATTGAGGAATTGCAATTGCCGCCCGTCGGCGAGGAGGCGACACAACACGCCTGGCACCTCTATATCCTGCGGTTACGGGACGAGACCCTCTCGATCGATCGCGAACAGTTCATTGAGGAACTCAAGGCTGCCGGCATCGGCACCAGCGTACACTTTATTCCCTTGCACCTGCACCCCTACTACGCCCGAACCTACGGGTATCGCCAACACGACTTTCCTCACGCTGAAGACGCCTATTCGCGCTGCTTCTCGTTGCCGATCTATCCCGATCTGAGCGCAGCGGAAATGGAGCGCGTGATCCAAAGCGTGCAACAGGTTGTACAAGCTAACCGCAAGCGTAAACTTGTCAGTTGTGGATCTTAGTCCCAAGGCCGCGTCTCTCGACGGATTCGAATCCAAAAGCCCAGAGCTCAGTCTGAGCGCCTGGAATTATTCCGCAGCAAAGCGCGTCTTCGACCTCCTCCTCTCGACCCTGCTGTTGTTACTCACCTCTCCCGCCTGGCTGTTCGTGGCTCTCGCTATCAAGGCTTCCTCCTCAGGATCCGTGTTTTTCCGCCAGGCACGTGTTGGCCGGGACGGAGTGGAGTTTTGTCTGCTAAAGTTTCGTACCATGCGGGTGGCCGGGACCCAGGCGGGTCCGGGCTTGACGCGCAAGGGGGACGTGCGGGTCACGCCAGTTGGGCGTATCTTGCGCAAATGGAAGCTGGACGAGTTGCCCCAACTGATCAATGTTCTGCGAGGGGACATGAGCATCGTCGGACCGCGTCCGGATCTGGAAGAGTACATGCGAAGCCTCCCTGCGTCGCAGAAAGCAATCCTCAAGCTTCGTCCCGGTGTGACCGGGACTGCTAGTTTACGTTTCCGCTACGAGGAAGATGTGCTGGCCAAGGTTCCAGCCGATCAACTGCAGCAGTTATATGTCAGCGAACTGCTGCCCGAAAAGGTGGAACTCGATCTGGAGTATGCCCGCCGGGCTACGTTCCTGACCGACCTGGGTCTTGTGCTACGCACGGTCTCGGGCGTTTTATCTTAGAAATTGCCGCATCGAGGCTGCGATAAATCATGAGTTCCACAGCGACCAGCGTTCGCACGGCAAGCCGGGCGGCGATTTTCCGCCGGTTCCCGACCTTTGTCCTGCCGCCGCAGGGGTTGACCCTGATCGCGGTCGGGGCTGCGGCGGTGTTGCTAGGCCTGGCTGTGGCGCAGGAAAAGTGGCTCTATCTTGTCGGTGCCGGCGGATGTGTGGTCGCAATATTCTGGCCCGTGGAAGCGGCGCTCGGAGTATTCGGACTGCTGATTCCGTTCGACGATATTCTGGCCCTGGGCTCGGGAAAACATGGCACGACGGTGACTTGGTTTGTCGGCGCGGGCGCCGCCGGGATTCTGCTGGCCACTGGCTTGGTCGGCAAGCGCCTGTCTCTCCCTCCGGTCTCTGCGCTCTGGTGGTCCCTGTTTGTCGTATGGGCGGCCATGACCAGTTTCTGGGCGCTCGATGGCGAACTCGCTCTGCACACGCTACCTACCGTATTTTCCTTGCTCTTGCTGTACTGCGTCACCGTATCGCTGAAAGTCCGAGAGAAGGAGCTCGCCTGGATCACCGCACTGGTGATTCTCGGGGGATGCGCGGCAGCGATCTATGCAGCGTCGGAGTTTCGCCACGGTCTTTACTATCACCACACGGTTCGAGCCTCGTTGTCGTTTGGCAACCGACAAGCCGACCCTAACGAGTTTGCCGGCAATCTCTTGCTGCCTATCTCATTGGCCATCGGTAGCTTTGTCGGTGCCCGCGGTTTCTGGGCGAAGGTCGCCGCGTTTGCGGCCACCGCGGCGATGGGTCTTGCCGTACTCTTCACCATGTCCCGGGGCGCCATTTTGGCGCTTTTTACGATGGTATTGGTTTTCCTCCTGCGTTACCGCATACGGCTCCGTACCGTGGTTCCATTTTCGCTGTTGGGAGTTTTGCTGCTGGTCGTACCCCAGACGTTCTTTACTCGACTCGCGGAGGCCGGTTCTTCGGGAGGTGCTGGTCGCGTTTATATCTGGAAGGTCGGCGAGGTCATATTGGAACACTTCGGCCTGATCGGTGCCGGTCTGGGTAATTTCCCCGCCGCCTATAACCTCTATGCTGGCTACGCCCCAGTGTTCATGCATTACGGTAAGGGTTCACACAATATCTATCTCAACGCCAGTGCTGAAACGGGTATTGTCGGCCTGTTGCTGCTGTTAGTCGCGGTCTGCAGCCAGCTTCTCTCGGCCAATCGGGAGGCCCATTCCGGAGCGAAATCAGAGGGAATCTCCATTGTTCCTTATGAGGCCGCTTGCTGGGCCATGTTGGTGGCAGGTTTCTTTTTGGATGTGCTCTGGCGAAAAGATTTCTGGTTTGTTTGGATTCTATTGGCTATTGCCATTCGAGCCAAGCGCAACGAACTGAGCGAGTCCCTATCGTGACCGTACTGGTGCTATCGGAGATGTTTCCTAACCCCGGCAACGCCATGTCGGGGCTCTTCGTCCTGCAGCAAATGCGCGCTCTGCGGCGCCTGGGAGTGGAGTTCACCGTTCTTTCTCCAGCGCCGTGGATTCCTGGCTTCGTTCGCTCGCTTCCGCGCGTACAAAAGTATCTCGCAATTCCAGCCGGCGGGACCGTAGACGGCTTCCCGGTCGAATACCCGCGAGTGCCCATGGTGCCCGCCGGAAAGCTCATGTATTTGTCGGGTTTCGTTTACTACTTGTGGTGCCGGCGGCGGGTGCGCAAGTTGATCAAGAAAAACCGCATCGACCTGATTCATGCCCACGCCATTCTGCCCATCGGGTTCGCCGCTGTGCTTCTAGGGCGTGAATTTAATCTCCCCGTCACCTGCACGGTGCATGGCTCGGACATCAACGTGCAGCCTTGGCGCAATCGCCGAAACCTCCGGGCAACGAAATGGGCCTTGACTCACGTAGACCACGTTTCTGCGGTGAGCGGCGATTTACAGGAAAAGGTGCGAGAGATCGCCGGGGACCGGCCACTGGATCTGGTTCCGAACGGCGCCGAACCCGATCTTTTCCGCGCGGTTCCAAAGAGCCAGGCGCGGGCTCAACTGAGCCTGCCCCTCGGTCCGAAAATATTGCTGTTCGTGGGCCGTCTGAGCTCGATTAAGAACGTTGGCCTGTTGTTCGAGGCCATGGCTCGTCTTTCGCACCAGGACACAGTTCTGTGTCTGGTTGGGGACGGGGAACTGCGGAACTCGCTGGAGCAGAGGGCGGTTGAACTGGGCATTCGAGAGCGCTGCATTTTTGCAGGCAGCCAGCCTCACGAGCAGATCCCGCTCTGGATGTCGGCCGCCGACTGCCTTGTCATTTCGAGCCACATGGAGGGGTTTCCCACAATTCTGGCGGAGGCGATGCTTTGTCGCGTTCCGATCGTCGCGACCGCGGTCGGCGGAATTCCAGAAGCCGTCGTGAACCGGGTGACCGGGTTGTTGGTTAAGCCGAACGATGCTTTGGAGCTGGCCCATGCGGTTGACGACCTGTTGGATCATTCCGAAGCGACCGCCGCAATGGTAGATCGGGCGGATGCTTTCGCCCGGGAGAATCTGACCTGGGAGGCCAATGCCTGCCGCACGCTAACCGTGTATAAGGATCTGCGGGACACCTCGAAGCAGACACAAGAACCAAGTTTGAAGCCTGCCCGATCGTGTGGAGCTTGCCGGCCGCTTGATTCTTGACCCGGCTTCACTCGAAGGCGCCCGGCGCAACTCACGGATCGAAGAACATCCCATGGCCAATCCCCGACCCACAGCTCAGCAAATCGAAAGCGCCTCAGAAAGCAAGGGGGCTGCCGCCGGCCGTCCTTTGGTGAGCGTATTGGTTGTCGTGCGCAACGGTCGCCGGGATGTGGTGGGGGTTCTCGACTCCATTCGGCAGCAAGAATACGCTCCACTCGAGATTTTGCTGGTCGACGGAATGTCCGATGACGGAACCCTGGAACTGGTCGAGGACTACGCCCGCAAGCATGCCAACTTTCCCCTGCGACTGTTGCCCAATCCTCGCCGGATACAAGCCACTGGCTGGAATATCGGGATCCGGGCCGCGAAAGGTGAATACGTGCTCAGGATCGACGCGGTCCATTGCCGTCTGGGGGCCAACTACATTCGATGCTGCCTGGAGAAACTCCTCGAATTGCGAGCCGGCGATTCTGCAGTGGTGGCCACGGGAGGCCGCCGGCTCACTGTGGCGGCGGAAGAAAGCGGCTGGGCTGAAGCCATTGCTCTGGCACAAGGTTGCCGCTTCGGTGTGGGGAACGCCGGGTACCGGGTGAACACCGAAGCAGGCTTCGTGGATACGGTAGGAATGCCAATCTATGACCGGCAGACGCTATTCCAGGTTGGCCTCTTTGACGAGTCCCTGGGTCGTAGTGAAGACAACGACCTGCACGCGCGCTTACGCTGGCAGGGATACAAGCTGTATTTTCTTCCCGAGGCAATTGCGATTTATCATCCCCGGACCACCTTGGCAGGGCTGGCCTCCCAGATGTTCCACAACGGCTGGTGGATCTCCGCAACCGTGTTACGTAAACGCCAGTTCCCCTTTGGAGTTCGCCATTTGATTCCCTTTGCGTTTTATCTGAGTTTAATGGCCTTGCTGCTGCTCAGCCTGCGGGGATGGTTCGCCGCACAGGTGATGCTATGGGGGCTGCTGGGCGCTTATCTTGTCGGCTCTCTGGTCGCCGCCTGGCAGGCAGCGCCCTGGAAAAAGTCCTGGCGGATTGCGGCTGTGTTCTGGGTGATGCATGCATCGTACGCCGTCGGAACGCTGTCTGGACTGTTTGCCGGCAGACAGGGTGGGGCGGAGACCGGCGTGTTCACGGCTCCCGGAGCCAACTTAGGATCATGACAATGAATTCTCCTGACCCAAATCAATCGCGGTTGCGGATCGGCATTGTGGGCTGCGGCATGGTGGCGGAGCATCATGCCCGCTTCGTGAAGGCCATGGGAGATGCCGAGTTGGTCGCAGTTGCGGACCTCAACCCGGCGACTGCGCGCTACTTCGCCGACCGGCATGGCATTCCAGTCGTGCGGGCGACGGTGGGCGAGCTGTTGGATTCCACCCGGCTCGATGTGCTGCACGTCGTAACTCCCCCCGGCTACCACTACGAATGCGCCAAGGCGGCATTGGACCGCGGTATTCACGTCTTCGTCGAAAAGCCAGTGGCGTTCACAGTCCGCGAAGTGAGCGACCTATACGATCGTGCGTCTGCCCGCGGCGTCTCGTTGTGTCCCGATTTCATCCAATTGTTTCATCCCAAGATGCAGCAACTGAGGGACCTGATTGATTCGGGCCAGTTGGGGCGCGTGGTGCACGCCGAGAGCTACCTAAGCGTGAATCTCGACGACAGCCCGGAACTGCGGGAGGCGGAGGGGATCCATTGGAGTTATCGATTGCCCGGTGGCTTGCTGCGGGACTACACCAGCCACTTGCTCTACATGGCTCTGTATTTCGCGGGTTTGCCCAATGATATCCGGGCAACCCGCGGCTCGCGTGGCATTTTGCCGCAAGGCATGATCGATCACATCTCCATCCAAGTGGATGGAACCCGAGCCACCGCCGCGATCATGCTGTCCTGCCTCAGCGGTTCGTCGGCTTACGGCATGCGAGTGCTTTGCGAGGAAGGGACGGCCGAGATCAATTTCGAAACCCAAACTTTGGTTGTGACTCGCCGTGGCTCTTTGCCTCGCAGAATCGTTTCCGCAACCGCCAACTTTTCCCAGTCCTGGAAACTTTCTGCCCAGGCCGTGGGCAATATCTGGGACTATATTCGCGGCAAGCTGGTTCCCTATAGCGGGATGCAGTTTCTGATTCCCCGCTTTTATGACAGCATCCGGCAGGCCAAGGCCCCCCCGGTTTCGCGCGAGCTGGCAACCGCGGTGGTTCTGGCGGAGGAGCGGATTTTTGCAGATTGCGCTAATCCCAGCTTCCAGGGTTGCTACTCTCCTTCCACACAGCGGGACGTCCGGCAAACCGAGCGTGTACTGGTCACCGGCGCCAATGGCTTCGTGGGCCTCGAAGTAACCAAGGCATTGGTTGAAAACGGTTACTTTGTGCGCGCCCTGATTCGGCCGACCGCTTCGCCCGAGGGCCTGCAGCAGTTGGGGGTCGAGATTTTCCTGGGAGACATTCGACGGCGGGAAGATGTCAGCGCCGCCGCGGGTGGAATGCAGGTCATTGTTCATCTGGCCGCCGGCATGCGAGGAAGTGCGCAGTTTATCGTCGACAGTTGCGTCCGCGGGACGCAAAACATCGCGGATGTGGCCTCGTCGCATAACCTCGAACGAGTTATATACATGAGCTCACTGTCAGTGTATGACCTTACAAATCTGCGCGATGGCGTCGATATCACCGAGACCAGTCCCTTGGAAGAACAGCCGGAAAGCCGCGGAGCCTACTCCATTGGCAAGAGGCGCGCCGAGGATGTGGCGCTTTCCCAACTCTCTGCCCCTGCGAAGGGATGGACTATTTTGCGTCCGCCTGTGATTGTGGGTCATGGGCATGACATTTTCGGCCCGGTCGGGTCCAAGGTCGGCAACACTCTGGTGTGTTTGGGCAGCCCCAGGAAACGGTTGCCCCTGGTGCACGTCACGGATGTGGCGGCGGCCATTGTGCAGGTTCTCCGCAGCGAGAACACGAAGGGCCAGGTGTATACCGTTTCGAGCCCGAGCCCGATCATGGTGCGGGACTATGTGCAAGCCTGCATCCGGGGGAAGGGTGATCAGCACTTGCGGGTGGTGTACGTCCCTTACGCAGCAGCTCGGCTGGCGGGCTGGGCGGCGGCGCTGGTCAAGAAACTCACCCAGCTGGGTCCTCGCATCAATCGTCGCCGTCTGCTTTCCTTTTATCGCAACGTCGGTGTCAACAGCTCGCTTCTCGAGCAGCATACAGGCTGGCGACCGCAAGGAGAGTTGCTCGAACGCTTGCAAGAAGAAATGGCGGGAGAGTTGGTTGCCGATCAAGCAGGGGTCAACCCACAAGTCCCGGTCAGCTGACGTGGGCCCCCCACCAACCTGCTTTTGCAATTCTGAAAGCCATGAACCACTCATCTCCAATGCCGCGCGTGCTCCTGATCAGCTATCACTATCCGCCCCGTCCTTCGGTTGGCTCGCTGCGTCCTGCGGGACTGGCCAAGTACCTGCCAGAATTTGGCTGGGAACCGATCGTGCTGACGCCGACTTTTCCCGGCAGAGACATCCACGGCACACAAGTTTGGGAGACAGGCTATCGCGATGTGATTGCCGACTGGAAACGGCGTTTCGGACTCAACCCACAAGCGGGACTGCATGCCCAGCTCAATCTTCCCTTGAGTGCGATGCCGACCTCTTCTAAGTGGTACACGAAGATCATGGATTTCGCCTGGGTGTGTTTGACCTACCCGGATGCGAACAAGGGCTGGACTCCCTTCGCGCTCGAAGCCATCTCTGAGTTCAACCGAAGCCAGCGCGCACACGCCATCATCAGTACCGGTCCGCCGAGTTCCTGCCATGTAATTGCCAGGAAAGCCAAGAGCATGCTGGGCTGCCCATGGATCGCTGATTTTCGCGATCTCTGGGTACAAAACCTGGCGGCGACCAATGCGGGAATTGCTCTCCGGATGCAGGGCGGATTGGAGAAAAGAACATTGCGGACAGCGGACGCGCTGGTGACCGTGTCGGAGCCGTGGGCCGAGCGCCTGCGGGAACGCTATCCCGACAAGCCGAGTTACGCGATTGCCAACGGCTTCGATCCCGATGACTTCGCTTCACCGCCCCCGCCCTTGACCCGTACTTTCTCCATCACCTACACCGGCCAGCTTTATCAGGGGAAGCGAGACCCCAGTCCGTTGTTTGAAGTTCTGCAGCAACTTTTTCAAAACGGCACTGTCGATCGCGGTGACGTGCGGGTGCGCTTTTACGGTCCCATCGAACCCTGGCTGCTGGCCATAGTGCAGAGGTATAGCCTGCAAGACGTAGTCGAAATGCCCGGCAAAGTGAGTCGGGAGGAGGCCCTGCTACGGCAGCGCGAGTCGCAGCTCTTGCTCCAACTGGGATGGTCCGATCCGAGAGAAACCGGTCAGTACACCGGCAAGCTTTTCGAGTATCTCGGATCGCGGCGGCCGATTCTGGCGGTCGGGGGCGCGCGCGGGGTTATGACCGAGCTCCTGGCCAAGACTGGGGCGGGTCTACATGCGCTGTCGCGGGCCGAGTTGCGAGAATTCCTGGTCAGCGCCTACGCGCAATACCGGTCCGGCGGGTTCGTTCCCTTTGGCGCCTCGGAGGCAGATGTCAAACCGTATACCCACCGGGAGATGGCTCATAAGATGTCAGTCGTTTTAACTACAATCTGTGGAGTGACGACAGTGACAGCACCCCCTCAGGGAGTGGCGAAAAGTAAGGAAGCAGCCGTCGTTTTGTCATCCAGCTCATGCCTGTGACCCAGTCGATGACCGTGCCGCAGAACTTCCGGACCGGTGGATACGGCCCATTCTCTCGTCTTCATTGCCAAGCGATCAGAGGCCGGTCGTTGATTCAAGTCTGCACTCGAGGTTAAACCGGGATGTCCTTCAAAGCCAGAACGATGGAAGAAGTCGCCTCCGCAAGAAATGGGTCGGCGACTACGCGGAACCTTGACGTCGACGCGGGCGAAGCCGGCGAGCGATCGGGCAATGCCCTGCGTCATCAGGCTGGCCGGAAGGTGTGTGCCTTGAGCTCGGTGCGGTTGGCGACCGAACACCGCATGTTGTCGAAAGAAGGGGGCTCCCTGCTCCGGGCGGGGTATCGGGTCACTATTGTGGCACCCCATCCGCGGGACGAAGTGATCGACGGGATTGCGATTAAAGCGGTGCCAATTTCTAGCTCCCGCTTCTCGCGGATTGTCCGCTCCAGCTGGACGGTCTACCGCGAAGCCTTGCGTCAGCGTGCAGACGTCTATCACTTTCACAATGTCGAATTAATTCCGATGGGCTGGCTGCTGAAGCTGCACGGCAAACGCGTCTTCTATGATGTGCGGGAAGACACGCCCGCCGACCTGAGCGACAAATATTGGATCCCGGCGTGGGTGCGGCCGCTGGTGGTCCGAGCGGTCGACCTCGCGGAGAAGATCTCCGGCAAGATTTTGGATGGAATTGTCGCGGCCACGCCCCACATTGGCGAACGCTTTCCGGCTTCGAACACCGTCGTGGTGCAAAACTTCCCTATGCTGGACGAGGTCTTTCCCCCGGCCTGCCCATACTTGGAGCGCTCTCCGTCCGTCCTCTACATCGGCAGCATCAGTCCGACCCGTGGAGTCCTAGAGCTCGTGGACGCCATGGGGCTGCTGCCGGAGACTGTGCCGGCGCGTCTGGTTATTGGAGGCGAGTTCGATCCGGCCGAAATGGAGCAGGAAGCCCACGGCAAATTGGGTTGGAAACGCACGGATTACCTGGGCCGGCAAAATCGCCGCGGATTGCTCGAATTATTCTCCCGCGCCCGGGTCGGCGTCATTCCGTTTCTGGTCTCGCCCAATCACAACGACGTGCAGCCCATCAAGCTCTTTGAATACATGCTGGCTGGCCTGCCGGTGGTTGCCTCCAAGCTTCCCCGCGTGGCGGAGATCATCAAGCAGGCAGAATGCGGCATCCTAGTCGAACCCGGGAAGCCACAGGAAATGGCGGAAGCCATTCGATGGATGCTCGAACATCCACAAGACGCAATGGCAATGGGCATGCGAGGGCGTAAGGCCGTGCTGGCCACCTATAACTGGAATTCCCAAGCTCAATTGTTGTTGCAGTTGTACCGCAGGGTGACGGGCTAACACCCGGTCCACGGGTGATTGCCCCGAGTCCTTGCCGCAACCAAGAAATTCCGTCGTGATTGTGGGACACTATGCTATCTGATCTGGTACTCGATCCGTCTGCATCTATGGGCCAGGAACTGAAGCGTAACCATTCGGCCGCCTGCCGGTTCTGCGGCGCTTCTCTGCGCCATACCTTCGTCGATTTGGGCATGTCGCCACTCTGCGAGAGTTATCTCAGCGCTGAGCAGCTCAACCGCATGGAGCCGTTCTATCCGCTGCATGTTTATGTGTGCGACCAATGTTTTCTGGTCCAACTTCAGGAATACGTCAGTCGAGAAGAGATCTTTACGGAGTACGCGTATTTCTCGTCTTACTCCGATAGCTGGTTGAGCCACGCCAGCAACTATGCTGACCAGATGGTCTCTCGATTCGGCTTCGATCAGCACAGCTTCGTCGTCGAATTGGCGAGCAACGACGGTTACTTGCTGCAGTATTTCGTCAGAAAAGGCATTCCCTGTCTTGGAATCGAACCGGCCGTCAACGTGGCTCAGGTGGCGATCGAACGCGGCGTTCCGACCCTGGCCAAGTTCTTTGGCGAACAAGCCGCGCGCGAACTGGCGGCAGAAGGCAAACTTGCCGACCTCTTGCTGGCCAACAACGCGCTCGCCCAGGTCCCGGACGTCAACGACTTTGTGAAAGGCATGAAAATCCTCCTGGCGCCGCAGGGTGTGGTCACTATCGAGTTTCCTCACCTCGTGCGCTTGATGGAAGAGAACCAGTTTGACACCATCTATCATGAGCATTTCTCGTATTTCTCATTCCTGACGGCGGAGAAGATCTTCGCGGCTCATGGCCTGACCCTGTTCGACGTCGAGGAGCTGGCCACCCACGGCGGCTCGCTGCGGATTTATGCGCGTCATGCGGAGGACGGCTCGAAGCCCGTGGGTGTTCGGGTCACGGAGCTGCGCCAGCGCGAGCTCGCTGCCGGCTTTACCCAGATGGTGACGTACTCCAATTTCGCCGAGCGGGTCAAGGAAACCAAACGCAAGTTGCTGGAGTTCCTTGTCCGCGTGAAGCGAGAAGGAAAGACGGTCGCGGGATACGGCGCTCCCGGCAAGGGCAACACCATGCTCAACTATTGCGGAATTCGCACCGACTTTCTTGACTACACGGTGGACCGCAATCCTTATAAGCAGGGCAAATTTCTTCCCGGCACTCACATTCCCATCCTTCATCCTGACAAGATACGCGAAACCAAGCCGGATTATGTACTGATCCTGCCGTGGAACTTGAAGGATGAAATACGGCAGCAGATGTCTTACGTGCGCGAATGGGGAGGGAAGTTGGTGGTCCCGGTCCCCGAGGTTGAGATTCTTCCGTGATTTTTACCGAGGCCGAACTGCCGGGCGCTTACCTGGTTGAGCTCGATAAACGGGAAGACGACCGCGGTTTCTTTGCACGTTCCTGGTGCGAGAAGGAATTTCGGGAGCACCAGCTGAACCCGCGCACCGTGCAATGCAACATTTCATTCAACAAGCAGAAGGGAACGCTGCGAGGCATGCATTACCAGGTCGCGCCCGCCGCTGAGGCGAAGCTCGTGCGCTGCACCCACGGGGCGATTTACGACGTGATCATCGATCTGCGTCCTGAATCGCGGGCCTTTAAGCAGCATTTGGGCATTCTGCTGGCCGCCAAGGACTACAAGATGCTGTACGTGCCGGAAGGTTTTGCCCACGGTTTTCAATCGCTTGAGGACAACAGCGAAGTGTTCTACCAAATGTCTGAAGTCTATGCCCCGCAGCACGCGCGCGGCGTGCGCTGGGACGATCCCAGTTTTGGCATCGAGTGGCCGATCCGCGAGCCGATCATGCTGGAACGGGACCGGAATTATCCTGATTTTGCTCTTTGATGAGACAGATGCCCAACCTGCTCGATGGTCGAATGAAATCCGATCCCGTACCCGGGGATCGGGCTCCGGGGCCCGCCTTGCCGCCAGAACCGAGCGTCAGTATTGGACTCCCGGTTTTCAACGGGGAGCAATTTCTCGAGCAGAATCTGGACTCGATGCTGGCGCAGACCTACACCGATTTTGAGTTGATCATCTCGGACAATGCCTCCACCGACCGCACGGAGAGTATCTGCCGGCGGTATGCCGAACGGGATGTTCGCCTACGGTACCACCGCCAGCCCCATAACCGCGGAGTTACGTGGAATTTCAGACAAGTTGCCTTGCTGGCTCGCGGCGCATATTTTCTATGGACCGCTCACGATGACCGATTTGCCCCGGAATACATCGAGCGCTGTGTTGCGTTCTTGGAGGGGAGTCCGAGCACGGTCGTATGCTATTCCAAAGCTATTGAAATTGACGAAGACGGCAAACAGTTGGCGCGCAAAGAGCAGACTCTAGGGGCCGATGCCCCCACCCCGCACCAGCGCTTCCGGGAGCTGATCCGGATGGAGCACAACTGCGAATCGATTTTTGGCATGATTAGGACGGACGTGCTCAAGAAGACTTCCGTGCACGGTGATTTTCCCGATTCTGATCGTTGTGTACTCGCGGAACTCTCACTGTACGGAGAGTTCCACGAGCTTCCGGACTACCTTTTCTTCCATCGCGAGCATGCCCAGCGCGTCACTAAGCAGTTCCCCGCGCGGCAGGAACGCATGTTCCGTCTTAATCCGGACCGCCGCCTACGCTTGGTTTTCCCGCACTTCCGGCAGTTCCGGGAATACGTCGCCGCTCTCGAGCGCGCTCCCCTGGGCTGGCGCGAGCGTTTTCGCTGCTACCTTCAAATGTTGCGCTGGCTCTGGGAGCACAGGGGCCGGCTCGCGGCTGATCTCAAATATGTGGTTGCCCAGGCGCTGATGCCTGTGGTCCGAGGGTACAAGCGGCGGCGCCAGGTTTAGGCCGACCGCGCTGAAACCCAAAATGCAGTGGTTCCCTATGGAAGGCTGATGCTTACGGAGACGCTAAACATTTCCGAGATTCAGAACCGGCTCGAGCCGCGAGAGTTGGGGCGGGAGATTTTTGGGCTCATGGCGGATCTTTATCCCATCTGTCGCAGCATCACGGGCGACGGGTTTCGCCGCACCCTGCAGCGCCTACGCCGGGAAATTCCAATCGAAGTGCATGAAGTGCCCAGCGGCACGAAGGTTTTCGATTGGACCGTGCCGCGGGAGTGGAATATTCGCGACGCCTACGTGAAGAACTCGCAGGGTGAGCGGGTCATTGATTTCCAAAAGCACAATTTGCACGTGTTGAATTACAGCGTGCCGATCCACCGCAAAATGGAGCTGCGGGAACTGAAGAAGCATCTGCACAGCCTGCCTGATCAGCCCGAATTGATTCCTTATCGCACCTCCTATTACAGCGAGAACTGGGGCTTCTGCTTGACTCACCGGGACTTGCTGCAACTGGAGGAGGGCGATTACGAGGTGGAGATCGATTCGAGCTTGGAGGATGGTCACCTCACTTTTGGAGAATACTTCGTCGCCGGGCAAAGCTCGGAGGAAGTGCTGGTTTCCTGCCATGCCTGCCACCCTTCGCTGAGCAATGACAACTTGTCTGGAGTTGCGGTGGCGACGTTTCTGGCGAAGCAACTGACTGGAGCCGCGCTTCGATACTCCTATCGCTTCCTTTTTATTCCTGGCACCATTGGCGCCATCACCTGGCTCTGCCTCAACGAAGAGCGCATTCCTGAAATCCGCCACGGCCTGGTGCTCACCTGCGTAGGAGATCGCGGAGGGTTGACGTACAAGAAAAGCCGCCGCGGGGATGCCGAGATTGACCGGGCGGCCACGCACGTCTTAGAGCACTCGGGTGAGCGGAACGAAATTCTCGAGTTCTCGCCCTATGGCTATGACGAGCGCCAGTACTGCTCCCCCGCATTCAATCTGCCGGTGGGCTGCCTGATGCGCACGCCGCATGGCCGCTTCCCGGAGTATCACACCTCCGCGGACAACATGGATTTTGTCGATTCTGCGGCATTGGGAGATACCTTCGCGAAGTGTCTTTCCATTTTTTCGGTGTTAGAGAACAACCGGGTGTATCTGAACCGCAACCCGAAATGCGAGCCTCAGCTCGGCAAACGTGGTCTTTACTCCGCCATGGGCGGCGCCGAGGTCAAGCAGCTCGAGCTAGCGATGCTCTGGGTGCTGAACCTGTCGGATGGAGGTTTCAGTCTGCTGGACGTGGCGGAGCGCTCGGGCCTGCGGTTTGACCTCATCCAGCGCGCTGCCGACCTGCTCGAAAAGCACGACCTCCTTGAGGAACCACCGGGTCCGGCCGGCTCCGCGAAACTTGAACCGCGAGTCGTGAAATGGACGAAATGAAGAGGTTTGCGGGCGTCACCGTGCTGGTGACGGGTGCGAGCGGCTTCATCGGTTCCCACCTCTGCCGCCACCTGCTGCAGGAGGGCGCCCAGGTGCACGCGGTTTCCCGCGAACTGCACAGTTCGGACGATGAGCGGCTGCGGTGGTGGCAGGCTGACCTAGGGCAAGTCGCAGCGGTCCGGGAATTGTGGCAGGCCACTCGGCCCGAGATCGTGTTCCATCTTGCCAGTCACGTGGCGGGCGCGCGCGAGTTGAGCAAGGTGTTGCCCACGTTCTATGACAACCTGGCCAGCACGGTTCACCTGTTGACCGCCGCCACCGAGACGGGATGCAGGCGCCTGGTAGTCTCCAATTCCTCGGAAGAGCCTCGGCGGTTCGATCCCGAGACCGTTCCCTGTTCGCCGTATGCAGCCGCCAAGTGGTCCGCCAGTGCATACGGACGAATGTTCCACGCATTGTTTCAAACTCCGGTCGTGATGCCGCGGATCTTCATGACCTACGGGCCCGACCAGAAGGACGTGCAGAAGCTGGTCCCCTACGTGATCCGATCGTTGCATCGGAACCAGACGCCCACCCTTGGCAGCGGCACTCGCCAGGTGGACTGGATCTTCGTGGAAGACGTGGTCGAAGGGCTGCTTCGGGCTGCCACCGCTCCCGGAATCGAAGGGATGGCCTTCGATCTCGGATCCGGCAGTCTGCTTTCCATTCGCCAGATGGTCGAGCAGATTGTAAAAGTGATGGAAAGCTATATTCAGCCACAATTTGGAGGTTTGCCCGACAGGCCGCTCGAGCAAGAGCGTGCGGCCGATACAACATTTCTGAAGGAGCGGCTCGGCTGGACCCCGCAGACATCGCTCCAGGGCGGCCTAGAGGCAACCGTCCGTTGGTATTGCCCGCGGGACCCGGCCCTGGTGGTAAACCCATAATGCCTGGTTACTTCCGCCATCTTGCCATTACCGGCGTATCACACCAGTATCGTATGGGGACCAGTGTGTTCAGACGCCTAAGGCTGCGCTTTGGGCGAGCCTTGCGAGTTCGCCGAAGCACGCCTCGGGCTGGGGCGCCGGTGACGGACCGACTGGGTTGGCAGAGGATGGGTACGCAAAGGAGCACGAGAGTATGAAGGTTGTTTTGTTTTGCGGCGGACTCGGCATGAGGCTGCGGAACGAATCCGAACACCTGCCGAAACCGATGGTGCACATCGGGTACCGGCCTATCCTGTGGCACGTGATGAAGTACTACGCGCATTACGGCCACAAGGATTTCATCCTGTGTCTCGGGTACAAAGCGGACGCGATCAAGAATTACTTCCTCAACTACAACGAATGCCTGACCAACGATTTCGTCCTGGCCGAGGGCGGCAAGAAGGTGACGCTGCTCAACAGCGACATTCACGACTGGCGGCTCACATTCGTCGACACCGGGGTTACATCGAACATCGGCCAGCGCCTCAAGGCGGTCGAGAGGCATCTGGATCGGGAGGAAGTGTTTCTTGCCAACTACGTCGACGGCCTCAGCGATCTGCCGCTTCCCACCTATATCGATCATTTTCTTGAGCGGCGCCAGGCGATTGGCAGCTTCGTTTGCGTGAGGCCCACCCAAAGTTTTCACGTGGTAGCGGTGGATGGCGATCGGGTGAGCAGTATCCAGCATATTACCGACGCCGGGCTGTGGATTAACGGCGGATACTTTGTTTTCCGCAAGAACATTTTCGAGTACTTGCACGACGGTGAAGAACTGGTGGTCGAGCCTTTCCGGCGGCTTATCGCCACGAACCAACTCATGGGTTACAAGTACGATGGCTTCTGGGCCTGCATGGACACTTTCAAGGAGAAACAGCAGTTGGAAGACCTCTACACGCGGGGGAATGCGCCTTGGGAGGTGTGGAAGCCGTCACCGGAATACCAGATAGAAGGCATTCATGCTTAAGGCGCAACTCGCAAAAGCGGCCGGCTCGAACTACGAAATTCTTTGTTTGGGTTCGCATTGCGACGATATCGAGATCGGCTGCGGTGGCACCATCCTGCATCTGCTCGCCGAGCACAGCAACGCCACCGTCTTTTGGGTCGTGCTGAGTTCGACTGAGGCACGGGCCGAAGAAGCACAACGCAGCGCTGCGGCGTTCCTCGAAAAGGCGGGATGCAAAGAGGTCATGATCAAGACCTTCAAGGATGGTTTTTTGCCGTACCAGGGCGCTGCAGTGAAGAGTTTTTTTGAAGAGCTGAAGCAGATGATTTCGCCGGACGTGATCTTCACCCATTACCGGCACGACTTGCACCAAGACCACCGGCTGGCGTGCGAATTGACCTGGAACACCTGGCGCGATCACCTGATTTTGGAGTACGAAATACCCAAGTACGACGGCGACTTCGGTACGCCCAACTGTTTTGTGGAGCTAGGTGAATCTTTGTGCCGGGACAAGGTGCGTTCGATCGTCAATAGTTTTGCTTCGCAGCGCGAGAAGCACTGGTTCTCCGAGGACATTTTTCTCGCGGTGCTCCGGCTGCGAGGCATGGAATGCCATTCTGCCACGGGATATGCGGAAGCGTTCTACTCCCGCAAGCTGGTGCTCGGCACTTGAGACAACGTCCTCACCAATCCGAAAATCCGTCTTTTGCGAGAGGGGATCTTCATGAAGGTATTGGTCACAGGTCATAACGGCTACATCGGTTCGGTCATGGTGCCTATCCTGCGTGCGGCGGGACATCAGGTGACCGGCATGGATAGCTTTCTGTTCGAGGGCTGCACGCTCGGACCGGACTCGGCGCCGGTACCGGCGCTGCGCATGGATATCCGCGACGCTGAACAGAAGGACCTATTCGGGTTCGACGCCGTCATTCATCTGGCCGCCCTATGCAATGACCCTCTAGGCAATCTGAACCCCGGCATCACCTATGACATCAACCACCTGGCTTCGGTCCGGCTGGCGCGGCTGGCTCGCGAAGCCGGTGTTCCGCGGTTTATCTATGCCTCTTCCTGCAGTCTGTATGGCGTTTCCGGCGGGGACGTGATGCTCAAGGAAGGGGCGGCGTTCAACCCCATCACACCCTACGGCATCTCCAAAGTGCGGACCGAAGAGGACGTGGCTCAGCTGGCCAGCAAGGACTTCAGCCCCACCTATATGCGCAACGCCACAGCCTATGGAGCTTCACCGCAGTTGCGCGCGGACGTTGTGGTCAACAACCTGGTCGGCTTTGCCTACACGACCGGGGAGGTGCTGATTCAGAGTGACGGGACGCCTTGGCGCCCGCTCGTCCACGTCGAAGATATCTCGCACGCCTTCCTGGCTGTCTTGCAAGCTCCGCGCGAGAAGGTTCACAACCAGGCTTTCAACGTGGGCCGCAACGAGGAGAACTATCAGATCAAAGAGCTGGCGCGGATGGTGCAAGAAATCGTTCCGGGCAGCAGGGTGAAGTACGCCGAGGGTGGCGGTCCCGATCCACGCTGCTACCGCGTGGACTGTAGTAAGATCGCCAGCACCCTGCCGGAATTTCAACCGCAGTGGACGGTGCGCCGCGGCATGGAGCAGTTGTACGCCGACTTTCAGAAATACTCCCTGGGGCGGGAAGAATTCCTAGGATCGAAGTATCTGCGCATCAAGCGCGTGGCCGAGTTGCTGCAGCAGGGCAGCCTGGACGTCACGCTGCGCAGGAGCAAGGATTGCCTTCCGCAGGAACCAGCCGGCGACAACCCCAAGCCGGTCGCGGTACGCGACTCTTCCTTTGCCTAAGACCGGTTTCAGCTCATGCGATTAGTCAGTCTGGATCCCTATGCGTGGTAAACGAATAGCGCAAAACATTCTGTCCAACTGGGCCGCGCTTGCTATTTCTACCCTGGTGGGCTTTTTCCTTGCGCCTTTTATCGTCCACTATCTGGGAAACGTAGCCTACGGCGTCTGGATTTTGGTGGTGTCGCTGACGGCATACATGAACCTGCTGGATCTCGGACTGCGGGGTGCGGTGACGCGCTTCGTTTCCAAAGGCAAAGCCCAGGGAAACCACGACGAGGCGCGGGACGCCGTTTCGGGGGCGCTATGGATCCGGTTGTGGATCAGCCTGGTTATTGTTTTGGCAAGTGTCGCATTCGCGCTAAGTTTCAGCCGGATCTTCGTCATCCCCGTCACAATGCAGCATGCGGCGCGCATGGCCATCCTTGCCACAGCACTCACTGTGGCCGTTAGCCTTTGGTGCGGCGTGTTCGCAGGCGTTCTGGCGGCCCTGCATCGCTACGACTTGCTGAGTGGGGTATCGCTGGTGCAGACCGCCTTGCGGGCCGCAGGAATCGTGTGGCTCCTGCGACACGGCCACGGCATTCTGTCGCTGGCCTTGTGGGATCTGGCCACGGCGCTGGTCGCCAACGGCCTTTACGTGCTGCTTGCCTTCCGCATCTATCCCCATTTGCGCATCACGTTCCGGCGTCCCGAACGCCCCGTTTTGCAGAAGCTCTGGAACTACAGTTTTTATGCCTTCATCATCAATGTCGCCGTTCAGGTGGTCTATTACAGCGACAACCTGGTGGTGGGGGCCTTTACCTCTGCGGCGACCGTGACTTTCTATGCTATCGGTGGAAGTCTGATTGCATACGCTCGCCAGATTGTTGGGTCGGTGACCACGACCTTCGGCCCGTTGGCCAGTACGTTTGAAGCTCAAGGCAGCCATAATGATTTACGGCGGTTGCTGATTCACGGCACTCGCGCCGCCTTGATCGTGTCGCTTCCGATTGAACTGGCATTGTTTCTGCGCGGCGAAACTTTTATTGGACTGTGGATGGGCTGGCAATATGCTCGCCCTTCCGGGACGGTGCTGCGAATCCTGTTGCTCTCGCTCATCGCCTGTACCGGAAGCGCGGCCAGCGGTGGAATCGTCTATGGAATGGAGCGACATCGCCCGGTTGCGATGTGGGCAATCTACGAAGGAGTGGCCAACCTGGGACTAAGCATTTTTCTGGTTCGCCGCATTGGAATCGCGGGTGTGGCCTTAGGCACAGCTATCCCCAGCCTTTTCGTCGAGTTTGTGCTGTGGCCGCCTTTCGTTTGTCGGCTCGTCCGGATCCCTGTACTCGAGTACTTATGGCAGACGTGGATTCGGACTTTCCTGGCGGCCGTTCCATTTTCTCTAGGTTGCTACTTGGCCGAGCGTTATTGGCCAGCTAGAAACCTGGTGGTTTTTTTCATGCAGATCGCGGTACTGCTGCCTCTGTTTCCCCTGGCCCTGGCTCTGGTCTATCGGGCCGAGCTCATGCAACAGCTCCGCGCACGTTTCCCCGAATCAGCGCGATTGAAGCTAAGTAATGAATACCAGTCTTCCACAACCAACGCTCAATGAGGTCGGCATCATCGCTCTGGTGCCGGACCGTTGGAGTGCACAATGGCAAGCGCGGCACCAGATTGCCAGCCGGCTGGCACGATACTTCCAAGTGTTGTGGGTGGACTATCCGCTCAGCCGGCAAGAGATCTTGCCGCGGCTGGTCCACCGACGATCGGGTGAGGATCAGACCAAACTGCCTGCGGGTTTCCAGATCTACCGGCCTGGTCCAAGGTTCCCGCGCTTGGGAAGCCCGGCTTCTCTTGGCCGCTGGACTTCCGAGCAGAGGATGCGGCGGGCGCACCAACTGTTAGTGGCTCGGGGCTGCTCGCAAATCGTGTTGTACCTTTGGCGACCGGAATTTGCCCAGGCGATCAGCCAGGTGCCGCATCAGTTGAGTTGCTACCACATCGATGACGAGTACTCGTTCTCTCCGTTCGAAGTGGGGCTGGACCCCTCAGAAATTCACCTCATCCAATCGGTGGGGCAGGTCTTCATCCACTCGCCGGCCATGATGGAGAAAAAGGGTCGGTTTAACTCCAATACAGAATTCGTGCCCAACGGAGTCGACTATCGGGATTACGCGACGCCCGTGCCGGAACCGGATGACCTTCGACCTATCGCACATCCGCGAATCGGTTACAGTGGCAATCTGAAAAAGATGCTGAACTGGCCGCTCATGCTTGAACTCAGTGGCCGCCACCCGGAATGGTCTTTCGTTTTTGTGGGGCAAATCGCTCCCCATCCCGAAATTCGGGGAGTCCTGGCGGAACTTTCTCGCCGCCGCAATGTGCACATGCTCGGCGCAAAACCCGTTGGGGCACTGGCGGCTTACGCACAACATTTCGATGTTTGCATCATGCCGTACCGACGGGACGACTACACGAAATACATTTATCCACTTAAACTTCACGAATATCTTGCCAGCGGCCGGCCGGTTGTGGGTACGCCCATTCCTTCGATCGAGGTGTTCGATGGGGCGGTTCTTTTGGCCGATAGTTCCGAAGAGTGGACGAGAGCGATTACGCGTGCGCTCTCACCAGCAGAAAATACTCCCGCCCGCTGCGAGGCTCGCCGCCGTACCGCGAGCATGCACGATTGGGATCTTCTCGTGGAACGGATTGCAACCACTATAGCCAAACGGCTGGGATACTCACTGCCACACAGCCACAAGGTTCTGGACGCGACCCTGCGGTAGAAGATTTTCTTGTCCGGATGGTTGCAGGACGCAAGAGTTCAGTGACTCAGAAGTTTGCAGGACGTAAGAGTTTAGTAACTCATGAAAAGGTGACAGTTATGGGACCATTTTGCATAGTGATTCGTCGCGTCTTCATAGGCTTGACGGTTGTGGTAACGGCATTGTTAGCCCAGGGTCAGGTATCGGTTCTGACCCAGCACAACGACAACGGTCGTACGGGGCAGAATCTGCAGGAGACTGTTCTCAGCACTTCCACGGTGAATGTCAGCAACTTTGGGAAGCTGTTTTCTCTGCCG
>Ga0182018_10001936_pt1 | contig 22054 bp, 16 predicted proteins | sample 812P2MmetaG_FD_120490 | JGI IMG/M metagenome (GOLD analysis project Ga0182018, IMG submission 120490) | Permafrost microbial communities from Stordalen Mire, Sweden - 812P2M metaG | ecosystem: Environmental > Terrestrial > Soil > Wetlands > Permafrost | place: Sweden: Stordalen | collected...
CCCGTTCTTCCTGCTGGTCGCGCCTGCCGGCGGCACCGCGAGCGCCCTCTTGAACTTCTCGGTGAGTCTTGCCCGAATTCGCTCCTTGTAGTACAACGTCGATTCGTCCTTCGGGACGAAAAACAGCTTCGAAACACGCTCCTTCAGAGACGCCACGAAAGCCTCGTCAACCTCAGACACCAAGGCGTTTATCAATCCTTTCAGCTCTTCCAAGTCTGCAACCACCCGCACGTTCAGTGCGCCCGCCGTTCGACTTTCAATGGCCTCGGTAACCAGTGCGTCTCCTGTGACAAGAACGAGACGGCAAGCCTGAGTTGTCTTCGGCGATTCTGACACCAATCGCAAGAACGATTCCACGACCATCGAATCGCGAAAACCCTTCTCGGTTTCGCCCTGCTGAAATGGGGGCCTTCGAAACGCCGCGTCAAGTAGGAGTCTCTCCCAATCGACGGAAGCATAATCGACCTTAAGGGATGAGAAACCCAATTCCTGGTGACGCTGTAAGACCGCCCTCTCGACGCGCTCGATCAGGATCTCTTGCGTAATGTTTAGGTTGTGGCCGAGGAGCTTCTCGATCTTCGCTGGGGCTGGATACAGATCCAGGGCCCGCTTTTGCATTTGATACTGACGCTCAAAGCGAACAATTTCGGGCAAATACCACTTGAGCTCGAGATCGGGGTATTTGGCCTGGGCCATTAGATTGCCTACTTCCTGGCGGACAAGGTCACTAGCGGACCCGTTGTAGAGTACGTTTGTATCGAACGCCACGCGAAGTTGGCGCTTGTGGATTTTCTTCCTGCGGCTTCTCCCTGGATTACTCGCTTCGGATGCGTCGGGTGATGGCTGATCTTTGCTGGCCATAGAACGTATATCAATAATGCCTCTACTCGATCTCGACATCAAGTGGGTCAGCGGTTCGCTGGCGATCCTGAACGATAGAATCGCCTGTACTGTAGGCGCATTACCCCGGTACCCAACGGCTCGGTTCGCTCCTCACAGCCGCAGGTAAGTACCGTTCTGAGAAGCTCCGCTCGTGTCACGCACGACTCGTAGAATGTCCGCCACCAACCGCCCGTGTCGGACCTCTGTACGGATTGCCGACGATACACTCGATGCAGGCGTAGTCGGTTGGCGCATGTTTCGCCCGGGGTAACTCCAAACGCGCATCAGTCTTCACACGTGGGCCACGAGCCCCGCTCGCCCTGTTTTTCCTGCGCCTCCATACCAGAGTTTCGAAACTGAAACGATGCTATGCTGAGGCTAAAAAACAAAGGCGCTGGGCTTTCAAGATTCAATATGGCGTTCAATCAACGGCAGCAGCAAATCTTCCGAACATGGCCAACAGTCCTAAACGCCGTGTTCCGAAGCGAGTGGAGGCGTGCTGCCTTGGGATACGCCTCAGGGGCGCTGCTTCCCGTGCTCGTCAGGGTTGGTATTGACCTCTGGAAACCCGATGCGGAAGCGGTTACTCTACGGTGGAAATTCATCACTGCGCACGTAGGGAGCATCTGGGCCATCCTGCTGCCCCTCGCCATCGTAACCGGGGTCGGGCTGGGCCGCATCGCGTGGCGAACGATCCAATCGTGGAGATACGGTGTGGTGTCCGGCGCATTCTTCTGGTCGTTTATCGTAACGGCTTGGCTATTCCGTTCTGACCAGCCGCCTTCCCCGGGACGTACAGTTGTGACGCTACCTCTCGTCACAGCCATATTGGTGTTGAGTGCTGCATTCCGCCTTTGGGCGATCGTGCATCGCGAGAGGACGATTCGGCCGACTGTGGTGAAACCCCAATTTCAGAAGAATGCCAGTCAGCCAATGCGAGATCCCGAATCTCCAATCAAATGTTGGAGCGAAGACCAGCTGGGCCGAGCGGCCGTTGTCGAGATCCTTACGCGCAAAATCCTGGACGCCAGAACGCCGGTAATCGCACTGCGTGGAGCTTTCGGCGATGGGAAGAGCTCGGTTCTGAATTTATTGCGCTTGCACCTCGCCGAGACTGCGATCGTCGTTTCGTTTAGCAGTTGGTTGCCCAATTCGGAACTGACGCTCGCAAATGACCTCTTTGCCGACATTGCGACCGAGTGTAACCGCCACCTCCTCGTACCGGCGCTACGGAGACACCTGCGAAAATTCGCTTCGCTGCTTGCTGGATCGCTATCCTACCTGAAACCCTTGCCGAATATTCTGCCGCCATATACGCAGCGGCAGGAAATACGGGATCTTGGTGAGGCGCTTAGCCGACTCCCGAAGAGGGTCGTTGTGCTGCTCGATGAAATAGACCGAATGCAGAAGCCGGAGCTCTTGACGCTTCTGAAGATCATCCGCGGCGCGGCTTCTCTGCCAAACCTCACGTTTGTCTGTGCTCTCAACCAAGGCCATGTCGAGAAGGTCGCCTTCGATGAGCCGGACGGAGAGGCACACGAGTTTTTCGAAAAGTTCTTTCCTACCGTGATCGACTTGCCCAAGCCGAGCCCGGATGTCCTTAGGCAAATGTTCACGGATCAGCTCTCGATCATGCTTGGGCGGTCCTGGTTCAAGACTGAGACGGAACGCAACGAATTTGCCGCCGCACTCAAGGATCTCTGGAAGGATGCGCTTACACACATCTGTGGGAACATACGGAAGACATCGCTCTTGCTGAACGATATCGCTGCGTCGGCGCAGCTTACCGAAGATGAGGTGAATCCACTGGATCTGTGTTCACTGGCCACGGTGAGACGGTTCTTTCCTGGCGTTTACGAGGTCATTTGGACGAATGGCGCGTTCTTTTCGAATTCATACGGCTGGTGGAAATCGCTTTCGTCTTCGCGGTCTGAACAAGAGATTGCTGCGGATGGAGAACGAATCAGCACCGCCATAAAAGGAATACTAGAGAAAACGAAAGACGGCGAGGCCGCTAAGAATCTGCTCCGCGCAATGTTTCCGGTTCGGACAAGGGAACTCTTCGGGGAGCGCCGACGTTTCGGAGTTCCGGATGAGGGATTGGAAAAGGCCGAGGCAGGGAAACGGATCGCACATCCGGATTTCTTCCCCATATATTTTCAGTGTGACGTCCCTGCGACCTTGCTCAGCGCTCGGGAAATGGACCTCTTCCTCGACAGCGTGCAGGCGGCGTCCTCAGAAATGGCGAGCCGCGCGGCTTTCGATGCGAAGTTTGCCTCGCTCGATGATGGCTCCGTCCGGCGTTATGACTTCATACACAAGCTGTGCTTACGGATACCCGACCTGCCGATTGAAGTCGGCCGGTCTTTAGCATTGGCAATCTCAGCGAATACGGCGGGCCTCGGCGACGACTTCCTGGTGAGTGAGCGTAGACGCGCACTCGGTGGCATCTTCGCTGTGGCGCAGCGTTTGTCGAACTCAGACGCTGTTAATTGCTTCCTTGCTCAATGCCTCGAGGTTTCGAGTAGTGACCTATTTGCCGCTAGAGTGCTCAAATTCAGCACGACGGAACGATCCAAGAACCAAGTGCTGCAGAACTTCCAGTTTGTTCGAGAGGATCGCATCCGTGCCGCGTTTACGCAACGAATGGCCACTCGGTACGGTGGATCCGCGCCATGTACCCCGACACGAGCGGACATCCATCCATTCTCCGTCTGGGCGGAGTTGGATGGCTCAGAACGTAAAAAGGAGATCTCCTTCTGGGAGCGGCTCATCGGGCAGAGCCGTGAGCGCCTGGCGGAGGCCTTCGACTTGATGGCGCCTGCGGGAGTATATTGGACAAAGGACTCTCCTGCGTATATTGATCGCATGCTTCCCATTGATACTCTGAAGCGGATGTATTCCGACATTCCGCAGAGAGACACGCTCAGTCCTGAGCAGCAAAAGGCGTTGGATCGCCTCAAACGATTTCTCGATGGTGACCTGAGGGATGGGGAGGTCCTGGACGAGAAGCCCCTCATGGATCAGATGGAGTGAGTTGCGGCTGCCGATTTCGACGGACAATCCGCGCCCGCCGGTATCTTCGCAACGCTTGCAGACGGACAGTCTCGCTGCTACCGGAATTGACCTTTTCCCTATATGCGCTTGGCCCGGACGTTCATCCAGAGTCAATCGGGCCACGAGTGCATATTCGCTGCAATGAGCGAGTCACGCGCCGCTCGGAGAGAGGTGCCCTGATGATCCTGCTTGGCGAATGGGAAACCGCAAGCGCTCCCGCGACGCTGGACAGTTTCAACCCGATGATGGAGCGCCATCGTCGGCACGAGTGTCCCGTTGGGCGGCGCTTCCCACGTTAGGTAAACGCTTATCAGCCAAGCCCTCGGCCTGCGCGAGACGTCCTCGTCCCGCTCCATCCAGGCGCTCGCCATCGTGCGAAGATGCCGCCGGGAACCCGCCCCACCTATGACCGCGTAGCGGGAAAACTACCCCTCAGTCAGCCCTTCTCACCAAAACCACCGTGACATTGTCGGGACCGCCAGCCGCTTTCGCCGCCGCGATCAATTCGCTGCAGCTTGCCTCCAGCGCCGCCGTCCGCCCATTCTGCAAAATCTGCTCGATTTGCGCCAGTTCCAGCACGCCGTGCAGCCCATCGCTGCACATCAGCACCATCGCGCCCAATTGCAGCGCTACGCAGTAGTAGTTCACCGTGAGCGGTGCGCTCGCGCCAATCGCCATGGTGAGCACGTGACGCATGGGATGATTGCGCAGGCTCTCTTCGTCCAGACCGAGCGGCCGCCCCACTTCGTTGACCCAAGTCTGGTCGTCGGTAATCGCCCGCAGGCCGCCGTCGTCCAGAACGTAGGCGCGGCTGTCGCCCACGCTTGCGATCGAAAAACCCTCCGTGAGGTCCAGCGCCGCCACCAGCGTGGTGCCCATGCCTTCCAGATCGGGATCGCTCTGCGCTGCCGCGAGAACGCGCCTGTTCGCCTCTTCCACGGCGGTGAGCAAAACCTGGGAATCGAGTTGCGGCGCCGAATCGACGATCTCGGCGACGGTATCGACGGCCAGGCGCGAGGCTTTTTCCCCCGCCTTGGCGCCGCCCATGCCATCGGCGAGAACGTACAATCCGCGTTCCGGTTCAATCAGGCAGTAATCTTCATTATTGCCCCGGACGCATCCCTTGTCCGACATTGCGAAGGCTTCCAACATTCCTCGCGGCTCCTTCCAAAAATATGGCGTCCTGCCAGTTAACCGTCCCGTTGCCGACCCATTGCCGAAATTGCGCTTTGTACAGCATAGCGTAGAATAGAGGAGTTTCAGCATGATTTGGTACCGCCTTCGCCTCACGCTCGAAATGATCAAGTTCGAGCACTCGGTCTTCGCCCTCCCTTTCGCCCTCACTGGAGCGCTCCTCGCCTTTCGTCAGAGTGGCTTCGATTCGCCGGGGATCTGGCGGCAATTGTTGTGGATCGTGGTGGCCATGGTGGCGGCGCGCTCGGCGGCGATGGCCTTCAATCGCCTCATCGATGCCCAGATCGACGCCCGCAATCCGCGCACCCGGATACGCGCCATCCCCGCCGGGATGCTCTCGCCGCAGTTCACCTGGTGCTTTACGGTGGCGGCCTCCCTTCTCCTGTTCTTCGCTGCCTTCGAACTGAATCCGCTGTGTCTGCGTCTGGCGCCGCTGGCGCTGGCCGTGGTCTTCTTCTATTCGTACACCAAACGTTTCACCACGTTCTCCCACCTAGTGCTTGGCTTGAGCCTGGGAATCGCGCCTGCTGCCGCGTGGATCGCGGTGCGCGGCTCGCTCGATCCCCGCATTCTGCTGCTGACCGCGGCGGTCATGTTCTGGACAGCCGGGTTCGACGTGATCTATTCCTGCCAGGATTACGACTTCGACCGCGAAGAAGGCCTGTGGAGCGTACCGCGCGCGCTGGGAATCGCCGCCGCTCTGCGGGTGGCCAAGTTGCTCCATGTTTCGATGGTGGGCTGTCTGCTGGCGCTGGTGTATACGCTGCACGTGGGAGCGCTGGCACTGGCCGGCGTCGCAGCGATTGTGGTTCTGCTGATTTACGAACATAGCCTGGTGAAACCCACCGATTTGTCGCGCGTCAATGCGGCATTCTTCACCATGAACGGCTACGTGAGCGTGTTATTCTTTTTATTCTGGGCTGCCGATATCTTCCTGCTGAAACCGGGTGTCTGAATCCATGCCAGTCGTCATCGATGATCCTCGTTTAGTTCCCATCGCCAGGAAGGTGGAAGCCGGCGAACGCCTGTCGTTCGACGACGGCGTGCAACTCTACCGCTCCACCGACATCCTGGCGGTCGGATACCTGGCCAACCTGGTGCGCGAGCGGCTGCACGGCAATAAAACGTATTTCAACGTCAACCGCCACATCAACCCCACCGATGTCTGCGTGGCCAGTTGCCGGTTGTGCGCTTTCGGCAAGCAGGTGCGCGATCCCAAAGCTTACACCATGTCGCTCGATGAGGTCTGGCATCGCGCCGGCGAGGGCTGGAGCGAAGCGGTCACCGAATTTCACATCGTGGGCGGACTCCACCCCGAACTGACCCTGGACTGGTATTGCGAGATGCTGCGCGGGCTCAAACAGCGCTTCCCGCAGGTGCATCTCAAGGCGTTCACCATGGTCGAGATCGCGTATCTCGCGCGGCGCGCCAAGATCTCCGTTCGCGAGACGCTCGAACGTCTGCGCGACGCCGGCATGGACTCCATGCCGGGCGGCGGCGCCGAGATCTTCAACGAGCGCGTCCGCCGGATTATCTGCGATCACAAGATCGATGGCAACGAATGGCTGGAAACCGCGCGCGAAGCCCACCGCCTGGGGCTGAAATCCAATTGCACCATGCTGTACGGCCATATCGAGAACGATGAGGACCGCGCCGACCATCTTGTAAAATTGCGCGCCCTGCAGGATGAAACCGGCGGCTTCGTCACTTTCATCCCGCTGGCGTTCCATCCCGAAAACACGGCGCTCCACCACATCGCCAAGACCACCGGGTTCGCCGATATCCGCAACATCGCCGTGGCGCGCCTGATGCTCGATAACATCCCGCATGTGAAGGCCTATTGGGTGATGATGACGCCCCGCATCGCGCAGATTGCGCTGCGCTTCGGCGCCGACGACATCGACGGCACCATCGTGGAAGAGCGCATCTACCACGATGCCGGCGCCACCACCGTGCAGGGTCTACGGCGCGCCGAACTGCTGCAATTGATCCACAAGGCGGGCCGCGAAGCCATCGAGCGGGATACGCTATACCGCCCCGTGCAACGCACCGAAGCGACGTTTACGGTATTAGTGTAGTACCGGAATTCTCCGATCCCACATGTTTAGGGGGTTTGCGAGCGCCCCCGGTTCCTGTATAGTTTTCAAAGACGCGATTTCGGAGGATCTTGCGTTTATCCCAAATGCAGCTGTCGCGCTTTTGGAAATGACGGCTTGAGGCGGTGTTCCTGACACCGCCCAAGCCGCACCCAAAGACCGATTCTTACTGCAGTCTGGGCGCGCCTACTCGAACGGTATTTCAACCTCGGTGTAGCTGCCCGGTGTGCAGGCGTCTACGGCGGCAGCTATCTTATCGAGATGCCGTTTCACAAGTGGCCATTGCTGGTTGCCAAGAACGACCAGGGCGATTTTTACGGCCTGAGAGGTTCTGTTGGTAGCGGATGTTCTTATCGGTGCTGAGGAGGACGCCGTATCCGGCTTCCTCAGCCTTTTGAATCAGTTCACCATTCCCCAATTCGTGCCATCCGATTCGGCGCGCAAAACTGATTTCGTGGTTGGTGAGACTACGCGCAATTGGCTTCGGAGTCCCGTTATCGAAGAGGATTTTCATCAGCCGAAAGTCGGCGTCTTAGTCAGGCTCTCAGTCGCAAAGCGCAGAACGGCCTTTACTTCTTCCGGCGTCACGTCGAAAACCTCCGTGATCTCATCAAGCGACATCCCAGCCTGAAGATTTTCGAAAACGGTCTGGACCGGCATGCGCGTTCCCCGGAAAACCCATGCGCCGCTAACCTTGCCGGGAATGCTTTCCACCGCGGGGCACTGTGACCAATCGAGAGCTGCCATCGTTGCGTCTCCTTGTCCTAGGATAACGTCAATCGATTGAAGATATCTGCCTGACGCCACGCCCCGCACTGAGCCGCTAGCGCACGGGAGCTTCACCCTTCTGTCGCGTCACCGATGATAGCCGTGAGCATTCCATTGAATCCCCCAGGGGATCTGACGGTGTTCAATGTGGCCGGGAACACCATCACAAAGGGGCAGGCCATAAAACTCGCCGAGTTCTTTCATCTCGATTTGAGTCGCCGCTCTTGTACTACTAACGGACAGAATCTTCGTGCGCCGCGATGATTTCCCGAAAAGCGTCCGATCTTGTGCCGGCGTTCCCAGGGCGCCAGCCGCCCCGCAGCGTCCTCTGCCACCTCAGCGCCCTCCGGTTTTGAGTTTTGTTCTTCTCGGCGTCTCAGCGTCTCTGCGGTGAAGATCCTCTTGCGGCGAGGCCGCGATGTGGGACATGCTTTAGCTTTGCTTTAGCTTGTCCAAGTCCGTTTTCTTACTGCACCCCGAAACTCATCGCCGGGGATTGCACCCCGTTCACCGTCGCCACCAAATTGTAAGTTCCACTCGCGAGGCTGGACGGGACCTGGATCGCTACCTGATACAGGCCCGCGTATCCCGATGCCAATGCCGTCCCGTAGACCGTCGCCGTCGCGTTCCCGATCGTCACCGTCACGCCGGAGACCGCGTAGGCGGCTGGCGGAACTACCTGCCCCATCGGCGCCAGAGGGTTCGTATTGCCGAAGCCTGTACCCCAGAGGATGATGGTCTCTCCGGCCTTGGCGGCCGTGGTGGGAACATTGAATGTCCCGTTCGGCACTGCGTCCGAATAATCGAGGTGGGTGGCGACGGCATAATTATCCGGCCACGGGAAGAACGCCGGCTGCACCGTTTGGGCCGTAATCGCGAAGGGAACGCTGTTGCCGGCGGCGTTGGTGACCACCACCGGCGTTGTTCCGGCCGTCAATCCCGGCGCTACCGCGTTGATCTGACCCGCAGAAATGAAATAAATATAGGCCGCCTGTCCTCCAATCGTGACGCTGACGCCCCCGAGAGTTGTCGGTAAGTTACCGTTGACTATCCAGCCGCTCCACGTCGTCGACGAACCGGCCGGCACGAAATTGCTCCCGTAGATCGAAAAATAGGCGCCTGACGCCGCTCCGGCCTGACCGCCTGCCGAGTTGGAGACGCTGCCGATGGCGGGCAGTACGGGAGGCGTCGGCGGAGTTGTGACCGCGGCGGCGCGCAGGTTGTCGATGTAATCGGTGCCGACGTTCGGCAGCCACACCCACACCGCCGTGATGTCGGATAATGTCGGCGTTCCGTTGTAACACTGCAGCTGCGATGGGTCGAATTGCAACGTGACAGTCGTAGTGGTGTTCGCCGGGACAGTCGGCCAGTTCAAAATCTGACACCAGACGCTGCCGGAGCCCGATTGGAAAGCAATGGCGGACAGTCCTGCCGCCGAGAGCTGAACGTCCACAGACATGGACGGCCGTCCGGTAAGATCCACCGGCGAGGGCAGCGCCGTTCCGAACCAACCTTTCAAGACGACGTTCACTTGCAGCCCATCGCTGCCGTCGGTGTGGAAAGCGGTGGACTGCGAGACCGTCCCAAACGCTCCGCCGGCTGTCTCCGGCCCCCATCCATCCGTCCCCGTTTCAAACGATTCCAGCGTGGCGTTACCGGTCGGACTCGCAGGCACCGTCACGATTAAGTAAGCGGGATTTGAGACATTCCCCTTGGTATCGGCGACTGTGTACGAGCACAGCGTAAGTCCATTGAATCCCGATGCGGGCGTGAACACCACGCTTTGTCCCACCACCGCGAAAGTGCCGCCGTAAACGCTGATGGTGGACTGCACCCCGGGCGTATTGGGGTCGAGATCGATCGAAGTTGGATCGAGGCTCGCCCCTCCGTAGGCGATGTCGTTGCCGAGGGGGTACAAAGTCACCGGATCGCCGAAGACGCCTTGCGCCCATTGATCGCCGGCCACCGGCGCAAATGAGAGGGACTGGCTCGCCGCCATCGTCTGCGCGAAGTTGCCCATGGTAGTCAGGAGTGGGCTGCCCGCCTCGACGTCAAAACCGCTCAGCGATTCCGCATTCGCCGCGGGCGGTTGTCCGGGTAGGATATCCCAGAAGAGACCCCCGCTGCCTCCGCCCTGATAAACCAGATTCGTGTAATCGTCGTATGCGGCATTTCGGATGTTGCCCTCGAGCAGGCCGAACTCTCCCATGTAAACGGGCTTCCCGAGGGCCTTGGCGGACGTCAAATGCTGCGAGATATATTGCTCTCCCCACCCGAACGTCTGGATCCAACTGTCCGGGTACAGGTGAAATCCCATGACATCCACGTTGGCGACTTGCGTGAAGGCCACGGTATCGACGCCGGCGTAGCAGATATTGAGAGTGGAAGGCACCCCGGCATCGTTGCAGAAAAAGCCCTCGTCCCCCACGGAAACCAGATGGTTCGAATCGACGCTCTTGATATAGGCCGAGACATCGCTGATCCAGTTCACGATGGTCTGGCTTGTACAGGCGCCCGAAGACGGCAGACCCGTTGGTGCGCCCGAGCCCTGGCAGCGTGGCTCGTTCATCAGCTCCCAGATCATGATCGTCGGGTCGTCCTTATAGGCGATTCCCGAGATCGTGTTCACGTGGTTCAAAACGTGGCTGACCCAGTTCTTGTACCACTGGCGGACGGTGGAGTCGGTGTAGAACTGGTCATGATACTGCAGCCCTTTCGCCGAGGTGTATTGGTCGACGCCGCCGTAGTCGGTCCAATTATTGGCCAGCGTCACGATGAGCTTGAGGCCGAGTTGGCCGGCCTTGTCGATGGCGTAATCCACATTCGCGAGACCGTTGCCGCCATCGTTATATTGCGGTGTGCCGCCGGAGAAGTTCTGCAGGTAAAAGGAGGTCCCCGAAGTGCTGGAAACGTCGTCAAAGCCCCACATGCGGAGGCCGGTGAAGTGGTTGGCAGCCGCGGTTTCCAGCACCTGATCCACTACCGCCTTCGATTCCAGCATGAGCGCATAGGAATTCGTGCCGCCAAACCGGAACGGCGCCTGGTTGAGCGTCAGCCCGCCGTTGGAGACGCCCACGAACCCACCGGTTCCCTGGCCGTAAGACGGCAACACGCACCACGTCGCCAGCAGTAATGAAAACGTTGTTTTCCGCATACCGAACCCCCTTCCTCACACCGTCAGCAGCACCTTCAAAGTGCCGCGCTGGGCAGCCCGTGCGAATGCCTCCGGAGCCTCCTGCAAAGCATAACGCGCGGCGATCGTTTCTTCCACCGGGATGCCGGGACGATCGAGCAGCGGCAGTGCCGCTTCGAACCGTCCGCAGCGCGAGCCGACCAGCGTGATCTCGTTGACGATCAGCGGCGCGGTATCCACCGCGACTGTCCCATGCACCGTCGATTTCAGAATCACCGTGCCGCGCGGCAGCACCATCGCCGCCGCGGCCCGCAGACCCTCCGCCGTACCGGTGGCATCCACTAACCAACTATACTGCGCCGTCGGCTGCCGATTCCCCGCAAACTCCACCTCGACGCCCACCGCCGCGGCGATCCGCAGTTTCTCCGCATGCCGCCCGAACTGGCGGACCCGGAAGCCGTGCGCGCGCAACACCATGGCGATCAGCAGTCCCAATTTGCCGTCGCCCAGGACCGCGACCGTTTCGCCGGGCGGAATGGCTACCTGGTCGAGGATCTCGCAGGCTGCCGCCAGAGGCTCGGTGAAGACGGCGCGCTGATTGTCGACGCCATCGGGCACGATGTGCAGATTGCGCTCCGGCAGGACGAAATACTCCTGGAAGGCGCCGGGATGCTTGACGATTCCCAGCACCGTGCGGTGGGGGCAGTGCCGCCCCAGATCGCGGGCGCACCATTCGCACGCGTGGCACGCCAGGTTGATCTCGCCCACCACCCGCCGTCCCACCAGCGAAGGGGTGTCGGCGGCGGCGACTTCGGCCACGAATTCGTGTCCGGGAATGCCCGCGAAACCGTAGTAGCCACGCTGTAACTCCAGGTCTGTGTTGCAGATCCCGGCTGTGAGCAGGCGCAGGAGGGCAAAGCCGGGAGGACGTTCGGGGATGGCAATCTCGCGCACCGAGACGGCGCCATTCTGCAGGTAGACGGCCAGCATAAATCCTATCTTAGGTGGCTAACGAGGTGATAACTATCCTTCACCCCCGAATGAGGGCAAAAGATAGCCCGCAATTTAGCATCAGGCTTTTCCTGTATTTCCTATTGTGTAGCCCTAGTAGTTCTGGTACAAAAGTGATATGCTCTTGCGCAAAAAGATAGCCGGCGCCTCCATTAGTCGCTCGAAAATCGTCCCCATTCGGGGGTATGGCAGGCAATTGGAGAGCTTGTACGCTCGCCGTTCCGCCGTCGAGACTTTGATACGGTCTCTGGAGGACTATCAGCGTTTTCGCGCCCAAAAGACTGAATCCATAGAAAGTAAGACAGCCTGAGTTATTTGGGTAATACAGCTTGGACGCGGGCTGCCAGTTCGGGACCGGATAGATTCCCCGGATGGTATAACCGAACAACCCCGGCGCTGTCGATCAGCACCAGAGTTGGCGTAGTACTGGCTCCGTATTTCAGGAAATTGGCATTGCTGAGCGGCGCCGAAACGTTTCCCAGCGGAACGTAGAACTGCTGGCGAACCGCTTCGATGTACTTCCTCTCCACTGCCGGCTCGGCCTCCTGCCCTTCCGCCGCATACCCGTAATAGCGGGTCGGGGCGATCAGCACCAGCCCTTTGGGACCGTAAACCCTTTCAATCTCAGCCAAAACAGGGACTTCAGCCTTACAGTCGACGCACCAGTGCGCCCAAAAGAAGAGCAGCACGGGATGCCCGCGCAAAGCTGCCAGCGTTACGGGTTTAGCGCCCAGCCAGTCCGTTTCTTCGAGCGCCGGCGCCGGCTTGCCTTCCAGGCTCAGCAGATTGAGGTTCTTGTGCAGCCGCTCGCCGATGGACGTATTGCCGAACAAAGCCAATTGCTCGTTCAGGAACGTGACGGCATCGCTGCGCGCACCGCGGGCCGCCAGCACCTGGGCGTGAACTTCAATTGCAGCGCCGACGGCGGTCGGCAGCCATTGGTCGGAATCCAGCTTGTGAGTGCGCAGCAGCTGGTCGGCGAGCTTGCGGGTCTCCACAGCGTAGGCCTCCGCCCGGTCGAAGTGCTTCGCCCCCAGCTCACCGCGAGCCAGCCAGGAGAGCGCCGCCGCGAATTCCGGGGTGTTGCCGGACTGCAATCGGGACGCCTGCACCGTGCGCTCGGCGGCCGCCAGATCATTGCGCGCAATCAGGTCCTTGACGTCGTTCGCCAGCGTGAGAAATAGGAACAGGGCGGGCACCATGCGTACGATTTACAGCAGCGAATCGATGATCTGCGTCACTTCGGGACTCGTCCAGTCCTTCGGTTCGGCGATCTTCTGAAGCACGCGCCCCTGGGCATTGATAATGTAAGTCTCGGGGTACATGTAGGTGCCGAATTCCTCGTGCGTTTTCAGTTCGCGGGCGGTCAGGAAAGTGGGCGCATATTTCTGCAGGAATCTCTGGTACGCCTGCGGGTCTCTATCGACGCTGACGCCAAGTACCACTACGCCTTTGGAGGCATACTCCTGGGCGAACCTGCTGAGCGAAGGCGTCTCTTCGGCGCACGGACCGCACCACGAGGCCCAGTAATTCAAAACCAGCAGTTTGCCGCCGAAATTGGAGAGCGAGACCGTGCGGCCATTGTCGGCGGTGATGGTGAAATCGGGAGCCGTGTCACCCGCTTCTACGACGCGCTGGTGGATGCCGGCGTATATCACGTAGACCAGGACCGCCGCGAGAACGCCGATACCCAGTCGTAGAAATCGATCGATTTTGACGCTTTGCATAACTGAAATCTATAATCGTATTGTATCCCCGCCCGCGCCGCCGGCGTCCAAAAAGAGGCCTAAGAATGCTTATTACCCGCAAAGTAGAGTTCTCGTCCTCCCATATGTGCCGCCGTCCGGAGCTGTCGGAGGAGGAAAATCGCCGGATTTACGGCCTCGCCGCCAATCCGCACGGTCACGGACACAATTATGTGCTGGAAGTGAGCCTCGAGGGCGATCCCGACCCGGTGACAGGCATGGTGCTCGATCTCAAAGAGCTGAAGGAGATCCTCACACGCCACGTGGTGGACGTGTACGATCACCGTTTCCTGAATCACGAAGTGCCGCCGTTCGACCGCGTAGTGCCCACGCCGGAGAACATCGCGCGCGATATCTGGCAACGGCTCGAACCGCATCTGAATGGCGGCCGGGGGCGCCTCCGCACGGTGCGGGTTTACGAAACCCCGGATTTCTATGTGGATTATTGCGGAGAGCAATCGTGTTCCGCGTAACCCGCAGCTACCGGTTCGCGGCATCCCATCGCCTGCACGCGCCGCAATTGAGCGAAGAGCAAAACCAAGCCATTTATGGCAAGTGCAATAACCCCTTTGGGCATGGCCACAACTATGTGCTGGAGGTGACGGCTCGTGGACCCGTCGACGATTCCGGCCGCGCGCTCGATCCCGTCCGCTTGGACGATTTGGTTCGGCAGCAGGTGCTCACGCCTTTTTCGCACCGCAATCTGAATACGGATGTTAATTCGTTTGCGGTGCAAGTGCCCACGTCGGAGAACCTGGCGGTGGAGATCTGCCGTAGATTGAAGGAGAACTGGGCGGCGGTATTCCCCGGAGAGTGGCCCAAATTGGAGCGAGTCCGCATCGCCGAGACCGCGCGCAACATCTTTGAAGTGAAGGCTCATGAAATCGACTAAAGCATTGGTGAAAGTGATCCCCACGAAACCGGAAGAACCGAATCTCGCCCCTCAGGTGCGCGAAATCCTGGCGAAACTGGGAGAAGATCCTACCCGCGAAGGGCTGGCCGATACGCCGGTCCGCGTGGATAAGGCGTTGAAGTTTCTGACCAGCGGCTACGCTGCCGACATCCGCAAGCTGGTCAACGGCGCGCTCTACGAAGTGAAGTACGACGAAATGGTGGTGGTGCGCGATATCGAATTCTTCAGCCTCTGCGAGCACCACCTGCTGCCGTTTTTCGGCAAAATGCACGTGGCGTATCTGCCCAAGAATAAGGTCATCGGATTAAGCAAAATTCCGCGCATCGTGGACGCTTTTGCGCGCCGTTTGCAGATTCAGGAGCGTTTGACCCAGCAGGTAGCGCAGACCATTGAGGAGATGATCGATCCGGTGGGGGTTGGCGTGATCTGCGAGGCGCGTCACTTCTGCATGATGATGCGCGGCGTGGAGAAGCAGCATTCCGGTGCTATGACCAGCGCGATGTTGGGGATTTTCCGCGATCGCAAGAAGACGCGCGACGAGTTTCTGGCGCTGGTGAATCATAGGGGACGCGAATTCTAGAAGGAAACCGCTGGCTCACGCGCGCGGCTCGGAAAGACGTTGAGGTGTTACCGAGCCGCGCGCGTGGGCAAGCGGTTTGATGTCCAAACTCCTGTCCCGACAGGATTTCTACCCGGCGGCCTCGTGGCTAACATAAGAGAGTCGTGGAATCGCCCGGCTTAGACTTTTTGCTCTCCCGATCCGTCTCGAAAGTGATGCGACTTGTCACTTCGCTGGCGATGGCAGTGTCGATCGCCTGCGCCTCCGAGTTGTCGACCACCCCAAATGCCGCTCCGGCAGTACCGCTCGGCTGTGCCGGGAGCGCTACCCTTGGCACGTTCCAGCTTTCCGTCCGCCCGTTTGCGCAAGGGGCGCCCCTGCCCCTGAAATCAGTGGCGAGCGTTCCGGCCGGATCGCGCCTCATCTGGAATCCGGCGCATTTGAGGCTGCCCCCTTCGAACAGCGCGGAGGTCACGGTAATCGTGGTGCCGGCGAGCGACGGCATTCTCCTCACCATGGAACCTCGCAAGGCATCGGAGCGCACCGAATGGCAGTTGCTGCAGCGTCCCAAGGTAATCGCACTCGTCTACGGGCCGCAGGGCCTGAACGAAGGCAAGCTGCGGTCGCTGGTGACGCGCAATCAGGACCTGCTGCGCGAGCTCGCCGACTACGCCGAGCAGAGCTCGGAGGTCGAGACGCTGGTGCAGGAACTGGCCGATGCGGAGCAGTCGCGCGCCGGCGCCGGGACGGCGCTCAAAGGCGTTTCCGCGGAATACGGAGTGAGCGCGCAGAAGCTGAGCGACGCCAGCAGCTCCGGCCAGCAGGCGTCTATGCTGCTGAGTGCCCTGATTCCCGCCGCCTCCAACTACGACCCGCTGGCCGCGCAAAGCGCGCAGGTACAGCAAACCGGAGGATTGGCTGCTTCGGTAGCCGGCCTGTTCTTCGGCAATCCGGTGGCTCTGGCTGCCGGAGGCGCGGCGCTGTTTTCGAATCTGAAGACCATCCTGTTCCCCAACACGGAGTTTCGCTCGGCGTTTGCGCAGAGCGCCGAGAAAGGCAATCTGGCGCTGTGCACCAAGGCCCAGGGCGCGAAACTGAAGACGCGGGCGGCATATTTGTGGGCCTATCGCGTGCCGCAGATGTCCAAGCCTGGGTTTACGCTCGCCAAGTCTCCGAATCTGCCGCTCGGGATCAAGTCCACCGTGGAATTGAAGCCCACTAAAGACGGTGCGGCCAAGGATCTGGCGTTTGCCCGCGACTGGCGGCTGGTCTCCGACGCGGGCGCGGGCGCTTTCACCGTCCCCGTCACCGCGACGCCGGCGGGCGCACTCGAAGTCGACCTCTCGAAAATCAAACTGCCAGCCGGCGATTATCGGCTGGGCTACACCTGGGATTGGGATTCGGCGTTGGTGCAAGGCACGGTTCACGTCCATCCGGCCGAAGATTTCTCGCATATCGGGCTCACGCCCGAAGAGCACGATAAGCTGATTCAGGGCAGCGGCATTGTCACGGTGGAGCTGAGCGGGCCCGATTTCGAGTTCCTGGAGAAAGCTACGATTGAATCTTCGGGCCGCGGTTCTAAGCCGGTGGAGACGGAATTCCATCTGCCGCTAGGAAAGCGCGGAGGCCCGCAAAACGTGGTGGCGTTCGATATCGACACGGCCAAGCAGGGGACTTACACACTTGGCTTGGCGCAGGCCGATGGTATTACCCAGAAGGTTCCGATCACGGTATTGCCCCCCAATCCGAAGGTCTCCAATCTGCCGCTGCGCTTGAACACCGGCGAATCGCGGCAGACCATCCGACTGCAAGGAACCGGCCTGGACCGGGTGGAAGCCGTGACTTCAGACGCCGGCGAAATCAGTGGAGCGGCCGATGCGGACGACTGGTCGGGTGAGATTCACCTGAAACCCGGTTTGAAGCGAGGGCAGAATTTCGCGATCGTTCTGAAGGTCAAAGGGCTGGACAACCCTGTCACGCTGCCGGGGGCGATCGAGATTGTGGGAGTGCGGCCGCAGATCCAGTCCGTGCAGAAGTCTCTGCCGGGCGCATTCGGGGTGGAGATCGCCGCCGACGAACTGCCTGCGGGAATGCCCATGGGGTTCGCGTTGAATCTGGATCGCGTGCATGATTCGAGCCTTCCGCGGCTCGATCTGAGCTGCCAGAGCGGCGAGCTGCGGCGCGAGCTCACGCTCACCGCCGGCACGCCCCTCGCAGGCGCGAGCCTGACCAGCGCGGGACCGGGGGCGCTCTACCTCTCCGTCGATCCCGGGGCCGTCGGTTATCCGGGCTGCAAACTATCGGCGACGGTGATTGTGGACCCCGATGGCAGAAGCGCGCCCTACATCCTCGGGCGGGTCATCCGCGTCCCCCGGCTCGACAAATTCGCGCTCACCAGCGAGAAGGTAGGGGACGCGAGCTACGGCGGTACGGTGGACGGGCACGATCTGGACGTGATCGAGAAGGTGGGCTGGGACGCCGCCAACGGAATACCGGTGGAAGCCATTCCGACTCCCGTGCCAGGCGAGCACCCCAGCCAGAATCTGCGCGTGGTTATGCCATGGCCGGCGCCGGGCCCGCACGCTCCGCTGTACATCTGGCTTCGTGGGGAATCGCAGGGGCGGAAGACCGCGGTTTCCTATTGACCGCTTGCTGACTTGACGCGCGCGGCTCGGAAACACACGTCCCGCTGGGCCTCCGGGTGGCGTCCTGGCCCCCGCGTGGCTTAAAGTGTAAGAGAATCAATCCTGTGAGGATGTAATGCCATCATTTCGCCGAGCGTCGATGTTTTTGTTGATTTGCCTGACACTGGTATCCTGCCGGCGCGATCCCAACGTCGCCAAGAAACAGTACCTGGAGAGCGGCAACAAGTACTTCGATCACGGCCGCTACCGGAACGCCGCCATCCAGTATCTGAATGCCATCAAGAACGATCGCAAATACGGTCCCGCCTATTACAAGCTCGGCCTGGTCTACCTGAAGTTGAGTCCCCCGCAGGTGGGCGCCGCTATCGGCAATTTCCGCCATGCAAAGGAGTTATTGGAGGGAAACCAGGCGTACCAGGAAGAATACCGGGACGCCATGGTGCGCCTGGCGGAACTCGATCTCACCTACGCCGCGCAGAGCGACAAGACCGTCATCGAGCATGAGGTGCCGGATATTTGCGAGAAGCTGTTCAAAAAAGATCCTAATTCGTTCGACGGATTTCGCTTGTCGGGCGATCTCAATTTCGCCAAGTATGGACAGTCGCTGAATGTTGCCGGACCGACCGTGGCGAATCAGTTCCTGGACGCGGCCATGGAGAATTTCCAGAGGGCCGACAAAATCAAACCCAACGATGCTGGGATTTCCATGCAGATCGGAATGATTCTGGTGCAGCAGCACCGGGATGCGGAAGCGGAGCCGTATCTTCGCAAAACGATCGAGAAGGAAAAAGCTTCCTCGCGCGCGATCGTCGAACTGTACAGGCTCTACATGAGGGAACAGAAGTCGGGCGCTGCCGAGCAAGTGCTGAAAGAAGCGATTCAGAATAATCCCAAGAGCCCCGAGTACCGGGTGCTTCTGGCGCGTCACTACTTGACGCTAGGGCGCCGCGACGACATGTTGAATGTTCTGGCGGACATCAAGGCTCACGCCAAGGACTTCGAGTCCGAGTCCGTGGCCGTGTACCAGGTGGTGGGCGACTTCTACTATCGGACCGGCGACGCCGATTCGGCCATCCGCGAATATCGCGAAGGCATCCAAAAGGACGCCAAGCGCAAATCCACCTATCAGCACCGCATCATCGAGGTGCTGCTGCGCCAGGGAAAGCGTGGCGAGGCCGCCGAACTGAACAACGAGATTCTGAAAGCGAACCCTAAGGATCCCGACGCGAAGAGCCTGTCGGCGAGTTTCCTGCTCGATCAGGGCGATGTGAACGCCGCGCTGACTCAGTTGCAGGCGGTGGTGACCACCTCGCCGGATAATGCGGTGGCGCATTTTCAACTCGGCCGGGCTTACCTGGCGAGCGGCCGGCAGGATGGGCGGGAAGCGGCGCGGCAGCAGTTCGAGAGGGCTATTCAGCTCCAGCCGAATCTGCTGCAGCCGCGGATCGGGCTGGCGGAATTACAGGTGATGCATGGCGAATACGAAGCCGCTCTGGACACCGTTCAGACCATCCTGCAGAGAGATCCCGGAAACCTCAACGCGAAGATGATTCAATCGCAGGCGTATCTGGGGCAGAAGAAGTTCGGAGACTCGGACAACCTGCTGGCAGGGGTATTGAAAAGCAATCCCAGTTCGCCTCAGGTCTACTACCAGGTGGGAAGAACCGCCCTTGCCGAAAATAACCCCAAAAAGGCTGAATCGGCTTTCCAGCGTGCCTACGAATTGAATCCCACGAATTCCCAGAGTCTGCTGGGCGTGGTGGAATCGGAGATTCAGCAGGGCCAGCCGGACAAGGCAATGGCTACCCTGCAGAACGAAGCCAAAAAGGCCCCGAACCGGATCGATATCGCATTCCTGATGGGCACTACGGCGAAAAGGGAAGGCAAATTCCAGGATGCGGAGGGCTATTTCACGCGAGTGCTCAACGGTCTCGACAAGAAATCCAAAACGCGGGCCGATCTGTATCTCCAAATCGGCGACTGTTACCGGCTGGCCGGCGACCGCGATACGGCGATTGCCAACTTTGAGAAGGCGAGAGAGATTTTACCCGACAGCGAAATCGTGCTGTCCGATATCGGCAAAGTGATGGATATTGCCGGCCGCCGGTCGGAGGCTCGCAAAGCCTACGAAGCTTGCCTGCGGGTGAACCCCAACAATGCCGAAATTCTGAATAACCTCGCTTATCTGATGGCCGAGACGAACGCCGACCTGGATCAGGCTCTGGGTTACGCTCAGAAAGCCAGGGGACTGAACCCCGGTCTGGGCGAAATCTCCGATACTTATGGATGGATTCTGCTCAAGAAGGGTCTGACTGAGCAGGCCATTCCGGTTTTTCAGGATCTGGTCAGCCGCGTTCCTACGAATGCCAGTTTCCGCTATCACCTCGCCAAGGCATATGCGCAAAAAGGCGAAAATGCGAAGGCGTCGGGAGAGTTGAGGGAAGCGCTGAAACATAGTCCGCAGCGGGAGGAACAGCAGGAAATCCAGGATATGTTGGCCAAGATGGGCGGACGGTAGGCGAAGACCAAGATTTTGTCGTGGCGCTCAGGCTGAAGCCTTTAATGCCGATAGTTTTCCCACTTCCGGGCATCTGCATAAACGGTGGGGCGGACGCCCACGTCCGCGGTCGACCCCCTGGCCGTCCCGCGCGGACCAGGGGGTCCGCCCTTTTGCGCATGACACAAAACTATGCGACATTGGGCTAAAGACTGCGCCACGTCTATTTCTTTACCGTACCGTCGTAGGTGATGGTGGTATCGGCGGAGAATTTGCGGTACTGCAGGAAGTCCGTTTGGTTGCGATGGTGGTAGGGCGGCGCCCACAGAGTCGTCTCCGAATGCAGCGGCAGCAGGTGGGGAGTGCCGCCTACGTCGATAAAGTCATAATCGAGAGTCAGGGTGACCTTGCGGACGTCGAAACCCTCCGGGAACTGGTCTGCGATGGCAACCAGCCGAACGGCCATTTTGGTGGCGTCGTCGATGTAGACGTATCCGTGCTGGCCCGCTCTCACTCGTTCTTCGTCGTGCAGACTGCTTCCGGAAGTGATCTGGTAATCCGAGTTCGCCTCCGCGATGGCGAAGGTGTAAACGTGGGTGGGACGCGAGCGCAGCAGCGTCCAGTGGTCCCATTCGCGATTCGTGCGCGATTTCAGCGAGAAAATCGCCACCAGTAAGCTCCCGAATTCGTTTTCCGTGACGACGCCGCGCATCTGCTCGTAGGACAAGCCGGTGGATCGATTGTTGACCGTCATCAGCTTGTACTTTTCCCGATGGTCGAAGTAGGTGAGCTGGAGTGTGAGTGTATCTTCCAGCCTCCAGTCGCCGTTATCTTTGGGGTTAAGGTAGCGATGGATCGCTTCGCTGCAAATGAAATCCGGCAGGGATTGGGTGTAGGTGAACGCGTTGTCGTGGGCCGCGTTCCAGATTTGCACCTGCTCGGCCGCGGATGGCGCCGGCGGTTCCGGAATGGCTGGCTTGGCGGGCGCCCGCATGCGAGTCGAGTGGTCGCGCAACAACAACAACTCATCCACCGTCTCGGGACCGGCGCCTTCGCTTTGCAAGGTTTCGATGGTGCGATCGTCCAGGCGCTCGGCAAGGTGCGTCTTGCGGACGTCTTTGGCAATGTGGCTGTCGCTGCGGGCGCGCTGTAAATCTTCGCGCACCAGCGCCACCAGATCGCTCACCGAGCCGCGCCCCTGCGCTGCCGCGCTCATGCAAACGGCGATCAGCGCGATATGGCAGCGCACCCGCATAGTCTCCCTAGACGTTCCCTTGCTCTAGGGTATACCGACGGAGCAAATTTCTGTAGGGACTTCCGCGAGGTCCTTCAGAAGGGCCCCACCTTGTACCGGCTGCAATCCGGGTCCGAATAGTCAATGAACGACGCCGAGACGGTGCCGGTAGATTGACTTCGAAGGCGCCGTTGATTTTGATAGTAAATAAATTTGATTTCATCCTTGACCGATCGGAGGCATCCGGCGCATCCTACGACTTACGGTATTTAGGAGTTGTTACTCTCAATATTACCGGAGACTTATGCCCTCTTAAGGGA
>Ga0182018_10001937_pt1 | contig 22050 bp, 17 predicted proteins | sample 812P2MmetaG_FD_120490 | JGI IMG/M metagenome (GOLD analysis project Ga0182018, IMG submission 120490) | Permafrost microbial communities from Stordalen Mire, Sweden - 812P2M metaG | ecosystem: Environmental > Terrestrial > Soil > Wetlands > Permafrost | place: Sweden: Stordalen | collected...
CGCCTGGCTCGCCCTGCGCTACCGCGACGAGGCTTCCCTGGAGCGCAGCCGGATCCTGCTCCGCGCGGAGATTGAAAAGCACCCCTTTGACCGGTTCCTTGCGCTGCAGGCCGTCTGGTTTCCTCGCGTTCCGAAGGATGCTTCCGGTTCGCCCGCCGGGAGCGCCGACCCAACCGAGGCGATCGGGCGCCTTCCGCTCAGCGTCCATTTTCGGGGCGGCGCCGATATCGCGCTGATCCGCAGCGCCTGGAACGACCCGCGCGCTCTGTTCCTCGGATTCAAGGCGGGCGACAACGCCACCAATCATGCCCATCTCGACCTGGGTTCATTCATCCTTGAGTCCGACGGCGTGCGGTGGGCCGTGGACCTCGGGCCCGACAACTACAACCTTCCGGGATACTTCGGGGACAAGCGCTGGTCCTATTTCAGGCTCAACAACCGGAGCCACAATACCGCCGCGCCCGGGGACGCGCTGCAGGACCCGAAGGCGAAGGCCCCGATCGTTGCGTTCTCGGATTCCGCCGCGCATCCCTTTGCCGTGGCCGACTTGACGGCGGCCTATCCGGGAGCCGCCCGGCGGATCGTGCGCGGGGTTGCCATGATCGACGGGGCGCGGGTACTAATTCAGGATGAATATTCGGGCCTGGCGGCCGGGACTCCGGTCCACTGGGCGATGATGACCGGCGCGGCCGTCGCGCTCTCGCCCGACGGGCGGACCGCATGGCTTTCGCAGTCCGGTCGCCAGATGCGGGCCGAGGTCCTTGAGCCGGCCGCCGGCCGCTTTCAGGTGCAATCGGCAAGCCCTCCCACCTCGGAAGAGAACCCGAACACTGGAGACTCGATGCTTTCCTTCGACGCGTCGCCGCAGCATACGCTGGGTGATCTGCGCCTCGCGGTCGTTTTCACGCCGGTCGGAGATTCCTGGCCGCAGCACGCGGCTCCCGAGGTCACGGATATCGCGGACTGGCGCTGACCGCGGAGAATCGGGAATTTCCTACGGGACGTCTTCGTCCCGGACCTCGGGAGATCAAAGCAGCTTGATGCCCCGGCGCCAGACGAGCTCGGTCACGTAAAACCCCAGGCAGACCAGGAGCACGATCCAGTTGTCCCACACCGGTTCGGAGCGCTTGCTGATCACGGTGCCCGGGTCGGAGGCGTCGGAAAGGGACCAGTTCGGAGGGGTGCCGTCATTGAGGAGGGCCCCGCCCGTCGACTCCGCCACACGTCGCAGGCCGTCCGTGTCCGTGGGAAGCCCGGAGAGTTCCTCCAGGCGGGATTGCTCCGAGACCTCCAGGAAGGTTTCCGTCCGCGCGTTGCGGCTGTCGCCGACGTCGACCATCCATTTTCCCGGCCGATCGGGAGTGACCTGGAATGACCAGGACTCGGAATCGGCGTCATATTTTAAGGGCAGCGGTTTCCGTCCATAGAGTGACCAAGCAATGCGCTGATGGCTTTTGGCGAACCTGCGGTCGATCGTGAAGGGGGAGCGGACGAAAACGAGGGGGGCTTTCGGACCCTTAGCGCCGACGACCTTGAAATCGCACAGCTGGCCGGGCGAGGCGAAATAAGGCTGCTCGGAAAACTGCAGGGGGCTGTCGGAGGATTCATCGCGGGAGAGCACGTGAAAAAGCTGCTGCCAGAAAACCAGCGGATCCATCGACTGGCTCGGCAGCGAAAGCTTCCAGCGCCAAAGGCTGTCGGTCAGGAGAACGGTGACCCGGCCCTTTCCGAAGCGCTGGCTCACGAGGAGGGGCCTCGGAAGGTTGGACTCCATTCGGTCGGCGGGGTGGACCGCGAGGACCAGCGCGCCGGCCTTTACGGAGCGGACCTGGGCGTACGTCGAGAATCGGGGCAGGTTCTTGATCAGGCCGCCGGATGCGGAGCCGAAGAGTGCGGCCACCTCGGAGTGCTCGGAACCGGAGGGGAGGGCGAATTCCACCAGCGAATCGGATCCCGGCACAGTCCCCGCGGAATGGGATTCGCCCGAGCCGTCGTCGCCGTTGCCCGCATTTGCGGTCTGCATCCGCCTCTTGAAATCGTCCAACGATTCGTTTCCCCCCGATTTCTCGGGCGGGGCCTCAAACACGACCGGCAGCAGTTGCTCGAGCGGGGTGCCCGAGAACGTGCCGGCCATCTCGTTGTCAGGGACGAGCAGGAGCAATCCGCCCCCGTCCTCGACGTAGCGGGTGATCGCCGCCTGCTGATTCGGCGACAGCTGGCTGCCGGCCACGTTCGAAAGGACGACGATATGGAACCGCTGGAGGGCCCAGGCCGCCTCCGGGAAACGCAGGAGCGGCACGGGATTGTAGGGCGGCCCCAGGGCCTCCGGCACGACCTCTTGGGCCACACTCAGATCCGGGCTCATCAGCCCGGTCAGTTTAAAGCTGGGCTCATTTTGGAGAGCCATCTTCACGAAGCGGTAGCTCCAGTCGACCGCCCCCTGGTAGAATAGGATCGGGGTGGACTCCTGCGGCAGCACATTCACCCAAAGGTCGAGGACATCCATGTCGGGTTGGAGTGGATTTCGGTGGGGATCCCCGTTCAGCGTGACTAAAAGCTGACAGGTGCCCGGCTCCCCGGAATTCACGGAGAACGTCCATGGAATGACGCTCGTCCCCGCGCGCAGGTGGAGGGTCGTGCTTAGGACGGGACCCTTGGAGAGGGTTGCGGAGCTCTGGACCTGGACCTGCAAGGGAACGTCGCGGGCGCGACGGGCATGGGCCTCGACCACGACCGTGCCCGAGAATTGCGTATTGCGCTCCACCTGCCCCGGGACGTCGATCTCGCGGATGAACAGGGACTCCTTCGACGTTGAGCGGCCCTGGCTCGCGGCGAAATAGAGGGGGCTGTGATCCCGGATCGCGCGGGTCTCGAGCTCCTCCGGGCTGTCCCCCGTCGTGTCGAGGCCGTCGGTGAGGCACACGACGGAGCCGTAGCCGCCGGGAGGAGCGTCGTACATCACCTGGTTTAGCGAGCTGAAGAGGCGCGTCTCATTGCCTGCTCCGGTGCCGGTCGCCGCGCCGTCCAGGTCCGGGGAGGCTTCGGCCGCCTTGCTGAACCGGAAATACCGTATGCCCGGAAAGGCCCGGTCCGCATCCGGCTCAATCTTTCTCCACACGCGCAGCGCGTAGGAAAGCCGGGTTTCCCCGTGCTGGTCGGCCGTACCCATGCTCTCCGAACGGTCGACGACGACCGCGAGGGGCCTGGACGCGCGGTTGGAGTCGACCGTCTTGTCGACCCAAGCCGGACCGGCGATGCAGGCGAGAAGCGAGAGCAGGAATCCGCAGCGCAGCGTGACAAAGAGGATCCGCTGCCGCGGAGTGAGGCTGCCCAGGGTGCGACGATAGAGCCACGACACGAGCGCGACGGCCCCGCCGGCCACCAGCGCGAGGACGATCCAGCTGAGCGACGGCGACAGCCCGAGCCAGTCCCCCAGCTGCCACTCGAAGGTTCGCTCGGAAGTCACGGCTTCTTCGGCTCCCCATCGCCGTCGGGATGGTAGTCTCGCGACATCGATTCAAAATAATCGGCCACACTCGGGCGGTAGGCGGAGGGCGCCTCGTCCAGGTCGGGCTGGCGGATGACCTCCTGGCGCTGCGCCTGGAGGAGCAGGGTCGCCAGTTGGGTGATCAGCTTGTCGAGCGGAGGCGAAAGGGCCTGGTAGTAGCCCCCCATGTCCCGGCGGGCGGGGGCATTCCTTGGATCGCCCGCGAGCGCACCGAGTTCGCGAACCAGGCCGCTTGAGTCCGCGTCGGGAACGAGGACGGCGATCCGCTGGGACTCATCCACCAGCGCGTCCACCGTTTCGCGATAGCCCTCGGCGGAGCGGTCGTTCCAATCGCCGGGTTTCGTCCCGGAGCCCTTCTCCGAGTCCTTTCCCGTTCCCGGGTTCCCGGCTTTTGCATCGGCCGGGATACCCTGCGAATCCTGCGCGGGCTTGGATCCGCCCGCCTGCTCCGCCAGGCGCGCGAGGTTGGCGCGGCTCGCCTCGAGCGAATGGAGCAGCTCGGCGATTTCCTGAACATTGGGGTTTCCGAGGGCCGTGGCTTGCGCGGCCTGGCTCGCCAGGTCCTCGAGCTTCCGGGCATCCTCCAGGACCCTTGGTTTTTCGAGGCCGGTCCTGCCCATGCCCGCGAGATCGGCCTGCACCTTCTGGTTCGAGATCGCATTCGCGAGGTTTTCCAGGCGCTCGGCGCCCTCGTTCGAACCGGATTCCTGCTGCTGGTCGGCGGCCTCCTGGAGTTTCCTTTGCTCCCTTTCCAGTTTTTGAGCCGTCGCGTCCAGGCCCTTCTGGGGATCGGGGGTTCCGCCTCCGGCGAGCTCGCGAAGCTGCCGGTCGATGTCGTTCAGAGCCTGCTGCCCGTCCTCCATCGCTTGCCGGGTGTCCTTGAGTCCCGCCTGGTTCATTTCCTGGGTGGCTGTCCGAAGATCCCGGGCGGCCTCCATTGCCGCTTCGCGTGCGGCCGCCTCGTCCGATAGGTCGAGCTGCTTCAGCGTCTCCGCGGCGTCCTTCTGCGCGTCGCGCAGGGCTTGCGTCGAAGAGGGGGGAAGGCCGGCGCCCGTGCTGAGCAGGCTCTCGATTCCCCGAAGCACCCCGGTCTCGCGTTCAGCCGGCGCACCCTTTTCGGGGCCGGGTTCCGTGGCATCTGACGCCTGGGGCGCGGTGGGGGTCGACTGCGCCCCGGGCGCCCCTCCGGATTTTTCGGGCTTGGAGCCGTCGGACCCCTCGGGTGGGCCTGGAGCCGCCGAATTGCCGTCGTCCTCTGTTTCCGGGCGGCTGAGGTCGTTGGCGAGCTTCGACTGCTGCTCGGCGAGCTGCTCCAATTTCCCGGCGGCCGACGCCTCCCGTTTCTTCAGTTCGTGCTGCTGCTTGTCCCTGAAGGGGTCCGGGGGAGCGCGGTCGGCGGCGCTGTCGGATGGGTTGACCATGACCTTCTGCACGAATTTCTCCGTCTGCACGATCAGGTTCAGGGCTTTCTCCTGCAGCGGCAGCGCCTGCGAATTCTGCGTCGCAAGGATCTTCTTGGAGGCGTCGTCCATCAGCGGCTCGGCCTGCTTCAGGAGGTCGATGATATCCGCCTCGACTCCCCCCTGGATGAAGGCCTGCACGACCTCCTCCGTTTTGGCCGCAAGCGCGGCTTCATTTTTCCCGACCCGCTCATTCTCCCGGGCGAGCACGGGGTTCGCCGCCGGCAGGTCGGTCGTCGCGAGGACGAAGTTTTCCTTCACCGAGCGCAGCTGCGCCAGCTTGAGCTCGACCAGGTATTTGGAAAACTTGCCCGAACGGTCGTCCATATCCGCGGCCTGCCGGACATCGTCGCGGAACGGCCGGACCTGGATAAACTGGATCGGCGACGTGGTGTCGGGGACCTTTTGGTCGGTTATCCGCCGGGCGCTGATGAAATAGGAGACGACGTCAAAGGGCTCCACACCGAGCTCGTCCATGTAGAGGGACACCTTCACGGGGTTATTTCCGGCCTGGTCAAAGGGCTTCGTGGGCAGCGCCACGGATTTTAACGGGGTCCCGTTCACGCTGATCTCGAGGGTCAGGTCCTTTAGGCCGGTCGTCGACTGTGCGGCGGCGACCGCCGGCACCTCCTCGACCTGGTTGGCCTTGCTCTCGGGCTCCGGGGATTTCCAGGTGATGGACGCCTCGGGAAGGCCTTCGGCGGCCGGCTTTTCCTCGGCCTGCCGGATACGGTGGAGCAGCGGCGGGACGACCCACACGGCGAGCGTCACCACATGCAGGAGGAGAAGGACGACGACGCCGGCGACGAGCCACGGCAGCGCGCGGACCGGCTGCTTCGCCGTGGACCCGCGGCTCAGGTAGGCGGCGGTCTCGTCGCGCTGGGCGCGTGCGAGGGGCGAGGGGTCATCCAGGAGGAGTGCGGCCGTTTCAAGCCGGTTTCGGGCGTCCATGCCGCGGTCCAGCCCGCGGGCCGTGGCGGCCAGGGATGACGGTGCAAGGCGCCGCAAAAGCGCCGCCACGAACGCCGTGAGCAGGCCTCCCACGGTCCAGACGAGGGCAAGTTTTCTCCAATGCTCCGGCGGCCGCCACGCAGGGTGAAGCGCCCACAGGACTGCAAGGGTGGCGGAGAGCCCGGCGAGCAGCGCAGAGAGGACGCCGCGCCACCGCTCCCAGCGGTAACGCGAGCGGAGCACTGCGGCGGGAAGGTCGGCCGCGGAGGTCCGCGGAGTCCGGGGCGGGGCGGACATGGGGGGAACCGTCATCAGATCGAGGTTCGGTTGGAGAGCCTCAGTTCCGCCAGCAGGAGGAGAAAGGCCGCGGCGAGAAGCCACCACCACGCACGCTGCTGGTTTTCAGCCTCCTCCCCGGGGAGGTTCGCGGCGGCCAATTGCGGCGCCGTCGCAGCGGACGTTGGCGACGCGGGTGTGGACAGGGTTTCCAGGTCCTTCGGTGTGCGCCATGGCGTCAGGTCGGACTCCTCCGGCCTCACGTTCACGGCGTAGAGCTTGGACTGCGCGCCCTCGCGAAAGCGGTAGAGTCCCGGCGCCTCAGGATGGGCGGACCCGGAGACCCCGAACGGGGCCTCGGGCCGGGGGGTATCCACGGCCTCCCATGTTCCGTCCCCCGGCAACGAGATCGTCTGGCCGACCCGCCAGTCGCTGGCCGCAGCCTGCTGCCTCGACAGCCAGAGCGCCGTCGAGTGGACAAAGGGGACAAAGGAGGCCTGCAGGGGCCAGTTGGTCGAGCTCCGGTCCAGCTCGAATCCGCTCACGAGGAAATGCCGGCCTTCACTGCTTATTTCCGCGAGCGCGTAGCTTCCATCGTCCCAGGTCGCCAGCGGCGCGGCGTCCATGCCGGCGATCGAAAATCCGCGGGTGAACTCCACGCTGAGGAGACCGGCGAGGTTGCCGGCAAGGGGCGCGAGGGCGGGATGGTCCGTGCTCCAGTTCCGAAGGTGCAGGGGACCGTCCATCGACTCGGGCGCCGCGGGCTGCACGCGGAGGTGCCACTGGTTCATCCAGGCGGACTGCGAAGGGCTTCCGTTCAGGAAAATCCAGGCCGCGCCGTCCCCTTTCAGGAAACGATCCAGGCGGCCGACGAGCGGCGGCTCAAACGGCTGGCTTCCCCGCACCAGGACAACCGCGTGGGCGGGCCACTCCGAATCCGGCAAATCCTCGGCCTTCAGGGGGGCACTCACCATTTTTCTCGTGGAGCGGATTGCGCTGGCAAGGAAATCAAACGCGTCCGGGCCCCCTGCGAACGGCGTGACGAGGATGCGCGTGTGTTCTTCCGCCTCGCGCACGACGTAGAAGACGTCGTCCACGGGTAGGTCGTCGGCGTCGAGCGCGACCTTGAGCCCGCGGCCCTCGGCGATACCCGGCAGCGCAACCGCGACGCTGTTTTCCTTGCCCGCGTCGAGGGTGACGTCCCGGCGGGCGAGCTCCTTCCCATCCTGGGTGACGGTGAGAACGCGCGAGTCGTGGTCCGGGAGGTACTGAACGATCGAGATGCGCAGCGCGGCCGATTCGCCGGAGCCCTCCCATCGGGCCTGCGCGATGGCCGCCTGGCGTTTGGGCACCTCCGGCACCGGAGGCAGCAGCAGGGCGACACCCGCGGGCAACGGCTGGGAAAAATCCACGCCCGCCCATCCCAGGCCCTGCCCGTCGCCCATCCAGGCGAGCGTCTTTTCCCCGGAGGCCGAGCTCGCCAACGCGCTGGCCGCGAGACGGAGGGCGGCATCGTAGCGGGTGGTCTCGAAACCGGGTTCGAGCGCGGCCAGCGTCTTTCGCGCCTGGTCGAGGTTCTGGGTCAGGGGCACCAGCCACCTCGGCGCCGGATTCATGAGGAGTATTCCCGCCTGGTCCCCCGGTTTCAGGTGCGCAAGCAGGCCCTCGGCCCAGGCGTGCAGTCCCTCCCATCTCCCGTTCGCCTGCATGCTGAACGAATTGTCCACCGCCACGACCACCGCGCGCCCGGTGGCCAGCCTCGACGAGGTCCAGAAGGGCCGCGAGAACGCGGCGCAGACCAGCAGGATGATCAGGCACCGCAGGAGAAGGGTGAGCCACCGGCGGATCCGGTGCCGCTGGGTCTCCATGACCGCCGCGACGCCGAGAAACCGGAGGGAGGGGAAGGCAACGTCGCCCCGAGGCTTTTTTCTCAGCAAATGAAGGGCGATCGGGACGCCGACCAGGACGCCTGCGGCAAGGAAGAGGGGAACGAGAAGATTCATGGTCGGATCCTCCCCGGTGCGCTCAATGGATGCGCTCGCGCCGCGCCAGGTAGGTCCCCAGCGCGGCGACCGGGTTGCCGTCCGTCCGCTGCAGCGCGTAGTCGCCGGCCTGGTTCAGAAATTCGGCCTGGGTGCCCTCCATGAATCTCTGGAATCTCTCGAGGTAGCCCCGCCTCACGGCGGCGGTGTCGACCGCCCGCCGCTCGCCCGTCTCCGCGTCCACGAAGGTTCCGCTCCAGTCCTCGCCCAGGGTGACCTCGACGGGATCGAGGACGTGCAGGCCGATGAGTTCATGGCGGTCGAACCGGAGGCGTCGCAGGGCCGCGTTCAGGGCCTCGCTCTCCTCGTAAAAATCGCTGGCGATGATGACGAGCGAGCGGCGCGGCAGCAGCTCGGCGAGCGCCTGCAGCCCTTTCGCGAGGCCGGTTGGCCCCCCGCACTGGAGCGCGTCCATCCGGCCGACAAGCGAACGCCAGTGGGATTGCGAGGCCTTCGGTCCCAGGAATTCCCCGAGGTCGTCCCCGATGGTCGCCATCCCGAATGCGTCGCCCTGGCGCAGGGCCAGCAGGCCCAGGGCGGCCAGGAGCGTGCGGGCAAAATCGATCTTCCTCAGCCAGACGCCGGGCCGGCTCGCGTACGCCATCGACGCGCTGGTGTCCAAGACGAGGAAGACGCGCAGCTGCGTCTCCTGCTCGAACTCCTTCAGGTAGAGCCGGTCGGTGCGGCCGTAGAGCCGCCAGTCAACCCGGCGCAGGTCGTCGCCCGGCTGGTAGGCGCGGTAGTCGGCAAATTCCACGCTGAATCCCTTCTTGGGGCTGCGGTGGAGTCCCGTGAGGTAGCCATCCATCACGCTCCTGGCGCGCAGCGCCAGGCTCGGCAGCGAATGCAGCAACCCGAGGTCGAGGGACGGAACCGGCTCCATCCTGGGAGGCCTCGCCTCCCCGTGGATCCCGGTTCCCGGAGGAATCGCAGTGTCGGGCATGGCGCCTGGGGCCTATTTTACCGCGCCGAGCAGCTTTTCGATCAGGCCGTCGATCGTGATCTGGTCCGCCTCCGCGCGGTAGTTGGCGATCAGCCGGTGCCGAAGGACCAGCTTGGCGCTCGCGGCGATGTCCTCGCGCGCGACATTGAAGCGTCCGTCGAGGACCGCCAGCGCCTTGCCCGCGAGTGCCAGGTACTGCGAGGCGCGGGGCCCGGCGCCCCACTGGAGGTATTTCTGGATGAAATCGGGGGCCGTGCCCGAGGCGGGGCGGGTGGCCTGGACGAGGTCGACCGTGTATTCGGCAACGGAAGGCGGCACCGTGACCTGCCGCACGCAGCGCTGCAGCTCGAGCAGTTCCTGGCCGCTCAGGATCTTTTTCACCGGTTTCACGTCGTCCCTCGTCGTCTCCTGGAGAATCTGGATCTCCTCGGCGCGGCTCGGGTACGAGACGCGGATATTGAACATGAAGCGGTCCATCTGGGCCTCGGGCAGGGGATAGGTCCCCTCCTGCTCGATCGGGTTTTCCGTCGCGAGGACGAAAAAGGGAGCGGGCAGGGGGTAGGTGGTTCCGGCCACCGTGACCCGCCGCTCCTGCATCGCCTCGAGCAGCGCGGCCTGGGTCTTCGGGGGCGTGCGGTTGATCTCGTCGGCGAGGAGGAGGTTCGCGAAGACGGGCCCGGCGACGAACCGGAACTCCCGGTGGCCGTCGCCGCTCTGCTCCAGGATCTCGGTTCCCGTCACGTCGCTCGGCATGAGGTCGGGCGTGAACTGGATGCGTTGAAAGTGGAGGTCGAGGATCTCAGCCAGGCTGCGGACGATGAGCGTCTTCGCGAGGCCCGGCACTCCGACCATGAGCACGTGGCCCTGGACCAGGAGGGCGACGAACAGGTCGCGCACCACCTCGTCCTGGCCGATGATGCGCAGCTTGAGCTCCTGGGCCAGGGCTTGGTAGGTGGCCCTCGCGTTGGCGAGGACCTGGACCTGTGCCGGAGTGAGATCGGATTCGGGGTTCATTTTTGGGGGCGGGTGGGCTGGGCGGGAAAGGGTTCGGTCGTCTCTCAACGGCGGGTTTGATCCACCCAGCGCCGGAGTATGCGGCGGACGGCCGCGTAATCGGACGGGGCGATCCGCGGTTCGGCAATGTCCAATTCGGCGGTCCGCCGCCATTCTTGGTCGCCCAAGCGGTTCCAAGACGTGCGGACCCGGACCCCCGCGGTCTCCTCCGCGAAGGGTGCCGGGGCGCTGGCGGGCCCGCTTCCGGCGTAGATCAGGTCGAGGATCTGGATCAGATGAAGCTTCTGGCCGTTGTTGAGTTCCAGCGGACGGTCCCTCGCCGGCGCCGCAAAGCAGGCCTCCACCTCGTAGCCCGGGCGAGGGAAAGGGACGGAGGCCAGGGTCGCGCGGGCATCGAGGCGGAGCGGGACGGAAAGGTCGTCGGGGGCGCTGAGCGCGAGGCCGCTGAAGTCGGCTCCTTCGAGCTGCCGGTTCAACGACGACTGCAGGACAAAGTCGCGCTGGCGCGGAGAGAGCCCCCTCATCGAGCTCCGGACGCCGTATTCCGCGAGGCCGGACCAGGAGCTCTGGAGCGTGCCGCTCCATCCGCTATCGGCCGCCTCCGTGAATTTCCAATTCTCCTTGAATTCGGTGACTTCATTCCCCGCCTCGGCCACGGCGATGAATCGGGCCGAATCGGAACTGAACACGAGGGCGGAGCGGCCGACGTCGCCGGGCGAGAGCGTCGGAAACGGCGCTGTCGAATCCGTCGTGTCGAGCCAGAGGTCGTCGGGCTGGCCCTCCAGGGGTGCCTTCGGCACGTAGGCGATCGCGTGGTTGAACTGCCAGCCCGGGAACGACACGTCCGTGCTCGAGCCGCGGTTGAGGAGGCAGAACTGCCCTTGAATCCCCATGTCGCCCAACAGGGCGATGAGCAGGTTCGCCTTGTCCTTGCAGTCGCCAAAACGGTTCTGGAGCACGACCGCGGGCGTGCGGGGGCGGATCCCATTCACCCCAAACTCGATGGCCACGTAGCGAAGGGACGATACAAATTCGTAGGCCCTGCGCATCTTGTCGAGGCGCCCGGTCGCCCCGGCTGCGAGCTCCTCCGCCTTGGCCTGCACCGCCGGATCCTGTGCGTCCGAACCGCGGGTCAGTCGCCGGTACCAAGCCGCCAGCGCATCCCATGAATCGAGCGAACTGATGTCGAGCGCCACCTCGAGCTCGCGCGCGGGCGGATCGTACGGCAGCGGTTCAAAGGCAGCCAGGAAGGGCAGTTTCCAGGAGAGGACCCGCATTCCATCCGCCGCGACCTCGGTCGGTTTCTCGTCGGAATTGCTGAGCTTGAAATGCAGGCCCATTTTCAGGGGCACCTGCAGCTGCACCTCCGTCTGGAACGCGGGAATGTCCTGTTGCACGCTCAATTCCTCCGAGAATTCAGGCCGGCGGGCATCGAGGGCGAAGCGGGTCCGGTAGGCGATCTCGATCAGGCACCCGGCGTGGGCGTCGGGCATGAATACCGACGTGACCGCATTGGACATTCCGCCGGAGACATCGGTGCCCGCCGGCACCTTGGCCGGGTTGAACACCGTAGCGGAACCGTCCGGCTGGATGATCCGGGCGGCTCCGAGCTTGGTCGTCACCGAGGGGGGATCCTGCGGGAGGAGGAAATTGGCCCACCGCTCGACGCCGTCCTCCCGTGCGATGTAGATGCGCCGCATGACAAAGGCCTCGGCCGTGCGATCGTCGCCCACGCTGTAGCCGAGTCGCTGGTCAAGGAGAAGGGCGCTGAATCCGTCGGGATTCGGCGCGGACCGAGCGGCCGCGATCAGGGCCCGGGTTTCGGGCGTGGCGGGCTGCTCCTCCCACTCGGCGTTGGGCTTTTGAATCTCCACCTTGATGTCCGACGCGTCGAGGAGCGCCATCGCGCCGCCCGGTCCTGAGTCGCGCGCGGCCGTCGCGACGGAATCCGCGCCAAAGGGGGCCTCCAGGATCCTGCCGGTGGCGGGATCGCCAAGCCGGGCGTGCTCGCCTGCGGATAGATTGCCCTCCACATACGCTTTCTCGGTGAGGGCCGAGGCGCGGGCGGCGATGGCCGCCCAGCTTTCGGAGCGCTTCTCCTTCAACGCCACAGCCCAGGCCTCCGGAAACCGGGGAAGGTCGATTTCTCCCTCCTCGCGGGTCGCGGCCAGCACGGTGCGCCGCGGGGCCAGGAGGATGGGCACAAATCCGCCGGAGTCGCTCGTGCCGACAAAGACAAACTGCGCGGCGGGAATGGTGTCCAGCGCCGCCTTCAGCTCGGCCGCGGTCAGCCGCGGGCCGCTCACCTGGAAGGCGGGCTGGCCCCCCTCGCTGCGCCCGGAGAAGCCGAGGAGGACGAGCCAGAATTCATCCGACGCGCCGAGCGTCCGGCGCCGGTCGAGGCCCTGGAGAACCCGCTCGGCTGTGACCCTGCCGCCCGAATCGCCTGGTTTCTGGATCTCGACGGCCTTGGGAGCGAAACCGCGCTGGACAAGGCCGTCCCGGATATCCGCGGCTGCACCGGCCAATTCAGCGGTCACGGACGAGCTTCCCGTCGTCCCGATGACAATCAGTGCGTTCTGCGCTGCAAAGAGGCCCGAGCTGAAAATGGTCCAGCATGCTCCCCAGGCGAGCACGTGGCTGCGGTTGATCTGCATTCCCTTTTGTTCGCGTGAAGTCTGCCGATGTTTTCCGAGAAGAGAAGGGGATAAGTTTAGGCGCAGCCATGAGACGCGTGTCGTCGTCGGCCTTTTGGAAGCCGATGGGCCCGCGGGAAACACCCCATGCGCTTTGTGCAGTCTTTAGTCTATGCTACGGAACTATGAAAAAAGAACAATCATTCGACACGAGATCGGGCTCCCAAGATGAGATCGAGGGCGCAACGAGAAATTTGACGGGCAAGATTAAGGAGGCCACCGGCAAGGCGCTTGGGAGCCCCCGTCTGGAGGCCCAGGGCGATATCGAGCAGATCCAGGGCCACGCCCAGAAGAAGGTTGGCGAGATCAAGAAGGTCCTCGGCCAGTAATGCCAGCACCCAATATGGAAACCATGACCTCCACCGCCCCAGACCGCACCAGCCACCGGTTGAGTGACGACGCCTTCAATGCCCTGTTCACGGAGGCTCGGACCCACAGCGCGTGGCTGGATCGGCCCGTCGAGGACGATCTTCTGCACCAGCTCTACGAACTGATGAAATGGGGGCCGACCAGCGCTAACTGCTGTCCTGTGCGGATCCTCTTCCTGCGCACCCGGAAGGCGAAGGAGCGACTGCGGGCAGCCCTTCAGCCCACCAACGTTGATAAGACAATGAAGGCACCCGTTACGGCGATCATCGCCCACGATTCGAAATTTTATGAGACGCTGCCTCGGCTCTTTCCTGCGATGCCGTCAATGAAAGACATGTTCGCAAAGTCGCCCGAACTTGCGGCGTCCACGGCCATTCGCAATGGCACTCTGCAGGGCGCGTACTTCATTCTCGCCGCGCGCTCGCTGGGCCTCGATTGCGGCCCGATGTCCGGTTTCGACAATACTAAGGTAGACCAGGAATTCTTCCCCGCTCCAGTCGGCGAGGCCTCCCCCGCAGAGGGCGGATTCATCGCGGCGGGCGCCGTGAAGTCGAACTTCCTGTGCAATCTCGGCTATGGAGATACCGCGAAGCTTCGCCCGCGCGGTCCGCGCCTCGAATTCGGCGAAGCCTGCCAGTTGCTTTGATCGGAAATTGTCTGCCGCACGGGTAAATGGGTTGGGATCGACGCTCGGTCTATTCTATTCAGTTTGCAGATGTCGGCGCTGGAGGAGCTTCAGCAACAGCAATCGACTCCAAAAAAGTAGATACTAAGCAGTGTACCTACGCCGAAATTGTTCAATTCTGGCGGAGTCGATAATTTGGAATCCACTCAGCATTGAACGGTGACGCTGCAACACTAAGATCGTATTCAGGAAACCAGGCGGAACGAATGTGGGTCCTATAGACTTTGGGAATCATCGCCATCGATTCTTCAAGGCCACCTTGGCGGGTCACGAGAAGAATCAGGAAGATTGGTCCGGGGTCCTGGAATCGTTCCCGAAAGCGCTTTTCGAATTCCTGCCTCTCAAATCGACAGGGCTTTTGCAGAGGGCTGAAATGAGGATCCACGCGACCAGTAGTGTCTCAGTTTGAAATATCCGCCTTGAGCGGAAAGCGGACCTCTGGTATTGGTCACACCGACAATGCGACGCGCAGTTAGTGTCAAAATTCACTTCCGTGCAACGTCAGCTGAAGCTATTCTGAAGAACCTGGAGATTTTGTAGCATGGCAAAGCTCGTTTTCGAAATGAACCAGTCGCTGGACGGCTACGTCGACCACCAGAAAATAGGGCCACCCCGTCCCGGGCTCTTTCGTCACTACATAGAGCAGGTGAGAGGCCTGACGGGCATGGTGTACGGTCGCCGCATGTACGAGGTCATGCGTTACTGGGACAAAGACCAGTCGGATTGGGACGCGGAGGAACACGAATACGCGGCGGTGTGGCGGAGCAAGCGGAAGTGGGTTGTGTCGCGCTCGTTAAAGTCGGTCGGGCCTAACGCCACACTTGTTGAGAATGACATCGAGGCGGTGCTACGTGGGCTGAAGGCTCAGCTGGCTGGGGAGATTGAAGTTGCCGGGCCAAACTTGGTAGGAAGCCTAACCGACTCTGGTCTTATTGATGAATACCGAATCTACCTCCTCCCCATCGTGCTTGGTCGTGGCAAGCCCTACTTCGCCGGCCCCCGGCCACCGCTTCGTCTTGCGGCCAGCGATCTAATTGTCGAGGACGTGATAAGGTTGACCTATGTCCCTGCTTAATCGCGCGACTCGCCCGACGGACTGCGCCGACTCGTCAGGTCCGCTTTGGTTCGAAACCCGAATTTCAAACTGAGACACTACCACGCGACCGGATCATTGTATTCGGAGACGGAATAAGTATAGGATCCGCGCACCAATATGGGCATCATAAGGCCTGACGGCCCCTCATATCGAATCGGGACCCGGTTGATCGTGCCGGCGTGCGTCATCATGGCGCTGGCGCTTTGGACGCTGCCCGCCAGGGCCCTGGAATATCCCTGGGTGATGCTGGTCCCGGAGAACGACTCCCGCGATCCCGAGGTGCGCCAGCAGGACGAGGTGCAGTCGCTCAACACGGTGGCGGTGATCAACCAGCAGGAGGAGCTTTTCAATCACCACCTGACGTGGAGAAAGGCCGCGGTCAGGGACCTCCTCTCGATCAACGCGCCGTTCTGCGAGATGCATTTCGATGCCGTGAAGCTCTTCTCCTTTACCGCGGAGGAAAAGGGAATCCTCACGGAGTACTTGAAGCGGGGCGGCTTCATCCTCTTTATCATCGATGCCTATCCCTATGCCGAGGACGAGTTCTGGAAGGTCAAGGAATGGCCCCTCATCGATTTCATCGCGAAGGAACTTCCCGCTTCGGACCATGATTTCCTGTCAAGGCGGGCGACCGACTACTCTCCCATCTTCAAGATCCACTACCGGACCCAGACCGCCGATTCGATCCGGCATGAACTGATCGACAATCCCAACACGCCCAACCGGACCATCCTCTTCTACCGAAACCGGCTCTGCTGCTTCGTCATGGGAAATTACACCCACCTTGAGGACGGGCAATGGGTTCCCATGGAGCGTCCGTTCCCGGGGCCCTATGAGTTCGAACTGAAAAGCTACCGGCTGACGGTCAATATCTACACCTATTCCGTGTTGAGGTGATCCCGGCGCGCATGCGGGCGACGGGCCCCGGAAGTCCCCGCCGGGGGGTCCGGTTCCAGTCTCCCCACCTCCCTTGGGCAACTTGACTCCCCCTCATGGGTCCGCTCACTCAGCATCTCATGCGCCCCGGTACCCCGTTTCTGATCGCCGCCGTCCTCGGGACCGCGTCGCTCCGCGCCGTGGAAGGGGCGGCGCCGTCGCCGGTCCCGGATCCCGACATCCAGGGCATCGTCTCCGCAATCTCGGCCGAGCGGATCCAGCGTTCGATTTACGTCCTGGCCAGCTTCAAGACGCGGCACACGCTGTCCGATCCGCTGCCGAGCGGCGATGGGATAGGCGGGGCCACCTCCTGGATCCGGGCCGAGTTTGAAAGGGCATCCGCGGCGGGAGGCGGGCACCTGAAGGTCGAACTCGACACGTTTGACCAGCCACCGGAGCCGCCCCTCATTCCCGAGCAGGTGCCGATCACAAACATCATGGCGACGCTGCCCGGGACCCATTCGGATCCCGCGGGCAGGATCCTTGTCGTGGGCGCCCATTACGACTCCCGCGCGGCGAACCCGCTCGACGCGACGGGGGCCGCGCCCGGGGCGGACGACAACGCCTCCGGCACGGCGGCGGTCCTCGAACTCGCCCGGGTCCTGTCCCAATATCATTTTGGGGCCACCCTCGTGTTTCTCGCGGTTGCGGGCGGGGAGCAGGGACTGAACGGTTCGGCGCACTGGGCGGGGGACGCCCGGGCCGCGGGCGCCGACATCGAGGCCATGCTGGACGACGACACCGTCGGAAACAGCCGATCCGAGACCGGCAAGGTCGACCGCGGCTCCGTGCGCCTCTTCGCCCAGGGAATTCCGCCGACGGCCGCACTCAGCGACAGCATGAGGGAGCTGGTCAGCGCCGGCGGCGAGAACGACACGCCTGCGCGCGAGCTGGCGCGCGCGGTCCGCGAGATTGCCTCAACCTATGTGCCGTCGATGAACATCCGGATCATCTACAGGGCGGACCGGTACCTGCGGGGAGGGGACCACCTCCCTTTCCTTGAGCGGGGATATCCCGCGGTCGGGTTCACCGAGCCCGCGGAGGATTTCCGGCGCCAGCGCCAGGACACCCGCGTGGACGGGAGTATCCAGTACGGAGATACGCCGGATCATGTCGACTTCTCCTATGTCGCCGACGTCGCCCGCGTCAACGCGGCGGTGCTGGCCGTCCTGGCGCGGGCGCCCGCCCCGCCTCGGAAGGTGGAGATGGCGGCGGTTGCTCTCGAAAACGACACGACGCTCACCTGGGCGGCGAATACCGAGCCGGATCTCGCCGGCTACCGGGTCGTCTGGCGCGAGACCACGGCCCCCTATTGGGAGCAGTCGCTCGACGTGGCCAAGGACATGACCCGCGTTACCCTGCGCGGCGTGTCGAAAGACAACCTCCTCTTTGGGGTCGAGGCGTTCGACGCGGCGGGGCACGCGAGCCCAGCCGTCTTCCCGGTCGCGCGCAAAACCCCATAGGGCCTCCCTCCCGCGATCCTTGGCTTCGGCCGATCGATCTGCTACCGGATCCTGACGTGAACGTGGAGCGCCAACAGGATTTTTTCAGCCGGATCGCTCCGGCGCCCGCCGCGCGCCGGTCCCTATCTCCGGCGGAGGACGGGTCCCCGGACGCGGTCGTCTTCAGGCGGAGCACCAGCGCGCGGAGCTACCGGCTTTCCCTCACCCGGGAGGGTGTCGCCGTGGCGACCATTCCATCGAGGGGTTCGCTCCGGGAGGCGCAACGGTTCGTCGAGCGCAACCAGGAATGGCTTGAACGCGCGCGCGAGCGCCATCGGCGCCGGCCCCGCGCCGCCGAGCATTGGACGGTTGGCACCGCCGTCCTTTGGCGGGGTGAGTTCGCCGAGATTCGTCCGGCGGTTCAGGGCGACCGGCCGATGGCATGCCTTGGGGCGGACGTGTTTCGGGTTCCCCGGCTGGACGGCGATCTCCGGCCCGTGCTCCAGGCCCGATTCATCCGGCTCGCCAAGGTGGAATTGCCCGCGCGCGCGTGGGAGCTCGCTGCGCGGACGAGGATGGACGTCACCCGGGTCTCCGTACGCGACCAGCGGTCTCGCTGGGGATCGTGCACCGCGCGGGGGGTCATTTCGCTCAACTGGCGGCTTATCCTAACGCCCGAATTCGTCCGGGACTACATTATCCACCACGAGCTCATGCACCTTAGGGAGATGAACCACTCGGCCCGGTTCTGGGCCTGCGTGCAGGAGGTTTTCCCGGGCTGGCGCGAGGCCGAGGCCTGGATAAAGCGAAATGGGGGATACGCGGGACTTTAGCGGAACGAAAGGAATCGAGGCCTGTCGTTAAGGCGACCGCTCATGACACGCCTCCCTGAATCCCAAGGCCCCCGTCCCGGGGCGTCATCGAAGCGCCTGCCGTCGCCCGCGAAAGCGCGCCGAGTCGTGCGAAAGCTTGCCCAAAGCACGCTGCTTGCGGCGGGCATCGCGGTCACGTACATGGGACTGCCGGAGACCGACCCGCGCTATCACGTGTTCAATCCGACCCTTGTGGACCGCCTCCAGGCCCCGATCACGCGCCACCACGAGTAGGGTCAGTTGAAATCGATCAGTTCGACCTCGAAGATCAGCGTCGCTCGGGGCGGAATGAAAGGGGGGCTGCCGGTTTCGCCGTACCCGAGCCAATAGGGAATGATCAGGGTTCTCTTTCCGCCCTTTTTCATCGTAAGGAACGCCTCGTCCCAGCCTTTGATCACTTTTCCGACACCTACCTCGAAGGTAAAGGGTCCGCCATGCTTGTAGGAACTGTCGAAAGGCGTCCCGTCAAGCAGCCTGCCTTCGTATTGGGCGACCACCGTGTCGCCGATCTTCGGGGTCGGGCCGGCCCCGGGAGCCCGGTTCACATACATTAGGCCCGACGGCATCGTATAGGCCGTGGGATATATCCTCCCGATCATGAGCGCATCGTCCGTGGTCAGCTGCGGGGAATCCTCGGCCAGGGCCGCCCGCATCGCGGAGTTGATCGGTTCGCCCGGATTCTTGCGCGCGAACATCCCGGAGCGGACGACAAGGGCGAGGGTGAGGAGGGCGGCGCCGAGCAGGACGAGATAAAAGGAGCTCCTCATGGGTGTCGTTTGGGGACCAAAGGCACGCTGGGCCGGATGGCAACACGCCTTTTGAGAAAAAGACATATTGCCATCCCGGTCGGCGTGCCTTTCACAAGCTGCGATGTCCGCGCCGGCCCAATCCACAGTAGTTGCGCCCGCGGCCGTCGATGTGCGGGCGCTGGTGAAACATTACGACAAGGTCGAGGCGCTTCGCGGTGTTGACCTGGTGGTGGGCCAGGGCGAGATGTTTGCCCTCCTCGGCCCGAACGGCGCCGGAAAGACCACGCTCTTCTCGATCCTGGCGACCCTGCGGACGCCGACCTCGGGTTCCGCCCGCGTGATGGGAAAGGACGTCGTCACCGAGCGGGACGCGATCCGGCACCAAATCGGGATCGTCTTCCAGGAGCCGGCCATCGAGCAGCGCATGAGCTGCCGCGACAACCTCATGCTGATGGGCCTCCTTTACGGGCTTTCCGTCGCCGCGTCCCGCAAGCGCGCCTCGGACATCCTGGCGCAGCTGGGTATCGCCGAGCTGGCCGAGCGCCGCGCGAAGGAGCTGTCGGGAGGCCAGCGCAGAAAGCTTGAGCTGGCCCGGGCGCTGGTGACCGATCCGCGCGTCCTGTTCCTCGACGAGGCCACCCTGGGACTGGACGTCGATGCGCGCCGCATATTCTGGGGCCACGTCCGCACCCTGGCGAACGCGGGGCGCACCGTGTTTTTCACGACCCACTACATGGAGGAGGCCGAGGTTGCCGACCGGATTGCGCTGATCGACTCCGGCCGGATCGTGGCCCATGGAACCCCGCGGGAATTGAAGGCCCGGCTCGGCGGGGGTATCGTGAGCCTCAAGACGAATGACGACGCCCGTGCCCGCGCGTGGCTGAACGAGCACGGATTCGTCCCCGAGCCGGGGGATCGGGGAATCATTCTCGTTCACGCCGACCCTGCGGCGATCCTTCCGGAGGTGCTCCGCAACCTCCCGGTCCGGGTCGAGCGCGCGGAGGTCCACGACCCGAGCCTTGAGGATGTCTTTTTGAAACTCACGGGGCGCGGCCTCGAAGGAGGAAACAAGCCATGATCCGCGGGATCATCGCCATCGTCATCCTCGACCTGAAACGGTTCTGGATGGAACGCACCCGGCTGATCGCCGGGCTGATCCAGCCGCTCCTGTACCTCTTTGTGCTCGGGGCGGGAATCGGGGGGAGTTCGCGGATGGGGGGCGGCGATTACCGGCGCTTCATCTTCCCGGGAACGATGGGCCTGTCGCTGCTCTTCACCGCGACCTTTGCGGCCATCGGCATCGTCTTCGACCGGCAGATCGGCTTTTTCAAGGCCGTCCTTGTTGCGCCGGTCCCCCGGCCCGCGATCGCAATCGGAAAGATCATCGCGGGCGCGCTCCAGGCGCTGGCCCAGGGGATGGTGCTTCTGCCCTTTGCTCCCCTGGCTGGGGCGTCCCTGGATGTGCTCCAAACCTTCGAGCTGATCGGAGCCATGGCCCTGGCCTCATTCACGTTTTCAACGATCGGCGTCGCCTTCGCGTGCCGCTTCAACTCCACGACAGTCTTCCCGATCGTCAGCAATGCCGTGCTGCTGCCCATGTTCTTTCTTTCGGGCGGACTTTATCCCCTTAGGAACGCGCCCTATTGGATGCAGGTCGCGGCGCACTTTGACCCGGTCGCCTATGCGGTCGACCTGATGCGCGGCTCCGTCCTCGGGACGTTCTTCTTCCCGGTTCCCCTTTCGCTCGGCGCCCTCGCCCTCACGATTGCGCTTCTCATCTGGGCCGCGGTGAGGGTGTTCAACCGGGGAGAGGACGACTCGAGCCTGGGCGCCAGCAAGTTCGGTTTTTGGCGGCGCTAGCGTCGCGCGCGTTTGCGGAACGGGCGAGACCGGACCGCCCGACGCCTCAGCTGAGGAACGAGCAGATGTACTGGCAGAGCCCGTGCTCCACCTCGATGTTGAAGCCGCTCTTGCCCGGGACGGCGAACTGCTCCCCCGCTGCATGGACGGTCGCCTCGGCGGCGCCGTCGATCGTCACCCGGCAGGTTCCGTCGACGATTTCCATGAGCTCGGGGGAATCCGTCTTGAAATGGTAGGAGCCCGGGCGCACCAACCCGAGCGTCTTCCGCACCGAACCGGGCAGCATGATGGTGTGGCTGACGACGTTTCCATCGAAATAGACATTGGCCTTGGTCACCACGGAAACACCATTGAACTGGGCGGCTATCGCGGGCATGGGATGGGACCCCGGGACTTTTAGTGGAGCCGCATCGCGCGGCAACTTCCTATTTTCAAGCTGCGGGTCAGGGAATCGTGAGACTGCTACCGACCACGAGGCTGGTCTCATTTTTCACGACACCGCGGTTCGCATTTAGAATATCCTGCCACCGGCTGGAGGTCCCGTAGAACTTGCGCGATATCTTGGTGAGCGTGTCGCCCTGCACGACCACGTAGGTCTTGGACGGCGGCGCCGCCGGAGTCGCCACGTACGCTGGAGCCTGTCCCGGGCGCAGCGGCGCGGAGTGGGGTGAGCCCGGGCTCGACGTCAGGAGCGCGAGCCGATTCCTCAGCTGTTCGTTCTCGGCGGCGAACTGGTTCGATTGATCCAGGGCCGCCCTGAGCTGCGAGCGCAGGGGATCGATCTGACCGGTGGCTTGCTCGGAGGAGGCGGCCTGCGCCTGCGTGGAGGACAACGTGGAGCGGGAGGCGTCGAGTTGCTGGCTCAGGGAGGCATTGTCAGCGTTGGCCTTGTCCAGCGACGTCCTCAACTGGGTGTCCTCGTCCTGAAGCACCGAAAAGCTTCGGAGCGCCGTGGAGAGCTTGTCCTGCGTATCGGCGAGCTGCTTTGCGGCGTCCGTATCCGACGCCGCGGTGGGAGCGGTTTGCGCCTTTGAGGCGTCCAGCTGCCTCTGGAGATCGGCGGCCGCGTCCTGGCTCTTCGCCAGCAACCCCTGGGAGGCCGCGAGCTTGTCCTGGGTATCGGCGAGCTGTTTGGCGGTGTCCGCATCCAC
>Ga0182018_10001938_pt1 | contig 22036 bp, 9 predicted proteins | sample 812P2MmetaG_FD_120490 | JGI IMG/M metagenome (GOLD analysis project Ga0182018, IMG submission 120490) | Permafrost microbial communities from Stordalen Mire, Sweden - 812P2M metaG | ecosystem: Environmental > Terrestrial > Soil > Wetlands > Permafrost | place: Sweden: Stordalen | collected...
AGGCGACATGTGGCGAAGTGTGAAGCCAACCGATTGCGCGCAACAGTCTAAAGCGAATGAGAGCCCAAGAGGCAGAGAAACGGAATGACCCCAATCTCCAGACGCGGTGTTTTAGCTGCATTGCGCATCGGCAGGAAACGGTGGCAGCTCCCGATCTCCAGCGCTACTGTTGGCTGCAAGGTGATTTAGAGTTTGAAACGCTCCGTCAGGCGGTAATTGAGCCCGATCACCGGGTCTGGATCGGCAGCGCTTCTCCGCCCGAGCCAATCGCGACGGAAATTATCCGGACCCTCCCAACCCAGAACGCGCCGTGGATAGCGACGCCTTCCCATCAGTTCAACAGCGGTTTCCGGCCCAACACATGGGGGCAAAGCAGTCGGGGTAAGCCATCATAGGTTGCCGTCACCACCTGTCTGCGAGCGACCGCCAAGCGAAGGAGTGCACATATCTCCCGAATGGCTGGCGCGTCGGCAGGTTGTGGCGCCATATCTCCTCAGGATACGCACACTCTGGCGCTAAACTCCGCACCGATTTTTATGATCCAGTAGTACTAGCAGCGGACCGGGCGCGGGTGGACCGAAGTTCCCGCGCCCGCCGGTGGATCCAGTTGCTGGTTCCGTCAGAATTGGAGCCGGGCTGAAAACGCCAACACACGGGCTGGAAGCGTGCCGGTTGGCAGACCATCAGCGGTTGCATTGGAAACGGCGTTAGTGGTCGGGTTGAACTGAATTCCGGTATTCATGGAGTTGAATTCCGGATGGTTGAGCGCGTTGTACGCCTGAACCTGGAACTTGAGAACGCGCCGCTCGCTGCGCAGCGGAAATTCCTTGCTCACCGTCAGGTCGAGATTGGTGATATGGGGATAAGTCAGAACTCCGGCCCCGCCGCCCAGGTTGCCCAGCGCGGGCGGACCGACAATCGAGTTATCCGGGCCGGTAGCCAGTGCCGGCATGGCAAACGCCGTCGGATTGAAGTAAGTACCGGCGGGGATGTTGGCCAGGGGATTCCCGATCACCTCGCAGCGCTGGGTGACGTCCGTCGCGCCCGTATAACCGCCGCTGACCCCTGCCGCGCCAGACGTCAGGCCGCAGCTCGGGCTAAACGGCGCACCGCTAATAATGGAGAAGATCCCCGAGAAAATCCAGTGATCCGTCAACAGACCCAGTCCCTTGATCCCATACCGCTTGGCGACGTTGGGTAAATCGTAGGAGTAGTTGAACTGGAGGTTGTTGCGACGGTCGGTGCTCAGCCGTCCGTAATTCCATTCGTTGTTGTTGGCGACACCGGGAGTGTAACTGGTCACACCCAGGGCTTTCGAGAACGAATAAGCCACGCCCAGGACCATTCCATTCGAGTAGCGCTTCTGCAAGGTCGCATTCATGGCGTGGTAGATGGCGTATCCCCACATTTCGTTCATGGTGATGGAGCCATAACCCGGGAAGGCGGTTCGCTCGAAAACCGAGCCGATGTCCGCGCTGGTGCTGCCGCCGGTAGTGGGGTTCAGGTTCGACGGCGTGAAGGGCCAGCCCGCTCCAAGGGGAGTGTAGTTGGCATCGTAGGAGAGGTGCTGGTTCCAACTATAATTCATCCCATAACCGATCTGGGCCACGATGTTGGTACCGAAGGTGTGCTGAATGTCGATACTGGCGTTGATCACCTTGTCCCACGGAACATGAGCGGGCCACGCCGTGGGAGCGATGGGAGCGATGCTTAAACTGCTTAAGCTCGGCGGCTGCCCGCCGTCCAAGGTAGAGATTTGGGAAAGGGTGACATTGGTAACGGTTTGCTGATAGGTGGTGGGCGCCTGGCCGGACAAACCGTAATATTGGTTGCCGTCCAGCCGGTTGTAGAACATCCCGGCTCCGCCGCGGATAGCCGTCTTGCCATCGCCGAAGAGATCGTAAGCAAAACCCACCCTGGGTCCGACAGCAATCGGCGACGTATGATAGGGAGCCAAACCTACGCCGTTTACCCCGAGCACTTCGAGTCCCGAAGTCGGATTGCCGGAGTTGGGAACGAAATCTCCGATGAATGCGCTGCTTACGGTTGCGCCCGTAAGCGGATCTTTCGCTACCAGAGTGTTACTGGAGGTGCAAGTCGCCGCGCCATTGGAGCAGAACGGAATGTAAATCCGCGGTATGGCCGCTTTCGAATAGAGGGATGGAATGAAGTTGACAAACGTGTTGTTGTGATCTTCCTGGGGAGTCTGGTGATAGAATCGGGCGCCGAGATCGAGTGTCAGCCTGCGCGTCGGTTTCCAGTTGTCCTGTATATACCACTCGGCGTTCCAGTAAGTAACGTTAAACGTAGTGCTGTTGTTGTACTGGCTGTAGCTGCTGACGTTGCCGAGCAGGGCGTTGGCAAGACCATCGTTGGTGTTGAGTAGCGGGTTGGAAGTTGACGAGGCGAAACTGAAGGACCCCATGTAGTTTCTCATGGCCGGCTGCCACTTGGTGTTGTATTCCAGGAAGAAGCCCGCCTTCAACGAGTGGTTGCCCGCGATCTTGCTGATGTTGTCCTGCCAATACCACGTTGGGTTGATCGTGTAGTCCGCTCCGGCCGTCGAGCCGACGCGCGAATAGGACATTGCGTTGCTGGGCGTGCCGCCAAAACTGATGCTGGGCAGCAGGTTCTGGTACCCGTTCAGGGGCGACGCCACACTGCCCTGAGTGGCCGCCGTTGGCGGCGGAAATAGAACGGGCAGACCCGCAATCAGCGATCGGTCTTCGCTCTTATAGTTATCGAGGGAGGTGTACGTATACTGATCCCAGTCGGAGGCGTAGGTGAATTCGTTGACCATGGTCGGCGAGATGGTGTACGTCAGATTCGCCGCATAGCCGTGGCCGCCGTTGGGATGGACTATAGGTGAAATTCCCGTCTGTCCGAGAACGCCCCCGACATCCGAAGTGAACTGGACGCCGTTGTACAGGAGCTGCGAGGTATCGTAGTCGTTGATATAGCGGAAGAAGAAGTTGATTTTCGAAGTGATGTTGGCATCAATGCGAGCCACGTCGTTGCGCCGCGGGTGGGTGGCGCTGGATTGCTCGAAGTAGTTCACCACGTTCAACTGCGCCGCCAGCGTGGGCGTATAATTCGGCAGCGGGAAGAAGTTGAGCGTCGCCAGGCCCGCCGGATTGATACGGTTAGCGGGTATGATGTTGCCCGGAAACGGGGCGTTGTTGTTAGACGGATCAAGGATGCTGATCAGGCTGCCGTTGTTGTTGAAGCTCTGCGTGAAGTTGCCCGCCCGCTCCAGCGCGGTCGGGGTGTACTGGCTCACCGAGCCGCCGGTTACGAATTGGCCCACCCACTCCTGGGACACGAAGAAGAAGACACGCTTCTTGTTGGTGTTCCAATGCTTCGGGATAAACACGGGGCCGCCGAGGCTGTAGGTCTCGATGTTGTACCGGTACGGCACTCGCGGAGTTGCTTCGCCGTTCTTGATGGTGTGGTCGTTGACCCAGGTATCGGCGTTGAATTCTTCATGCCGGTGATTCCAGGCGGCCGTGCCATGAAACTCCCGCGTTCCGTTCTTGGTCACGACCGTGATGGTTCCGCCCGAGTTGCGCCCGAATTCCGCGGCATAGTTCGAAGTCAGAACCTTCAGCTCCTGAATGGCATCGAGATTCGGCTCGTACTGCAGAGACGTGTTCGAGCCGGTATCCATATCGGTGACGCCGTCGACCGTAAAGTTCAACGCCGACGTGGCTCCATTAATATTGATGCCGCTGATGGCGCCGTGGCTGGTTACGTCGCGGCTGGCAGCGGTGTCAATCACTCCTGGAACCAGCCTCATGTAGCCGAACAAATCGCGGCCCTTCAAGGTCAGATCTTCCAGATCCTTCGAGTCCACCGTTTGCGATTTCTCGCCGCTATCCAACTGAACTTGCGCGGCCTCCGCTGTGACGGTTACCGAGTCCCCTACGCTGCCGACCTGCAGGGTCAATTTGCCCGCGTTGTGCGTTTCCTGGGCAACCACCACAATGCCGGTCTGGACTTCACTCTTGAATCCGGTCGCCTTGATCGTCACATTATATGTACCGGGTTCCAGGTTTACGAACCGGTACGTGCCGAGGTTGTCCGTTTTCCCTGTCCAAACCGCGCCGGTGTCGACGCTGGTCAGCGTCACGGGAGCACCCGCAACCACCGCGTCCGTCGGATCTACCACCGAACCCACCAGTGAACTCGTGACTGTTTGTCCCAACATGGTCGCGCAGGAAAGTGCCACCGCGATTACCGCAAACTTAGCGATTTTCAGTTTCATCTATGTTCCCCTTGAAGACTCCCGTTTCACCCTACGGGAGCCGGCGTGCCGTCGGGCACACCTTGCCCGACACGGAATTAATCTGCGGGTGCGAGTATAACCGCTTCGAGCAGCTGAGTAAAGCTGCGTTGCAGTACACTCCTTTGGGGGAATCGAGTTCGAAAACTTTGACGCCCTGGGGACCGCGCCTCATGGTTTCAATTACTTACGCCGGAGACGCCAGCCATTAGAGCAGCCACGAGTAACGGAGTCTGTACCGGTGCGGTAACGGTTACTTCCGTGTCAGGATTATCCGGCGGGACGTCACGCTTCAGTTCGGAACAATTGAAAAAGGCTCTCGGTTCTGAACCTCCCGAATGTAATATTGCAACTGGCGTTAAAGTTCCAGTTTTCGGGATCACGGTCACCGGATCGGAGCCTTCGCCTGTAGCTGTGCCAACCGTGTACGCAGAGTCGCCGCCAGGGGCGCGTTTCCCTCCCACGTGGCGAGGTCGATGGCGCGTGTCTCGAATTCGACCGCTTTGTCGAAACGGCCGGCTTCGGCATAAGCCGCGGCCAGCGTGGCGAGCAGCGACGGTTGGTGTCCTGAGGCGATCTCCACGGCGTGTTCGGCGAGGGCCACGGCCTCGGTTCCGTTACGGATGGCGTCGTCGGCGCAGGTAGCCAGCATCCAGGCTATATCGTTCAGCACGCGGAGATTGTCCGGCTCCTGGCGCAGCGCCTGCCGCCACTGAGCGAGCGCTTCGGCGACCCGGTTCCGGTTGGCCAGGGCATAGCCGAGCTGGCTGCGGAGTTCCGCCGCACCGGGATTCCCCGCCAGCGCTTTTTCGTAGTACGGGATGGCTTCGTCAAAGGCGCGCCCCAGATTGGCGCGCGCGTCACGATTGGCGGGATCGAGCGACACGGCTTTTTCAAACTGGGGGATCGCTTGGTCCGGCCGGCCCTTCTCACCCAGGGCCATCCCCAGGCTGTTGTGGAGGTCGGAGGTTTCAGGACCGGCGGAAAGGGCTCGTTCCAAGTGCGTAAGGGCCTCGTCGTACTGGTCCTGAGCCAGCAGAGCGCGGCCCAGATTGGCCTCCGCCCGGACGGCGCCGGAGTCCAATTCTAGCGCTTTACGGAACTCCGCGACGGCCTCGTCGAGCTTGCCCTGATTCGCCAGGGCGGCGCCCAGATTGTTGTGGGCGTCGGCGTAAGCGGGATTGCTCTGGATGGCCTTCCGATAGTGGTCGATGGCCTCGTCGAGACGGCCTTGCAAAGCCAGGGCGATGGCCATATTGCTGTGCGCCGCCGCGTAATCCGGAAGGGTAACCAGGGCAGCCTCGAAGTGCCGGATGGCCTCGGGCAGGTGCCCCTGTTTGGTAAGCGCCGTGCCCAGGTTGTTGTGGGTTTCGGCAGAGCCAGGGTCGCCTTCGAGAGCCTGCCGGTAGTGACCGATGGCTTCATCCAGACGGCCTGCGGCAGCCAGCGCGTTTCCCAGATTGTTGTGGGCGTCGGGGTAGTTGGGCATGGCCGCAAGCGCCAGTTGGTACTGTGCCATGGCTTCCTCCATCCTGCCCGCTCCCGCCAGGCTCGCGCCGAAGTTGCTGCGGGCGCGTGCATCGTCGATACCCATGGCGAGTGCTTTGGTCCACTCCTGGATGGCGGCGGCGTAGTCGCCTTTCTTGGCCAGTGCCGCGGCGACGTCGAACTGTCGGTAGAAGTCGCCCGCCGGAACGTCGATGCGCTCGATACCAGGCAGAGCGAGGTTCACAAACTCCGGGATGTTGACCGCACGATTGCTGGCGGTGGAGTTTTCGATCAGGACGGCAGGCGTATCGCGCCCCTCCGCGTCGATATGCGTGAGGAACATCTGGGTGTAAGGCGAGCGGCTCTTGGAGGAGAACACCAGCCAGCGCCCGTTGGGGGAGAAGCTATGCCAGGAGTTCATCAACGGCGTATTGCAGTTCATCCGGCGCGCCTGCCCGCCCCCAGCCGGGACAATGTAGAGTTGGCTGTCGGGGCGCATCAGCTCACCGTTGCGGGCCTGGACGAAAACGATCCAGCGCCCGTCGGGCGAGATCTTGGGAAAGCTGTTGCTCATGCCGTTTTGGGAGGCGCCGGCGATGGCCTCGGGCTGGCCGCCTTTGCCGTCGTTGAAGGGGATGCGATAGAGATCGTACTGAATGGGGACTTCGGCGGGGTCGTTGGCGTAGGCGGCCAGTTTTCCGCCGGCCGGGTTGGGATCTTTGGCTTCCGCGCGGGCGAACACCAGGTATTTGCCGTCGGGGCTCCAGACTGCGTTGGTATGCACGTAGCGCGGATCGTCGGCGCCGGGCAGCGGCTGCAGTTTACGGGCGTCGCGGTCGTACCAGGCCAGGATGCCGCGCGTGGGATAAAAGACCTGCAGGAAGCGGTAGTCCGTAAAATTGGCGACGTAGTAGAACTGCGTGCCTGGGGTTCCCGGTGGCTTGATGGTGGTGACCACGCGGCGGCCATCCGGGGAAACCTGGGACATGAAGCCTTCGCGAAGCTGTGTGCCCAATTCTCCGCGGAAGGCGGTCCAGGAAAGCACGTCCTGGTTGCGGATGGTCATCTTCTGTTGCACGGGCACAAGAGTATAGAGGCTCTTATCGTTTTCGGGACCGTCGAGGTCCATCCCCAGGGTCTTGCCGTCGGCGGAGAAGGAATGGCAGTTGGCGCAGGTGTGCATGTCTTCCAGCAGCACCCGGCTGCGCGTTTCCCCGACGTCGCGCAGGCGCCACGCGATCAGGGGGACGGCGCGGGAGTCCAGTGGTTTGATGACGCCCGCTGCATTCTTGGATGGCATGAGCGGGACGTCGCGGTAAAAGATGGGTGCGCCAACCGGGTCGGTGGAAGTATGCAGCATCATGCCCCCTCGCGATTGCAGCTGGCGGGTATTCCCGGCGGCGAAACCGGTGATGGTGAGGGTGGCGGCAGCGCCGACCGAATTCTTCTTGATCGCGTCCCAGGTGACGGGATCGGGCATCCAGGTGTGGGCGTCGGCCTGCTGCGGCGTGAGAGTGGGAAGCTGATTGGTGGGCGAAACGCAGCGCGGGTCGATCTCGCCGATTTGCATCCGCTCGCCCTTAGCCGCGGCGTGAATGGCGGCGGAGCCATTGGCGAACGCAATGTCGATCTGCCAGGAGACCGCGCCCGGAGCGGGATCGCGCCAGAGGAACGTGGGAGCGGCCATGTCGGGCGGAAAGACCGATCCGCTGGCAGGATAGTCGATGACGACGGGGGCTGCCACGTTCTGCGCGAAGGCACAGAGCAAACCCCACCCGGCAAGAAGCATTGCCCGCAAGAGAAGCCACTTTACCATCGGTTCGCTATCAGATTAACACGTGGCCTCAGGCCACCCCGGGTGGCGGAGCTGTAACTCTTTGCGGGTTGGAGCTCGCCGTTGCAAACCCGCAAACCCCATGTTACAGTCTGGCCATCGGTTGAGCCACCCGGAGAGTGGCAGATTCTATGTCGAAAGATGGCGTCTCCAGACGGCATTTCTTTTACGGGGCGCTCCTGGCCGGGGCTGTCCCGGCAGGAGGTTTCGGCAGTGTGCCATCACTGCGGGCCCTGGGATACAAACCGCTGTACGAGAAGCTGAACGTCGCGGCGGTGGGCTGCGGCGGCCAAGGCGGCGCGGATCTGATGGCCGCGGCGCGTACCGAGAACATCGTGGCTTTGTGCGACGTGGACGATGACCGCGCCGCGGGGAATCTGGCCCGTTTCCCAAAGGCGCCGAAGTACAAAGACTTCCGCGTCATGCTGGACAAGGAAGGTAAGAACATCGACGCCGTCACCATCGGCATCCCGGACTTCATGCACGCCACCGTGGCTTTGGCCTGCATGGAGCGTGGCAAACACGTCTATTTGGAGAAGCCGCTCACCACCACTCCCTGGGAGGCGCGCCTGCTGCACGACGCGACCTTAAAATACAAAGTCGCCACGCAGATGGGCAACCAGGGGTTCTCCCACGAGTCGATTCGCGTGGCGGCGGAAATGGTCTGGTCCGGCGCCATCGGCGACGTTACCGAGGTCCATATCTCCACCACACCAGGCACTCATCCCACGGGTCTTCAGGAGCTTCCGCCGCCGTCGCCGGTGCGGCCGGGCTTGGATTGGGACCTGTGGCAGGGCCGCTCGGAGCCGCGCCCTTTCAGCGACGTTTATGTGCCTTACAACTGGCGCGGCTTTTTGGATTTTGGCACCGGCCAGATCGGCAACTGGGCCACACACGCGGCGTCGCCGGTGCAATTCGCGCTGCAGCTCGGAGCGCCCACCAGCGTGGAATGCGTCAGTCAGGAGGGCAATAGCAAGATTTCGTTCCCCAAACGGGGCGTGGTCCGGCTGGAGTTTCCTGCGCGCGGAGGAATGCCCGCGGTGACGGTCTACTACCACGATTCTTCGCAGCCTGACGCCGATGCCTATCATGTGCCCGGGATGGAAAACGAGACCATTCTCCCGCCCCCCAACAATCTCACGGATAAGGGCCGGCCTATGGGCCGGGGCGGCTTGGCGGGCGGCGGCGGGGCCGCCGGGGGCAGAGGACGAGGCGCGGCTCCCGCGACGGGAACCGAAGCCGGGTCCGCTCCCGGCAGCCGGCCGCGGACCGGCGCCGGGGGCCGTGGAGTCGCCGTCTTCGGACCTCCTGTGGGCGCTCCCCGCCCCGGCATTCTTTCCGGCAACGGAGCCGTCTTCATCGGTACTAAGGGGATCATGGCCACCTGCGAGCGCGGCGAGGGTGTCGCCCTGCTGCCCGCCGCGAAGTGGAAGGAGTACGTGCTCCCGCCCCCGTTGCTCACGCGTTCCCCCGGCCACATGGCGGACTGGATCCGCGCCTGCAAGGGAGGCGACGCATCCTGCTCCGACTTCCGCGTCACGGCGCCTTTCGCCGAGTGGCTGGCGCTGGCGGTCATCGCCTGGCGCGTCCCCGGAAAGCTCGAGTGGGACGGCAAGAACCTGCACTTTACCAACAGTCGGGAGGCCAACAATTACGTCAAGCCTTGGATGCGCAAAGGTTGGACACTCAAGCTGTAACGCAAGATCGTGGGGGACGCAAATGGTCTATACAAGACGCGACATGGGAAAGCTGGCGCTGGCTGCTCTCCCCGTAGCCAGGTTGTTGGCGAAGCCGAACTCCAGATTCGGCGGTGTGCAAGTTGGCATCAACGTGCCGTATAGTTACGGCAACAATAATCTGAGCGCGGACGAAACGCTCAACAATACGGTGCAGCTCGGACTGAGCTACATGGAGTTGCGGACGCAGCCCATCGAGAGTTTCCTGGGGTCGCCGGCCGCCGGGCGGCCTCCGGCAGGTCGTCGCGGGCAGACGTTGACTCCCGAGCAACAAGCCGCGCAGACCGCCTTAGCCGCGGATCTGAAGAAGTGGCGGCTGTCGCGCACCACGGACCAGTTCAAGACGTTTCGGAAGAAGTACGAAGACGCCGGAGAGGCGATCCAGATAGTCAAGGTGGACGGGATCGCCGATATGGACGACGACGTGGTGGATTACTGCTTCGTGCTGGCGAAGACCGTGGGTTCCCATGCGATCTCCTGCGAGATTCCCCTCAGCAAGACGAAGCGCCTGGGAGCGTTCGCCGATAAACACAAGATGATGGTGGGCTACCATGGCCACACCAACATCACAGACCCGGAGGCCTTCGGCAGACCGGAGAGCTGGGAAACGGCCATCACCTACGCGAAGTACAACGGCATCAACCTGGACATTGGCCACTTCGTTGCCGGCAATAGCATCTCGCCGGTCGAATTCCTGAAGAAACACCACGACCGGATCACGCACATTCATGTGAAGGACCGGAAGATGCACAACGGCCCGAACGTTCCGTTCGGCCAGGGGGACACGCCCATCAAGGAAGTCCTGCAATTGATGCAGAAAGAGAAATGGAAGTTCCAGGCGACCATCGAGTTTGAGTACCCCATTCCACAGGGCTCGACGCGTATGGCGGAGATCGCCAAGTGCGTGGAATACTGCAAGGACTGCCTGGAGGGCTGACGTTATTGGACTCCCGGCCGCTCCGTGCGAAAATCCAAACATGTGGATGGCACGGTGTGTGGCGATTGCCGCGCTGGGGATCGCGGCCGGTAGTCTCACGGCGCCACGGGCGCAGACGCAGTACGTGAACTCCGCTCTGTGCGAACAGTGCCACGCGGAGATCGCGGCCAGTTTCCGGGAGACCGGCATGGGGCGGTCGTTCTACCGCCTGCGGCCCGCCAGCGCCATCGAGGACTTCACACCGGGTAAGCCGTTCTATCACGAGGCGTCCGACTGCTACTTTGCGATGATCGAGCGGGACGGCAAGTATTATCAGCGGCGCTGGCAGAAGGGCTTCGACGGCAGGGAAACCAATGTCGACGAGAAGCCGGTGGATTTCGTCATGGGTTCCGGCAATCATGCGCGGGCCTACCTTCACCTGAGCAGCCAGAACAGCCTGCAGCAGTTGCCGCTCGGCTGGTACTCGGAGAAGGACGGATACTGGGCGATGTCGCCGGGATTCGACCGGCCTGATTTTCCCGGGTCGACGCGCGTGGTGACCTACGAGTGCATGTTCTGTCACAACGCTTACCCCAGGATTCCGCGGGGCCACGAGGAAACCGGCGCCAGCGCGGAATTCCTGCAGCCGCTACCCGAGGGGATCGATTGCCAGAGATGCCATGGTCCGGGACTGCGGCACGTCGAGACGGTGGCGCGGACGGGCGCGACGGGTGCGGAGATCCGCGCGGCCATCGTGAATCCCCGGCGTTTGAGTCCCGAGCGGGAACTGGAGGTGTGCATGCAGTGCCATCTCGAGACCACCACGGCTCCTCTGCCGCATGCCATCCGCCGCCTGGATCGCGGACCTTTTTCCTACGTACCGGGCGAGCCATTGGGGGATTTCCGGCTGACGTTCGACCGCGCCGGGGGGATGGGCGACCGATTTGAGATTGCCTATGGCGTATACCGCATGCGCAAGTCCCAGTGCTTCCTGCAGAGCGAAGGGAAGCTGAGGTGCACAACCTGCCACGATCCGCACAAGATTCCACACGGAGATGCGGCCACGGTTCGCTACAACGCCATTTGCCGCGATTGCCATGGGGCGGTGTTGGGACGGACGGCCTCGCCGGAAGCGCACACAGCCACGGCGAACTGCGTAAGTTGCCATATGCCGAAGCGGAGGACCGACGATGCGGTGCATGTAGTCATGACGGACCACTGGATTCAGAAGAGGCCGCCGGCGAACCTGCTGTCGGAGAAGGCGGAGGCGCGCGAATCTCCCGCCACCGCGTATCGCGGCGAAGTGGTTCCGTATTATCCGGCGAAGCTCGCGGCGAACCAGGAGGAAGCCGCGCTGTACCTGGGGCTGGCGCAGATTGTGGAATGGAGCAATCTGAAGGACGGATTGCCGCGTCTCGAGAGTCTGGTTGAAAAGTATCGTCCGCAGCGGGCGGAGTATTATGCAGATCTTGCGGATGGGGTCAGTAGGGCGGGCGAACCCGCGAAGGCTATGCCTTACTTTGAAGAAGCCGTGCGGCACGCGCCCGGCTCGCCCATCATCCTGCGAAAGCTGGGCAGCGCGCAGATGGAGGCGGGGCAACTGGCGAAGGCGGAAGCGACATTGCGACGCGTACTCGCGCTGGCGCCGCAAGATGCTGGGGCATGGGCCATGCTGGGCCAGGTCTTGTGGCGGGAAAATCGGAACGCCGCGGCGAAGACGGCGCTGGCGAATGGAGTGAGGCTCGATCCCGAACTGCCCGAGTTGCACAACACCTTGGGGACGCTGCTGCTGGGGGAAGGCGACGGGGCGGCGGCGGAAAGCGAGTTTCGCGAGGCGCTGCGGATTCAGCCGGGCAACGCTAAGCTGCAAGCCAATCTGGGGAGCCTGCTGGCGTCGCGGAAGCAGTTCCCGGAGGCGCGCTACCACTTCGAGCAGAGCGTCCGGGTGAAGCCGGATTTCGCCGAAGGACGGCTGAATTATGCGCGCATGCTGGCTTCGCTGAATGAAACCGGTGAAGCGGAAAAGCAGGCGCAGGCGGCGGTGCAGGCGGATGCCGGCATGACGGGTGCGCACCAGTTGTTGGGCGCACTGCTCGGTACCCGGGGCGACCTGGACGGTGCGGAGCGGGAATTGCGCACAGCCGTGCTGCAGAAGCCGGATTTATGGCGCGCCCAGTTCGAACTGGGAGTGGTGCTGGGGCGCAAACGGGACTTCGCCGGCGCGGAAGAGCATCTGAGAATTGCGGCGCAGGGTACGGACCCGGATGCCAAGGCGCAAGCGCAACAATTATTGCAGCGATTGGGGCGCTGACGCTTTTCGGAGCCGGCCGATCAGTGTCCCAGCCGTTTCAATAACTCCAGGGCCGACGCCTTCGCATCCGGATCCGCACCCTGCGCCGCGAGCTTCAAATGCTGCCATGCGGCGGGATCGCCTTTCCGGTCGAGCACCGCCCCCAGTTCGTACTGAGCGCGCCAGAACTCGGGCTGCAGGCGCACGGCGGATTGCAACTCGCGCGCGGCGCCATCCACGTCGCCTTTCGCGGCCAACAGATAACCCCACAGCTCGTGCGCTTCCGCCATGCCCCCATCCGCTCCCACTGCTGCCTGTGCCTGCTTCTCCGCCTCGTCGTTACGATTCGTGTTGGCCAGCAACCGGGCATAACCGAGGTGCGAACCGGCGTAATCGGGCTTCAATTTGATACTCAGCTCGAAGCGATAATTGGCCGCCGCGATGGCGCCTTGCGACGCCTGCAGATTTGCCAGATTCGACTGCCATTCGGCGATCCCGGGTTCAATCCGCAGCGCCGCGCGGAATTCCTTCTCCGCAGCCGCCCAATCGCCGCCGCGAACCAGCAGCCCGCCCAGGTAATTGTGGAGATCGGGCAATTCGGGATTGAGATTCACTCCTTTCTCCAGTGCCGCCTTCGCCTCGGCGTTCTTGTTCTGCTGCCACAACGACTGGCCCAGCAGTCCCCAGGGCACTGGATCGTCAGCCGCACGCGCGGTGACTTGCCGCAAGACGGTTTCCGCCTTCGCCCATTGCCGCGACTCCACCAGCGCGTTTCCGTATCGCAACAAGACGGCCGCCGAAGCGGGCGCAAGCCGCACGGCTTCCTCAAAATAGGGGATCGCGCGCGTGCCGTCTCCCGCCGCGAGATACCCGTCCGCCAAGTCCGCATAGTAACCGGCTGCCGTCGGATGGTACATCCCGATCAGACCCGCAAGACGCGGCAATCCATCCTTCAGATTGCTCTTGTCGCGAAGCTGCGCGACGGCCGCATCCAGGCTGTTCCGGGGGGTGGGCGGGAGCGGCGCGGGATAGAACGGAACCACTTCACCTCGATACGGAGTGGCGGGCGATTCGCGAGCTACATCCTTCTCCGCCAACAGGTCGCCGGAGGGCGGCCGGCGCCGGATGTAGTGATCGGTCATCACGATGTGCACCGCTTCGTCGGTCCTCCGCTTGGGCATATGACATCCGATGCAATAGGGATTGGCGGTATGCGCGCCGGCGGAAACCCCGCGCCGGAAGGAATCCTGGTGGCAACTGAGGCAGACCCCGTTGTAGTGCGCCGCGGCGGTCTCGCCGCGCACCACGTTGTGCGGGTCGTGGCACGTGGTGCAGCGCAGTTTCCCCTGGCTCTTCAGGGAGCACTGCGATTCGAGCATGCGGTACCCGGCTTGCGCCACTTCGAACCGGTCCTCCGCTCCGGCGGCGCGGTTGAACGCCAGCCGGAAGTCGCCCAGCGGCTGTCCCGGCAGGTAGGAAAAGGGTGCGCGATTGCGCCGCTGAAGGGAACTCGGCAGGGGCTGATTGGAGGGCTCCAGATGGCATTGTAGGCACACCTCCAGTTCCCGCTCCGGGCTCAAGCGGGCGGGGTTAACGATGGCGGCGCGCACCTCCTGTGGAGTGGCTCCCGGCTTGGCGATAGCGGAGATATGCTGCTGTCCCGGACCATGGCATCTCTGGCAATCGATCCCCTCGGGTAGCGGCAGAAGATACTGCGCCTCCGCTCCCTCCTCTCCATGCCCATCCGGAATCCTGGGATAGGCGTTGTGGCAGAACATGCACTGGTACCCGACCAGGCGCGTAGTTCCCGGAAAATCCGGCCGGTCGTAACCAGGGTCCATCCCCCAGGAACCGCCCTTTTCGCCGTACCATCCAAACGGCAGTTGCTGTAGGGTGTTCCGGTTCGTCAGGTGAAGAAAGGTCCGCGAATGATTTCCCGAACCGACGACGAAATCCACCTGCTGCTCGTCGACGTTGGTTTCCTTGCCATCGAATCCGATTTGCCACCGGCGCTGATAATACTTGCCGCTCCGCTCGATCATGGCAAAGTAACAGTCGGACGCGGCGTGATAGAACGGCTTCCCCGTTGCGAAATCCCCGGCCGCGCTTCCCGGCTGTAACCGGTAGAACGAACGACCCATGCCGGTCTTGCGGAAGTTATTGGCGATCTCCGCGTGGCATCGCGCGCACAATGCCGGATCGACATATCCGTTCGCTTGTTGCGGGTACGCCCGCTGTGTCAGGACGCCGGCAGCCAGCGCGACCGACGCGATCGCAAGATTCCGCCTCCCTCCGCGCGACGCTCCGTACATGGATCAGATTGTCGCACGGACCGTTTACTTTCGCGCTGGCGCCATCGGAATCACGGAGAAGGCGCCCTGAAATACAGCCGAAGGGCCGGTATCGAGACGATACTCGGTGGCTTCCGGGCGGCGGCCCTTCTCGGAACGCCCCACCACGGAGGGCAGCACGCGCAGGTTGCGCCCTTCCACCCGCATGTAAGGCGCGCCTTCCACGCGGAAGCCGGAGCCCGGTGTGGAAGTCAACTCGGCCCAGCGGATGGCCTTCGTGCCCTTGGCCGTCTCGCTGTCCGTTCGACCCGCGTACACTCCCAGGATGGGCGCGGTCCGCTCGTTGGGGTAGGCGTCGAGCGGGCCCAATCCCAGCCAGCGCAGGTTATCCAACCCGGCGGCGGTCTCGAACTCCATGCCGATCTCAGGCAGCCACTGGAACTCCACTTTAGGCCGTACCGTATACTCCACGCGCAGAGCGCCGTCGCGGCCCACCCGGTAAGTGTACGCCACGGAGAACGAGTTCTTGTCGTTGACGGTGTGCTCGGCTTCGGCGTCGATCCGGACGCCCGAGTCTTCCTCCGTCACCTTCCAGCTTTTCACGGCCACCGTATTCTTGTTCAGGTCCGGAACAGCGTCCGGCTGCATGCGCAGCGTGAGCACGTCGTTAGCCCCCAGCGGCCGCCAGATGGTGAAGCGCGAGCCGGAGATGAGCCTGGCGGTCCCGGCCGAGGCCGAAACCAGATGGGCTGTGGCTGGGTCGAATTCGTAGGAAGCCGCTCCAGCCGTGACCATGACGGTCTTCCCGGTTTTCACTTTCACGGGCGAGGGAACGGAGCGGGCCGGCTCCGGCGCGGGTCCGTCCGCCAGCAATTCCACCGCGCGCTCGACGATCTCAGAGCCATCCCCGCGGAGAAACGTCATGTGCGCGTAGTAACAAACGCCCGGCTCCACGCTCTTGATGGCATCTGTGGGCAGCGCCAGGTATCCGATGGCGTGTGGCGCGGCATTCACCTTGCCGTTGCCCTTGGCCAGTTCGCGGTCATCGGCCATGAGGCTCCAGTGGACCCCCACGGTGGAAAGCTCGGTGAAATCGTAATCGTTGCGGACGGGGACGCGCACCTGGGCCTGGCCGGGCCAATAATGTACCGCGTCCGCGGCCACCACCACCGGGGCATACACGGCCCGGGCTTCCCAGTAGTCCCTCTGCGGCGTGCGGTCGGCACGTACGATCCCGTCCCAGCCGTCGGTGACAATCTGAATGTACTTCTCCGGCTGGCCGTTGGCGCCTATACGCGTCCGGGTCAGGCCCTGATCCTGCCACATCCAGATGGATCCGCCGGCGCCGCTGGGGTGTTGGGTCAGCGCGCGCCAGGATTCCGCCAGCCCGCCGAACCCGTCCTCCGCATAGGCGTGCGTGTATTCCGTGGTGATGATGGGGCGGCTGGAGTGCGCCGCGAGCTGATCCAGGGCGGAAGGCGGGCGGTAGTGCGGCGCCAGGATATCGATCTCGGGCGGGAGGAATTCGTCGATCCGCTGCGGCATCAGCACCGGTCGCGTGGGGTCCGATCCTTTCACCAGGCGGATCATCGCCAGGTGCAGGGCAGTGAATGGATTTTCGTTGCCGATATCCCAGACGATCACGGAGGGATGATTGCGGTCGCGCTGAATGGTCTCCTGCGCGCGCAGCAGGCCGGCTGCCAGGAGCGACGGGTCGTCGCCCGATGAGCCGCCGTAGCCCATGGGAACCTCGTCGAGTACGTAGATGCCCATCTCATCGCAGAGTTCGATGAAGCCCTCGGCCGGCGGATAGTGGGATGTCCGCACCATGTTGATACTCGCGGCCTGCATCAGGCGCAGGTCTTGCAGCCAGTCTTCGCGGCGGGTGGCTCGGCCCACATCGGGGTTCTCGTCGTGGCGGCATACGCCCCGCAGTTTCACCGCCTGCCCATTGATACGCAGGACGCCCCCGGCTGTCGAGATCTGGCGGAAACCCACGGCCGAAGTCCGCGCGTGGGTGACTGCGCCGCCCTGCGCCAGTTCCACCGTGAGCCGGTACAAGTTGGGAGTTTCGGCGGTCCAGTGCTGCGGAGCGTTCACGTGCAGGGTGAGCAGCGTGTCGCGCGCCGTGCCGCGGTGGGACGGAATCGCCAGCACGCTCCGTTGAACTTCTTTGCCGTCGGGGCCGTTGAGGATCGCCCGCAGTTCGTAGCCCGGATCCGGCGCGACGCCCGGGCCGCCCGGGCCGCCCCGCCCCGCGCCCGCCGGAGCACCGCGCCCGCCCGCCGCTCCTGGACCGCCGGCGCCGCCGCGTCCACCGGCGCCCGCGCCGGCGCCGCGGCCTCCGGACACCAGCACGCGCAGGTTCAGATCGGCGTCGCGGAACTGGGAGTCGAACGTGGTGGAGGTCTCTACCCGGTCGATGTACGTCGCCACCGGCATGCCTTCCAGCCACACATCGCGGTAGATGCCGCCCATCGCCCAGTCGTCGCTGGTGTCGAATAAGGAGTCCTTGGTGAACTGGCGGACGCGCACGGCCAGCCGGTTCTCGGTCCCGATCTTGAGACTCGAGGTCACGTCGAAGGCGAACCCCGTGAACCCGCTGTCGTGGCGCCCCAGCGGAGTGGAGTTGAGCCAGACCTCGGCCGAATCCCAGACGCCACCGAAATGGAGCAGCACGCGCTTACCCGTCAGAGTGGCGGGCGCCTGGAAGCGAAGCACGTAGAAGCCGTCGCCGCCCTGGCGGGCCCGCGCGTAGATGGGTTCCTCGAACCCTTGCAGCGCCCAGTTCGAAGGCACCGGGATAGGACGGAAGTTGCCGCCCTGGAAGCCGTCCTGGTAGAACGTGGCCAGTCGGTCCGCGGCGGCCGCATCGGGGGCGAGCGCAAAATCCCAGGTTCCGTTGAGCGAGACCATCTGGGAGGTCTGCGCGCTGGCCGCCGTGAGCGTCGCCAGCAAAAGGGCAATCGTGCCCGCTATTCCGGTAAGCCGGGTGATTCGCATGATTCGCGATTGGTATCGCATATCGCGAGGCAAGTCAAGGTGGAGCGGACCGCGGTGCGGGCAGCGGGCGATGGTTCTTGTGCCATCTGATATAATTCCGCGTCGGATGCACATGGTCGGAATTCGTACGTGAAGCGCGATCGGCGGCCGGACAGACGAGCGGAGGTGCGGCGCCCGGCCAACCCATGGCGCGTCTGGGCGCCGCTCGTTTTGGGCATCGCGGTCCTGATCGCCTATTCGAATTCGTTCCGCTCCGGCCTGGTATTCGATAACGCGAACCTGATTTCCCAGGACCCGCGCGTTCACGCGTGGACGCCGCACAACCTTTCGCTCATCCTGAATGCAGGGTATTGGTACAACCGCGCGGATGCGGGGCTGTATCGGCCGCTGACCACGCTTTCCTTCCTGCTGAATTACAGCGCCTTCGGCAATGGTCCGCAACCCGCGAGCTATCATTGGGTCAATCTGGCGCTGCACGAGATCAATGTGATGCTGGTGTATGCGCTCGGAATGCTGCTATTCGGACGGCGCGGGCCGGCTATTGCGCTGGCCGCGATGTGGGGGCTGCATCCGCTGCACACCGAGGCGGTGACCAACATTGTGGGGCGCGCCGATCTTCTGGCCGCGTTCGGGGTATTGGCCGGAGTGCATTGCTACGCCAGATACTCCCGAGCCGAGGGGAGGCGCAGACTCGGATGGGCGGCTGGGTTGGCCGCGGCTCAGGCCATCGGGATCTTCTCCAAGGAAAGCGCCGCCGTGTTGCCCGGAATCCTGCTGGTTTACGACTGGATGACCGCGCAGGCCGGTGCGTGGCGCAGGCGGGCTCTGCCGTATGCCGCCGTCGCAATTCCGTTGGCCGCGTACCTCTCGATCCGCATCGCACTGGGGATTCATCTGGCGCCCACGTACTTCGACAATCCGATTGTGGGCGCTGGTTTCCTGGCCGGGCGGCTGACGGCGCTCGAGGTCCTCGGCAAGCTGGCGTGGCTTTTCGTCTGGCCCGCCAGGCTTTCGGCCGATTACTCGTTCCGCGCGATTCCCGTGCTGGCCTGGCGGACCCTCGACTGGGAGAGTATCGTCGCCCTGCTCACGGCGGCCGCTATACTCGCCGGCACGTGGTTCGCCGTGTGCCGCAAGCGGACCGTGACCGCATTTTGCTTTTTCCCGCTGTTCTTTTGGATTGCCTATCTCCCGACGTCGAATCTGCCGATCGCGATCGGTAGCATCATGGCCGAGCGGTTTCTGTATCTGCCGTCGATCGGATTGGCCGGCTGGGCGGTGGCCGCCGCCCTCAATTGGAAGCGCGCCTGGTGGAGCGTGCCGGTCGCGGTCTGCCTCGCGTTTGGCGCGCGAACCTGGGTCCGCAACTTGGATTGGAGGGACGAGCGAAGCCTGTGGGCCAGCGCGGTTGCGGTCTCTCCGGGAAGCGCCCGCGCGCACAACAATCTAGGGACCGCACTGCCGGTCGATCCGGGCGAATTACCGGAGGCTATCGCCGAGTTCGAAGCCGCCGTGCAAATCCGTCCGGATTTCGCCGAAGCGCACAACAACCTGGGGAGCGCGCTGCTGCACATGCCGGGCCGGCTTCCCGACGCCATCGCCGAGTTTCAGGCGGCCTTACGTCTCCGTCCGGATTACGTCGAAGCGCACAACGACCTGGGCAGCGCGCTGCTGCGAGCGCCAGACCGGCTTCCCGACGCCATCGCCGAGTTTCAGGCGGCCCTGCGCATTCGTCCGGATTACGCCGAAGCGCACTACAATCTGGGCCTCGCGCTGCTGCCAATGCCCGGCCGTCTACCGGACGCTATCGGGGAATTCCAGGCCGCCCTGGACATCCGGCCCGATTACCCGGAAGCACACAACGACCTGGGAAGGGCGTATTTGCAGGAGCCCGACCGGCTGCCGGACGCCATCGCGCAATTCGAAGCCTCTCTGCGCGCCCGGCCGGATTTCGCGGAAGCCCACTACAACCTGGGGAACGCGCTGCTCCAGGTACCTGGCCGCCTGGAGGATGCGGTGGGCCAGTATGAGGCGGCATTGCGGCTGGGGCCGGACCTCGCCGAAGGACACTACAACTTGGCGCGGGCGCTGCTGCGGATGCCGGGCCGTCTGCCGGACGCCATCCATGAACTGGAAAGGGCGGTGCGGCTGAAACCGGGCTTTGCCGAAGCGCACTACAACCTGGCCATCGTGCTACGGCAAGTGCCGGGTCGGGAGGCCGAGGCATCCAGCGAAATGGCGACCGCTCTCGAAATCATGCCTGTCCTGGGACAGCCACGGAAATGACCGCCGCTTATCTCAATTTCACGACGACGGCTTCCCCTGCGTGGGGCGCCGACTTCTCGGGCGTCGCGTCGAAACGGAAGCCGGCCGGATTTTCCTTCGAGCACAATATCACCTGGATGGTCCGCCGCTTCGGCATCTCTCCGCATCGCTCTGGGCGCGCAAACGGGGCGACGTGATTCGCTTCGTCGTGGGGGAAGGGGAGTTCGGTTTTCCTGGCGCGGCGACGAGCGCCATTGCAGGAATTGGCCCCCGGCCCGCACAGAACAGAACGGGGCGGGAATCCAAGGACGACCGTCGTAAACCACCCGGCAATATAAATCTTAGTCAGGCGAGAAAGGACGTGCCGCGGAATTAGTCTACCGCCGCTCGGTCGGATTCGACTTGTGTCTTTGAGGGTATGTTCACCGGCGCACGGATAATGCTATCGGTTCCACCATGGTACTGGAAGCGGCGCGGCTAATTCAGGTCCCTCGAAGATTCAGGTTGAGGGCGTGATCGTCAAAATGGTGAAGGACAAATTCCAGCGGCAGCCGTCACAGAGATAGTACTCGTCGCGATTCACGCAGGTTGCGGGAGTTGCAAGGAATGAAGTGGCCATCAAATCTCCGGTCGGCGGTTCTTGTCGTTCTGGCAGCCTGCGCCTCTGCTGCTGCAGTGATGGGCGCTGACGATTCTCAGGCAACAAAGACTGTCGACGGTGACGCGGCTTCCCCCAGCAAGCCACCTTTGGTTACTCAGAATCCTGACGGGACATTCACGGTTCAAAAAGTGCCTCCGAAAGAGGGGGCCAAAGGCACAGCCAAAAAGGGACTGATCATACCCCCTCAGGTAGTTGTTCCCATAATACCGTCCCGTGAAAAAATCAGCGAATCTGGTATATGGGCGCCGTGAACGTCGGGCAGTGTTCACAGTGGCAAGGGAGGCCGCGCTGTCAACAATCAATTTCCGGTTGGCTCCCGCTCGACCCGATCCACCACCAGGTATTCCACCGACCCTCGTGGCGGGCCGCCAAACGAACTTCGCCAGAGATTCGCCGCTAAAATCGCGACGGCCCGGCCAATTGTTGGATCATACCCACGGTAGACGGCGCCCATGCCGCCAACTCCAAGGACGCATGCCGACCCGGTTACATCCATTTCGACAGCATAACGTCCGAAGTGCCCGCAACGCCTCCTTGGTCGATGGCCTCTCATCGCAGTGGCGGAGCGATTCGGTCGGAGGTTACCGTCCGTCCAAAACCTCGCTGCTTTATCCCGCGAGCGGCAACACCACGGTTGTTGTCTAGCTCATTCAGTGTCCCTTGAAGACCTCCTGGCAAGCTCAGAAAGATTTCCAAAACAACCCAGCGTGGTAATCCCACCCGCACACGCACAGCCGCACGTGCCGCACCCGATTTCGTCGAGAAGATTCATGAGATGAAGGACCACGGCCACGAGGAAATCTGTTAGCGTAATCTCTGGTTGTGGCCCTCCTCGGGCACAGTTTCACGTTCTTCAGCGTCACTGGCAGCGGATCGAATACAGGCTCAGAGTCCCTGATTTCGAGATTCTCGATACTGCCGTGGTTGATCATCTGGCAGAGCCGTACAAGCGTTCGGCGCGCTGGCGAAAGCTCTGAAAGGGGGCAAAGCCCCGGCTGACAGGCGCCCGACGCGCGTCGGGATAGCTTCCGATATTACGAAATAACTGGCCGATCTCTGCCCTTTGGACCCAACCAGGTGAATGAGGGTCGGCGGCTCGTCGAGGACTCATTGCCGCATTCTCTCGCCTCGCCTTGCGCGAGCTTCGGCTAGGTCTTCGACCGCTTGAAAAGGTATTTGTAGAACACTTTCAATCGATAATGTTGTGGTCTATACTAGGTCATGCGAGCTTACCGCCGACTCCACATCCGCTTGCCCAAGCGTCACCGGG
>Ga0182018_10001939_pt1 | contig 22035 bp, 15 predicted proteins | sample 812P2MmetaG_FD_120490 | JGI IMG/M metagenome (GOLD analysis project Ga0182018, IMG submission 120490) | Permafrost microbial communities from Stordalen Mire, Sweden - 812P2M metaG | ecosystem: Environmental > Terrestrial > Soil > Wetlands > Permafrost | place: Sweden: Stordalen | collected...
ACCCCAGGCATGGGGCGACGAGCCACTTCCCGGAACGGTGAACTACTTCACAGGCAACGATCCTGCTCGCTGGCGCTCGGGTATTCCGACCTACGCGAGGGCGCAATTCAAGAGCGTGTATCCGGGGATTGACCTCGTCTATTACGGCAACCAGCAGCAACTCGAATACGACTTCGTGGTGACGCCCGGTGCAAGTCCAGATGCGATCCTGCTGCACTTCTCCGGAGCGGACAGAGTCGAGGTTTCGCCGGAGGGCGGCCTGACCCTGCAAGGAAAGAGGGGCCGGATCGGCTTTCAAGCGCCGTTGCTCTACCAAACCGTCCGTGGCCGGCGAGAGCCTGTGCGTGGACGGTTCGAATTGCGTGCAAACAACACGGTGGGCTTTCGCGTTGGGAGCTATCGCCACGATCAGGCGCTGGTGATCGACCCCGTGCTTGTGTACTCCACTTATCTGGGAGGGAGCGCTGCGGACGAGGTGAACGGGATCGCTTTAGACAGCGACGGTAATGCCTACCTTACCGGGCAGACGAGTTCCGCGGATTTTCCTGTCACGACCGGAGCCTACCAGTCGGAAAACAAGACAAACGGCAGGGGCACCGTCTTTGTGAGCAAACTCAACGCAACCGGCACCGCTCTGGTGTACTCAACCTTCCTGGGCGGAAGCCAGCAGGACATTGGCTCCGCGATTGCGGTTGACGGTGGCGGAAACGCCTACGTCGGGGGAAATAGCGGATCGGAGGATTTTCCGGTAACGGCGGGCGCCTTTCAGACCACAAACGTCGGCGAGCGGGCATTTGTGGCCAAGCTAAATCCCACCGGAACTGCGCTTGTCTACGCGACTTTTCTGGGTGGGAGTTCCCATGAGGTCGTGAAAGCTATCCAGGTGGATAGCGCGGGGAACGCATACGTCGCGGGTACCACCTTCTCTTCAAACTTTCCCGTCACTTCGGGAGCCTTCCAAACAACAAACAAGGATGATCACACTGTCTTTTTGGCCAAGTTGAACGGGACCGGATCGGCTCTCGACTTCGCGACCTTATTGGGGGGGACGGGCCAGGAAGAAGGGAATGGGTTGGCGATCGACTCGAAGGGAGACTGCTTTGTCACCGGCGACACATATTCCAGTGATTTTCCGGTAACCTCCGGAGCCTTTCAAACTACTCTGCACAGCAGCGACGGCTCGAATGCTTTCGTTGCCGAGGTGAATCCGACCGGAACGGCGCTCATTTATTCAACGTATCTGGGAGGCAGCCTGCTTGATATTGCCAATGCCATTGCGATTGACGGTTCAGGGAATGCGTATGTCGCCGGCTTCTCAGAGTCTTCCGATTTCCCTACGACCGAAGGGGCGTTCCAGACCACACCCGGCGGAGTTTTCGTTTCGGGATTGAATTCCACCGGGACGGCGTTGCTCTACTCCACATATCTGGGAGGGCCCGGGGACGTGGGAGTCGAAGGAGCCTTTGGGATCGCCGTAGACAGCGCAGAGAATGCTTATGTCACCGGTACTACGAACGGCGGATTTCCAGTGACCCCGGGCGCGATCCAGAGTACCGGAGGCTCAGCAAATGCGTTTGTGACGCGATTGAATCCGACCGGAACGGCGCTGGTGTATTCGACCTACCTGGGCGGGGCGCAAGGCGCCAGCGCACTCGCGATCGCCATTGACGGTTCCGGACATGCATACGTTGCAGGCGACACTTATTCAAAAGTGTTTCCAACTACCACGGGAGCTTTCCAAACGACTAACAACACAAACGGAAGCTATACCGGATTTGTGGCGGAGTTGGATACAAACACCACCCTTGTTGGAACTACTACGACGCTCACCTCCGATGCCAATCCGCAGATCGCGGGCCAGTCGGTAACGTTCACCGCCACCGTGAACCCATCCTCGGGAAGCGCGACACCGTCAGGAGATGTGGTCTTCGATATCGATGGCGCTGACGTGGCGACCGTGGCCCTCAATGCGGGCGCAGCAACCTACACGACATCATCCCTTGCGGTGGGCTCGCACACGGTTCTTGCGACCTATCAGGGAGATTCCAGCTTTCAACAAAGCAGCGCCAGTCTGGCGGAAACGATTCAAGCAGCGCCCGCCGCAACACCAACGTTTTCGCCAGCGGGCGGCACCTACGCGGGATCTCAGAGTGTGACGATCTCTGACCAGACTGACGGCGCGACGATCTACTACACGACGAATGGCGCAACGCCGACGATAAACTCTACGTTGTACACCGGCCCGATCGTGGTAGCGGCAACCGAAACGATTCAGGCGATCGGTACGGCGTCGGGATATTCTCCCAGCGCCGTCGCCTCGGCGACCTTCACCATCCAGCAGCCGATGGTTACTTTGTCCCCTGGTTCACTCAACTTCGGCAGTCAAACCGAGGGTACCAGCAGCCAAGCTCAAACCGTCACCGTTCAGAACTCCGGGAGCGCATCGCTGAGTAGTATCGCGATCACGCTTTCGGAATCCAGCGCTTCCTCCTCAGTGGGAAAGATCAGTGCGGACGCAGCCGGGATTTCCTCGCAAGACTACTCAGCGACCACCACCTGCGGCAGCTCACTCGCGGCCGGAGCCAGCTGCACCGTGAGTGTGACATTCTCTCCGACGACGACTGGGTCGTTTCCAGGTCTGTTGCAGATAAGTGATAATGCTGTTGGCTCGCCGCAGACAGTGGGTCTTGCCGGAACTGGAACGGCTCCAGTGCAAGGGGACTTTACTGTTACAGCAAGCCCTTCGTCAGCGATGACGACTTACGGCGGCTCCGCACAGTTCACGATCAGCGTAATGGCGACGGGCGGAACTTACGACAGCTCGGTGAGTCTCAGCGCATCGGGACTGCCGGCTGGCGCCACGGCCAGCTACTCCCCCGCATCGGTCATCCCGGGCAGTGGCGCCGCCAACTCGGTTCTGACTATCCAGACGGCCACTCTGAATGCTGCAAACTCGCGTACCGTTCCGCTTTGGCCGGTTAGTTCGCCGGCGCTGGCGCTGTTGTTCTTTGCGATTCCGAGAAGAATGCGCGAACAGTGGTCCCGTCGCGTGATCCTTGCCCTGCTCATGCTGGCTTCATTCAGCGCGGCGGCAGTCTTGATTGGCTGCGGCGGCGGATTTGCCTTGCCGCGACAGACCACGACTTCCACCATTACGATCACTGCCGCCAGCGGCTCCGACGTACACACCACAACCGTTCAGCTGACGGTGAACTAAGGGAGAATGCCGATGGGAGTTCGAATTGCACTTCTGTTGACGATCGCTGCAGTCTCCGTGACTACGGAAGCTCAGACAAGTCCAGTGAAGGCCGTCGGGCCTGCGCCAGAATTGGCGCTGCAATACACCTATTTGCGGTCCAACGCACCGGTTGGGCAATGCACCTGTTTTTCACCGGAAGGCGGGAGCGCGTCAATCAGCATGCCGCTAAGGGGTAGCAACTTTTCGCTGGCTGGCGACCTGACCGCAGGGCACGCCAGCGGAATCTCAAATGGAAGCTACGATCTGACGCTCACGGTCTTTACCGCAGGCTTGCGCTTCACACCTGGCTTCAAGATGGGCCGGTTGGTCCCTTATGGCCAGATCCTTGCTGGTGGAGCGCATGCGGGTGGATCGCTGGTCTCCGGCAACACCCCGGCGAACAATTCCTCGGTGGTCTTTGCGTCCAACGCAGGTGGCGGACTTGATCTGGTTCCGCATCCGGAGAGCCGCTTCTCTTTGCGACTGGTAGAAGCAGATTACTTGGCCACGCTTTTTCGCAATGGGCTAAACGATCATCAGAACAACCTGCGCATTAGTGTAGGCATTGTGATCCGAATGGATCATCGATAGCGATAGATCAATGGTGTGCCTCGCCAAAATAGCGATCTGCATTCGAGTCAGGCGGATGGCGAGGCACAGCTACAAAATCGACTGCAGTGGCGTGGTGGCAAAAAACAGATGCGTGGCCAGAATGCTAAATATGGCTTTAATTATCAATACGTTATGCTGGTCGGGGCGGAGGGATTCGAACCCCCGACCCTCTGCTCCCAAAGCAGATGCGCTACCAGGCTGCGCTACGCCCCGACGTGCTCTTTCGATTGTATCGTGAATAGGAATTGGACAGTCGGCATTGGGGAATCGGAATCGGGTTGGGCGCGCTGTTAGTGGCTGAGGAGCCAGACAACGAGCCAGACAACGAGCACGATGGGAATCGCGAAGATGAGCCCAAGCGAGGCAGCGAGAATGCCGAGGAAGGCCCAGTCGCGACCCGTGTGGCGGCGCGGCTCATCGAGGTGGCGCGTGAGCAATCGATAGTTGCGACGGTTGGCCTTCCAAATGACGTCGAAGATGTCGCCGAAGAGAGGAATGGAGCCAACCAGCACGCCGATGCCGATGTTAGCCGCCATGCGCATGAGCGTGATGTATGGGACGCCGCGAATCCACGCGGCCAGAGGGATGATGAGCGAGAGGAGGCCAGCAAGGACATCGCCCAGGCCCGGAACGAGGCCGATGACGCCGTCGATGCCGAAACGAAAGCTAGTACCGGGGACGCGGAAGGCTTCGTCGAGGAGGAACTCGATTTGTTGCAGGGTTGAATCGCGGAAGAGCCATGCGCCGCGATTCCATCGGTCCGGCCCCGGAACAACACCCTGCGGGGAGGGCGCGCGTGGCAGACCCGCAGTTTTATCGCTTGCTGGTGGATCGTTTGGGCGCAAATCGCGCGTCGCGGCGGCGTTGTGGTGGCCGGCGGGGCGATTCGCGATTGGATCGGCTTCAGGCATCGATGATTGAGACAGTGTGAGATACGGGCTGCGATCCCATTTGCTGGGCTTTGATGGCGAGCTGCCCCGCGGGAATCGCGTGGCTTATTCGATGCTACAATCTGTAGGGTACATGGCGGCTATAGTTCAGCGGCAGAACGCCTGACTGTGGCTCAGGATGTCGTGGGTTCGATCCCCACTAGCCGCCCCAATCGACACGCTGCATACCCCCCTCCTTTGTCGAGCGAAAGTGCCTGAAAATCTGAGCGATAGTTTAGGGATGACCGGGGCCGTTCGTGGGAATGCCCCGGCTGAACCGGGTTGGGCTGCAGTGCGTTCGGACGCGTGGATTCGGCCGTTTAAGCCGAGGCGCTGGCTCACCAACGGTCACGTGCAGACGATTGTGGGCAACTTCTATCGTCGACCTCCATTCCAGGTTCCTGCCGAGGCGGAAGAAGTGCTGGTGGACGCGGCGGACGGAAGCTGTGTGTTGTGCCATTCCAACTGGCAGCCGGAGGCGGTGCGTGCGAGCCGGCTGACCGTGGTGCTGGTGCATGGGCTGGAGGGTTCGTCGAACTCGGGGTACATGCGGGGGATTGCCGCGCGCGCGTGGGATGCGGGCTGGAACGTGGTGCGGATGAACATGCGCAACTGCGGCGAGACGGAACACCTGACGCCAACGCTTTATCACTCGGGGCTGTCGGGCGATGTGCGGGCGGTGGTTGAACACGTGGCTCGGCAATGGGGACTGGAGCGGGTGGCGTTGGTGGGCTACTCGATGGGCGGGAATCTGGGATTGAAACTCGCGGGCGAGTGGGGCGAGCATGCGCCGCTGATGGGTGTGGCCACGGTGTGCCCCGCGATTGATCTGGCGGCGGGAAGCGATGCGTTGCATGAGCCGAAGAACCGTGTCTACGAGACAAGATTTGTGCGCGGGCTGATGCGGCGATTTCGCAGGAAAGCGGCGTTGTTTCCGGCCGTTTATGGAGATCCGGCGGCGGTTGGACGAGTTGGATCGCTGCGGGACTTCGATCAAAAGATTGTGGCGCGATTCTGCGGATTTCAGGATGCGGACGACTACTACTATCGCGCGGCGAGTGCACGAGTGGTGGACCGCGTTGCAGTACCGGCGCTGATTCTGCAGGCGGCGGACGATCCCTTCATTCGACTTTTTCCGGAGACGCGGGCAAGGATCGCCGACAACCCATGGATTGAGTTCGTGGAGACCGAGCACGGTGGGCACTGCGCGTATCTTTCGCGGGACCGCGGCGAGGAGGTCCACTGGGCGGAAGCAACAGTGATTCGGTGGTTGCAGGCCGTGGCTGGGAGCCCAAGTGGAAGCTGACTGGGAATTCGAGGTGGGCGGCGAGGCGCCCGTGATCGAGGCGTGGTGGCCGGGTCTGGTTGACCTGCGGCGGAGCCCGGCAAGCGTCGTTGAAATTCCCGAGGCTGCGGAATTTCCCGCGCTGGGAGACGTGCTCATCCGGCTCAACGGCGCATCCTCGCCCGTGTGGACGAGCAAATGTGGCGTGTGGACAAGCGACAACGTTGAACTCTTCGATGCGGATGAGTTTGACGCGCCGCCAGGAGGCACGGCTCACACTCACGGCTGTTATATCGATCTGCTGCCAAAGGACGAGGGGCAATGGTTGTCCGCGGATGCGATCGCGGCTGTATGCAAATCGTGGAGCGCTGTCTTCCGCGGTGTTTCTTTAGGCTCGTGCCGCGCGGATCTCATCATTCGCCGCGCCTTCACGCCTCCTGGGCGCATGCACCTGGCCGTGACGGCCTACCTGACTGGGAGTGGATTCACGCCGGGAGAGGCGCGTGTTGCACTGGAAGCGGCGCTGGGGCTCTTTGCCGATGTGCTCTCGAATCAATCGACGCTACAATAATGGAGGCACGGGCGAGTAGCTCAATCGGATAGAGCACCGGCCTTCTAAGCCGGGGGTTGTGGGTTCGATTCCCGCCTCGCCCACCAATTTAGAGTCAATAGTTTACAGGGGCATTGCTTAATCGCCGCCGGAGCGCGGTCGGCAATCGTTCCCTTACCAAGAATGGTTCAACTTCCGGGTTGGGGGCTATCACCCGAAGTGTGCGCCTACTTGATCGCGAGGTCTCCGTTCGTGGGGTCGCTTGGCCAATCTTTACCTTTGCGCTTAGCCTGGTATACCGCGAAAACCGGAACAAACTCACGCTGTGAAATCCTAGTTAGCCGCAGCCGTCACCCCGGCCGGCGAGCTCGACAGGGGAATGGTGTATACCCGCTGCGTCGCCGTCAGCACCAGCAGCGAATTCTTCGACGCCACAAAACTCGCCACCCGCGGCTGATGGTCCAGGATCATCCGCTTCATCTGCTTCCCCGTCGCCGCGTCGTACACTGTCAGCTCCTGATTGCGATTGGCCACCGCCAACAGTCCCTGAGCACCATCGCCGCCCAGCACCCTTCCATAAAACGCCGCGGTCCGCACCCCGTCCGACAACCGATACACCACCGTGTTGTTCAGATTCCCGTGCACCGCGATATAGTTTCCAAACACATCAGCCCAGCGATGGTCTTCCCGGAATATCCCAGCCGGCCGCGTCGGGGTCTGCAAAATCCGCTGCACCTCGCCCGTTCGCGCGCTCACAATCTCCAGCACCAATCCTTCGGCGAGCCACTCCTTCTGCGTGTCTGAGCTTCGCACAACTTTGTCCGTGTGGTGTGACAGCTCCGTGGCCCCATCCTCGGTGCGCAGGTCGTACATCAGCACCAGCGTGTCCCGGTCGCTCTCGTAGATTTCCGGCCTGCCTTTGGGGAAATGCCGCGTCCATAGCTGCTTCCCGTCCGTCGGGTCGGACACATCCATCTCCATGTTGTTCACAATGCCACGAAATCCCTTGTCCAGCGCTTTAAAGTTCACCAGCACGCCGCTCAGCAGGCTCTGGTCCTCTTCAAAGGGTGCTCCCGGCGTCTGTGTCCCCGTGCGCGCATCCAGCATCAGGTTCGCTCCAGGCTTCTGGAACGACGTAATCAGGTGCAGCCATGCCCTATCCTGGTCGTCGAACCGCAGCCCGGAAAAGGGCCGCAACAGCGACACCTGCTTGTTTTGCTCCAAATCCCACAGTGTCCCGCGTGACGAATGCGAGTAGGCCAAAAATCTCCCATCCGCGCTGAAATCTCCCGCGGCCAGGGGTCTCAGCGGACTGACAGGCAGATCCACCGTCACCGGACTTCCTGCGCTGGTTTCCTTCAGCGCCACACCGCCCTTGGACGATTCGCTCGCCAGCGCCTGCCCATACAAATCCACCTGCGACGAGCGGAACGCCCTCTGAATCGTTCCCGTCGCCGGATCAATCAGGATCGCCGCATTTTCGCCCGCTGGCCCGATCAGCACGAAGTCGCCCTGGCTGATCCCGCGCACCCACTGATCTCCAATCGGAAACCTCCCCAGCTTGTCGCCGCCCGGGAACGAATCCAGGCACATCGTGTACAACATCGCACCATTGGCTTGCGCTTTGCCGTTCCCGCACGCGAACGCGATCTTGGTGTTCCCCACAAACGCGGCCTTCCACGCGATCATGTTTCCCAAGTCCCCGTGCATCGCAATTTCGTGCCGCTGCGTCAGGTCGTATGCAAACGTCTTTCCACCCAACAGCGCCAGCATCAGCGTCCCATCGGGGCTGAACACAATATCTCCGCGATTGCCCCATCCCGGAAACTCGTTGAACTTCTTGTTCTCGTAGATTGGCTTCTCCGTCTCGACGTCCAGAAGGGTCAGACCCACGCCGCCTGTGTCCTCAAGCTTCATGCACGCAAAGGTCCTCCCATCCGCGGCCAGCGCGCTCACCCAGCATCCGCGGTAATCGATCAGGTCGTGCACGCTCTCGCGCTTCTGCGTGGCAATATCCCACGACTCCACTCGCATGTCCGGGAACGCCATCGACACGCGCTTCGAGTCTGGCGAAAAGTGCGCCCGGTCCGCCCCCGGCGAATCAATCGAGAACAACAACTTCAGGGGCGCGTGCGACAACACGTGCACGCTCGCATTGGTCTGCGCCAAAATCAAGTTCCCATCGGGACTAAAGTGAATCCAGTCCAGCCCCAACGCATCGGAGGGTCAAGCAAAAACGACGTCAGCCCTGGCGTCGGTTCCACTAGCCAGCTCGGCACCTGCGTGCGCAGCCTCTGCTGAAAGTCGGCAAACGACGCCGACTTGCCCGGCGCCACCGCCTTGCACTCGGCCGACAGACCATTCACCATTTTGTGTGCAGCACGAATGCGGTCCACTATCTCGGTGTCGTCGCCGGCAAGAATCTTCAGGAACAGCCCCGTGTGTCCCTTGCTGTCCGTGATGCGGTCCAGGTTTTCCGCCAGCGCGTTCGCCGCATACCCGGCCCGCGTCATCGCGTAAAGCGCAATCGCGTCCGCCCCCAGTTCGCCATTCTCCGCATCATCCCGCGACTCCGCACCGCCCGCCTTCCACGGCGCGTTGAACAGCAGTTGCTCTTTGTCTTCCACGTCGCGCTGATCGCTCAGCGACGTCACCTTCAGCAGCAGCTTTAACAGCAATGTCTCGTTCACCGTCCCAGCGTGTAAATAGATGTGGCCTATCTCGTGCGCCAGCACACCCGCTATTTCGTCCTCGTTGTGCGCGTCCGAAATCATCTTGCGGCTTACATACACATGTCCGCCGGCAATCGAGAAGGCATTGACTTCCTCATCCACGTACACGCGAAACGTGAACTCGATGGTGGTCGGCGGCAACTGCGCCAGCAGCTTGTTCCCGATCCGTGTCAGTTCGACCGTATCCTTTTCCGGCAGCAACTCGTACTCCGGCTCCAGTTGCGCCGCTTGCGCATCGCCCAGCCACTGCTCCTGCTGCTCACTGAAGATATTCGGCTTGTTCAGCTGGAAATGCGGCGCCGGAACTGTGCACCCGCTACTCTGAGCGAGTACCTCCAGCGATGCGAAGACGAGACAAGAAAAGGATAGGACGCAGAATCTATGCATAGAAACACCAAAGGGGAGGTGCAGCCATCCTACCACGGGATTGACCCAATCCAGGTAAGCGCAATCTTCGGTATCGCCCCCCCAATCAATTCCATGACCCTTCGAGCGCCGTTGTCGGAGTTGACCGCTTGAGCCCATTTGATTCAAGGGAATAGAAGCTCCCCCAATGATCGTTCCCGAATCGTCGCCCATCCGGAAATTACTACTCAATAGTCACCTTCCAGGCGGCGGGAACCCTCGGTGAGCGAGTATCAGCGACTGAATTCGCCCGCTCTAGTTCAGCTTCGTTCCGGGCTTGGCCACTGCTTGATTCTTTGCTTCGGCCATCATTTGTTCGACTTTGTCTCTTCCTTCGTAGTTGGGGTTCGCCGCGAGAAGTTTTTTCCAGTCTGCGAGCGCGCCAATGGCGTCGTGTTTTCCCTGCCACTTTACGATGCCGAGGTTGAAGAGAGTGTTCGGATTATTGGGTGCGTAGGTGAGCGCTCGATTGAACTCCGAAATCGCCGTGTCGGCGTCTCCCATGAACCAGTAGGCAGTCGCCATATCGGTTCGCACGGCCGATTCAGATGGCTTGGCATTCAAGACGCGGCCGTAATAGTCGATGGCCGCGCGATACTGCTGGGCGTCGTAATAGATGTTTCCAATAGCGGCCAGCAGGTCCGGATTATTGGGGTCGGACTTGAGTTTTTCTAGCAAAGGCGCGACTTGGGAGTCGGCCAGCGCCTTCAACTGAACAGGTGAGGGATTCTGGGATGCCGGAGCGGCCGAATTCGCCGCCGCTTGCGCGACAATGGCAGCCTTTGCGGATCCGGATTGCGCTGAAGTTAGTCCTCCATGGATGAACCAGCCCCCTGCGATTCCAACCGAAACGCATAGGACAGCAAGAATGAGGGCCCGCTCCATCGGCCATTCTTTTGCGAGGGTTCGACCGATGCTTGTCATTTGCTTCGACCTCCTTCGAACACGCGTTGATCGCCCGCAGCCGACTGCACACTGGCCATCAGTTTTTGCACCGTGGCTTTGCGGTCCGGGCTCAATTGCGGATTTGACTTGAGCAATTGCTGCCATGCTGCCAGCGCGCCCTTGCTGTCCTGCTTGCCCTGCAGCCTGATCATGCCCAGATCGAACAACGCATTGACGTCTTTGGGATCGTAGCTGAGCGCCTGATCGAGTTGTGCGATTGCTCCATCGACATCGTCGCTGCGGTAGAGGCTGATGGCCAGCTTGGTGCGCATAGCAACATTCTTTGAGTCAACCCGCACCGCTTTTTCGTAGTAGGCTGCCGCTTGATTGAACTGGTGGGTTGAATGGTAGATGGCCCCAACCTGATCGAGGAGAGCTGTGTTGTTCGGATCCTTCTTCAGCCTTGCCAACAAAGGCGCGGCCTTGGCGTCGGCCATCTGTTTCATCTCATCGAGGCTGGGCGGGCGGCTGCCCATCGCACTCCCGTGAGGTGATTGCGGAGATGCGCCGGCTGCGGATTGCGCCAGATTACCGGCTGGAGTCTGGATCATCGCTCCAGAAGTGGACGGAGCCGAACCACCCGTTGCGCCTCCGGGAGTTGTCGAAGACGAGTTGACGGCTGTTTGGGCCGGAGAGGCCTCAATTTCAGAGGCACGGAAAAGGTATCCGACTGCAAGGCCCAGAACGAGGCAAACGACGGCCATTGCATAGACTTGTGCCGCCTGCAGGGTTGGCTTCACAGTAGCTTCCGTGATTGATTCGTTTAACATGCCTTGCCCTTCCCCGGGTCAGACTTGTGATCGAAGGGTACTGTTTCGATCCTTATGGTCCGGGCGTCACAGACGAAAATGGCTGTTTTCTGTTGCACGATCGGCCTTCTGAGCCGGTGCCGTCCCAGCTTCACATTCACGGTGAAGACAGAGATAGTGGAGCACCGAGCGTGCTGCCAAGGTGTGACGCAGGTCACGCATTAGAGAGGGTGAAGCTGTGTGATTGAGATCACTGAGCGTGAGACTGCTCACCTGAAAATATGTGCACATAACTCCGAAGGCCTGCGGACGGATTGCAGGGAGCAAATTCGCTTTCTGGAGAGTGACGGTTCTCACATATGAAACGAAACACCCGGAATCAAAGTAATTTGGGGATTGTAATCAACGTCACTGTGTCGGAATGCCCAGCGTGGAGCGGCGAATTGCCAGGAATGTCTCAATCACTACCTCGGAGAAAGTCGAGACATTCTTCTCAACGACTACTTGCGAGTGCCGTAGCAAAGCACCGCTTCAACTCGCAGCAAGAGCATCAGTCTTGCACAAGCATTAAGGGAAGGCTGAGCTGAACCAACGCCGGTGCGGTCGACCTGAGTCGATCTCACAGGCCAGTCGAGCTACTGGAATCTGCCTTAGGAGGCACCACACAATGAAACGCTTTTGTTCAATCGCCATCATGCTTCTGGTATCCGCGAGCTTTGCGGCTGCACAGATAGGAGCGTCGCCGTCGACTGACGTCCTCGGCGCTCACCTCAACTACGGTCGCGGCTGCGCGGCCTGTCACGCACCCCACAGCGGCGCATACGGCAACGGCGCAGCCAAGACCGCCGACCCGACCGCCGGGCAATCGATTCTCTGGGGCCAGGACGTCGAGAGCCTGTACGGGCAGACGATCACATCCGGTGGAGTAGGACCCTCTGGCGCAAGGGCTGCATCGTCGTACTCAGAGACCCTGCCGGCGAGCATGTCGGCTGGGACACCCGACGTCACCGGCCTGCTCACTTGCCTGAGCTGCCATGACGGCAACTATGCAAAGGGCGCCATGATGAAGAACCAGATTTATGAGACCCTTCCGCCAACTTACGGGCAATGGAACACGGTCCCGACCCTGATCGGCATCAATGAATCCGGAGCAGGAACTTACCTCGCCGACCACCCGGTGGGACTGAATGCCGTAATGGGTTGCGGCGGCCAATACAACTGGGATTGCACCATCAGCGCAGCCGGCGCAGTCCAGATGACCGGAGCAAACTCGAGCAAGTTCGTCAAGAACTACGGGTTCTTTGTCAGCCCGGGCGTCTATAACAACACACCGGTAGTGGTTTGCACCACCTGCCACAACCAGCACCTGATGAATGTGGTCAACGTGACAGCCAAGAACTCCGGTCAGCCGGCCGGCTATTACCAGACCATGTTCTTCCTCGTCGGACCTTACAACCCGGCCAGCGGCACGGCCAACAGCAACCAGACAGCGCAATTCTGCCGCCAATGCCACGGTGGCGAGGCGAACGAGTCGAACAACGGTACGGCGGGAACCATTTACTAATCAGCTTGCATGAACGGGGGAGGGGGCCAACGTCTCTCTCCCCCTATTTTTTTGAAACAGGATGGTCAACATGAAACTCAAACTTTCCCTCGGTGTGTTCCTTCTTCTCACGACTGTGGCTGCTCCTGGTCAAGTTGCCTCGCATGCTCCCACGGTCTTCACGCAGACGCCCACCGCAAGGTCCTCGACTGCACCGTCAGCACCAGCAGCCAAGCCGGTGGCACGGGTGAACGGAGCGGTATTGACCGACGCCGATCTGGTGCGCGAGGAGTACGCGATTTTCCCTTATGCCCGCCAGCACAACGGGATTCCGAAGGACATGGAGCCCCAGATTCGTGACGGGGCTATGAAGATGATCATCTTCGAGGAACTGGTTTACCAGGAGGCGCAGCGCCGCAAGATGACGGTACCGGCCGCGAAGATGCAGCAAGCCGAGTCGGACTTCAGAAAGCAGTTTGCCACGCCCGACGAGTTCGACGCGCTGTTGCAGGGTGACTTCCATGGCTCGATGCAGCAGTTGCGCGAGAAAATTCGGCGGTCGCTGCTGATTGAGTCATTTCTGAAGACCGAGGTTGAGGATAAGAGCGCGATTTCAGCGGCCGATCTCAGGGCTTACTACGACAAGAACCCGGCCCGGTTTGAGCATCCGGAATCTTATACGTTCCAGACGATTTCCGTTCTTCCGCCGGCCCATGCCACAGCCGACCAGTTGAAGGAAGGGCGCACGCGCGCCGAAGCTGCGCTGCACCAGGCAAAGGCGACAAAGACGGCTGAAGAGTTTGGCTTGTTGGCCGAGAAGATCTCCGACGACGATTACCGGGTGATGATGGGCCAGCACAAGCCGGTTCCGGCGAGCCAATTGGCGCCGCAGGTTTTGAAAGCACTGCAGACGATGAAAGCCGGCGATGTCAGTGACATGATTCAGATCGAGCAGGCGTACACCGTCGTGCGCCTGGACGAGCATGCGCTTGCGGGCAGGGAGAAATTTGAAGACGTGAAGGGGCAACTGGAGAAGGAACTGCCTCAAGTAAAGAGAAACCAGGTCCGCGCCGAGCTGGACAGGAAACTGCGTGAGAACGCAAAGGTTGAAGTGCTGTAAGGAACTGCGAAGGGATTCTGGATTCGGGGCTCATATCCCAGGTGAGCCACGGGTCGCAAAGGATAGGTGGCATGGCGGAAGCAGTTCATGACACAGGGAAGAGCCTTTCGGCATCACGCTTGAGCTTTGAAGAGTCAGGGTTGGCACATTGTGGGCAATTTTCCCCGAGTTGCGTTGTTTGTGCAAGCAGGGCTCCTGCTAGTGGGATGGCCCGTCGCCGCACAGGTGCGCGTCGGGGAAGTCAGTTCGACCTTGAACACTACGATCGCACCGGGATATACCGCGGATTTTGGGAATGAGACCGCATCGGATCACAGCTGGACGCTGGGCGGCGTCGCCAATTACTCCGGTTCTTTCTACAATCCCAATTTTCTGTCGTTCAATGCCGAGGTATACCTAAACCAATCACGAGCGAACTCCGACTTCCAATCCATCTCGGACGCAAGCGGCGTCAATGCTTCCGCCACTATCTTCGGCGGCGGCCATTTCCCAGGGTCGGTCAGCTATTCCAAGGCTTACAACACCGAGGGGAGTTACTCTGTTCCGGGGCTTGCCAATTACGTGACCCATGGCAACAGCGACACGTTTGGCATTAACTGGAACGAAAACATTCCGAACGCGCCGAGTTTCTCGGCTGGGTACCAGATGGGCAGCAGCCAGTACTCGGTGTACGGGACGAACGATCAGGGGACAAATTCATTTCATTCCCTGAACCTGCATTCGGGTTATACACTGGCGGGCTTCGGCATGGGCGCCTTCTATTCGCTGGGAGGCGGTCATGCGCTTATCCCCGAGGCAGTGTCGGGCGAGCAGTCGGCAGTGCAGGAATCTGACAGCAGTGCCATGGGTTTCAACGTTTCGCATCAGCTGCCTCTGCGTGGCTCAGCATCGGCAGGAATTGACAGATCAACTTTTGACAGCGAATACCTGGGCTCCAGTAACAGTGGGACGATTGATCTTTTGAGCGCACTCGCGGCGATTCACCCATTCACCAAAGTTTCCTTTTCAGCGAGCGCGAATTACTCAGACAATCTTGCCGGTCAGTTGATCCAGTCGGTTGTCTCAGCCGGCGCGACCGTGCCTGGATTAAGCACAAGCGGGGAATCGAACTCCCTGGACCTGATGGGCATCGCCTCGTATACTCCCGCGACGAACCTGCAAACTTCGGCGTACGTAGAGCGGCGCGCCCAAACCTACCTGGGATCGAATTACGGAGTGACTTCAGTAGGCGGCACCGGGACATATTCGCGTGTGCTTCTCAACGGCAATTTGAACGCTTCGCTGAACGTGACCGAAAACAGCTCGGATCAGACTGACGAGGACACGTTGGGTTTTTCGACTACGGAGAATTACTCCAACGAGGTTGGAGGATGGAAGGTGTCAGGCTCATTCGGCTACGCGCAGAATGTACAGACCCTGCTGGTCACGTATATGAACTCCTACTATAACTACACGGGCAATGCCCGGCGGCGCTGGGGCAGATTAAACGTGAGCCTGGGAGCCGGGGCCTCGCGGACCGCGCTAACGGCACAACCCGGCACAGCGAACAGCAGCGAGAGCTTCAGCGGCAGTCTGGGTTACAGTCCATGGTTCACGGTAAACGGCAGCTACTCCAAAGCGAGCGGCCAGGCGCTGGCGACCGGGTCGGGCCTTGTGCCGATCCCGGTGCCTTCCCCCATTCTTCCTTCGAGCCAGGTAAGCCTCTACGGCGGGGACAGCTATTCTTTGGCGTTCTCCAGTTCGCCGAAGAGGGGACTCACCATGTCGGGTTCCTATTCCAAGTCTTTCAGCAATACATCCACTGGCGGGGTCGCTTCATTTAACGACAATTCCGAATACAACGCCCTCGTCCAATACCAGGTCCGCAAGTTGTATGTGAACGGCGGATATGCCCGTTTGGAGCAAGGCTTCAGCGGGTCTGGCACACCACCGGAAGTATTATCATCGTTCTACATCGGAGTGTCACGTTGGTTCAAAGTCTTTTGATGGGAGAGCGGCGGCATTGGTTGCGCGCGGCCACACTCCTGGCCAGCGTGGCGCTGCTGCTGCCCCCGATGTGGGCGTCTCAAAAGCAGACGGCTCGGGCTGTTGCGCCGGAGCAATGGGAGATGTCGCTGGAAGGCGGACGCACGCTCAGCTGGGAACGCAGCTTCAGCTCGGAAATGGAAGTGAAGCCGAATCGCGGCTTCTGGAACAAGCTGGTGGACGTGATTGCCGGCGCGCCCGACTACCACTCCCTGGTGCGTCCCTACAGCATTGCCACAGATTCGCGCGGACGGATTCTAGTAACAGATCCGGGTGCGGAGGGCGTGCACATTTTCGATTTCGCGCAGCACAAGTACAAGTTCATCCAGCGCAATGCAAAAAGCAAGGATTCGATGCGTGCGCCGCAATGCGTCGCGGTGGATGCCCAGGACAATATATATGTAACCGATTCAGAAGCGGGCGAGATATTTGTCTTCGACCCCAATGGCAAGTACCTGCGAGCCATTGGAAGCATAAAAGGGGGCGAGGGTTATTTCAAACGGCCAACGGGAATTGCGGTGGACTCGGCGGCGCAGCGAATTTATGTGACCGATACGCTTCGCGATGAAGTGTTCGTCCTCGACATGCAGGGGACCATTCTGCAGACGATCGGCAAGACCGGGGATGGCGAAGGCGAGTTCAATCTTCCAACCGAGCTGCGGCTGGATGGTCAGAACCTGATGGTGGTGGACGCGATGAACTTCCGGGTGCAGGTCTTCGACCGCTCCGGTGCGTTTCAGTACGCCGTTGGGACAATCGGTGACAGTCCAGGAGCGATGTTCCGGCCGAAGGGAATCGGGGTCGACTCGGAAGGCGATCTCTACCTGGTGGATGGATTGTGGGGCATGGTGCAGGTGTTCAACCGCCAGGGCCAGCTTCTTTACTACTTCGGCGCCAAAGGCACACACGCGGGCGAGTTCCAGTTGCCGGCGGGGCTGTTCATCGACCACGACGACAGGGTTTTTGTGGTGGATTCGTTCAACCGCCGCGTGCAAGTGTTTCACTATGTTGGCTTGAAGCAGCCGGTCAGGGAGGGAACGAGGTGAGGCACAGAATCCTACTGGCCGCGCTGACGACTCTGCTGATCGGGAGCCCTCTGGCCGCTCAAATCACGGGCGACGTGCTGGGCGTGCATAGCTTGACGCCGGGCAGTACTTCGCCCGTCACCGGAGCGCGGCCGGATGCTTGCGCGTATTGCCACGCACCGCACTCCGGATCGATTCGCGGGTTGTGGAACCAGAAGCTGACTACGCAGACATACACGACCTACACCAGCGACACGGAAAAGAACAGCGGGCGCCAGCCAAAGCTTGGCGGCGACAGCAATGAATGTCTGAGCTGCCACGATGGCACCGTGGCAGTGGGAGACACAGTGGCCTATGGCCAGGTGACCATGAGCGGCTCGATGAACACTCAGGATGTATTCGGCCCCAACATGCAGCCGTCGCACCCGTTCAGCCTGGCTCTGCCGTTTAAGGATAATGTCGACCTGGTGGCTTCGCTGGCAGCGAACCACAAGACCGCCGACCCAACGGGGGCAGTCAAGCTGATTGGGGGAAATGTCGAGTGCACGTCGTGTCACAACCCGCACGTGCAATCCAAAGACCTGGTGAGCTTGAACTTTCTGGTGAGGGACAGCTCCAGCGGGCAGATGTGCCTGGCTTGCCACGATCCAACGCGGCAGATGAGCGGCCAGGTTAATGCGCTCGCCGATTGGTCGACCAGCGCACACGCGTTGTCCACTGGCGTGATTTCTCCCAAGGCTCTGCTGGGAAGCTATTCGACGGTGGCCGGCGATGCATGCATCTCATGCCATACGCCACATAATGCCGGCGCAGGTGCGCGGTTGTTGCGCGGGCAGAATGAACAGGACTGTCTAACCTGCCACAACGGCGGGGCGAGCGTCTCTCCGATGGCGTCGTGGGCCAATATTGCTCCGGAGTACGCCATGCCAAAGGTCGGGCATCCATTTCCCACATCGTCAAATCCGCACGATGCCGGGGAAGGCACACTGCTGAATAACAACCGTCACGCGACTTGCGTGGATTGCCACAGTGCGCATGGGTCACAGCAGGTGGGGGTATTCCCACCTGCGCCGCTGATTCGAACCTCGCAAAAGGACGCCGCGGGCATCAATGCGATCGATGGAGTGAGCGTGCTTACACCAGCCATCAATCAATATGAGAATTGCCTCCGTTGCCACGGCACGAGCTCAGGCAAACAGGTGCAGCCGATTTATGGATATTTCCCAGTGCGGACGGTTTCGGCGGGCGATCCTCTCAACCTGATTCCGCAGTTTGCGATCTCCGCCACCTCTAGCCATCCCGTGATGCACGCCAGGAGCAGCTCACTTCCACAGCCAAGCCTGTTGCCGAATATGCTGAACCTGGACGGCGCTACGCAGGGGCGCGCGATGGGCACACAGATCTTCTGCACCGATTGCCACAACAGCGACGACAATCGCGAGTTTGGGGGGGCGGGTCCGAACGGTCCCCACGGATCGAAATGGACACATATTCTGGAGCGGCGCTATGAATTCAGCCAGTCGGCGACGCCGGGGCAACTCGTATCAAATCTTTTTCCCAATCCCGATTTGAGCGTGAATGGCCCCTATGGCCTGTGTGGCAAATGCCATGATTTATCGAACCAGATTGTGAAGAACACCAGTTGGAATCAACACAGCAGCCACATCAACGCGGGCTTTACCTGTTCCACATGCCACACGGCGCACGGCATGGGCGCCGCGAGCGGATCCATCACCGGCGAGCGAATGGTTAATTTTGACGCGAATGTCGTGGCCCCGAATGGCGTTCTTCCGGTCTCGTATAACCGCAGCGCGAATACATGCGTTCTGGTTTGCCACCAGGTGGCGCACAACTCCGATGGCACAGTTACGCAGGCAATCATGCGCCGAGGACCGATCATAAGAAAGTAAGCGGGTTTCAGGATCTGGCTTCGCGGAAACCCCTGTTTCCGCGGTGAATTAGAACACAGTTCCCGCGCTGCTTCCATTCATTTCGTTCGATTTGTCAGCATGGCACTGACGGCAGAATTGCGCCGTCTGGTTAGACGTGGGGTTGGTGTCGTTGGGGTTGTAGGGAGCGCGAAGGAAGAACATGGTGGCGTAGTTTCCGGGCGGCAAACCCGACATAGAGCCGCTGGTCACGGTAACTACGCTCATGGTGTGCGGTTCGTGGCAGGTGGTGCAAACCACAACAGGTGAGTTTTTGTAGTTTCCCGGCTTAACAAAGAATCCGTAGTTCGCGACAAACCGGCTTGAACGAGCCCCGGTCATCCTGACCTCGCCACTGCCGCTGATGGTGCAATCCCAACTTGTCGATCCGCAACTGATTTTGGCGCTGAGCCCGGCAGGGTGGTCGTTCATGTAAATGCCGGCGCCTGATCCGTCGTTGCCCAACAGGGTGGGGATGGAGTTGCTGTTTCCGTAAGTTGCAGGCACGGTCTCGTAAAGTTTGTTCTTCATCATGGAAGCCGGAGCATAGTTGCCGTCGTGGCAACTGAGACAGGTGAGCATGCCGTTCACGTCCGGCGTGTTTGCCGACATGCTGGCCGGCAGGACTTCTACGAAATTGCCCCCACCCGTTGTGATGGTCTTGCCGTACAAACTAGTGACGTCCTGACCCCAGAGAATCGGGCTGCCCGAATCGGGGCTGACGGATTTGGAGGAGCCGTTGCCCGCTGCGCCGCTATGGGGAGCGTGGCAGGCCGCGCAAGCGCGACCAGAGATCATGTGAGCGCCGAGAATGTCAGTCGAAAGGGAGGTTTGTTGAGCTGGTGCAGCGTGGACGCCTGCCAGCATCACCAGTGCGACTGACACGAGAAATCTCACAGGAACGAGCCTCCGAATGCTTACATCCTCAGAATCGGCAGAATTCTCCTTTCTCGGCAGCCGGAGCGCCGACTTGGTTGACGCCTCGGTAATGAGAGCAGTAGGGCCAAAATGCGGAAACAGAGACAAAGCGACATTGTTCTGTCCGCTGGGATATCTCTGTGATTCTCCACGGCAAATTGATCGTCCAGACTGCCCAAGAGGGGGTTCTGGTGTGATCTAAATCACCGTCACTGGATTCCGTCCCAATATCTAATTACCCCTGAGAAGTTGTTTTCGTTGAGTCGCTTGTACGCGCGAAGCACCATGCCCGAGGCTCCTCGCGTTACGGCGATCCTTGAGCGACAAATTTTCCCTAAAGGCCGTATGAGACCGCTCTTTCATCGCAATTGGTTTCACCACAGGGTCGCCCGCACGGGTGGCCGCAAGCATGGCCTGGACTGCTGGATTGGTATCGTCCTTTTTGCAATGTTTGCGGCTCGCGCCGACGCGGCGGTTCATCCGGTTCCGCTGGACCCGAAGACGGATGCCGCAAAGTGCCTGGAATGTCATGAGGACAAGACCAAGGGCAAGTCAGTGCATTCTGCGATGGCCGCGGGCTGTCTGGGCTGCCACCAAGTTCGAGTCAATAAGGATGTCACGCGCGTTGTACTCATCACGGCCACTCCGTCGAACCTCTGCTTCACGTGCCATGCGGACAAGAAGGCTGCCGACATCAAGGGCACGGTGCATCCACCGGCGGTGCGTGACTGCCTGTCGTGCCACGATCCGCACACCAGCGACAACAAGAATCAGCTGCTGAAGCCCACCTCGGGCGATCAAAAGGAAAACCTCTGTCTGAGTTGCCATAAGACGGGCTTGAACGTGCCCGAAAAGGGCAGCCGCCATGCCGCGCTCGACATGGGGTGCGACACCTGCCACCTGACGCACAAGACAGGCGCCGAGCCGACGATGGACAACCGGTTCCACCTGACCAAGGCTGCGCCGGCGCTGTGCCTGGATTGCCACGATGCGAAGGATGCGGACCTTCAAAAGGCACATCAGGGGCAGCCATTCGCGACGGCAAATTGCCTGGAGTGCCATGACCCGCACCAATCTGCCGCACCCAAACTGATGGCGAAATTCATGCACCCGCCGTTCGAGTCGAAGAGCTGCGATATGTGCCATGCGCCGGCCAAGGACGGAAAAGTGGTTCTGACGCAGGCGGACGCGAAGAGCTTGTGCGTGACCTGCCATGACGACAAGGCAAAGCTTATCGATTCATCGAAGGTGCAACATCCCGGCGCGATGGGGGATTGCACGGATTGCCATAGCCCGCACGCCAGCAACCAGCCCGGCTTGCCCAAGACGGACGCTGTGAGTATCTGTGTGGGATGCCACAGCGATATCGGCGACCTGGATAAGAAGGCGGTCCACCATCAGCCTGCCTTCGCGCAGGGGTGCGCGACGTGCCATACGCCACACGGCGGCGACATCGATCATCTTTTGCGGGCCAAGGGGAATGCGCTTTGCCTTGAGTGCCACGGTCCCGATTCCGTTCCACTGCGGGACGATGCGGCGCATCTGCTGACCATCTTCAACGGAACCGTGAGACTGCCAGACGATTACTTCAGCAAGAACAAAGTGGCGATTTTACCTCTACGGTTTGGGCTGGGCCACCCAGTGGAGTACCACCCGGTTTCTGACGTGATGGACCCAACAAACCAGGCCAAGGTGATGACGCCGCTCAGTTGTCTCTCATGCCACCAGTCGCACGCTTCAGGGGCATCCGATCTGCTGGTGAAGGACCAGACCAACAACATGGCGTTCTGCGACAACTGCCACAAGAACAGACTGAACATGAAGCAAACGATTTCGCCTGAAAAGTAACGGAGACTGCGATGGCAAACTTCCTCATCAATTCGACCCGTTTTCGCAAACTACCCGCTTTAATGGCCCTGCTCGCGCTGGGCATGGCGCTACCCCACGCCGCCCACGCGGACAAGAAAAAGAAGACCACTGACGCGGCTGCGCCCCAGGTGGGTCCGCGTCAATTTGGATTCGACCCGAAAA
>Ga0182018_10001940_pt1 | contig 22031 bp, 15 predicted proteins | sample 812P2MmetaG_FD_120490 | JGI IMG/M metagenome (GOLD analysis project Ga0182018, IMG submission 120490) | Permafrost microbial communities from Stordalen Mire, Sweden - 812P2M metaG | ecosystem: Environmental > Terrestrial > Soil > Wetlands > Permafrost | place: Sweden: Stordalen | collected...
AAGTTCTGCATGCCATGACCCGGCAGCTTGCCCCACTCCTCGGCCGCGAGATGTGCGTTGGCGAGCGGGAGGATCTCTGCCTCTTCCTGGCTCAGATGCGGGTTCAGGGCTGCCTCGAGGTCCCCAAGGGCCTGGACCAACGGGGCGCCCGCGGTGTCACCCGTGCTCTCCCACTCGCCGATGCGTGCCGTGCACGAATCCATGTGCGCCACCACTTCGTGGTGCTGGCTCGTCGCCTCGTCGATCAGCGCCATCTGGCCAGGCGCACGCTCGTGGAGAAGCGGGAAGACCAGCATCTCCTCGCCTTCGTGATGGACCTGGAGAAAGGCCATCAGGTTGCCGTAGTAGTTGGCCATCAGGGCCCGGCGCTCGTCGTCCCCCTGCGCGCTGGCCACGAAATCGGGGGCCGACGCCAACGACCGCCGGAACACGCTATGGACAGCCAGCATGTCGGACGTGTCCAGGGGAGCACTTCCGAATTCGGTCATCGAACCCCCTCGAATCGGCGAACTACCTAGACCGACACCAGCTCGTCGCGCTCAGTGAGGAAATCCCACCACGCGTCAGCGGCGACCTTCGCGGCAGCACGCACCACCCCTGGGTCAGCGTCGAGGCCGGCCAGGGCCTCGATAGACCAGTCGGCGTGGGCGGACTCCTGCATGGTGTGCACGTCCCAGAACCTGGTCCCCTCGGCGTCCATGCCGTAATGGCGTCGCAAGCCCTCCGCTTTGGACGCCGCAATGTCCGCGGCCTGGACCTCGTAGGCAGCCACCATGGCCAGGGCCGCCACCGGGTCGGTGGTGGCGGCAGCGCGCACCGCTGTGAGCAGCACCGCAGTGGCCGCGCTCGGGGCGACCGCGGGGGCGGCGCCGGCGGCCTGCGCGAAAGATTCGAAGAGCGCAGTGTGTGCGGTGGGCACGCCGAGCTCGTCGGCCAGGTTGGCCTCCACCAGGGCGCGGGCTGCGCCAGCGGGCAGCCGGGCGGCGATGGCCCCCAGCGTGACCGGAAGCGCGCGCTCAATGGACCGGTACTGCTCGGCGTAGGCCGCCAACTCACCCTCGCCCAGCGTTCCTGCTTCCCAACGGCGGTAGAAGGGGTGGGACAGAAGCTGGCGCCCGGACAGTGCGGCAGCCAGCGCTTCACGGATCCGATCGGTGTGCATGGCGCACATTATCCCGCCGCGCAACTTCGCACTCGAGGGGGTGGCGGGCGGCGCCTCGCGTGCACGCCACAATCATCCGGTGCTCAGCCTCCTGTGCTTCGTCGTGGGAGGACTCGTTGGCTGGGGCGCGTCGAGGGGCGGGACGCGGGTCCAGCAGGCCTGGCCCGTTGTGCTGCGGATCCAGATCCTCCTCACCTCGGCGACGCTCTCGCTGGTCGCCGCCTGGCGGCTGACCGCGCTGGGCCAGGTGGTCGGCCCTCTCGTCCTGGCCGGCAGCCTGTGGACCCTACTCGCGGCATCGGTCATGACCCGCGGCGAGCGCAGTGCCGGCCAGGCGGCGCTGGAGTCCTGGGCGGTGGGGACCAACAGCGGGTTCTGGGTGGTCCCGGTAGCCACAGCATTTGCCGGCGCCGCCGGCGCCATGATCGCCGTGCTGGCCAACACGGCCACCACGGCCCAGAACGCCATCTGCGTGCACCTGATGCGCCGCGACGCGCCGATACGGCAGCGGCGCTCGACCACGTGGGTCGACCAGTCCCCGCTGTTGGCGCTCGCCATCGGGTTGGCGCTGCATGCAGCCGGGCCGGCCCCGGGCGCCACCGCGAATGTGTTGACGCTGGCCGGCCCGCTGCTGGCCTTCTCGGGTGCCGCGCTGTTCGCCGGCTCGGTCGTACACCCGCACAACCTGTCAATCCCGAAGTCCAGCCATGCGCTGCGCCGGTGGACCTGGCTCACGGCTCTGCGCGTCGGCTACCTCCTGCTCATCGTCGCGTGCACCTCATCGAGAGCGCTGGAGATCGTCGCCGCGCTGAGCGCCCTCAGTGCGCCGTCATTCAGCCCGATCCAACAGGCGGTCCTCTACGGCTACCGGTCCGGTGTGGTCAATGCGGCCGTCCGCTGGGGCTGGGTGCTCGTCCCGTTCGGGCTTGGCCTGGCCGCCATCATCCGTTGGGCCTGATGTTGGGCCTGACGTTGGGCCCCACGGTGGACTCCCCACGGTGGACTATAGACATAACGAACATTATGGTGCTTATCCATGGTCACGGGCCCGACCCTTCCCGCGGCGCCGGCGGCGCGGGCTTCCGGCGCCGCTCAGGTGGCAGAGGCATTCCTGCAGGGGTACCGGGGGAGCACCCGGGACGCCTACCGCAATGACCTGGCGCAGTGGTTTGCCTTCTGCCGTGCACTCGGGATACGCCCGATGACGGCGAATCGCACCGCCGTCGACGCTTTCGTGCAGCACCTCGAGGAGACCGAACAGCGCGCCCCGGCCACCATTGCCCGCAGGCTCTCGACCCTTTCCAGCTTCTACCGCTGGGCCGTGCGCGAGGAATGGGTGACCCGCAATCCGGCAACGCTGGTGGTGCGGCCACGGGTCGCGAGCGCGGCACACGCCCCGGTTCTCGACACCCATGCGCTTTCCGTGCTCTTGAGGGCGGCGGCCGAGGATGGCCCCCGGAGCGACGCCCTCGTTGCCCTGCTCGTCTTCAACGGTTTGCGGATCTCCGAAGCCCTGGGTGCCTCCGTGCGCGATCTCACGACGGAGCAGGACCGCCCGATGCTCAGGGTGGCGCGCCGGGGCGACACCACGGGCACCGTGCCGTTGGCGCCACGCACAGCCGATGCCCTGGCGCGCTACGTGGGCACACGCACCGACGGACCGCTGTTCGTCAGCCGTACGGGCCAGCCGCTCACGCGGGCCAGTGCCTGGCGCATTGTGCGCAAGCTCGCCCGGCGTGCCCTCCCGGGCCAGGCCGACCAGCTCAGCCCGCACAGCTTTCGCCGGGCCTTCATCGCGCTGTCGCTCGACGCCGGCGCGAGCCTCCGGGATGTGCAGGACGCAGCCGGCCACCAGGACCCACGGACAACCCGGCGCTATAACCGCTCGGAGCACAACCCGGAGCGGCACCCCACCTGGGCCCTGGCCGCAATGGTCGAATGACGACCGGGGCGGTCACTCCATTACACGACCGTGGGCTGCCCGAGCCGTCTTCTTCGGATGTCTTCTTGGAGCCTTCTCGGAGCCTGAGAGGAGATTCGAACTCCTGACCTGCGCATTACGAGTGCGCTGCTCTACCGACTGAGCTACCCAGGCATTTCTTTGGTTGTGACGGGACAGGCATTGCCCAACATCGGAGGTGTGCATGCAACCCGAGCCGGTCCGCGTCCTACGGGTTGATGCAGGGCGCGACAGCTTACCTCGGACGATCCGTCAGACCCCACGACACGATGCTGCGGCGAGCGGTCGCCAGCGTGCCCAGAGCGGCCGTTTCAGTACGACCCCACGCCCGCTCTGGCTCTCATGCGAACGAGCGGAACTCTGTTCCGAAGCTGAGGACGGTGATTCGTCCCCACTGGCTATTCGAATGCCGCCGCACTCCACACGGCGAAGCCCCTCGGCGACAGTCGGCCACCGTGGTGGACAGCCGAACTGCACGTCGAGGGGCCATTCCGCTTTGGTAAGTGTTGATCCCTGCACCATTGGTTCCAGACGGCAAACTGCAATGATTAAACCGGCAACCTTCCAAAATCCTCCACTGGTAAAGTTGCCGGTCGTTCTTCGATGGTGCCTACTGGTCCGTCGACGATTCGTTACGTTCAGTTATGGACGGTGATGGTGACGCCTGAACTGGTGGCGCTCCCAGCTGGGCCGGAGGCTTCAGACACCAAGGTGTAGCTGCCGTTGGGAACCGTCGTCGTGTTCCAGCTGTACACCCATCCGTAGTAGCTCAGCGTGGCCGTGCCGATGTCGTGGCCGTTAAAGCCGTAGGAGCCGCCGAAGAGCACGAACTCGACGCTGGTGGCGTTCGAGGCGGAGGCGTCGAGGGTGGTCGATCCCGACAGCGTCGCCCCGTTCGAAGGGATGTTGACGCTCGTGGTCGGCAATGGGTTGTGGACCGTGATGCCGACGCCGGAACTGGTGGCGCTCCCACCTGGGCCGGAGGCCTCTGACACTAGGGTATATGAGCCGTTCGGTACCGTCGTGGTGTTCCAGCTGTACACCCATCCGTAGGAGGTCCCCGTGGCCGTGCCGATGTCGTGGCCGTTAAAGCCATAGATGCCGCCGAAGAGCACGAACTGGACGCTGGTGGCGTTCGTGGCGGAGGCGTCGAGGGTGGTCGATCCCGACAGCGTCGCCCCGTTCGAGGGGACGAGAACCGCGGTGGTCGGCGGCGAGGGCGCAAAATCGTACGTGGTCGTCGCGCCATTGGCACCGTCGGTCCCAATGGAGAGCGCATCCACGTTGCCGGTCATGGCGGGCCAGCCACTCCCCACGTCAGCCCCCACCCCGAGGACGGTGGCGCTGGGGTAATCGCTGACGAAAGTACTCCAGCTGATCGGGTCGTCGAGGCCTCCGGGCGACGAGTCGGCGATGTGGGTGGCCCACACCAGACCGGTCAGGACGTTGAAACTCTGCCAGGTGTTGGCGGTATCCGGCGTGGCCTGCTCATACGGCTCGTAGTTGATCGTCGAGAAGGTGATGCTGGGGCTGAGGTCGGCCGTCAACTGGAAACTCGGGTCGTAGTCCGGCGCGTTGTTCGTATAGGCCGAGTACGAAAGCGTCGAGATGCTCGAAAGGGCCACGCCTTCATGGTCGTAGTTGAAGGCATCCCAGTGGTCGCTCGCGCCGGTCGTCACCATCTGGAGGCTGCCTGCGCTCGGCCCGCCCGCCGGCCCGCTCACGATGCTGACACTCCCGGCGCCACCGGATTCGTTCGTGACGACGAACTGCCCGGTGGTCGGGGACCCGCTGACCAGGTCCGGCGGGGTGACCACCACGGTGCTGCTGGTCCCGGGGGTGGCGTTGATCTGAACTGCCGGGACGTAGTACGGCGATCCCGTCCCGCTGACGGCCCAGCCGGTGTTGGCTCCACCGTCCCAGCAAGTGGAGGTGTTGGCCGCGCCGTCAATGCGGAAGGTGCCGGTTCCCCCCGCGCCGTCGTCGCAGTAGTCGGCGGCGGTGGCAGTGTTCCAGTACACGGTGCCGGGGTTGGGATCGGACCCGACGCTCACGTTGGTCGGGTCCGCGTTGAGACCGACATTCAACGAGTCGTAGCCGCAGCCCGCAGCTGTGACGTAGCAGGCCGTGGAGTGCCCGTACGGGACGGCCCCGTAGTCGGAGGTGTTGTAGGCGACGCCGTAGATCACGTTGCTGGGGAGAACGACGCCCTGGGCACTGAAGTCGAACGTGATGTTGTTGGCAAAGCCGTTGTAGCAAGAGTTGTCCGTCGAGTCATACCACTCGCCATTCGTTGCGCTGCAACCCTGGGCCGACAACCCACTAGGGTTGCTGGCCGAGGGACGGTAGGGGATGTTGAATGTCTGCGTGTCGGTGGCGAGCAGGCCGCCCACGGCATTGTTGGCGCCGACGCTGTAGACGTTGAGGGTGATCGGCTCGGAGAACGTTGTGCCGGGGGTGGTCACGCACGCATTTGCGGTGCCGTATCCGTTACCCCAGGCGCCGCTCTGACAACCCCACGAACTCATGGTCACCACGACGTTGTTCAACTGGTTGGCGGCACCGCTGAGGGTGACCTGGTTCCCGAACTGGGACGTCTGGGTTGCCTCGAAGCCGAGGCCCGGCAGGTTGCCGGGAAGCGGGCTCACAGTGGAGTCGTAGACGGTCGTCGTGGGCGACGCCCCCGCAGGTATTGCTGTGCCGAGAAAGCCGAGTGTGGCGGCGATCAGCGCAGCGCCGACACCCCCAACGAGGACGCGAAATGACCGCCGTCTTACCATGCTCGATCCCGCCTTTCAGAGCGCAGAGGGGTGCGCTCGACCCTGGGCAACGCGGAGACGCGTGCGTAAAACGCTTGCTTGATCCCCAAACGTTTGTTTAACAGATGTTTCTAGAATTGCTAGTCCTTTTTTAATTAATGTTCCCGAGTTCGGCTCCGCGTCACACGAGGAAAACTTCAGGTCGAGAGAGCACCCAGCCGCACCAGGAGCGACTGCAGGAGCAGTGACTCCTGCGGGTTGCGCGGCAGCGCCACGGTGGTCTCGGTGATGAGGGCCACGGCGGTGGCCGCCGCCTGCGCGTGGATGTCGGCCGAGACGTCGGCCTGCGCGGTCTGGGTGACCATGCGGTCCCGATAGGACCGCGCCAGCGCGCCCAGGCCGGCGCGCAGGGCATCGGTCCGCCAGCGGCGCTCCTCGCGCTGGAACTGGTCGGTGATCTCCTTGCGCCCGGGTAGGGCCTTTTCGCCGAATTCCTTGGCTTCTTCGGTCAGGCGCTCGAGCTCACGGGCATTCTCGGCCCGCAGCGGCTCGACGGCGCGCTCGGCCGAATCGAGCAGCTGGCGGGCCAGCTCCGCCGCCACCACGCCGGTGCCGTTCAACCGGTCGGGCACCGACGACCACAGCGCAGCCCGTTCTGCCACCTCAGGATCCTCCGTCATGACCCTGGCCCGTTCGGGGTTTCCCCCGCTGCTGTCGGCCACGACCGCGGCGACCTCCGTCGCCACGCCCCGCGAAACGAGCCACTGCACCATGGCCGGTCGGGGCACCGGGGGGAATGCGACCTGCACGCATCGACTGGCCACGGTCGCCAGTTCCGGGGCGATGTCGTCCGCCAGGAGCACGAAGACGGAGGCGCCCGGTGGCTCCTCCAGGGTCTTGAGCAGCGCGGGTGCCGCCCGGGCGCCCAGGTGCACATCGGTCACGATCACCACCTGGCGCGCCGCCCGCAACGGGCGGCGCTGGGCCAGCAGGACCAGCCGGCGCATGTCGTCCACGCTGAGCATGGCGCCGCTGCGGTGGATGACGTGGAGATCGGGATCGCGGCCGGCCAGGGCACCCCGGCAGGTTGGGCACGCACCGCACCCGCCGTCGGGGCACAACAGGGCCGCCGCGAAGGCGCGGGCGGCCACCCACCCCCCGTTGCCGGCGGCCCCACGCAGCAGGTAGGCGTGTACCGGCTGTCTCGCCGCGGCCCGCAGCTCGGCCACCGCCGCCTCCTGGCCCACCACCTCCGCGAAGAGCGACAGCACCGGCAGGCCGGTGGCCTCGTTCACCGGGCCTGCTCCGCCGGGTCTCCCAGGCGCTCGTGCACGACGGCCAGGATACGGGCGGTCAGCGCCGGCGGATCGAGGGTGCCGTCCACCACGACCCAACCTGTCGGGTCGGCACCGGCGAGAGAGAGGAAGCCTTCGCGCACGCGCTGGGCGAACGCCGGCCCCAGGCGTTCGAAGCGGTCGGGAGCCGTCTGGGCCAGCCGCCCCTGGGCCACCGCCACCGGCACGTCGATGAGGACGGACAGGTCCGCGGCCAGGCCGTTGGCGGCCCACTCGATCACCGGGCGCAGCTCGTCCGTGCGCAGCCCCCGCCCGTAGCCTTGATACGCCAGGGTCGAACCCGAGAAGCGATCGCTCACCACCCACTGCCCGCGCGCCAGGGCGGGCGCCACCACGAGCTCGACGTGCTCGGCCCGGTCAGCCGCCATGAGGAGCGCCTCGGCCCGCAACGAGACGGGCGGCGCGTCCGGGGCCAGGAGGAGATGACGCAGGGCGGTCCCCAGGGCAGTGGCGCCGGGCTCGTGGGTGAGGAGGGCGCCCAGTGCGGCGGCGAGGGCCCGGGCCTGGGTGGACTTGCCCGAGCCGTCTATCCCCTCGAGTGCGAGCAAGCGGCCCGGTGCCACCACGTCAGAACGGTTCGAGGGGGGCGGCCTTCTTGGCGCTCTTCGTGGCCTTGGCCGCCTTTTTGACCCCGCCCGCCTTCTTCGCGGCCCCCGCTTTCTTCGTGGCCCCGGCCTTCTTGACGCCCGCCTTCTTCGTGGCCCCGGCCTTCTTGGCGCCGGCCTTCTTGGCGCCGGCCTTCTTGGCGCCGGCCTTCTTGCGGCTGGAAGGCCCGGCGGCGCGGCGCTCGGCCAGCAGCTCGGTGGCGCGCTCGATGGTGATCGACTCCACCGCGTCGCCCTTGCGCAGCGATGCGTTCGTCGTCCCATCGGTCACGTAGGGCCCGAAGCGGCCCTCTTTGACCACGACGGGCAGCTCGGTGGAGGGATCGGCGCCCAGCTCTCGCAGGGGGGCGGCCGCCGCACGACCCCGTCGCTGCTTGGGCTGGGCGAAGAGGGCCTGGGCCTCGGGGAGGGTGATGCGCAGGATCTGATCCTCGCTGGCCAGGCTGCGGGTATCGGTGCCCTTCTTGAGGTAGGGGCCGAACTTGCCGTTGTGGGCCACCACGTCCTCCCCGCTCTCGGGGTCCTGGCCCACCGTGCGCGGGATCTGCAACAGCTCGAGTGCCTGCTCCAGGGTGAGGGTGGCCGGGTCCATGGTGCCGAAGAGCGAGGACGTGCGCGGCCTGCCGGCACCCTCGACGGCATCGCCGAGCTGGACGTAGGGCCCGAAGCGGCCCGCCCGCACCGAGATGGCGAGGCCGGTCTCGGGATCGGTGCCGAGCTCGCGGTCGCCGGCCGGGGCGGCCAGGAGCTCCTCGGAGCGCGCCACGGTGAGCTCGTCGGGGCACAGGTCGTCGGGCAGCGAGGCCCGGTCGTCGCCCCGCTGGAGATACGGCCCGTAGCGCCCCACCCGGGCCACGATGGGCACGCCGGCGCTGTCCAGGCCGATCGGGATGGAGTTGATCTCGCGGGCGTCGATGTCCCCCAGGTGTGCCGCCACGCTGGCCTTGAGCCCCAGCGTCCGGCCCTCACCGCCCCCGTTGCCGCCCCCGCCGGCCCCGTTGCCTGCCCCGTTGGCGTCCCCCGGAGCCCCCACCCCCGGCGACGAGGTCCCGAAGTAGAAGCGCGAGAGCCACGGCAGCGACTCCTCGGTGCCGTCGGCGATCTTGTCGAGATCGTCCTCCATGGATGCCGTGAAGCCGTAGTCGACCAGGTTGCCGAAGTAGCGCTCCAGCAGGCCCACCACGGCGAAGGCCGTGAAGCTGGGCACCAGGGCCGTCCCCTTCTTCCACACGTAACCCCGGTCCAAGATGGTGGCGATCACGCTGGCGTAGGTGGAGGGCCGGCCGACGCCGAGTTCCTCCATGGCCTTGACCAGGGATGCCTCGGTGTAGCGGGCCGGCGGCTGGGTGGTGTGGGACCCCGGCGCGAAGGCCGTCCCCGCCACCACGTCGTCCACGGCGAGCGGGGGCAGGACCACTTCGCGGTCGGCCAGTTCGGCCTCGGGATCGTCCTCACCCTCCACGTAGGCCCGCAGGAACCCGGGGAAGGCGATGACACGGCCGCTGGCTGAGAATTCCGCCTCCTCGCCCACCGCCACGATGTTGGGCGAACCGTCGGGCGCCGTGTCCGGGACGGCGCGCACCAGGCGCACCTGGGCGCTGGTGCCGGTGGCGTCGTTCATCTGGGAGGCCACCGTGCGCTTCCAGACCAGCTCGTAGAGGCGGAGCTCGTCCCCCGACAGCGCCCGGGCCGCCTGCTCGGGGGTGCGGAACGACTCGCCGGCCGGGCGGATGGCCTCGTGGGCCTCCTGCGCGTTCTTGACCTTGCGCTCGTAGCGCCGCGGGTCCTTGGGGACGTAGGCGTCGCCGTACATCTGGCGCGCCTGGGTCCGCGCCGCCGTGAGCGCCTGGTCCGACAGGGTGGTCGAGTCGGTGCGCATGTAGGTGATGAAGCCCTGCTCGTAGAGGCGCTGGGCCACCTGCATGGCCCGCTGGGCGCTGAAGCGCAGCTTGCGCCCGGCCTCCTGCTGCAGGGTCGAGGTCATGAACGGGGCCGCCGGCGAGCGGCGGAACGGGCGCTCGGTGACCGCGCTGACGGTGAAGGACTGGCCCTCGAGCGCCGTGGCCACGGCGGTGGCCTCCTCTTCGACCAGGACCCGCACCGTGCCCTTGCTCGTCTGCACACCGTCGTCGTTGAAGTCCTTGCCGGTGGCGACCGCCGTGCCCCCCAAAGAGACGAGGGTGGCGCCGAAGTCGGCCGCCCCTTCGTGCGCGAAGGTCCCCTCTATGCCCCACCAGGTGGCGGAGTGGAAGCGCATGCGGGCCCGCTCGCGCTCGACCACCATGCGGGTGGCCACGCTCTGCACCCGCCCGGCCGAGAGGCGCGGCATGACCTTGCGCCACAGGACCGGCGACACCTCGTAGCCGTAGAGGCGGTCGAGGATCCGCCGGGCCTCCTGGGCGTCGACCAGCCGCCGGTCCAGGTCCCGCCACTCCTCGACGGCGCGGGTGATGGCCTCGGGGGTGATCTCGTGGAAGACCATCCGCTTGACCGGGACGGTCGGCGAGAGCACCTCGAAGAGGTGCCAGGCGATCGACTCGCCCTCGCGGTCCTCGTCGGTGGCGAGGTACAGCTCGTCGGCATCTTTGAGCAGCCGCTTGAGGTTGGCTACCACGGACTTCTTCGAGGAGGACACCACGTAGAGGGGTTTGAACCCGTTGTCCACGTCGACGCCGAGCCGGGCCCATCCCTCCCCCTTGTAAGCCGCCGGCACCTCGTCGGCGCCCCGGGGGAGATCGCGGATGTGGCCGATGGAGGACTCGACGATGAAGTCCGGCCCGAGCAGTCCGCCGATCGTGCGCGCCTTGGCCGGCGACTCCACAATCACCAGCGCCTTACCCACGGGGAGCCCACTTGCGCATCACGTCGTCGTTCCGTTCGGTCCGCATGGTCCCGCAAGGTTGAAGGTCCACCACCCGCCTGTCAAGGGCGGGGTCGCGGCGGCACACCACAACACGGGGGTGAATTACGGGGCTGACCAGGTCAGTCGCCCGATACTGCGGCCACCGCGGGCTCGGCAGAGGTGGCATCGGCCCCCATGTCCTCGGTGGCCCGCTTGGAGAAGGCCAGGGCGCCGAGCAGGATCACCAGGGACACCCCGGCGATGGTCAGGCGGTCGCCGGTGTGGTGGCGCAGGGAGATGACGGCCGGCAGGATCAACAGCGAGACCAGGTTCATCACCTTGATCATCGGGTTGAGAGCCGGGCCGGCGGTGTCCTTGAAGGGGTCACCGACGGTGTCGCCGATGACGGCGGCCTTGTGGGCCTCGGACCCCTTGCCGCCCTCGTTGCCGTCCTCGATGTACTTCTTGGCGTTGTCCCAAGCACCACCCGAGTTGGACAGCGTGTTGGCCATCAGCTGGCCGGTCAGGATGGCGCCGGCCAGGAAGGCGGCCAGCGCCAGGTAGTTGATGCCGAAGCCGACGATGACCGGGGTGAGGATGGCCAACAGGGCCGGGGTGGCCAGCTCGCGCTGAGCCGCCGCCGTGCAGATGGAGATGACTCGGCCGTACTCGGGCTTCTCGGTGTAGTCCATGATCCCGGGGTGCTCGCGGAACTGGCGCCGCACTTCCAGCACGACGGTGCCGGCCGAGCGCCCGACGGCCCGGATGGCCAGCGAGGAGAAGAGGAATGCCACCGACCCGCCGATGAGCAATCCGATGAAGATGGTCGGGTTGGCCACGTTGATCTGGATCACGCTGAAGATCTTGGCCCCCGTGGCGTGCAGGCTCGGGATCTGGTCGCCGATGGTCTCGATGAAGGAGGCGAACAGGGCCACCGAGGCGATGACGGCCGAACCGATGGCCACACCCTTGGTGATGGCCTTGGTGGTGTTGCCGACCGCATCGAGGCTGACCATGATCCGCTCGGCCTCGCCGGTGAACTCACCGGACATCTCGGCGATGCCGGCCGCGTTGTCCGACACCGGGCCGAAACTGTCCTCGGAAACCACCATGCCGGCCGTGGCCAGGAGGCCGATGCCGATGAGGGCGACCAGGTAGAAGGTCAGCTCAATGTTGCCGTCGCCCAGCCCGATGGCCACCCCGAGGGCGATGGCGATGGCGATGATGGCCCAGACCGAGGATTCCAGGCCGATGGAGATACCCGAGAGCACGGCGGTGGCCGGCCCGGTCCGGGTCGACTTGGCGATCTCCTTGACCGGTCCCCGTTCGGTGGAGGTGAACTGCTCGGTGATCTGGCTGGCCACCAGGGACAGCACCACCCCGGTCAGCACGGCGTAGAACACCTTGAGGTCGTGCACGTAGTACTGGGCCACCAGGAAGGCCCCGATGACGGTCAGCAGCGCGGCCAACCAGAAACCGCGGTTGATGGGGGCCAGCGCGTTGCGGTCGTTCTTGCGGGCCTTGACCACCAGCACCCCGATGACCGAGGCGAAGATGCCGATGGCCGGGACGATGAGGGGGAAGAGGACGGCGGGCGTCGGGTTGTGGCCGATGGTCTTGAAGGCCGAGAAGCCCAGGATCAGCGAGGAGATGATGGTGATCTCATAGGACTCGAAGAGGTCGGCCGCCATGCCGGCGCAGTCGCCCACGTTGTCCCCCACGTTGTCGGCAATGGTCGCCGCGTTGCGAGGGTCGTCCTCGGGGATGCCGGCTTCGACCTTGCCCACCAGATCGGCCCCGACGTCGGCCGCCTTGGTGAAGATGCCGCCGCCGACTCGCATGAAGAGGGCCAGCAGCGAGGCCCCGAAGGCGAAACCGATGAGGACGGCGGTGGCCGAGTTCTGGAAGATGAGGACGATGGCGGTGGCGCCGGCCAGGCCCAGACCCACACAGAGCATGCCGGTCACCGCCCCGGTGCGGAAGGCCACCCGCAGCGCGCCGGCCATGCCGCCGCCCCGCGAGGCCGCGGCGGCGGTGCGGACGTTGCCCCGCACGGCGATGCTCATGCCGATGAAGCCGGTCAGACCGGAGAAGGCGGCCCCGAAGAGGAAGCAGATGACCCGGTACAACCCGTCCTTGTCGAAGGTGAGCGCGATCGACCCGTTCGGCCGGACCACCTTGGTGGCGGTGAAGAAGATGAGGATGGCCAGCGGGACCACGATGATGATGATGGTACGGAACTGCCGCTTCAAGAACGCCTCGGCCCCCTCCTGGACGGCCAGGGCGATCTCTCTCATTTTGGGCGTGCCGGTGTCGGCCGCCAGCACGTTGCGGGCCAGCAGGAGGCCGGCCGCGATCCCGACGATGCCGGCCGCCAGGCAGATGTACAGCCAGGTCTTATCCGCGCCGGCGAGGTGGAAATTCTCGTAGCCACCATTGCCTGCAGCAAGGAGGTTGATCATGCCTGGTGTGCCCTTTCTGGTTCGGTCCGTCTTGTTCCGTCGTGGCGACGACGAGCCACCCCGCCATCCGGTACGGCACGTGTCACAGCCCACCGCGGTGGACGATGCTGTATTCCCTGGTCGGAGGCGCGCACTGTCGACGCACCCGACGACGGGCCGGGGGGCACGTTAGCGACTGCGCACTGAGCGAGCAAGCACCACCGTAGGGCGTCAATCCCCGGCCGGGTCCTGGTCTGCCCCGGCCACCAGCTCGAACGACGGGTTGAGCATGGCCGGCCGCCTCCCCCACGCACCCACCATGCCCTCGGCCACCAGGCGGGCGCCCGGTTCGATCCCGGCGATCTTCGGGCGGCCCTGGAAGACCAGGAGGATGGCACCGCTGCCGTCGCTCAGCACGCACTCGAGGTTGGAGGTCCCCGCCCGGGGCTGGACGCGCACCGACTTGACCCTGCCCGCCACCTTGACCCGCTGGCGGAGCACGACGCCGGCGATGGGGGTGGTCACGCCCGCCCGGCGGGCCAGGGCGTCATCGGCCTGGGACACCACGGTGACCCGGCGCGGCCCCTCCTTGCGCGGCCCGTCCCTGTCCCTGGGCGCGGCCCCCGGCAGCACCACGTCGTCGATCACCGCGCCCGACACGCCGCGGCGCCGGGCCCGCTGCACCGTCTGGCCATAGGTGCGGATCCGCTCCCCGAACATGGAAGGCAGGTTGTAGGGAATGATCGTGGCGGCCACGTGGGGCACCTGGGAGAGCACGGCGGCGATCTTGTCGGCCGTGCGGTCGTGCAGGAACCGCTGCCACACCCGGGCGTAGCCACGCCGGGGCAACAGCACGGTGCACTCGGTGTCCCCGTCGATCGTGGCGTCGGCCACCAGCTCTATGGCGGCCCGGGCCAGGCGGCGGTCCGGGCAATCGACGATGTCGAGGGGAAGACGCGACAGCCCGAGCCGGCCCCATTCCTCCTCGAGCGCCCGCGCCTCTTTCGAGTCGATGTCGAAGTGCACGGCACGCAGGTCGTCCGGGGTGAGCGTGCGGGCGTACTGCAGGGCCCGGGCGGTGGCCATATCGAGCCGGTCGACCAGGACCACGACGACGTGGCGGCGCAAGATGGGCGCCTCCGATGCCTCCACGGCGCCGGTCTCGAGCAGCTCCTCTTCTTGCTCGTACTGGTGGTGCAGCCGGATCAGGCCGATGTAGAGCAGCGGGCCCACCACCACGACCACCCAGGCGCCCTCCTTGAACTTCGCCACGGCGAAGATCAAGACGACGATGCCCGACACGATCGACGAGACCAGGTTGACCACCAGGCCCCGGCGCCAGTGCGCCCCCTTCGTGGTGACATGGTGCTTCACCATGCCCGCGCCGGCCATGGTGAAGCCGGTGAACACCCCGATGGCGTAGAGCGAGACGAGCCCATCGACCTGGGCCTTGAACACCAGGACCAGGGCGATGGACACGGCGGCCAGGACCAGGATCCCGTTGGAGAAGGCCAGGCGGTGGCCTCGGCGGGTCAGCTGCCGCGGCAAGAAGTGGTCCTCGGCGACGAAGTTGGCCAGGAAGGGGAAGCCGTTGAAGCTGGTGTTGCCGCCCGTGTAGAGGATGAGCAGCGTGGCCAGCTGGACGACGAAGTAGATGACGCCCCGGCCGAAGACGGCCTGGACCTCCTGGGAGACCACGGTGGGCGAGCCGACCGCGTAGGGGACGGCGTGGGTCCAGCGGGCCAGCAGCGTGGTGCCCAGGACCAGGAAGGCCAGCAGTGAGCTCATGACCACCAGGGTCTGGCGGGCGTGGACCGAGGCCGGGCGGCGGAAGGTGCCCACCCCGTTGGAGATGGCCTCGAGCCCGGTCAGCGACGAGCCGCCGTTGGCGAAGGCACGCAGGAGGGTGATGAAGGCCAGCCCCATCAACAGCCCGTGGCCCGGCGTGCCCAGATGCCCGCCGAAGACCTCGTGAGAAGGGGGGAGGGGGATGTGGTGCAGGTCGCCCAGGGCGACCTTGATGTAGCCGGTGATGATCACCGTGCCCAGGGAGAGCACGTAGAAGTACATGGGGAAGGCGAAGAACTTTCCCGCCTCACGGATGCCGCGCAGGTTGCCGTAGAGGAGGAGGAGCACGACGCCGACCGTGATGGCCACCGTGTCGAACGTGTTGGCCAGGCTGGGCACGGCGCTGGTGAGTGCGGCGGTGCCCGCCGCCGTCTGCACGGCGACGGTCACCGTGTAGTCGATGAGCAGCGCCACGGCGGCGATCTGCGCGATGTTCTGCCCGAAGTTGTCGCGCGCCACCACGTAGGCGCCCCCGGCCTTCGTGTAGTACTGGATCACATCGAGGTACGACAGGGTGACGAAGAAAAGGACGCAGAGAATGGCCACGGTGATGGGCACGAGCAGGCTGAAGGCGGCCAGCCCCACGTAGGGCACCATCTGCGTCAGCATCTCCTCGGTCCCGTAAGCCGAGGACGAGATGCAGTCCGGGGCCAGGACCCCGAGTGCGGTCGGACGACCCAGGCGCTCGGAGCTGAGCTGCTCGGTGACGAGCGGGGGTCCGAGCAGCTTGTTCTTCAGCCGGTAGCGCCGACGCTCGGGGATGGTGCCCCCGGCGATCCCCGGCAGCGGGGCCGCGGGGCGCTCCCGGGCGCCCGAGCGGGGCAGCGCGGCGGGAGCAACGCGCTCGGGGGCAGAGGGGTTCGACACCGCCGCCAGCGTAGGAGGTGGCGGGACCGCTGTCGGGTTCGCTCCTTTGCACTGGCGCGGCGCGCGTGTTGTGCTGTGGCCATGCACGTCGTCGTCGTCGGGTGTGGGCGGGTCGGGTCCGGCCTGGCCATATCGCTCACGAAAGAGGGCCACTCGGTCGCCATCATGGACAAGAACCCCCGGGCCTTCCGCCGCCTGAAGGATTGGGAGGGGCCGCGCATCGTGGGATCGGGCTTCGACCGCGACGACCTGGAGAAGGCCGGCGCCGTCGGTGCCGACGCCCTGGCCGCGGTGACGAGCGGGGACAACACCAACATCCTGACGGTGCGCATCGCCCGGGAGACGTACCTGATCCCCAACGTGGTGGCCCGCATTTACGACCCCCGCCGGGCCGAGATCTACCAGCGCCTCGGCATCCCCACCGTGGCCACAGTGACCTGGACCATCGATCAGGTCCGGCGCCGTCTCCTGCCCGACCAGGATGCGGGGGACTGGTCGGACCCGTCCGGACAGCTCACCCTGGTCGACCGCTCCCTCCCCGACGCCTGGGCGGGTCGACGCCTCAGCGAGCTCGAGGAAACCGGCCGGCTCAGCCTGGTGGCGGTGACCCGTGCCGGTGTGCCCCGGCTCGATGCCCGTGAGCTGGTGGGGCAGGAGGGCGACGTCCTCCATCTGGCGGTCATGCTCGACGCCCGCACCGAGCTCGACGCCCTCTTGGAAAAGGGCCGGCCCACATGAAGGTGGCCATCGCCGGCGCCGGCAGCGTCGGCACGGCCATCGCGGCCGACTTGTTCGCCAACGGCCACGAGGTCCTCGTCCTCGAGCAAGACCCCGATCTGGTCGAACGCCTGCGGCCCACCCTGGCCATCACCTGGATCGCCGCCGATGCCTGCGAGGTCTCCTCCCTCGACGCGGCCGGGCTGGCCACGGTCGACGTCGTGGTGGCGACCACGGGGGACGACGAGGACAACCTCGTGATCTCGCTGCTGGCCAAGCAGGAGTTCGCTGTGCCGCGCGTCGTGGCCCGGGTCAACCACCCGAAGAACCAGTGGCTGTTCAACGAGAGCTGGGGGGTGGACGTGTCGGTGAGCACGCCCCAGCTGCTCACCGCGCTGGTCGAAGAGGCGGTCTCGGTGGGATCCCTCGTCCGGCTGCTGCAGTTCCAGGGGGGCGCCGCCCACCTGGTCGAGATCACGCTGGCCGAGGACTCGCCGGCGAACGGCATGGCCATCGCTGACCTGGACTTTCCCCGCGACGGGATGGTGGTCGCCGTCGTGCGCGCCGACCGGCTGATCGTGCCCAAGGGCGATACCGTGCTCCAATCGGGAGACGAGGTCCTGGTCCTGGTCACGGCCGAGGTGGAGGACGCCGTCCACACCGTGTTCATCCGCGACTGACCCCTGTCCCTCCGTTACCGACCCGGGCCGCGCCCCGTCCCGTCGCGGCACGTTTCGCCATTTGTCACGGGCGGTACTACGGCTGACCTGGGACGACGTACCATGGTAGACATGGAAGCCGCGTTCTTCGACCTCGACAAGACGGTCATAGATCGCGCCTCCATCGCCGCCTTCGGGCGACCCTTCATGAAGGGCGGGCTGATCAACCGGCGGGTGGTGGCCCGCGCCGCCTTCTCCCAACTCATCTACCTCTACTTCGGGGCCGACGAGGACCGGTTGGTGCGGGTGCGCGAATCAATGCTGGCCTTGACCAAGGGCTGGGACCGGGACCAGGTGCGCCAGATCGTGCGCGAGACGCTGCTCGAGACGATTGAGCCCATCATGTACGCCGAGGCACTCGAGTTGATGGAGCTCCACCGCGTGGCCGGTCACCGCGTCTACCTGGTCTCGGCATCACCCGAGGAGATCGTGCTCCCCCTCACCGACATGCTGGGCGCCGACGGGGCCATCTGCTCGCGGGGGGAGATCGACGACGAAGGTCGCTACACCGGGCGCATGGCCTTCTACGCCTACGGCCCGGAGAAGGCGACCGCCATCCGCGAGCTGGCGGCCCGCACCGGCATCGACCTGTCGGCCAGCAGCGCCTATTCGGACTCGGCCACCGACCTGCCCATGCTCGAGGCGGTGGGCCGGCCGGTGGCGGTCAACGCCGATCGAGCCCTGGCCAAGGTGGCCCGCGAGCGCGGTTGGGAGATGCGCAATTTCACCAAGCCGATACGCCTGCGCGACCGGGTCGGGCGCACCACGCCGGTGGTGACGACGAGCCTGGCCGTGGCCGGGGCGGTGCTTATCTTGTGGCGCCGCGGCGTGCGCGGCAGGCACAACCCCGGGGGCCGCGCCGCGGCCTGAGCCCTCGGCACGCGAGGGACCTCGTCGCTGGCCCGGGCCCCGCTGCGGGTGGGCCGGCAAAGAGGAGGTCAGCCGGTATCTGTCAGGCTGTATCGGTCAGGCGTCGCGGAGCCGCCGGACGGCGACGAGGCCGAGGCCGACCAGCAGGGCGAGCAGCAAGAGCTTCTTCATGAGCGGTCAGCCTACCGGCCGGCGACTCAGACCGTGAGGAGGTCGCGGGCTCCCGTGTCCGAGGATGGGTGGCGCAACTTCGACATGGCGCGTGCCTCGATCTGACGGATGCGCTCACGGGTGAGGTTGAAGTGCTCGCCCACCTCTTCGAGCGTGCGCGGCTCACCGCGGTCCAGGCCGAAACGCAGGCGGAGTATCTCGCGCTCGCGCTCGTCGAGAGGGGAGAGGAGACGCCCGATCTCGTCGGGCAGCAAGGAAACGGCGGCCACCTCGAAGGGGGACTCGGCCGAGCGGTCCTCGACCACGTCGCCCAGCTCGGCGTCGCCGTCCTCGCGCAGCGGCTCGGAGAGTGAGAGAGGCTCGGCCCGGAAGCGGAGTGCCTCGACGAGCTTGTCCTCGGGCATCTCCACCTCGATCCCGAGCTCGGCCAGGGTGGCGGGACGCCCGAGCTTGAGCTCGAGGCGGGCCTGGGCCTTCTGCACGCGGGCCAGCGTGTCCCCGGCATGCACCGGCAGGCGGATGGTACGCCCGGTGTTGGCGATGCCCCGGGTGATGGCCTGGCGGATCCACCAGGTCGCGTAGGTCGAGAACTTGAAGCCCTTGCGCCAGTCGAACTTCTCGACGGCGTGCATCAGGCCGAGATTGCCCTCTTGGATCAGGTCGAGCAGGGGCAGGCCGGAGGCCTGGTACTTCTTGGCGATGGAGACCACCAGGCGCAGGTTGGACTGGACGAACGTCTGCTGGGCCTGCTCGCCCTCCATGACGGCACGGCGCATCTCGCGCTTCTTGGCCGGGGTGAGCCCCTTGGGCGCCCGGGCCACGGCGAGCTCGGACTCCCGACCGGCCTCGATGGCCTGGGCCAGGCGGACCTCGTCATCCTTGGTCAGCAACGGATATTGGCCGATATCGGTCAGATAGAGTCGAACCAGATCCTCGTCGTCCCGCTCAATCCGTTCTTTGGCCAAGATATGCCGAACCTTCCCTCACCGTGGGCCTCGGCAGAAGGATCCTTGCCGGGCGCTCGCACTCGTTGTCGCAGCCTGCGTCGCGTCTGGCGCGCAGGGGCTGCAGCAACATTGTAGTGGTCGTGTCAAGATGCCTGTGCAGCAGGGAAAATGCTTTCTTCCCCCAACAGCCGTTGGAGACGGGCGTCGAGATCGGCCACCCGGGCGACGTCGGCTGCACCCCCCATTGCACGTTGCAGGAGGGCCAAGCCCACCGAGAGCCGACGCCCACCCCAGAAGCAGGCCAGCTCCAAGACGGCCCGCACCGGAGCCTCGGAGACGGCCGGCGCGTCGGCCAGGTGGTCCTGGTAGGTGCCGAAGAGCCATGGCCAAATGTGTTGGACCAGCCCGCCCAACACAGCCAGGGGATCCTCCGCCGCGGCGAGCAGGGCGAGGGCGTCGCCGGCAGGCCCGGGTGGGGGGACGACCAGCGCGTCGGCATCGACGCCCGCCCGTACAGGCAGCCGCGCCCGCCATTCGGCCGCCAGTGCGGCGTGCTGGGCCGAGCTCTCGCTGAGGAAGAGGCGCACCTCGGAGTGGGGATCGGGGCCCGGGGCGGTGGCCGCGGCGGTGGCTGCGCCGCCGGTCAGCGCGAAGAGCTGGTTCTCCAGCCAGCAGTAGTGGCCGCAGCGCTGCGCCAACTGGCCGATCGTGCGGAATGAGGGCGCGGCGGCCGTCCCCTTACCCATGAGTCGGCTTCTGAGGGGCGGGTTCCTGGGGGGCCGGCTCCTGGGGGGCCGGCGGGCGGTAGCGGTTGGTGATCGGCATGCGCCGGTCCTTGCCGAAGGCTTTGGTCGTGATGCGCACGCCGGGGGGCATCTGCCGGCGCTTGTACTCCGCCCCGTCGACGAGCCGGACGACCTGGTCCACCACGGCCGGGTCGAAACCCTCGGCCACCAGGTCGGGCGCTGTCCGGTCCCCCTCCACATACCCCTGGAGCACCGGATCGAGCTGTTCGTAGGGCGGCAGCGACTGGTCGTCGCGCTGGTCGGGCCGCAACTCAGCCGACGGCGGCTTGTCGAGCACGCTGTCGGGGATCGGGCCCGGCAACCCCTCGAGCGTTGCCTGGGTGTTGCGGTAGCGGCACAGCTCGTAGACCAGCGTCTTGGGCACGTCCTTGATCACGGCGAAGCCACCGGCGGAATCGCCGTAGAGCGTGGAGTAGCCGGTGGCCATCTCGCTCTTGTTGCCCGTCGTCAGCACGATCCATCCCTTGGCGTTGGACACGCCCATGAGCAGCACCCCGCGCAGGCGGGACTGGAGGTTCTCGTCGGTGAGGCCCGCCGGTTCCCGGCCGAGCACGCCGGCCAGCATGGCGGTGAAGGCAACGTGTGCCCCTTCGATCGGCACCACCCGCAGGTCGATCCCGAGCCGTTCGGCCAGCGTGGCGGCATCGTGGCGGGACCCTTCGCTCGAATAGCGCGACGGCATGGCGATCCCGTGGACCCGCGCCGGCCCCAGGGCGTCGACGGCCACCGTGGCCACCAGTGACGAGTCGATCCCACCGGAAAGGCCGATGACCGCCTCGCTGAATCCGTTCTTGCCCAGGTAATCCCGCGTGCCCAGCACGAGGGCGGCATAGACCTCGGCCTCGTCGGAGAGCGCCGGGTGGAGGGCGGGCGGGGGGAGGGGCGGCCGATCGGCGACGCGGGGCGCTGTCACCACCACCCTCGGCAGCTGCGGGCCGGGCGGCGGGCCGCCGTCTTGGACCAGGGGGATGTCCACCACCACGAGATCCGGGCCGAACTGCGCCCCGCTGGCCAGGAGCGTGCCGTCTGCCGCCACGATGAGCGAGTCGCCGTCGAAGACCAGCTCGTCCTGGCCCCCGACCTGATTGACGTAGGCGATGGCGCACCCGGCCTCGGCCACCCGTCCGCGTAACATGGCCAGCCGCTCGGCCCGGCGTCCCCGGTTGTAGGGCGAGGCGTTGAGGTTGACCACCACATCGGCGCCGGCGCGTCCCTCCTCGGGCACCGGTCCGTCGGGGAACCACACGTCCTCGCACACAGAGACGCCGACCCACGCACCCGCCACGCCGAACAGGCTCGGGGTGTCGCGACTCGGGACAAACCAGCGCTGCTCGTCGAAGACGCCGTAGTTGGGCAGAAAGCGCTTGCGGTAGATACCGGCGACCCGCCCGCCGGCGCAGATGGCCGCCGCATTGGACAGGCCCTGCCCGTCAGGCGTGGATCCCACGAAGCCGACGACGACGGCGCACTGCCCGGTGGCGGCGGCCACCTTCTCGAGCGCCGCAACGTTGTCGGCCACGAAGGAGGGCTTGAGCAACAGGTCTTCGGGGGGATAGCCCGGGATGGCCAGCTCGGGCAGGATGCAGATGTCGGCACCGGCGTCCTCGGCTGCCGCGACAGCGCCGAGAATCTGCTCGACGTTGCCGGCCAGATCGCCCACGACCGTGTTGAGCTGCGCAGCGGCCAGGCGCAGGTGGGACATACGTCCAGCCTAACGGTCGGGATTCGGTTCCTTGAATGGCGCAAGGAAGGTGCGCAGCAACGACGCGAACGCCGCTGGCTGCTCGAAGGCGGGCAGGTGGGCGGTGCCCTCCATCACCTCGAACCGGGCGCCGGCGATACGGGTGCCCAGCGTGCGCGCCCGCTCTTGGATGTGGGCCATGTCGAGGTCGCCCACCGCCACGAGGACGGGGCACGCCACCTCGTCCAGGCGCCCCCAGGCGTCGCCGGGCTCGGGCTCGG
>Ga0182018_10001942_pt1 | contig 22023 bp, 20 predicted proteins | sample 812P2MmetaG_FD_120490 | JGI IMG/M metagenome (GOLD analysis project Ga0182018, IMG submission 120490) | Permafrost microbial communities from Stordalen Mire, Sweden - 812P2M metaG | ecosystem: Environmental > Terrestrial > Soil > Wetlands > Permafrost | place: Sweden: Stordalen | collected...
ACGTCCGGCATTGAAACTCGGAAAAGTCTCATCGTGTTGACCGGAGAAGTGGGGACCGGCAAGACCACGCTGATCAATCACCTTCTCAACTCTCTTCGCCAACAGGAATTCACCTTCGCGTTCATTTTCAATTCGCATCTGGACATCGGCGATCTCTTCGATTTCATGCTCGCCGACTTCGGAATCAACGACGATTCACCCAGGCAGCGCAACGTGCGGAGGACGCTGAACGACTGGTTGTTCGCGCGCCGCCGCGCTGGCGATCACCCGATCCTGATTGTGGACGAAGCCCAGGGCCTTTCACTTCCCGTACTCGAGGAAATCCGCATGCTCCTGAATTTGGAGGCGGACGGCGAACAGCTGATTCAGATCGTGCTCTCCGGGCAGCCCGAGCTGGATGTGATGCTCAGCCGGCCCGAGCTTCGCCAGTTCCGCCAGCGAATTCAGCTCCGCTGCAAAACCGCACCGCTTACGATTGAGGAAACTCACGCCTGCATCCGCCAACGATTGCAGCTGGCCGGAGGGTCGCCCGACCAGATTTTTGCGCCGGAAGCCTTGGACGCCGTTTACTTCCACTCGGGCGGCACTCCGCGTGTTTTCAATCTGCTCTGCGAGCAGGCCCTCATGACTGCTTACAACGGGCGACTTCGACCGGTACCGCACAAGATCGTGGAAGAGGTCGCGCGCGAGTTTCAATTCGATGACTTCAAGCCGTTTCCTCGGTCCCTCGATTTCGGCAACGTCAGCACGGGAGATGCGCTGGCCGTGCCGCCGGACGCCACGAAGTCGCTCGCAGCCCGGGAGCCCGCTCCGATCGAATTGCGGTTCACTGTGAACCCCGTCTTGAATCCGGAGCCGCGCACCACTCCCGTCGCAGCTCCGACGCCCGTAATGCCTTCGCCCGCCGCCCAAAAGCCTCCTCCGGTTCAAGCGGCGGCGGCTGTGAACCCCGCCTTGAATCCGGCTTCGCGCACTGCTGGCGTCGCAGCCCCAGCGCCCCCAAAGAAACTTTTGCTTCCTCGCACGCCGATGTCGTTACCCGCCATCCCGCGCTTCGAGCGAAGCTTTAAGCCGAACGCAAATTCCGTTCCAGCGAAGCTCGCCACCTCAGTCGCGTTTCGGCTTGGTCAGAATCTACGGCGAATCGCCGAGTCATTGATTCACTGGCTGCGGCAGCCCGTGCGCCTGTCACATGGGCGAAGGGGGCTTCTTGCTGGCGGAAAACGACCTTGAGTCGAGAAACGAGATAACGCGTCTTACTTCTTCCCGTACGCCGCTTGGTACCAGTCCCACGTGCGCTTGAGCCCCTCTTCGAAAAGCACGCGCGGCTCGTAACCCAGAATTTTCCGGGCGAGCGAAATATCGGCCTGCGAATGAAGGATGTCGCCGCTGCGCGCTGGTTCGTACTTAGCCGGGATTTTCTTTCCCGTGATCTTCTCGAGCTGGCGCAGCACTTCGTTGAGCGTGACCCGGACGCCAGTGCCACCATTGAATACTTTCCCGGATGCTCCGCCGGCCTCGCAAGCACGCAAACTTTCGTCCACGATATTTTCGACGAAAGTGAAATCGCGCGACTGCTCGCCATCGCCGTAAATCACCGGCGGTTTCCCTTCGATCACCGCGAGCATGAATCGCGAAAGCACGCCCGAATATTGCGACGTGGGATCCTGCCGCGGGCCGAACACGTTGAAATATCGGAGCGACGCAGTTTCCAGGCCGTACACTCGGCCGAAAACCTGCGCGTAGAGTTCGCCGACATACTTCGTCACGCCGTAGGGAGAGATGGGGTCCGGCTGCATCGTCTCCACCTTCGGCAGCGTCGGAGTCTCCCCGTATGCCGACGATGACGCGGCAAAGACGAATCGGCGCACTTTCGCATCGCGCGCAGCCACCAGGACGTTTAGGGTCCCGTCAATGTTGGTGTGATTCGTGCCCAGCGGATCCTCGACCGACCGCGGCACCGAAGTCCGCGCGGCGAGGTGAATCACGTATTCCGCTCCCCGGCACGCCGCCTGAACCGCCGCCAGATCCGTGACGCTGCCGGTGTTCAATTCGATCTTGCTGCGGACGCCCGCAAGGTTTGATTCCTTGCCCGTCGAAAGATTGTCGAGCACGACCACGGAATGCCCGCGGCGAACGAGCTCGTCCACGATATTGGAGCCGATGAAACCGGCACCACCTGTCACCAGGTAGCGCATGCTGGAATTCCTCCCCGCGCGAAATCCCGCTGCGCGGAAATCGCCTGCATCGCGGTGAATCTCGCGATTGGATTTTCTCGCAACGCTGTGATGATTGTGCCGCGCGTTTCGGGTACGCTTGAATATACCCGGCGCGCCTCGGCCGGGCAAGAATCACGACTTGCTTTTTTAGGCTCCCGGATGAAGACGCGCTTTGTCACAATTTGGATCATTGTCGCAGCGCTCGCGCCGCTTTTGGCCCTTTTTTCCGCGGCCGCTGTCAAGGAACAGCCTGTGCCATTTCGCGCCGGTGAGACGCTCAATTACCGCGTCACCTGGGCTGCTTTCGCAACCGCTGCGTCCGTGCAATTGAGCGTGACCGAGCGCCGTGTCCTCTTTGGCTGGCAGACCTGGCATTTCCGTGCCGTAGCGCAAACGCTCAGCCCTGTGAGCACTCTATTCCCGATCGACGATCAGTTCGATTCCTACACGGACGCTGAATCGCTCGAATGCCGCCAGTTCGAAACGCATCTCAATGAGCTGGGGAAGATTTCGGATCAGGTGCAGCATCTCGTCGCCACGGGCCAGAAATCCCGAGCGCCCGGCGCAAGCGTCATCGTCCTGTCGGGCACGCGCGACGCGCTCGGCGCGCTTTATAGCCTGCGCGCAGCGGATTGGCAGCGCACACCGGAGCTCGATGCACCTGTGTACGACGGGAAGGACATCTTCGACATGCGCGCCCGCCGCGAAAGTGCGGGCGAGGCTGTCACGGTTCCCGCCGGCAATTTCACGGCGTCGCGCATTTCGGTCAGGGTCTTCCAGCACGAAAAGGAAATGACGGCGATCCACATCGCCGTATGGGTAGCGACCGACGCGGCGCACACACCGGTGGTGCTCCAGGCAACTTTGCCTTTCGGAACGCTACGGGCCGAGCTGATCCCAGCGCCGCAATGATGCCTTGTGGAATTTATTTCGAGGCGGGACGAACTAATCTTCCGGCGTGACCCAATCATCCGGCGGAAAATCGATCTGCCAGAACGATCCGCACGGCTGCACGAACTCAATCCCCGTCTGTACCTTACCTGCCGTGGCATTCCCGAGATGGACGACACGGCAGTCGAGAGACTTCCTGGTGGATTTGTTGGACACGGTGACCTGCTGGCCAGCCGTTACGCGGGCACCGAGCGAAATCAGCGCGCCGTGCGCGTTGACCACCAGCGTGCGCGTTTCCTCGGTGAACTCCTGATCCTCTTTGTCCTTACCGTTCACGTGGATCGGCACGCTCAGAAGGACGCGCATGCTCCGCCTGCGCCCCGGATCGAGCTTTAGACTTGACCGTTCCTGCGATACTGCCGTGGGAGCGCCCATGAGACCAAACGATAGGACCAGGGTACGTCCCCGACAATAGGACTAAAGTCCTACGCAACCCTTCGAGTTAACAGGCGGCCCATTGGCAGGCAGGCTCAGCAGGGGACGATTTTTTCGCGGCCCTGTTTGACGCGTCGCGTGGCGTTCCGCGAATCCACAATCAGCTTCGCGTCCCGGACAATGGCTTCGTAATCGTAGCTGGTGTGATCGGTGGCGATCAGCACGCAATCGTAGCTGGCGATAGTAGCGGGGCTCAGCGCGACCGACCGCTTGTTCGGGAAATTGTAGTGGCGCAGCTTCGGAATCTCCGGGAAGTACGGATCGTTGTAATCAATCAGTGCCCCGCGCTCGGTAAGCAGCTGCAGCAGCTTCAGCGACGGCGATTCGCGCATGTCGTCCACATCCTTCTTGTACGCCACGCCGAGCAGCAAAATCTTCGAGCCTTTGATGCTCTTCTGGCGCTCGTTCAGGGCCGTGCCGACCGCGCTGACCACGTGATACGGCATCTCCGTGTTGATCTCGCCGGCCAGTTCGATGAATCGCGTCGAAAAATCGTATTCGCGCGCCTTCCACGATAGATAATACGGGTCCACCGGAATGCAGTGCCCACCCAGGCCAGGCCCGGGGTAGAACGGCATGAACCCGAACGGCTTCGTCGCCGCGCTATCAATCACTTCCCATATGTCGAGGCCCATTCGCAGGGAGAGCTGCTTCAGCTCGTTGACCATTGCGATGTTCACGCAGCGGAAGATGTTCTCCATCAGCTTGACCATCTCGGCGGCGCGCGTCGAACTTACCGGGACCACTTTTGAGACGATCTGCGCGTACATTCCCATCGCGGCGCGCCCGCTCGCAGGATTGATTCCGCCGACGATTTTGGGAATCTGCGCCAGACCGTACTGCTTGTTTCCAGGGTCTTCGCGCTCGGGTGAGAACGCAAGGTAGAAATCCGTCGCCACGTCCCTGCCGCTGGTCCCCGCGTCAATCGGGCAGCGCAGGCCGCCCTTTTCAAGGATCGGTAATACCAACTCTTCGGTCGTACCGGGATACGTGGTGCTTTCGAGCACGATCAACTGGTCCCGCTGGAGATTCGGGGCGATCGCCTTCGCCGTATTTTCGACGTAGCTCAGGTCCGGTTCGCGGCGTTCATCCAGCGGCGTCGGGACGCAGATCAGTACCGCGTCCATTCCCCGCAGTTTCGAGAAATCGCTCGTTGCGCAGAAGCGCTTCCCCTGCACATGCTCGCGGATTTTGTCGGCGGGGATGTGCTGGATGTACGACTGGCCGGCGTTCAACTTGTCCACCTTCGTCTGGTCGAGGTCGAACCCGATGACGCGATGGCCCACGTCGGCAAACCGCAGGGCGAGCGGCAGGCCCACGTAGCCGCAGCCGATGATCCCGATCTGCATGTCCTTCCCTGCAAAAAACTCCGGCTTGCGCTCCGCTGCCATTCGCTCTTTTCTCCTATGTTTAACCGTGAACGACCAGAACCTGGACCGGTCGTCTGGCTGCTCCGGATCACCTGATCGCGCTAATTGCGCGAACCAAAAGCATAGCAGGAACGCAAACTCCGTTGGGAGCAAGGTCGCCCGCGTGTATCCAATCGCGATATGGGCATATCCCTCGTTGCCCCACCCCGAGAATTCGGCGAACATAATCGGCGATGCACAACGTACCCATACTTCTGCTGGGCCTGGCTGCGGGAATCCTGGTCGGCCTGATGGGGATCGGCGGGGGGACGATCGTGGTCCCGGCCCTGGTCTGCCTGCTGGGAATGAGCCAGCACATGGCGCAGGGCACGTCGCTGTTCATGCAACTGCTGCCGGTCGGGCTGGGGGCGTTGTGGGTCTATTGGAAGGCCGGCGAGGTGGACCTGCGCGCCGGGATCGTCTGCGCGGTCGGAATTCTTGTGGGCGGGTACGCGGGGGGCTCAATCGCGGTGGGGATTCCGGCGCGAGTGCTTCAGGCACTGTTTGGGCTGTTTCTGATGGTGTCCGCGGCATTGCTCTGGCGTCAGGCGGCCCAGCCTGCGCCAGGAAAGCCCACCAATGTATAGGGCGCCCTGGAGGGGGACGCGAGAGGGTCCGAGGAGGCGGGCGGCCATCTTCGCCACGGCGTGCGTGGTCGGAATCTGCAGCGGGCTTTTCGGCGTGGGCGGCGGAGTTTTGTTGGTCCCTTTGCTCGTCCTGCTCCTGGGCTTCGACCAGCACACGGCCCAAGGCACCAGTCTGATCGCGTTGGTGCCGCCCACCGGGCTGCTGGCGTTTCTGGCGTATTACCGGGCGCACCAGGTGAACGTGAGGGTGGGGCTGCTGATCATCCCCGGAGTTATTTTGGGAGGCGTGGCTGGTGGTGAGCTGGCGAAGCGAATGTCTCAGCGGCGGATGCGGATTCTGTTCGCCGTCCTGCTATTCGCGGTGGGTGCGTGGCAGGTAGCGACGGCGTGGACCAGATAGCGAGCGCAGCGGTTATCGCGTCCCACGATTCCGTTTCCGATTGTGCAAACAGCATGCCGATCAGCTGAGCCGCGTTTGATTTGCGCGCCTCGCTGTCTGCGTTGTCATCTCTTTCTGGCTGCGCTATCCTGCCCCGTTGATGATTGACATTCATTGCCACATCCTACCGGGCCTCGATGACGGCGCTACGTCATTCGAGGTGGCCTGCGGCATGGCAGAAATGGCCATCGAGGACGGCGTCACGCACGTCATTGGGACGCCACACGCGAGCCCGGACCACCCTTTCATTCCAGAGGTCGTACGCCAACGCCGGGATGAACTTCAAGCTCGTTTCGAGGGGCGGCTGGTTCTGGCGACGGGGTGCGACTTCCATCTCAGCTTCGAAAACTTGCAGGATATCCGCCACGATGCCGCCCGATTCACGCTCAACCAGAAGAGCTACCTTCTTGTGGAGTTTGCGGACTACTCGATTCCGCCGTCACTTGACCAGGCCCTGCACGAGTTGCAGCTTGCGGGGCTGCATCCAATCGTTACCCATCCGGAGCGCAACCCATTGATCCGCACGCAGCCCGAGCGTCTTTTCAAATGGCTTCGGCAAGGCTGCTATGTGCAGGTGACGGCACAATCGTTGCTTGGGAGGTTCGGCAGCGCCGCGCAGGAAATGGCAAAGCAGTGGCTCGACGCCGGCGCGGTTCACTTCGTGGCGAGCGACGCGCACAACGTGACCTCGCGGCCGCTCCGGCTCAAGGAAGCTTTCGACTTCCTGGCGAAGACGCGGGGGGAGGAAGTGGCGCGCGCGCTGCTGGTGGATAATCCTCTGGCCGTGTTCGAAGACCGGCCAATTCCCTATGTCCCGGAACTCGCCGATGACGCGGGCTGGGAGAATTCCGAAGGCGCGAGACCACGCCGGAAAAAACGCTTCTGGTTTTTCTAGTGGTATTCGGGCGGGGAGATTGGAAATTTTATGGCGGTGTCAGACCTTCCTGGATGACTTGCTGGCGTTGTCGAGAGCGTCGGCCAGCTCCCGCCATGAAAATGGCTTTCCGGCGCGCGGCTCGAGAGGCTGTCTGCCAATTTCCTTAGCCAGCGCATCCTGCCGCTCGGCCGTAGCCTCCGCCATCAAGGGTTCGATTCCCACGTCTCGAAGCGCCTGCGCGGCTTCGCGCATTTCCGCGGCACGCCGTTTGCCGTGTTCCGCGACGCGGCTGATGAGGTAGTCCGGAAGTTGTTCCTTCCACCCCATTTCGGGGAACGTGGCGTCGAGCGATGCAAGCACCGCATCCTCCGCGCCGTGGCGGCGCGCCGCAAACATGGACTCGACAGCGAGAGCCTCCAGACCCTTAATCACCACGCTACGGCACATCTTGACGGCGGAAGCGACTCCAATTCGATCGCTCGCGACGCTGGCATTCATCCCGATAGGCGAAAGCCGCGCAGCCAGCTCGGCTGCGTGCGTTCCACCGAGCAACATGGGGACTTTCAACCGCTGCGGCGGAACCGCGGCCGTTACCGCCGCCTCGACAAAACGCGCCTGCGTTTCCTCGAAGTGGGCCGCCATTTTTCGCTTCGTACCGGGAGAGACGGAGTTGATGTCGAGAAAGAACTGGCCGGCGCGCATTAGACGCGATGCTTCTCTTGCGACGTCGAGCGCCGATGAAGCAGTCACCGCGGAAATCACAAGTTCCACTTCGCGGACGCAAGCGCTCAGGCTCTCGGCGGCTTGCACCTTCGATTCGCGAGCCTTTGCAAGCACGGCCTCGCGCGCTTCCGTGGAGTGAAACAGGATATCGAACGTGGAGACGTTCAAACCGCGCGACGCAAGGTCTCTCCCGATGATTCCGCCGGCTTCGCCGAAGCCGATGATCGCGATGCGCTGAATGGGATCGCTCGCCATCGCCGTGTCCTAGGTGTAAAAGGTCATGCTTCCCACCCGTTCTGCAATGCGCCAGCCATTTTTCGTGCGCACGTAACGATCGCGGTAGGTACCGATCGATTGCTTGCTCGCGGCTCTTCTTCCCTCCGGAGTTTCGGGCTCCGATACATCCGAACTGAAAAACAGGACGCGGCAGGTGCCGACAGCCATGTCCATGGTTTCCATGTGCACGCGAAAATTGCTGATCAAGTGTTGCGTCAGGCGGTTGCGCGGACGCGATTGGAACATGGCGACAATTTTGTCGGCACCTTGAATCAGTTCCTTCGGAGCCGTCGGCCGCAAAAACGTGGCGTCTTCCGCGAATACCTCAGTGAGTCGCGCGTAGTCCTGACTGTCAATGATCTCGGCGTACTCGACGGCCAGCGCGTAGCAGGCTTGCTCGACATTACGCATTTCCGCCTGGCTGAATTCAGTCATGAGCGACCTCACGTTCCGGACTCGCAACAATCCGGAGACGAGCAGAGTAGACCGCCGCGCGGTCCCTACTGCACGGGCGGTAGTTGCGGATGATGATCCGGAAAGGGCGGCGCCTTATATATCGGCATCGGATGATCTTTCAATTGCTGCATCGCTTCCGCGACAGCCCTTTCCAATTGGGGGTCGTGGCCCTCGCGCACTAGCTTCGGATCCTGCCACACCTCTATGTCGGGTGCGATGCCGTGGCCTTCCACTTCCCACGCTCCATTCAATCCGGCGATTGCGAATCGCGGCGCGGTCACCAACCCGCCATCCACCAGCTGCGGATATCCGCCGATTCCAACCAACCCGCCCCATGTCCGAACGCCCACCAGGGTGCCGATCTGCGCCTTGTGGAATAGCCAGGGCATCGCATCGCCGCCCGAACCCGCGAATTGGTTAATGATCATGACTTTCGGACCGTAGATGGCCATGGCCGGATCGAACGTCGTGGCGCCCTCGCGCGAAATCACCATGTCCATCGGCTCGCGGCGCAGGTAGTCGATGATGTAGTCCGCGATCTGGCCGCCATGGTTGAATCGCTCGTCGAGAATGGCGCCTTGCTTGCCGACCTGCCCGAAAAAGTAGCGATTGAAATTCGTGTACCCGCCGGCTGCGGTATCCGGCAAATAAACGTACGCGAGCTTGCCGCCGCTCAACTCATCCACCTTGCGGCGGTTTCCTTCGATCCAATCGAGATTGCGGATGGCGTCTTCGCTTGGCAGCGGCACGACGGTCACGTCGCGCGACCCTGTGCCGTCTGCATTGGGCCCAACCTTAAGGACGACCTGCTTGCCCGCCGTCTCCTGGAAAAATGCGTAGAGTTCATCGGAAGACGCGATCGGGCGTCCATTCACGGCGAGCAGATATTCACCGGCCTTGACGTTCACGCCCGGCTGAGTGAGAGGAGCTTGAAGTTTGGGATTCCAGTTTTCACCGCTATAGATTTTCTTGAAGCGATAGTGTCCGTTTTCGATCGTATAGTCGGCGCCGAGCAACCCGACGCTCACGTGGGGCGTTTCCGGGTCCGCGCCTCCTCGCACGAACATATGGCCCACCGATATGTAACTGAGCATTTCGCGAAACAGGTAATTCAAATCCCCGCGACTCGCTATGCCCGGAAGAAAGGCGGAGAACTCCTTTTCAGCAGCTGGCAGATCGAGCCCGTGATAATGCGGGTCGTAGAAGAAGTCGCGTTCGATCCGCCAGACTTCGTGATACATCTGCTTCCATTCCTCGCGCGGCACCACGCGGACTTCCAGATCGTCCGTCTTCAACATTCCTTTCCCGGGTTCTGGCGGTTTGCTCGAGTCCGCGATGAACCAGCCTTCACCCTGTTTGTAGAGCATTTTCTCGCCGTTGGACGAAACCGCGAAGAACGATACGCCGCTCAGGAGCTTGTCGGTCTTGCGGGTTTTCAGATCGAACTTCGAAGCGGTCAGTTGTGGCGGACCGTCCGCAGCGACAAGAGCGACCACCGGCCCCTCCACCAGGAAAAGTTCGCCCTCCTTCCCGGCCGATAGACTCACGTAATTCGCCGCCGGAATCGGCAGCGACAAGATTCGCTGCAGGATGTCTTCGAAATCGATGCTGACCTTCGGCGGCTCTTTTGGTTTTTCGTCAGTCTTCGCTGCAGGCTTTTCCCCGTCAGGCGCGGCCGGCTTTGTTGCCGACTTGTCGTCTGACTTGTCACCGGATGATTTCCCCGCTGCAGCGATGGCCTCGGGCGACTTCTCGTCGTCGCTCTCCGGTAGAATGGGAGAAGGCAAATCCTTCCGCAGCACGGCCACGTACACGCTCATCATCACCGGATGCTCGTCGCTCGACATGTCCAGGCCGGCGGCACTCAAACCCGTAGTGGTGCTCGCCGCGAAATAGAGGTATTTACCGTTTTTGTCAAAACTTGGGTAGAGGCAGTCGCTCATCCCGTCAGTGATTTGCGTGCTCTTACCCGTCGTGAGCGAATAGACGAACACGGCGTGCTGATAATTAGCCAGGAGTTTTGTATAGACCACCCACTGGCTGTCAGGCGACCACTCCTGATTGAAATCGTTCTCATCAAACTCCAGAAGGTTCGTATCCACCTTGACTGGCGTGGGGTGATCAATATCGACATACCACAGGTTCAGTTTCTTGTCGTCGAAGGCGATTTTCTTGCTATCAGGCGACCACGTCGGCCGGTAGTAGAACGTCGGCGAGCTTCCAAGGTTGATGACGCGAGGAGGCTCGAGCCCTTTCTGATCTCGCACGTGAAGCGCGTACTCTCCCGAAGCATCCGAAAAATACGCGATCCATTTGCCGTCGGGTGACCAGGCCGGGTCGCGATTCGCCGCGCCCGGAGTGTTCGTGATGTTGCGCACGTCTCCCTTCTCCGCGGGCACCGTCAGTATCTCGCCGTGTGCTTCGAACACGGCGCGAGCGCCTGTGGGAGAAATGTCCGTGTTCAGAATGCGCTTGGAGACCTTCTCCCAGCGCGGCAGCAATCCGGGCATATCTCCCGCTACGCTTACGGAGACTCCCTGGTCCTTGTGGGTCTTAAGGTCGTAAATATGGAGAGAACCGAACTGGGAATAGACGATCGCGCTGCTGCCCGCGGACGCCGAGCTGATATCGAATCCATTCTTGTTGTCGATCACGCGAGTGACTTTCTGGGTTTCGGTGTCGTAAGCGAAGAGCGTGGTCGGGCCATCGCGGTCGGAAAGATAATAAACAGTCTTGCCGACCCACATCGGATTGCGGTCGTTCGATTCCTCGCGCGGCACCTTGACGATGCTCGAATCGGCGAGCTTGGCAATCCAAATGGGAGTCGTTTGTCCGCCGCGATATCCCTTCCAGTCAGGTTCCCACTGGAAGATAGGCACGTAGGCAATCTGGCTCCCGTCGGGTGAATAGGAACCCTCTTCGGCCATCCCTAAGGGGAGCTCCACCGGGAATCCGCCGGTGACCGGAACCGTGAAGAGCTTGTTCGGATCGTTTGTGCTGGCGCGATGGGATCTGAACAGGATGTTCTTTCCGTCCGGCGACCAGCCGACAGCGATGTCCGCGCCGGGATGATAAGTCAACCGGCGGGGCTCGCCACCCGCCGACGGCACGACGTACACGTCAATATTGCCGTCGTAATTTCCGCTGAAAGCCACCATCGAGCCATCCGGCGAAAAGATAGGTCCGCTTTCCAAGTCGCGCCCGGTTACCAGGCGATTTGCTTCACCTCCCTCGCGGCTGACGATCCATATATCGCCTCCATAGACGAAAGCGATCTGGGTCGCGCTGAGAGTGGGAGTTTGGAGAAGCAGCGGGTCTTTCGAATCGGCAAAAGAAGAGAGGGAAACTGCAAGAACGGCAACCAGCAAGAAAGACGACTTGGTCAACATGGACCTGATCAATTTGACGCTCCTTGTCACCTGCCGGCTGCGTGTGTTTCAATCTTTCGATGTGCGCGGCTTGAACTTAAGACGCAGCCCCTTGCCATGCGTTAGCCGAAAAACAAGCGGGCGTCCGCTGCACAGCGGCGGCTCATATTTGGCTACCGGTATTCGAGGCCTAACTCCTTGAGTTTCGGACGCAAGTTGTAGATATCGAGGCCTAGTTCACCCTTCGCGAGCCGCGCCCGAACCAGATCTTCCTTGTCGATTCTCTGTTTCGATGCCACGGCAACCTCGGCCGCATCGGCCCGCTTTACGACCACCACCCCGTCGTCATCCGCGACGATCACGTCGCCCGGTTCGATGGAAGCCCCCGCGCATACAATGGGCACGTTCACGGAGCCGAGCGTGGCCTTTACTGTTCCCTGCGAGCTGACCGCGCGGCTCCAGATCGGAAATTTCATTTCCGTCAGCGGAGCTACGTCGCGACATCCCGCTTCGATTATCAGACCCTTCACGCCGTGCGCGCGCAACGAAGTCCCGAGCAGCTCGCCGAAATATCCGTCCGTGCACGGTGACGTCGGAACGACCACCAGAATGCTCCCGGGGGTGCACACTTCGACGGCGACGTGGATCATTAGATTGTCGCCCGGCGGCAGCGAAACCGTGACCGCCGGACCGGCAATCGCCGCGCCCGGGTAAATTGGCCGCATGTACGACGCCAGCAATCCATTGCGCCCTTGCGCTTCGTGTACCGTGGACACTCCGTATTTTTCGAGCGCGGCGACCGCATCCGCGGGCGGCTGCTCCACGCGCCGGACAACCACTGGTTTCATCATGATAGCTCCTCGGTCACATGCGGGAAGGCGCGCTGATAGGCTTCGCGATACTGGATTTTCTTAACCACCCTTGCCGTTTTCTTCTTATGCGCCACGAAGGCACCTCGCTTAAGGCTCGGCTTGAATCCAGCGGGTCGCACGCGGATAAACGCGCCGTGCGTTGACGGCATAGATCTGGGCCTTGTCGCCTGCGTTCAGCTTCGAATCGTCAACATAACGCCGCGTATTGTCGTAATGGTCGTGCGTTTCGTCATTGACCACGCCGGGGAACGCACCGTCGCATTCCGAGCCGAACAGGATGTTGTCGACCGACACAGCGTCGAATAACATCTGCATGTTGAGGCGGTTGTATACGCACGTATCAACGAAAACGTTGCCATTGGCGAGGATCTCGTCCGGGCTAGCCCAGCTGTTATACTTCGCGATCGCCCTCCAGCGTCCTATCTGGCACGGCAACGCGCCGCCGCCATGCGGGATCAGAAACCGCAGGCGCGGAAAGTCCCGAAACAGATCCTTCGCGATCATGAGTTGCACGAATCCCGTGATGTCGGCGATCAGATATTGGACCGCCGTATGCGGGAAGTTCTTATTGATCGATTCGCTGCCGTGCAGTACCAGCGGCACGTCCAACCCCTGCGCCGCCTCGAAAACCGGATAATTGTGCTTTCCAGTGAAGGGCTGGTTTTGCCAGCGACCGCCGGTGCCGTCGGGATCAAAATTGAACGCTATGAAGCCTTCCTTGGTCCAACGCTCGATCTGTTTCGCCACCTGCTCGGATGGACACGTAGGGTGCTGTCCGAGCATGCCCACCGGCGCAAAGCGGCCGGAATTCAACTGACAAGCGCGAAGGATGAGGCCGTTGTTGAGATCGGCCCAGATGGCGTTCTGTTCTACGGTACCTTCATGCGTCGCCATTGCTTTCGCTCGAGGAGAGGCGAACGCGACATCAACGCCGCGCGTATCCATTAGGCTGACCACCTGTTCCAGACTCTTTTTAACGTCGGCATCCGAGATGTCGGGAACGACATCGGGATTCTTTCCCGAAAGCTGCGCTTGGCGAAAGCCCTCCACTTCCGGGTGACGGGCAAGGCGGACGAAGTGCTGGTGACAATCGATAATCATAGTATTTGATCTCGGGTTGGGATTCTAGAAGGGCGGAAGGGCTGCGTCAATGCGCGAACGCGATGAAACCAGGTGAGGAGTTCGGAGTTGGCGCGCCGTTTCACATCGTGCGAGCCCGTCAGCGGTGCCCGATGTAGGCGGGACGGCAATGACGCCAATGGCTGTGCCCGGCGCACGGGTGCTCATGCGATTAGGAGAGGCCGGAAAACCAAGCTGAGAGGGCGCCGGTGACGTCTTCAGGCCGCTCCATCGGCGCCATGTGTCCGCAATGTTCAATCACCGCGAGCTTCGCGTTCGGAATCATTGCAGCGATCTCTTCATGGCCTGCAAGCGGACTCCACGCATCTTCGCGCCCGCACAAAACCATTGCCGGGCAGCGGATGGTCGAAAGCACAGGCGTGGCATCGGGCCGCTCGAGCAGCGCTTTGATCTGGGCGGCAAAAATATCAGGAGACTTGCGCCCCATCATTTCGACGATCGCTCCTGTCAGCGTTTTGTCCACGATGCGGTCGGGACGGATGATGCCCGTCATCCAGTATTCCGCCATGGCGCGCATGCCCTTTGTCCTCGCCAGTTCCAGTAGCGCGAATCGCGCTGCCGTTTCCCGCTCGCCCGCCTCGCCACCAGCGAACGCACGGTAGGCGGTGTCGAGCACAGCGAGCCCCGCGACGCGCCGGGGCGCGCGGCTCACAATTTCGAATGCCACGCGCCCTCCCATCGAGTGGCCTGCGACGGCGAAACGCTCTGGGGCGCTATCCAGCGCGACCATCGCCATTTTTTCGATTGAATCGCTCAGCCCGTAGTCGCTGACCGCGACTGTGGTGATTTTGGAAAACGTGCGCACTTGATCCCGCCATACATCGGCGTCGCAGGCTAATCCAGGGAGGAGCAGGAGATGCGGAGGTGGGGGCACGGCTTACCGCGCGACCGCAAGCGCGCGCGCGGGTTCCCTTCCCGATTTCGCGCGACGGAAGTTCCGAGCCATGGTCATGCCTTCTTGACCGTATCCACCGGAGGCGTGCCGTAGGTGTGGAACGACTCAATCGTCTTGAGGCCCCAGGCCTGGCCCTTCTTGCGTTCGGCCTCGCTCCAGCGAATCGGTCTCCAATCGGGCGCCAGAATCAGGCGCGCTCCGGCGTTGGCGACTTCCACGCGGTTGCCGCCGGGCTCGTACACGTACAAAAAGAAAGTTTGCTGGATGGCGTGCTTGTGCGGCCCGGTTTCGATGTAGACGCCATTCTCGAGGAAGATGTCCGCCGCGATCAGCACCTCTTCGCGGCTGTTGACCGCATAGGTGATGTGGTGAAAGCGTCCCTTGGTTCCGGTGTGGTCGCGCGAGTAGGCGAAGTCATAGCTCTTATTCGTGCAGGTCATCCACATGGCGGCTTCGGTGCCGTCGTCCAGCACGATTTGCTCGGTCAACCGGAAGCCGAGGAATTTCTCGAAAAACGCGCGGTTGCCTTCGATATCCACTGCCAACCCATTCCAATGATCGAGGCGCCGCACGTTGATGCCACGCGCGGGAAAACGCTGCGCTTGATTCTTCAGGGACGGCCGCAGCTCGGGCGGCGCCTGATACCACTGCGTTTCGTAGTAAAGCTCGATCTTGTGTCCGTCCGGATCCTGGCAGACAAACGCCGGGCCGTGCGCGAGGTCGCCATCGTTCCAGCCGATCTCGAATCCCGAACCCTTTAACGCCGCAACACGCCGCTCGAGCGCCTGCGGGCTGCGCGTGCGGTAGGCTACGTGACCGAGACCCGCCGCTTTCGATGCGGTAAGCTTCAACGAGTGGCGTTCATAGTCGTCATACGCTCGCAGGTAAACCGAGTCGCCTTCCCGGCCGCTCTCGGTCATTCCCATTATGTTGACGAAGAATCGCAGGCTTTCCTCCGGCTTGGGAGTCAGCAATTCCAGATGGCCCAAATGTGCCACATCCATGTTCGGTTCAGTTTGCATGCCCACCTCTGCCGGCTGCGACGAATTCGCCCGTACCGCAGCTGAAAACTTGTATGACGAGACGGAAATTATACATAGAACAAGGGTTGGAGCACCGTCAACTTTGCAACCGCGACGGACGATCGCCAGTTTGCGACCACCACAGCCTGTGGGCATTTTCTTGACACGGCCGAACCGCGTGGCTAACATCCGCAGCAGATGAAATTCCTCGATTCATCCCGGCCATCCACCGCATCAGACGGGAGACACACATTATGAATCGGCGCAAATTGCTGTCGCTGCTGGGGATGTCGCCTGCTCTGCTGGCTGGCTCGCGCGTTGACGGCCAACAGTCCAATTCCAGGGCCAAGTCCCCAAAGGCAGCTTCCGGCGAAGCCAAAGTTGAGACCCTCAATCCCAAAGGCACGCCGCCACCGATCCAGCTGATTGCCATGGCCCCACGTCTGGGAAGCCTCGACGGCAAGACCGTGTACCTGGTGGACACGGGATTCGAGGGCGGCGGATTCCTGCTGAACCAGATTCAGCTGTGGTTCAACAGAAACATGCCGAGCGTCACGGTCGTGTTCAAGAGAAAAGCTGGGCCGTACGCGGAAGATGATCCCGCGCTTTGGAAAGAGATCAAGGAAAAGAGTAACGCTGCGATCATGGCGATCGGGCATTGAAGCACGTGCACGCCAGCGACCGTCGGTCACTGCATAAGCGTTGAAAAGCTCGGCGTCCCCACCACGCCGCTGGTCACGCGCGCGTTCAAGGATCTCGCGATCCTCAACGTTGCGAAGCGGGGCATGCCTCATCTACGCATTACGTTCACGCCGCATCCCGTCGCTGCGAAAACTCCCGAGGAGCTTCGCGCATACGTCGAGGGCAACGATCCCATCAGCGGCAAGCCTATGATGAAAGAGATCGTGGACGACCTCACGCTGCCGCTCACGGCCGAAGAATCGAAGACCGGCATGGTTCACGTGAACATCGGGCCGGAAAAATATGGCCCGGAGACGCCCAGAAACCTGCAGCAATTCTACGCCGACAACGGAATGACCGACTTCCTGCCGATCTTCCTGCCCACGGAAGAAATGGTCGAGGAGATGCTTGCCGGGACGAGCCACAAGCCCGATGAAGTGGTCGGCAAAATGGCGGCCGGCGCGTATCCGCCGTGGGAGTACACGGTGAAGCAAGTGGCCATCAACGCCGTGATGGCAGGGTGCAAGCCCGAGTATTTCCCTACCATGCTGGCAATTGCGGCGTCGGGTACTCCATCGCTTTTCAGCTCGACGAACTCGTTTGCGTACGCAGCCGTGATCAACGGGCCGATTCGCGACAAGTTGAACATGAATTACGGCATCGGAGCGCTGGGCCCGTTCGCGCAGCCGAACGCCGCAATCGGCCGGGCGTGGACGCTGCTATCGAAGAACCTCGCCAACGGCGGCGTTCCCGGCGACACCTATATGGGTTCGCAGGGAAACAACCTGAATTACAACAATCTGGTGATCGCGGAAAACGAAGCCGCGAGCCCCTGGGTTCCCTTCCATGTGCAGAAGGGATTCAAAGCGGAAGAAAATGTTGTCAGCCTGTTCCGCGGACTGGGCATAGTTCCCGGGCAAGGCGCGCGAGGAACCAGCACGGACACACCGAAATACGAAGAGCAGTTCAGCGACCTCTTCAGCGTGTTCACCGGATTTTTCGGCGGGCTGGTGGTGGCCGATCCGCTGATCGCGCAGAATCTGCACGCGCGCGGCTACGACACAAAAGAAAAACTGATTGATTGGCTGTACAAGAACACCACGCAGACGGTGAAAGACTACAAGAGCCGCGATTTCGCGTATGGCTTCGATTACCCGCGCGCGCTTAAGGGACTGGAGCCGTATGCGACATGGTACAAAATGCCCGATGATGCGGTGATCCCGCGATGGCCGCACCTGAACGACATCAACGTAGTAGTTGCCGGCGGGCAAACGAACGCCTTCTTTCAGGGCGGAAGCTTGAGCTACGGCGTGAGTGTTTCAATTGATAAGTGGACGTAACTGACGGCCAACAGGGATCCTTCCCCCCGCCAAAATTGATGTGGTTAGAATGACGATGCTGGCCGGATGGTCAATTGCAATTTCTCCGCTTGCGGACTATAAATAGGCCATTGGCTGCGGAACGCGGGGAATGAGGTGCGCATGAAAATGAATAGGCGAAAAATATTGTCGCTGCTGGGAATGTCCCCGGCGTTACTGGCGGGCGCGAACGCTGAAGCCAAAGAAAAAGCCGTAAAGACCCCGGCCGGCCCGGCGAAACTTACGGGGCTCAATCCCAAGGGCGTGGCGCCTCCTGTGCAGCTCGTTCCAATGGCGCCGCGGCTGAGCACCTTGGACGGCAAGACAATCTTCCTAGTGTCCGACGGATTTCCCGGCGCGGACCACTTCCTCGATCAGATGGGAAACTGGTTCAAGAAGAACATGCCCAGCGTCACCACCGAGTATCGGCTGAAAGCGGGGGCGTTTGCCGATGACGATCCCAAGCTGAACGCGGAAATAAAGGCCAAGGGCAACGCCGTCATCATGGCGATCGGGCATTGAAGCACGTGCACCCCAGCGACCGTTGGTCACTGCGTAAAGTTTGAGCAGATGGGTTTCCCGACCGCTCCCATGGTTACGATCGCGTTCAAGGATCTGGCGAAATCCAACGCCGCCTCGCGCGGCATGCCGCTCGAGCGCATCTGCTTCACACCACATCCCGTGTGGGGCAAGACGGACGCTGAAATGTACGCCTACCTCGAAGGTAACGATCCCGTCAGCGGCAAGCCGCTAATGAAAGAGGTGACCGACGCGCTCACCCAGCCGCTGACGGCCGAGGAGCAAAAGACGGGAGCGGTTGAAATTTCGATGGGACCGGCCACCTACACCGACACGTTCGAGAATCTGCAGCAATACTATCTCGACAACGGAATGACGGATTTCATGCAGATTGTCATTCCGACTGACGAGAAGCTCGCCGAAATGCTGAAAGGCACGAGCCACAAGCCCGATGAAATCGTCGGCAAGATGTCTCCGGCTCGCGGCTCCTATCCGGAATGGACGTTTAACGTGCGGCAGGTGGCCATCAACGCGGTGATGGCGGGTGCGAAGCCCGAATATCTGCCGGCTATTTTGGCAATTGCGGAAACGGGGCTGACTTCGCTTTCCAGCTCGACCAATTCCTTCGCCACTGCGGCGGTGATCAACGGGCCGATTCGCGACAAGCTCAACATGAATTACGGAATCGGCGCCATGGGTCCGTTCGCTCAGCCGAACGCGGCGATCGGGCGCGCTTGGACGATGCTTTCGAGGAACCTCTCGAATTCCGGCATACCGGGCCAGACGTATCTGGGCACGCTCGGGAATGGCGTCAACTACAACAACCTCATCCTTCCCGAAAATGAGAAGGACAGCCCGTGGACTCCGCTCAGCGTGCAAAAAGGATTTAAGCCGGAAGAAAATGTCATTAGCGTCTTCGTCGGCTTCAGCATCTCGCAGGGACAGGGCGGCATCGGTCTTGGCGTGAAGCCGGTGCCGCAGTATCACGAGGCCATCGCCTACAACTGCATTCCGTTCGGTCCGCTCTTCGGAGCGTTGATCGTCTGCGACCCGCTCGTGGCGCAGGGCCTGGTTCAGCTGGGATACAAAACGAAGGAGCAGCTGGCCGACTGGCTGCAGAAGAATTCGTTGATTTCCGCGAAGAACGCGCGGTCCACTCTGTTTGCCAACCGCTGGGTTCCGGACGCGAAGACTCCAGATGACGCCATGGTTCCGTATTACCAGCGCGCCGACGCGTACAACTTCGTTGTCGTCGGCGGACAAACGAATCCCTATCACATGGTCGGGAATATGAGCTACCGTGTGAGCATCTCGATTGATAAGTGGATGTAGGCACGGCGCGGGAAGCAAAGCGAAACCAAATTTCAGGGAATACGTTGAATATGTATGTGGCGCGGTGTGTCCGGCGCGTGGCACACGGGACAATCAACGGGGGGAAGTTCAGAAATGCAGAAACCAAACGGAATTAAGTGGTTTTTCGTCTTGGCGCTTGCGGCGGCATTCGTTGGCATCTGCGCCGGGGCGGATTCGCCGGCGAAGCCTGTCGACGATAAAGCTCTGAAAAACGCCGGCAAGAACGCCGACGAGTGGCTGACCAACGGGCACGATCTCGGCGACCAGCGTTACAGCCCGCTCAAGCAGATCGACACGTCGAACGCCAGCCGGCTCGGCCTCGCGTGGTATTACGACACGGGCTCCTCGGCGGGAACCGTTGAGACTACGCCAATCATCGTCAACGGCACCATGTACGGCACGGCGACTTGGGGCCTCGTCTACGCGCTCGACGCGCGCACCGGACAACAAAAGTGGACTTGGGACCCGAAAGTCGGCCACCAAAATTTCCCCCCGGGATCGTCCGGCAAACCTGATCGCCAGCGCACCGGCCCCAGCATGTGCTGCGGACCCGCCAATCGCGGCGTCGCATTTTATGAAGGCAAAGTGATCGTCGGCACACCCGACGCGCACCTTGTCGCGCTCGATGCCGAAACGGGCAAAATCATTTGGGACACACCGACCGCCGACCCGGATGCCGACTACAGCATTACCGGCGCGCCGATCATCGCCAAAGGCAAAGTGATCATCGGCAATGGCGGCGGCGAGTACGCCGTGCGCGGCTACGTCTCCGCGTACGACGCCAATACCGGCAAGATGGTCTGGCGCTTCTATACCGTTCCGGGCGATCCGTCGAAACCGTTTGAGAACAAAGCGATGGAGATGGCCGCGAAAACCTGGAACGGCGAATGGTGGAAACTCGGCGGCGGCGGAAACGCGTGGGATGGAATTTCCTACGATCCGGATCTCAACCTCGTGTATTTCGGCACCGGGCAGGGCGGCCCGTGGGTCATCAAATATCGCAGCACGGGCGACAATTTGTTCGTCTGCTCGATCATGGCGGTAAATGCGGATACGGGCGAATACGTCTGGCACTTCCAGACCACGCCGGGCGATGAGTGGGACTACGACGCGGTGCCGGGACTCACGCTCGCCGACTTGAAAATCAATGGAAAGACCCGCAAAGTTCTGATGCAGGCGCCGAAGAACGGATTTTTCTACGTGCTCGATCGCAAGACCGGTGAATTCATTTCTGGCAAGCCGTACGTGAACGTCACGTGGGCTACCGGCCTCGATCCGAAAACCGGCCGGCCGATCGAAGCGCAGAACATGCACTATGACGACAAGAACGTGACCGCCGCGCCGGGTCCAGCGGGCGGACACGTCTGGCAGGGAATGTCGTATAACCCTGCGACGGGGCTTGTCTACCTCCCGGCGCTCGACAGCACTTTCCTCTACGTGAGCGCTTCGACTTTCAAACCCGAAGTGGGCGCGTACAACTGGGGCATCGTATTTCGGCCGCCTCCGCCGCCGGCTCCGGGACAGGCCGCTCAGCTGCCGATTCCGCCGGGCGGATCGCTCGTGGCTTGGGATCCGGTCACGCAAACGGAGCGCTGGCGCCTGAAGCAGATGAACGGCGGCGGCACAGTCACGACCGCTGGCGGCGTCGTGTTCGCCGAATCCAGCGACGGGGATATCAAGGCACTCAGTGCTGACAAAGGCGCGGAACTCTGGTCCGCGAAGCTGCAGGCCGGAATGGGCAATCCGGCAACGTACATGCTCGATGGAAAGCAGTACGTGTCCATTCTTTCCGGACGTCAGGGCAAGGCCCGCATCTACACCTTCGCGCTGGATGCGAAGGAACCGATGCCCGGACCGCCAGCCGCCGCTCCACCTCCTCCACCGCCGCCGGCCGGAGTAGCGCCGGCCGCGCCGACGCAGCAGAATCAGCAGTGAAACCGCGCCGCGCCGCGACCAGCGAAAATCTGATGGCGGCGTCTCGGGTGGAAGCGTTGGCCTAGTTCTTATATAGCTCAGGCGTACCCTGACGGAAGCGCCGCAGGCGCGGCAGAAGGTAGCCCAGCCCGGCAGGGCTGGGAAACAAAGCCGTAAAATCCCAAGCGCCGTAGGTGCGAGACATTTTGCGCCCGTAATGTCAGCTTCTGGCGACGCATCCAAATTTCCCGTGCACTCAAGCAGAATCCACCTCGCCCTGCTGATTTCGATGGCCGCAGTGACGTTTGCGCCCGCGCCCGGCCGCGCGCTGTCCACGCAAACCAGCAAGTCTCGTTCCGCGAAGTCGTATGCGCAAGCCGTCGGCGTTCCCCTCAGCACTATCATCATATTTGGCGACCAGTACAACGGCGGCGACGAACTCTACGACGTCAGGATCACGGTCAAGCAAGTGGTTCGCGGCGAGAAGGCGTGGCAGGCCGTCAAAGGCGCCAGCGCTTCGAACCAGTCG
>Ga0182018_10001946_pt1 | contig 21967 bp, 31 predicted proteins | sample 812P2MmetaG_FD_120490 | JGI IMG/M metagenome (GOLD analysis project Ga0182018, IMG submission 120490) | Permafrost microbial communities from Stordalen Mire, Sweden - 812P2M metaG | ecosystem: Environmental > Terrestrial > Soil > Wetlands > Permafrost | place: Sweden: Stordalen | collected...
CTTGCGCTGCCAAGGGCGCTGGGCGGACGAAGAGGACGACGCCCGCATCGGGAGCGGGTATCGAGCCGGAAATGTAGAGGCATTGCTCCAAGTGGTCTATCCTTCAATGGTGCGCTCCGTTTGATCATCTGAAGACCCACGTAGCCGTCAGTAACAAAATACGCAGTTCTTACCCGAAATCTGAATTATTGGCGGCATCTGAAGGTCCTCCGTCCCTGTCTTGTAACAGAGCCTCGAAAAACCCTCCGTAAGCCGCCCGCTGAGAAGCCGCGCCCGGTGCTGCATCCGGTCGAAAAGGTCAACGCGGTGTGGGCGTGAAGGTCATTCACGTCAAGGCGCAACCACAGTGCCGATGGAACTCATAAAGCTGATTCCCGGCGCTGCCACGCACAGGACCGCTGGTGTTCGGCACCGAGACGGGCAAGCCTGACACGAAGCTGCTTCGTGCCTTGAAGAGAATTGCCGGGGAAGTCGGCGTTGACCCTGACCGTTGCTGGCTGCACAAATTCAGGGCGTCGGGCGCGACCAGATACTTTCAAGCTGGAATGCCTCTGCCAGACATCATGGCGCTGGGCGGCTGGAGAGACATCAAGTCAGTTCAGCGGTACATGGGACTGTTACAAGATGATCGCCTGTCTGAGGCGGTGGAATCGGCTTGGGCGTAGCAGGATACGGCTGTCGGGTCCATGCGATCAGGCTGTAATCGCTCTTGTCTGCGCACCAGACATAGCGATGCTTCCTGCTGCGCGGGACTCGAACTGCGTCTGGGTTTGATCCCCACGCGTACCTGCCATTGATCTTCTCACCTTGTACGACGCTCTTCGCTGACGATTTGTAATTCGAGAAGCCATTCAGCGTGATGTCCTTCCACGGCTTGCTGAATCCCGTATAGGTCCAGCCGCAAGCCCGATACACGCAGCCTACATGCCCTTGACCGCTATCGGCGTAGCTGACCAGAATCAAGTTCGGGCGTTCCTTGCGCAAGTGCCGAAGCACCCAGCCGATGAAGTGAGACTCTGAGTTTCGTGGCAAGCTGTCATCCAACCACAAGCGATTCAACTCATAAACATCTTGGTTGCGCCCATGATTGAGCTTAGCCTTGGTTTCGCCCACAGCGCCACAGCATACAGACCATGAGTTGGGCTTGCCTATGGTCAGCACGCCCACGATTTCCCCGTCTCGTATGATGCCGAATGCCCAGCTAATCGGACAGCGTCGATGGAGGTAATGATGCTTGATAATGAGCGCGATTGCGACCTTCTTGTCAATCGGCTGATATTGGAGCGAACGGGCTGGAGTCGATCCACCATCTCCCGATTGGGTCGGGCATCCTACGTTAGACGACATTCGCATGCCGTCTAATACCGCCGCCAGAGAAATCGGCGTTATTCTACTTCGTCTGTGTGAGGTCCCTCGCCCAGCATTGCTTCCTTATAGCCTCGTGCCCTGCCTCTTGGCGCTGAAGGTTGTCCTTCCTGTTCTTACCGAACCGGGTTCCGCGCTTGTCGCCGCTTAGTGCCTTGTCCAGATACCAGCCTGACGCCTTAAGCGTCGTGCCGGGCTCTGTGACCAGAATGTAGGTCTGTATCTTGTCGTAGCCCACAGCTTGTGCAGCCCTAGCGCATGCGCTGTAGAGCATTGACCAAGCGTTCTTGGTGCCATCGTGGCTACTCTGCTAACTTCCAACACCGTCTTCAGCGCCGCGATTTGAGGATAGCCGGGCGGCTGCACATGGCGACGCCCACCAACTTGCCGTGTACCGGGTACTGGTGACAGGTGCAAAGCCCGTCGAACCCACAGCGAAAGCGTGGACTCGGTGGGCTCTTTTATTTGGTGCCCGGTGGTTACCAAAGATCGGGAGACGTTTCCACACGGATGTCATTTAACAAGGTAGGAGAGAAATATGAGCAGCTTAGACAAACAAGGAGAGGCGTGCCGCAAGTTACAAGCGGAGTTCATCGCCGAGGGCAAGACGTATAACGAAAGACGCAAAGAACAGAAGGATGCGCTGCGCAAAGTCTTGACCCCCGTGTGGGTCGCTCTCAAATCAGGCGCGACTGTCAACGGACAAAAGGGTCTGGAGCGTTGGGCTGCATGGTTCAACCCAGTTGCGAAGTATCCGCTGCGCCAGTTACAGCGCGTGATGGGCGAGAAGTCCGAGACGACATCACGTCGTGTTGCGCCAGTTGATCTGGAAAAGTTGGTTGGCAAAGTCGGCAAATACCACGGCAACCTTTACACCATCACTGGAATCGGCGTTGGCGCGAACACCGAGGACGAAAGTTCCATCGAGCTTACCGTCGAACCGCATACGGACGAGGAGCCAAAGAAAGAAGACCCTGTTGTTACTCCGACGCCAACAATTACTACTAAGGTACAACAGGGTGCAAAGCACAAAACCCACTTGGCGACAGTGAATTCAATTTTCCCAAAAGAGAGCAGCACGCACTGCGGCAAGAGCGTCGGGAAATACGGCGTGCCAAAGACCAGCGTAGTGACCGACAACCCCACCTGCAAGACTTGCCAATCGAAAAAGAAAAAGGATGATGAGCGCAAGGCACAAAACGAAAGGGCTTTGCGGGACGCGGCAGACGGGATGCACCCAGAGGACGCTGCGGAGATACTTCAAAGGAACGGATTGTCCCCAGTCGCGCCGACCGTAGACCCTGTTGTTCCTCAGTTACAACAGGGTACGACCAAGAAAGAGAAGAAGACCCACGTCGAGCGTCGCCAGAAAGAAATGGAAGAGGCTACGGCTCGTTGCCACCACAACAGAGGCGAGAGTGTGGAGGGTGACGTTGAAGACGATTGCCTCGTCTGTTTCCCCGTCGATGATCAACCGCAGACCGACCAGCACCCGGCGGCGAAGGCTCTCGCGGCTGTAGTAGATGGCACCATTTGCGAGACGAAAGAGTAATAAGACTTATGAGTAATCAAAACACAATCCGCATCAGCAACAATCTGGAACTGGCGTTCAACGACGCTCGTACCGAAGTGAGTATCAACCGCACGGACAATAACGCCTGCTTTATCGACATCGTGGTGCGAGACGGCAAGCTGGAGCTTGTCTACTGCGATCATGGGGAAGAGGACACACAATGAAGAAGCTAACGAAGGAACAGAGAAATAAACTGCACGCCGTGCCGAACTGCAAGAACGAGTACCACGCGCTCGCGACGTACTTGAACAAGACTCCCGGCGCGTGGGAGTTGTGGTACCCGGCTCTGGACAAATACATCGAGCAGCAACACCAATGACGATGGAAGAACGCAACATGATCGTCTGCGCTGCGAAGTCCAGCCCGTGGAATGTCCGAGCATGTTCACGACGGCGGTATTAAAGGATGAGGTGAAGACCAAATGAGCAAACTTCAGCGGAAGACACAATCAACTATGGTAAGCAGAGAGACATCCACACGCGGGGCAGGCAAGGGGCAGAAACTTTTGTCAGGCACTCGCGACCAGCTAATCAAAGACCTTCAGCACGTTCACAAAATCTTTCCAACAGCAGTGCCGGACAGAGACTTTTACCGCGTCCACGGCAAGTACAGCGACGCTGCGGTCAAGATGCATTTTTCGCGCTTCAAGGACTTCGCGGCAGCCGCCGTGCCGGAGATGACGCCGGATGAAGCGTTCAAGCTGGCGGTGCGGAGCCTTGACCGGGCAATCGACCTGATCCAGAAATGGCACGAAGACGCGGAGTACGGCGAGGGCTGGGTCAAGCACCAGATCGACGCGGTTGACGCCCGCGTTCACGAACTGGACGAGCTTTTCTACATCTGGCGGCTGATCAAGGAAATGGATGAGGAAGATGCGGCTGGGGTCGAGGTCGAGGAGCCGAAACACCCGGCGCAGGATGAAACAATCCCGCTGGTCAAACTGGAGATACCAAAGGAGTCAAAATGATAACACTGACATCAGACGAGTTGAAGCATTTAAAGGAATACACGAGCGGGACATCGGCGGATCGCGTCGAACTCCTGATGATGACGGCGCACAGCTTTTTCCCCGAAGCCACGCCGGAGCAAAAGCTGGAGTTCTGCAAGCGCATCCGGCAGGTAGTGATGGACTGCTGGAGCGAGTTCGACAAAAGGGTATGAACTGATGAGCGACGTCTTTTGCAAGCAGTGCGGCATGACCGACGACCAGCAGGCGAAGTGCGACGACGGCTCCGGGGTGTTTTACCAAGAGTGCGACGAGTTCATCGACGTGGAAGAGGACACGAAGAGGGCAAGATGAACTACCGAAAAAGGCACGGAGCGCCGCTCGGGCTAATGGGCAACTCTCGGGTGAGCAGACGGCTTAGGCTACTCCTCTGCGAGCGAGTACGTGCGCTGGATCGTGACCATGCCTCCCGCCTCCAACTGATCAGCAGTTTATTCTTCTTCAGTCGCAGATTTCGCCCGCTCGTGATAACCGACCAACTTCGACACGAAGTAGGGCTGAGGGCTGGCATCCCGCGAGTGCTCGTCGCAAAAGAACTTGGTCAGGCGTCCAGATTGTAGCTCCCACGTGAGAGCGCTCGTCGCCGGGTGCGGCAAGGTTCCCTTCCTCTCACATCTCGGTGGTTTCATCGGCTGCTCCATAGCAGATCGAGTCAAATTCATTCCTCACAAAAGATTTTCAAATTCATTCGATCCAAAAGTCAGTATTTACAAGGTGAGCGCCTTAGTCAGCGCTCTGGGGTTCGGCGACTACCGATCTCTATATCAGGTGGGTGTCCGCTCAAGACATCGGGGCGCTGAATAAGCCCAGCGCCCCAGCATTTCACTAAGGCTTGTCGGGTTTCACCGCCCGTGATTGTGAAATGCAAATGCAGGTCGAAAGAGGCTTATGTCAATCGAAATTTACAATTTGGATTCATGCGCCCTCCTGAATGAGGGACGCCATGAGCGGAACTAGCGCAGCAGTTTACCGTAAAGAACAGCGCGAGAAAGCCAACGCTCTACTAGAGAAGGCTGGCTACGACACGAAGTCGTCCGGGGAGAAATCCTTGGCGCGGAAGATTTGCGAATCCAGCCTGTATGACGGGCAGCCCGTCGCACGCTTCCTGCTAAACCAATTGGCAGTCTTGGCGATGGACGAAGACTCAACCTATCCAGACGAGTCACCATACAAAGACGACAAAGAAGGCTGGTGTTGGATGGCGCAGTGGAAGATGTCGCTGCGTCTTGGCACCGATCACGAGGGTCGCACCATGCGGCGTTGGATCGAGCGCTTCCAAGAAGACGGCGTGATCCAATACCGCGATTGGTATGACGAGAACGGCACACCCCATGCGGAATATAAAGTGGTGGAGTCCGTGGTGGATGCGTTCCAGCGTCCGGCTGGTAAAGAGTCTGCCATCGCAGCCCGTCCGAAGCGTTACAGCGTGCCGCGTACCGCCAACAAGGGATCATTCAGCACCGCCAATCAGCCCGGTCGGACGGCTAAACGCCGCGCCATCATGGAGGAAGACAGTGAATAAACCCACGGTCACCTCAGCCGTAAGCCACGGTCACCTCAGCCGTAAGCCACGGTTAGCTCAACCGTTACCCACGGTCACCTCAGCCGTTGACCCACCGGACACCTCAGCCGTGAGCCACGGTTCAACTGACCGCGTACGTAGTCTTTCACTAGTCTTTGAATCTTTCAGAGGTTTTTGCAGGCAGTTACGATCAGCAGCCCTGCACCTAGTAAGCGGCGTGCCGCCGCGCACTAGAGTCGGCGGTGATGTCGCTCAAGCAGATCAAAGACTCAAAACCTCTAAAGGCTTTGAAGTATGAAAGCAAAGAGATTTGGAGTTGCTGGTGTAAAGCCATCGGTTCCTATTGGTGCTCTGTACCTTGAGGCACAACGCATCCTCAAAACCAAGGCAGAGAAGTCGGCTGCAAGAAAAGCAGAACGATATTCCCGCCCGGTACCGAACTACATCTGCTACCCGGATGCGTTCAAGCTCTACGACCCTAAGACCGGGCGTTGGTACGGCGGCAGGCTGCCGAAGTGCAAGGTGTGCGAAGACATTCTCCAACCGACCGAGAACCACCAGTGCAGCGGCTTCAAGCCGAAGTTCGTGGAGCACGATGAGGCATGGCATAAGCGCATGGAGGCTCGCCGGGAGGAGATACGCGCCAGCAAAACCAAGATCGTCACTTGCGACGGCTGCGGCGCGGCGCTTCCTACTCTGGAAGACGCGCAGTGGCATGAGGAATACTGCGTGACGGATGAGGTTCGCGCACAGCGGCATGAAAACCGCATGCAAGCCCGCTATGCGCATCACAACGCCATCAATGGCGACGAAGACGATCTGTCCGGCTATGAGGACGAACCAGAGGAAGACTACTGCGAAGGCGACGATGATGGCTATGACTGCGACTGATTATATCTATCGCCGAATGTTGAACGGCATGCCAAAGCCGTTCGCTTTGCGGCACTCAACGCCCCAAGGGAGGGCTGCACGATGAAGGAACTGAAACTAACCGACCACGATAATCGCCCGACGTCTGGGCATGACCCCGATGTCCGCGTACCCTCCACTTTAGATCGGCGAGGCAGCTTTGCAATGGAAGGCGCGGACGGAATGATCAGCATCGGCGGTCGCTGGTGGAGGTTTCCCGGCGCACAGCTTGACGGAGATTCGTGGGACGTGGAATGGCGCAGTGACGGCGAGGTGTACCTGCACGATGGCGTCGGAAACGTGATCGAGGGCACTGAGGTGAGCGACGGCACGACGGAACACACTGTATGGCACTACACTTACGACCACATCGTGGACATCCTTGAGTCTGGTGTGCTTCTGCCACCGAGGATGACCCCACACTTTAACGATCTCGACTCTTCAATTCTTCAACTCGGTAAGTCCATAAAGAAAGACAGGGGATTCCAAGCCGACTCCAAGCTGCTTTTGTTCAGCCAGCGTGCGGACTGGGAGCCAGTCTCATATCGCGGTCTGACCGTAGGCGGCAGAATAATTGACCTGTTCAAGCTGGAAGATTACGAGGCTTACGGCAAGCGCGTGTACCGCGTCGGCGTGAGCCTCGACCTGCTGCACCCGTGGATGCGGCTGAAGCGACTGTGCGGAATGCCGCCAGCGATGGCGAGGGCGTTGGAAAAGACCGCACGGGAGATCGGCAGCAACCCCTTCGACTGGTGGGGCACGATGCGCCCGATCCCGAAGGACAAATGGCGGTCGGTCGAGGTTTACAACCCAGCGACCAAGGCTTGGGAATCCCTTTTTGAAGAGATCGAAGACGAGACGGAAGCGCTACCGATGGCGGCAGACTGACAAGAGAGCCTCCTCCTCTGCTGGCTGGGCGACGACGTTGACGGTAGTCTGTCTCAACTGATCGAGCGCGAAATTCGTGACATCGAGTGGGATCGGTGCGCGGTGGATGAGGGGCAGCGGCGGTCCTCCCGGCGAGAACGGCTTGGGTGACGGGGTCGCCGCGACCTGCATGTTCGCTGACTTCCGAAATCAACTATGGGGAGGCAATTTCCCGCTTGTCTTTTGAGATTTGACCCTAGAAGAACTGGAGAAAAAAGTGTACGGAATAGATTTAGCAGTAAGCATCTTGGACGGACCCGAACTGTCCGAGCGCAGACGGAGAGAGCTTGCCCTAGCGCAACTCATGGCAGTGGCAATCGGCGTCATGTTGTATACAGGCGAGTCCGATTTGGACATCCGAATCGAGACTGCGAAAGACATGATTCGGGAGTTCAAGCACGTTTACCCAGAGACTCGGGAGCTTTAAGAAAGAACCCCGCTTGAGTTGCAGAACTCACCGTTTCGGCTTCCGCTGCCGCTTGTCCCAATGCTTGAATCCCAGAACTTTCTTGATGTGCAACTGGTATTCACCAGCACGGCGATCCTTCGTGATTTTGTGGATAAGGACGGTGACCTCGGGGACTGGGCGATTCATGCCGTTGAGGAGGCGAAGCTCAAATGGCACTGATACCTTCCCGAAGCGCTTTGTCCAGTAAGGCTTGATCTGGCGATATTCAATCTTCTTGGTGCCTGCCACAATTTCAGCCAGCCACTCGCGTTCAATCGTCGTCGTTATCCGGTCGTAGCTTTCTCGCATCGTTCGTCTTCGGTACGTGGAATTGGGGCGAGTGAATTCTCGTGCATTCGCCGAATCTCTTGCAAGTGGCGTGTGAGGCAGTCACTCCATTTGCCATAATCTCGTCATTTGCTCGCGCAGGATGGAACTCTGTTGTCGATAGCCGCTGGGAGTGCATAATGGTGCCGTAACTGTACGGACAAATTCACGCCGAGCATGACACTAAACGCCGAACTATCATGACGACAGGCAAGGACATGACCGTTGAAGCGAGGTTCAAGGTAGGTGATTACGTTCAGCGGGTGAATCAGCCCGAACTGGCTGGTATCGTTCGCGAACTTCGCTGGGATACTCAGGTCGAGGGCTGGAATTACCTCGTGCAGTTTGGAGCGCAACTGCGTGCCGTCCCCGAGGAGGCTCTTGAAACGGTCAGTGTTGTTCAGAGCCCGTGGGAATCATTTGAGCAGGGCAGCCTGTCAGGCAAGACGCACTTTGTCTTCACCTTGACATATGAGCGCCTCAAGAGTCCGCCCGCAAGAATCGCTCATTCCTTCGCAACGGCTCGAACGCAGTTCTATCCCTTTCAGTTCAAGCCTCTGCTTAAGTTCCTCGACAATCCCGGCAAATCGGTGTTGATCGCCGACGATGTGGGTTTGGGGAAAACCATTGAGGCAGCGTATATCCTCCGCGAATTGGACGCACATCAGGCGATTGAGCGCGTGCTAATTGTCGTTCCGGCACGGCTGAGATCGAAATGGGAGAAGGAGCTTAGACAGCGGTTCGGCGAGCAATTCAAGCAAGTCAGGGGCGCAGACCTGATCGAGCAGGCGAACCGAGTTGCGAAGGGTCGGGAGTTGGAGGAGTTTCGCTGGATTACTTCTTTTGAGAGCGCCCGGTCGGAGGAAGTCCGATCAGCACTCGATGAGGTGCCTATTCCCATCGACGTTCTGATTGTGGATGAGGCTCACCGTCTGCGGAACCCTGAGACCCTTCAGCACAAGGTGGGCACCGTGCTGACACGCTCTGCAACTGCGGTTGTGTTTCTTACAGCGACGCCCGTGCAGAACAAGCTGGAGGATTTGTGGAATCTCCTGAAGCTGCTCTCCCCAGACGAGTTCAGCGAATGGGCGCTGTTTCAGGATCAGGTCAAGGGCAACCGCCTCATTCTTGCTGCGCAAAACGCACTCGCCAATCACCCCCCAAACTACGGTGATGCGAAGGAAGCGGTTGAATCGTTCATTCGACAACACGCCCCCGAGCGTGCTGGGAGGAAGTTCCTTGCGACCATTCTCGAACGACTCGCGGATGCTTCGTCTGACCGTCGAGAGTGTCTGGAGCTACAGGCTGACATCTCCCGGCTCAGTCCTACGAGCCACATCATCTCTCGAACCCGGAAGAACGAGGCACTGCCAAACCGCCCGAAACGCGATCCACACTGGCAGCGCGTTCTTCTCACCGAAGAAGAACGAGCGATTTACGACGGTGTCGAAGAAATCTGCCGCAAGCGGTGGCCGGGGACAGCCGATTCGTGGGGCTTCCAGATGAGTCTCATGATGGCATACCGAATGACGGCAAGTTGCATCCCTGCTGCACTCCAGTATTTCGCCGACAAGCTCAAGGAGACGGAGCAAGCAGCCGAGCCGTTCTCAGAAGAGGACAGCAGCGGGTCGCAGGAAGCGGAGGAGATGACAGCATGGGTCGGTCCAGCGCGGCAAGCGTTGAAGCAGATCGTCGAGTTCGCTTACCACGTGCCAGAGCATGACTCTAAGCTGGAAGAACTGGTTCGTGCGTTCAACGAAATTTGGGAAGACGACCAGAAGAACAAGCTGCCTCGGCGCAAGATCGTTGTGTTTTCGTTTTTCCGCAGGACACTTGAGTATCTCGCGCGGGCACTCAGGGAACGAGCGATACCGAACCGCATGATTCATGGCGGCATTCCCGTGGATGACCGTGAGACCGCCATCGACGACTTCTTGGAACGCAACGATATTCTCGTATTGCTGACCTCCGAAGTTGGGGGCGAAGGCATCGACCTGCAAGCCGCATCAGTACTTTTCAACTACGACCTACCGTGGAACCCGATGGTCGTGGAACAGAGGATCGGCAGGATCGACAGAATCGGGCAACAGGCAAAGCGGCTCGTCATCTTGAATTTCGTTGTCGAGAGTTCCATTGAAGAACGTGTGCTCGCAAGGCTCCTGACGAAGATCGAAATCTTTAAGGAGTCCATCGGAGAGCCCGATCCGATCATTGGTGAGGAGATTGAGAAATTGACAGGGCGGGCATTGCAAGGCGATCTCTCGCCTGAAGAACTTGACAGATTAGTCGAGCAACAGGGTGACGCACTGGCACATCGAGTCCTCGAAGCCAAGAAGATGCTCACGAGGGTGGACGGTTTGCTGGCGGCAGATCAGGCGCTTATCGACGAAATCAACGCCATAATCGGAGAGCGGCAGCTACCATCAGAGCACGAACTCGTTCTGTTTTTGAACTCGTTTCTTGCGAGTCGTTACCCCGGAACACAACTTCCATCCCGCGTGGTTGAGGAGGTGGTGTCTGTGAATCTAGGGAGTACCCTCGGTTTTGCACTTGAGAGCAGCGCATCCGAGCTTGGTCATGATGCGGCGATGTTTGGAAGAAGGATCAGTACAGGACCCGTCGATGTGACGCTGTCCCGCGAGGCTGGGTATCGCCATCCGCGTGCGGAGTTAATCCACCTTCAGCATCCACTGACACGCTTTGCGGTCTCAGGGATCACGAAAGAGAAGAGCCTGAAAAACTCTGCGTTCGCGTTGTCCCTTTCGACGAAGCGTTTGCCTGTCGGGCGGTATGGCTTTCTCGTGTCGCTGATCCACGTTCGAACTCAACGTTCGTTGACGAAGCTGGTCGCACTCTTTGCTGACTGGGACGGCGACAAGATATGGGCTGACCCGGACGAAGCTACCGCGCTGCTGATCGAGATGCTGGAGAGGGGGAATGACCTCAAAAACGTGCCACAGTTGGACGGCACGGTCGCGATCAAGGAACGCCTCGTCACCGCGCTCAATGAGTTGAAGCGAGATTGGGAGAAACGCGAAGCCAAGTTGGAGCAAGCCAGACTCGAACAGCAGTCGGTCTCCCGTCTCGCAATTCTCGATTTTCGTGTCAATCGCATTCGGGAGAGGCTCGCCAAATTGCAGACGTCCGGCGCAAACGAGTTCGCGATCAGGATGACGACGGCGCAGCTATCAAAAGCAGATCAAGAGAAAGACTTGGCGTTGAAGAACAGCAAGAACCAAGAGTGGGGCGCAATCGAACATGAAGAGATCGCCGTGGGCTTTTTGGAGGTCCCGGGAACAGATGCCAGCGTCGCCTAAACGCCGCGTGCATTTGGGCATCGACTACGGAACCAGCACGTCGAAGATCGTCCTGCGCGATTACGGCGCTCGCGGAGGCGAGGCGGCTTTCGTCGTCCTTAGGGACGGATCGTTTCGGATTCCTTCAAGGGTGTGTGTTACCGCCAACGAACTCATCTTTGGAGACGACCGTAGAAGCGCGGAAGAGTGCGACATCTACGAGAGCTTGAAGATGCGCGTTGCGGTCGAAGTGACTGGGAATCAGAAACACTATTTCGGTCCTATAACGAAATTGCCCGATGGGTTCACTGCGCATGATCTTGCAGTGCTTACCATGTGGTTTCTGATTTCGGAAGGTCATCGGTGCATTGCGGAATATCTTAGCGGTCGCATGGAAGGCGTCAGCATCGGCATGACAATGGGCATTCCGATGGCGTTTTTCAGGGACCAACAACTCAAAGCATCTTTTCTAGCCATCGCTAAACAGGCGTGGTCGTTATATCGGAACGAGGAGACCATCGGATCGGTTTTGTCGTTGGACAAGGCTCGCCGATTGCTAGAGAAGTGCCAGAGTGCCTCCGCGACACCGACACCCGAGTATGAAGTGCGCGAATGGATTCGCTCCGAGGCTGAGGCGGCAATGTGGTGGCCATTCCAGTCGCCCGCCATCGCTCCGGGTCCTTACGCAAAGGTGGACATTGGGGCTGGTACTACCCATGCGAGTCTGTTTCGTATTGTCGAGATGAACGGCGTGAAAACAGCGCTGGCATTCTTTGGTGCGGTGTCTGTGTCTGTAGGAATGGATGCGGTTGATAGTGCGATTGCTCAGAGCCAGCAACTCGGCGGTGATTGCCTAAGCCTGCGAGGGTTGGAAGAGAGCATCCTGCGAACAGACGGTAAGGCTCGCGGGGCGCTGATCCCTGTCAAAGAAGAGATTTACGAGGCTTATCGGAAGGCGTGGATCGAAACATACAGGAAGATCAACGAGACGGTCGCGGAACTAACTGCATGGCGCACCCACAGGGTCTTCGTTATTGGCGGCGGAAGTCTCGTCTCCACTTTGGTCGAGACGAACCGGGTTCATCCGGGCTTACGGACGCCGCTCGGATTGGCAGTTCTCGAAGCGCCCGCAGACCTTGGGCATATCAACAACACGAAGGTATCCAAGAACGAATTGCCATTCGTGGCTGTCGCATACGGCTTATCTAATCTCGGGCTCTCCATACCAGAAGCGTTCACCCCTGACCAGATTCCTCCGCTGCCTGATAAGGCGGGAGTTCGAATCCGTCTTGACCGAGATGACATGTACGCCAAGTGAGATTAGGCGTCAAAGAACGGCCTCGTCCTGATGTAATTCAGCCACCAGCGGCAGTACTTGAGCAGCCCCACCGCCGTCCAGAAGACATTTCCGCGCCCCCGAGGGTTTTGTGTCCGCAGGCTGGACGCTCTCTCCGCTTGGTGCGCAGTTCTTTTTTGAGCTTCATATCTGAGCGTCTGTAAGGTGGGTGCCCGATGTTCGTGTTAGGGCGTCCACAAGCGAAACGGAATGTGGGTAACGTCTGAAACGTGCGTTGAAGGCTAATTGGATTTCGGCTTTTCGTCGATAACTTCTTCGATCTGAATAATCTGGGTTTCTCCTGTGCGAGCGCCAATCTTATCCAAGCGAAAACCGATGGTGAATTTGCAATCAGGACAATACCCAACCTCAAAGTTGCCAGTTCTGCGAGTTGGGCTACTCGACCCAACGCCCCCATGATTGCACCCTGAACTGTCGGGGTATTGTTTAATCGTTGCCATTGTCATATCTTCGTCACCTCATTGCCGCCACCCCCTGCCGCCCCAACCACCCCTCAAATCCGCCGTCTGCTAGTCACCGCGCCTCACATCGTGTACCTCGATGCCGCGCTTCTTCAGAATCGTGATCGCCTCGTCGATTCCGACCGTGCTCGGCGTGAAATGCACGACGGCGCGAACTACTCCCTCCGCGCTGACATCGACGGACATGCGCTTCCCCGTGGGATGGAGGCTCGGCACATGATGGGCTTTGAGTTCGTCCAACAGCGATTCCCACCAAACGGTGGGCTGGTCTATAGGATTGTGTCCCCGGAACACAATTCCGAGTTCGTTCACATGAGCCGTTATCATCGCGAACAGCCCCGTCCTCCGCAGAAGTTTACACCCGCAGCGGCGAATTCTAGAATTTACGCATGGCAACGAAGATGCCGGATGACGGCTTTACGCTGAAACGCCACCGGGAGAATGCTCGGGGCGGGAAGAAGCGGAAACTCAAGGGCGAATGCACGATTCCGCCAATTCCGGTGAAGAGCATCTTGAGCAGCTTCACTCTGTCGAACCCCGCAAGCAAGCGGGCTATCGCGGATTACGTTGAAACGCAAGCTCGGGGCGAGAAAGTTCTGCACGCCGAGAGGGTAACGTCGGAGCACGTGGTGGGTCACGACTACGACTGCTGGGACGTCCACACAAACAAAGACCGATATTGGGTGATCACGTGCCCTACGAACTTGTACCCGCAGGAATACTTCCCAAGCCTCGATTTCACTCTGTCGTTCCACATCGGCGTGAGTGCGCGGATCATGGCGATGCAACGCGGGGCGCGTAGCCCGTCGCACAGATCACGGTTCATTCCCGTGTGGCGCAGGTGGGAGCAGGCGGCCGAATCCTACGACATGGCGGAAGAGGCTGAGGACTTCCAATCCGTCGGGATGAAATGCCGGGAGACCCTCATCCAATTCGTCCGAGTGCTCGCGAAGCCAGAAATGGTTCCGAACGGCAAAGAAGCTCCCAAGCGGGCGGATGTGGTCGGCTGGTCGGAACTGATCGCCAACACAATTGCACCGGGCAAGAGCAACGACGACATTCGCGGACACCTGAAGGCAATTTGCAAGTCATCATGGGCTCTGGCGAATTGGCTGACTCACGCCAACGGCGCGAGACGAGCGGATGCGGAGTTCGTGCTCGACACCACTCAAAATGTGATTGATATTTGTGGGACCGCCGTTATGCGTCACGAGAGCGGCAGCCCGGAAAAATGCCCCGAGTGCGGGTCGTACTCTATCGAAGTCGGTTTCAACCCCGAACTTATGCCTCGTCCCTATGTAACGGAATGCGGTCATTGCGGCTGGCAGAGTCAGGAGATGAGATAATCCGGCGACGTCTTATAGACAGCACGGGCGCTACCGACTTTTGCTGAGATGGCTCGCTGGGCGTGGGGTGAGAGGGATACAATTTTCGAGCCGGAGGGAATGATGAGCAGTCAGACAGGACGCAATAATCCGTGCGGGTGTGGCTCGGGCACGAAGTACAAGAACTGCTGTGGAGCGCCAAAACTCGAAGTTGCGAGCGTGCGGGTGAAGGATTTGAGCGATTTCCAATTGACGGCTGGGCTGGCGGAAGCGCTCACGGCGTCTTTGGACGTCTCCTATCGGGAATACTTTGTCGCAGCCTGTTCAGGAATGAGCACGAAGGAAGCTCAAAGACAGATTGCAGCCATACCCGAGGACAGGCGTTATCTCACAAGGGTGCTTGACTCCTTGGATAACGCATTTGCGGACTTCGATACTGAGACCGCGATGCTGGACTTGCCTCACATGCAGACCCAGCCTGAAGCCATCCAACGCTATCTTGGGTTCCGCCTGCGGCAATTACAAATGCTGCTTGATGCGGTGGGAGATTGCGTTGAAGAGAAGTTTCCTGCAACGGGTGGACATTCTTAACTCCTGCTATCTCGTGAGCGCCCGGATCAACCGCGTGGCGAACGCACGACGCGAAATGCTCCGCACGCGTGGAAATCACGCGAGGCAGGCTTGGCTGTTCTCGTAGTGCGGCTGTTGTGCTAACTTCACGGAAAATTAGAGAAAGGGCTCTCTCAGCAACCCAAATCCTCCATGCCTTCCAAAGGGCATTTGCTGCGCATACTCGGGGTGGGCTTTGGTGTGGCTGTTAGCCTCGGCAGTACCGTTGGCGCTGGAATTCTGCGAACACCCGGAGCCGTGGCTGCTCAGTTGCGAAGCGTGCCGCTCATCATGCTCGCTTGGATCGCGGGAGGATTCTGCGCCGTAGTCTGTACTCTCTCCGTTAGCGAACTGGCTACGATGCTTCCCTTTGAGGGCGGCTGGTATGTGTACGCTCGCCGTGCTTTCGGCGGGTATGGCGGATTCTTCGCGGGCTACAGTGACTGGCTCGTCCAAGTCGTGACCCTCTCGTATGTAGCCACGGCTGCGGGTGAATTTGTCGTTGCCTTGGTTCCCAGATTCGCAGCCAATGCCAAGATCGTTGCGATATTTGTCCTGATGCTGCTCGGCTTCCTCCACCGCATGGGAATCCGCAGCGGTAGCCGGGTGCAGAAACTGAATAGCCTCATTGTGGGGGTAGCGTTGGTGGGTTTCGTCGTCGCCTGTTTTGCTTTGGGTCATCGCGATTCTCCTCACACTGCACAGCCCGCGATCCACCTGACTCCGACTGGGCTGCCCTTAATCGTGGCGTTCGTCATTGCGTTCCAATCAATCATCGCCACCTACGACGGCTGGTACAGCGCGATCTACTTTATGGAAGAAGATCGCGACCCTGCGCGAAACCTTCCCCGCTCCGCACTCGGCGGTGTGGCATGTAGCATCGCGATATTCTTGCTCGTCAATATGGCATTACTCTACGTCCTGCCGCTCCCGCAGCTTGCGAGTTCCAATGTGCCCGCAGCGGACGTTGCCCAAATCATCTTCGGCAAAGCGGGGCAACAAATCCTCCTCTTGATCTCACTGCTCACCGTGCTCGGTGTCATCAACGCAACCCTTTTGATTGCTCCGCGAATACTTTTTGCTCTGGGTCGCGATGGCATGTTCTTTCGCCAAGCGGCGGAAGTCAACGTGGGAGGGACACCGACAAGAGGGCTTCTCCTCAGCGTGGTGGCGGCGACTGCGCTCATTCTGAGCCGCAGCTTTGAGAAACTGATCGCCATTCAGTCAATCCTCGCGGTTGTGCTCTATGTGACCGGATTCATCTCCCTGTTTGTCTTGAGAAGGCGCGAGCCCGATCTCCCACGACCGTTCCCAGCGTGGGGCTATCCTTGGACGCCATTGGTTGCCCTCGTTGGGTCGCTAGTGTATCTCGCCCTCAATATTGGCTTCGATTTCAGGAACGTTCTTCTGGCTCTAGCTTTCGTGGCGTTAAGTTACCCTGCGTTCTTGCTCGCCATGCATTTCAGAGCTAGAGAACCGTGATTAGTGTTTACCCTGAATGGTATTACTATTTCATGTCGGAAGTAATCCATTGGCGGTGCTTGGAGGAAAACCGTGCGCATCAACGATGCAGTTGCAGTTGCTTTGACTTTAACGATTTCTGTCGCGCTTGCCTTTGCGGAGAACTCGGACGAGCAAGTCTTTCGTGATTTGGAGAATCGCATATCGCACGCCGTAATGACGAGAGACGTGGCTGAAATGGGCAGTCTCTTCGCGAGCGATTACACAAGCGTTGGAGTCTCTGGGCACATTCGGTCGAGGACAGAGGTGATCGAAGCCTACTCCAGCGGAAGGCTGGCAATCGCCACCGCTCAAACTGGCAAAATAGCGGTTCGCCAGTATGGAGATATAGCGATTGTAGTCGGTTTAATCACAGTGTCGGGCAAGGAAGGAAGCACAGACATCAGCGGGCAGTACGCATTCACGCGGGTATATAAGCGAGACGCTGGAAAGTGGCTTGCTGTCTCGTTTCAAGCCACGCCGGTGAGATAGCATTGCGGCGAAATTTCTAGCACTTGCAGCCGATATAGCCAAAATGCTCTCGCCCGTCGTTGAGGAATACTTCGGGTAGTCCTGTGCGCGTATAGTACCAAGCCTTTTCGGTTTGGAATCCCACAGCCTCAAACGCCTCAACCAGTGGTGTGCCATCGAGGTAGTTCATGAACTCGGGCGTGGCTGTCCTGAACTCTGGAAGTACGAACTCTCGCGCACGATCCGTCTCTCCCGCCCACCTGACGCCCTTCCTCCGACGCTCCTCGAACTGGGGCAGCAATCGTTTGATGTGTCCCGCATAGATTGTTCCGACCTGAACGAAGACCTTGCGGCCGCTTTTTAGCCAAGAATGTATGCGTGCTGCTCCGGCAACGATCTCGTCCCCACGGAGGAAGTGAAGGACGTTGGAGCAATGGATAGCGTCCAGTTCTGTGAAAGCGAGGTCGCCGGGAAACCGACCAACAACGGTTTCGAGATGGTCTTCATAGCCTAAGTCGCTGGCTTCCTTTCGAATTGTATCGAGATGGCTCTTCTCAATGTCGTTTGAGATGACTCTAGCACCGTCCTTTAAGGCGGGGATGGTGGCGACTCCGAAGCCAGCACCAATGTCGAGTACGCGCAGAGGTTGTTCCTCACTCTTACGAATAAAGTCGAGCCACTCACAAGTGATCTGGTTTGGTACGGTCGAGGTCCATCCGATCCCGTTGTGTGTAGCGACAATCTCAGAATGGCTCATCGAGGCGTCTGCTCCGTCGAACCAACGATCAAATAGCACGGACAAATCTGCACTGTCGGAGACCAAACGGCGCGTCCAAGCCTCTCGAAATGAACAGAAAAGCCTTGCGCCTCCAGCGAATGCTTCCTACTAGGGGAAATCACAGGCGCTACGATGATAGTTCGTGCGCCCGATACTTTACTCTGTTGGATTCTGATCTGATCCAGTTGCTTGCCTATGCCATGTCCTCGATGACTTTTTATCACGACGAGTCGGTTCATGCTCGCGACAGGCGAAGGAATATTCATCCCAGTGAACAAATCGCAATCGGGAGCCTCCGCCAGAGTCTCGTGGAGGCAGAGTCGGGCGGCTCCAATAAGCCGAGTTCCATCAAATGCACCCCAGTGCATTGCATGATCGTCATGTGAGTCGGCAATCATTCCCGCCTCTGGTTTAGTCAGTTCGACGCCCTCAGCAGACCAAACCTCGTATCGTAGGCGTTGGCACGCGGCGATCTCGCTCGCCGCGCACAATCGTCGTATCTCCATCGTCGCCCTTGACGTTTCAGTGCTGAACGCGCTCATAAATTCAGAGCCATCACAAGAATCGGAACACTGTGATCGAACTTTCTTGAACTCGAAACGTTTCCAACGATACTCCCGGCTTTCACATCGCTCACAACCCCATTGTTCTTTCCAACCAAGAAGGCTAGCTCTCCTTGTTGTCCTACATGCGGAGCATGTAAACAACAGACTCAACATAGGAGAGATAACGAATCTTGGTCGGACCTAGCCTCTTAAAGCCGAGTCCCTCCATTTCTCTCATTCGGGACTGTTGCTCCAAAACGCACACTATCGAACCGCATTTTCTTTCCCGGCAAATCGCGATTCGACCTTGCAATAAAAGCGCGGGAAGACCTAACCCTCTAAAATCCGGATGAACGACTAGTCGGCTAAACGTGGCGATTGGGGTCGCTAGGTTTTCTTCATAACCTTGCAAACTCTCGGGGTCTGGACATTCTTGAGCTTTCGCGTGAATACACATCTTCGCAGCAGCTACCGGGCGTTCGTCCCGCATCACTGCAAAATGTATCGCGTGTTTTTCATGTTCATCGTTGTGTATATCCTGACGCTCTATGAATGACGGAAGCTCGCCACCGTTTGCTCGCCAAGCAGTTACTCTTAAGGCGGCAATTTTGTCGAGCACGGCTTTGCTTGTAACGATCTCCGCTTGAAATATATGAGGTTCGGTTACCATTCTGGGGTGTCTCTCCAATGGGTTCAGTCCGTTAGCTCAGCAGGCACGGCAGATAGCACTTGAGGACTTGCAATTGGTGGCCTCTTTGCCAAGCGGATTGTGGCCACTAAATAAAGCAAACAACCCGCGATTCCTTGAACCGCAGGGAATTTGTCTTGGATCATATCTAAAAGAACTCCCCAGATGATGGCAGAAGGGATAAGGGCTGTTGCTGTTGATAGTTCGAGATGTCGGAACGAAACATTCGCAAGCGCATTGCCAACCACACTCAGTGCGCAAATCCCGCCCAACAATATGCCGATTTTCCCGAGGGGGACGATCCACGGACCGTGTTTGAAAAGCAACGCAACTGGTAGGGTCGCTAAATTCAAGCACCACGTTATGTCAAACGGGGTCCATACCGAGGGGAGGCTCTTTAATAGCGAGTATGCAATGGCTGCCGCACACATGCCTCCTAGACCGACAATCCAAATGACTGCGTTCACCTCAGGTCTAGAGCCATACCAAAACACTGTACTTGCCAAAACAACAAGGACGATGTTTACAAATCGCGATAGCGTAAGTCTCTCTTGTCCCCACATCGCTCCAAGCAATACGACAAATATGGGTGCAAGATTGAAGAGCGTGTTTGCAAAGCCCACAGTCGTGTGCTGAAGGTTCCATGTAAGGCACAGGACTGAAAGAGCACCAACAACGCTGCGAGTCCAGAGAAGAACCGAACTGCGGTCGAACCACAGACTTCCATGCCGAGCGATAAAAGGTAGCAGCACCACAACAGCGCAAATCGCCCTCAAAAACGTGATCTCTGAGGCGGGTGCGCCTCCCGCTGTGTTGTGGATTAGAAAAACCATTCCGCCGTAGCAGGCTCCAGACACAATGCCACTCATTAAGCCGAATCGTCGCCGTGAATGTGCCGGAGATGAATTCATCTGGTCATTCCTACCTCGGAAAAACTGAATATCACACTCGGTCGCGTTCTTCGTAAACGGAGTTCGCCGGGGCTACCTTTCTGAGGGCGAACACTTCTATGTCATGAGCATGTGCTTGAAAATCGGGTATCGGTATGTCTTGGAGCGTGATATGAAAAGATTCGGGATGATCGCGCCAGACTAGACTCTTGTGACTTACGATCTGGAAAGGGAATGCCTGAACTACATCTTCTGGTGTGGGGTGTTTCGGGAAAGCGTGCTGTTCGGGAATCGCCGGGTCATCGTACCGCTTAACCGTATCGAATATCATCACAAGATAGCCGCCTTCGGAGGTACATCCCGCAAGTGTTTCTAGGTGAAACGCTAGAAAGCGGGCATTGTAAAGCTGAACGATGTGAGCGGCTGCGCCCAAGCAACCCTCCAGCGTGTCGCGGTGTCGAGGATCGGGAAAGCGAGTGTACAAGGCACTGCGAAACGCCATCCAGACGGCTGTTGCTGTGAAAGAGGCAACCATTTCACTTACCACCACGGTGTGCGAACTGCCAATCCCCTCAAGGAGCAATTCTTTCCGCACTTTTTGATGAGCGGCATGAACACGTTGAGGCTGAAACAGGTCATCCACAACGCTGCTGGATGCCGCTAACATTTCCTGTATGTCTTGCAGGGTTATCGCCTCTTTGAGGCAATTTCTCAGGGCATCCGCCAGCCCCTGACCCAAGCCTCCTGTGAAATCCGCTCGCACAGTTTGCACCACAGCTTGGGATGCAATGCGTTTCACTTTTGCAGCCGCATTTAGCAGGTTGCTGGGGTCTATATCAGCAAGGGAGATAACAGCGAAGTTCTCAGTAAACGAATTGCGCTCCGTCAATGACAATAGCGGCACGTGCGGTCCCGGCGCACAGTACAGAAGCGTTTCAGGACGGGTGTTCGCATTGCTCTCAAGCAGACCACGAATCACATCTTGGACAGGACAATAAAGGCTCTTCGCCCACGTTTCCGCAAACATGTGGAAATCAGGCATGTGGATCAGCGACATGTACTCGGCTTGCAATCCATCATAGGAATGCAGGTTGTCTCCGAGTTTTAGAAGAGCGCCGCTCTTACGAGCGAGGTCGTCGGCCGCGGAACCAGAAGCAGTTCGACTTCTTAGAGAATCGACACCTATGCCAGACATTTCTGATCCCTAGCGAGTTGCGGGTTCCTCATTTGCGCCCGCCACAAGCAGCATCAGATATACGAGTGGCGCAGTCACAGGACATGAACTTCTCTCCGAGGGAAAAACGGGGGAAACTCCTACAACAGGTAGGTGGGATTCTATAGTGTTAACGCGGGCGCGGCAACCACTAGCAATTAGAGGCGTCACGGCTCAGGCGGTATACCGGGCTGACCAACAAAACCGCAAGTTTCTGGTGCAGAGATTCATTCACTCGCGGCTGCTGCGGGGCGAGCCTTCTTGGACTAGCGGAACCAGACTCTCGCAGAGCAAATGCCGAGCGGAATAATCACACGCCCGATGAACGACTGGGCGGCAAACCACGTTGGCGTGTTCAGCGGATGCTCGCCGAGTGAATAGCTGCTCGCAGACAAGACATTGGCGAACGTTGTGACCGACCGCAACAAATACTTTCCCGATCTGGTCGGTGGGGATGGAACCCGCGTCGCGCTCCGTTTTTTCGTCAGCAGTCATTCGACAGTCAATCTCCTAGTGCGGACATGGGACGATAGAAGCTCGCTCGCAGGCTGTTGGAGAGCGCGTTGGCGTCCGTCTCCCATCTCGTGTTGCCCTCGTCCCAAACAATTTCCTTGCGCCCAATCCGCAGCATGCACCTGTTCCACAGCACGACATGAACCTCTTTGCCGTCAACCTGCTCGACCACCGCGATCCCGCGCCCGAGGATCGCCACGCGGTCTCCCTTCTTCAAGGTTCGCTCCTGTCGGCGTCGGTCGTA